>Ga0210058_1000158_pt1 | contig 66646 bp, 65 predicted proteins | sample CryGeymeta201511_FD_183979 | JGI IMG/M metagenome (GOLD analysis project Ga0210058, IMG submission 183979) | Groundwater microbial communities from Crystal Geyser aquifers in Utah, USA - Crystal Geyser metaG 2015-11 (SPAdes) (version 2) | ecosystem: Environmental > Aquatic > Deep subsurface >...
GAGGCTGTCGGACTTTCGGCATCGAAGCGTTCTCGAAGAGCGGCGTAGCCAAATTCGACCCCAGCGAGGGCAGTTTTTGCCGGATTTGCTGGCTCATAGCCGTAGCTATGGGCCAAAAAGACGGTAGAAAATGAACCGCTGCGGTCGGATTACAGCCGATGTACCGAAAGTCCGACAGCCTCCTAGGCGCGAAGCCGCCGACAGTGCTGTCGCACGACAAGGCGAAGCAACAACGACTCGGATGATTTTGAAATGGAATCATTTGTACATGAAGTCCGGGCTGGCCAGCATCAAGCCGGCGTGCAGGGCTGTGGCTTCGTGGGCAATGCTGCTGCGCGTGGCCTGGCTCAAAAACGGCTGCAAAAATTCTGGGGCGCTCTGGCGGCGCGTCAGGGCAAAGGCAAAGTCGCTGCGCCGCGTCAAAGCCTCGGGCGCCAGCCAGGTGGCGGCATCAAAGGCGTAGCCGTCGGGGGTTTGCCAGCCGTGCAGAGGTTGGCCGACGTTGTTCAGGTAGTCTGCCGCCAGCACCAGGCCGCGCCGGTCTGCGCCTGCGGCTTCTTGCGTGGCCGCCAAGGCCGAGCAGGCGTAGTCCATCGGGGTTTTGAACAGCTTGTTTTCCGCCGCCCAAAAGTCGCTTGACGCCAGCAACACCCGCAACACCGCGCTGATGTCACCCTGGCTGTCCAAAAAACTTTGACGCAGGCGTTTTACCAAGCCGGGCGGCGGCTGGTCTGCCACAAAAAACTGTGCCAGGCGCAGGCAGATGCGCTGTGCCGTGGCGGGTTGGCGCGCCAGCATGCGGATGGCATCGATACCCTCTTGCTCACCGGCGGCCTGTGCAGACGCTGGAAAGCTGTCCCCCAGCACGCGTTTGCTGCCGTTGTCATGCAGGCGTGGCGCAAAGCGAAAACCGTCGGGCTGCGTGGAGCCGATCGTCCAGCCAGTCAGCACCCGGGCCAGTTCACGCACGTCGGCCTGGCTGTAGCCGCCGTTCACCCCCAGAGTGTGCAGCTCCATCAGCTCACGGGCGTAGTTTTCGTTCAGGCCACGGCTGCGCCCCTGAGCACCGGGGCTGCCGTAGGCCACGCTTTGCGCCTGATCCAAATACAGCAGCATGGCCGGGTGGCGGGCGCTGGCCAGCAGCAGGTCTTCAAACTTGCCCAGCGCGTGGGCGCGGATGACGTTGACCAAGTAATGCCCGACAAACGGCCTCACCGCGCCCTTGCCAATGAACACGTTGAGGTGGTTGAACCAAAACTCGGTCATGCGCGCCAGCAGCGGGTTTTCCATGGCGGGCTGGCTACAACTGCCCAGCCGCCAGGCGGCGGTTTTCAGCGTCAAGCGGCGGGTGTAGAACTCGGGCGCTTTAATTTGCGAAAAAGCCATGCGCCGCTCAAGCGCTGCATCCGGGTTTTTCATGCGCGTGGCCAGGTCGGTGGCGTCGGCTTTGAGCTGTTTGCGCAGCTCACGCTCACGTTTGGCGGCGGCAAAAATGTCTGGCAAGGAGGCGTTGAAATCGGCCAGATCAGGGGAAATCAGTGGCGGTTTTTGGCTGGCAGTGCGGGCCAGGTCAATCTGCTGCAGCGCCCAATCGCGCGGGCTGCGTGCGGTTTGCAGTGCAGCCAGCAAAGCCGGGCTGAGGCCATAGCCCACGCGTGATGCGGCGCGCCAGAGGTGTTGTGCCTGCGCGCTTGGGTCACCGGGTGTTGGAAAGCTGCTTGCTGCGCTGTTTTGCGCCCGACCGGGGCGGCTGAAGGCCAGTGCACCGAGCCCACCTGCCAAAGGAACGCTGGCGGCAGACCACAACCAACAGCGACGGGACAGGCCAGGGGGCGGCGCAGACGTTGTCGGTGGTGCTGTGAACGCACTCAGGTCAGGTGATGGTTTGGCAAGCATACGGGCCTCAATCAAAAAGGTGTCAGAGCAGAGGCTGACAACGCGCAGACGGTGCGTTGGGCTGACGCGGCGCGCTGCCTTTACACAGTTTTACCGAGCGCGTTCCATCCCGGCTTAATTGCGCACACCGCTGGCCACGTGGCCTGAGGGCACGTGTTGGGCGGCAGACTCGATGTGGCCGGTCTGGTCGTCAAAGAAAAAGTCAGGCTCGAATTCGCGTAAAAACTCGCCTTTGGCCAGGCCGCCCAGAAACATGGCTTCGTCCACCTCAATGTGCCAGTTCATCAGCGTGCGGATGGCGCGCTCGTGCGCCGGGGCGCTGCGCGCGGTGACCAGCGCGGTGCGAATGCGCATGGCGGGGCTGGCCGCTTGCTGCAATCGTTGTAGCGCGACCAGCAGGGGTTTAAAGGGGCCATCTGGCAAAGGCTGTGTGGCGTTGGCCATTTCATGCTGCTGGAACGCTTGCAAGCCCTGCGTCTGGTAAACGCGCTCGGCCTCGTCAGAAAACAGCACCGCGTCGCCGTCGAAAGCAATACGCACCTCGTTCGGGTGGGCATCGCTGGCGTGCACCGACTGCGGATAGACCTGCGCGGCCGGCACGCCCGCGGCCAGCGCGGCGCGCACATCGCTCAAGTGGGTGCTTAAAAACAGGTTGGCGTGCAGTGGCTTGAGATAGCGCCAGGGCGACTGGCCCCGGGTGAAACTGCCACGCTCAATAGGCAAGCCGTAGTGCTGCGCCGAGCGAAACACCCGCATGCCCGACACCGGGTCGTTGCGCGAGAGGATGACCACCTCCACCGGGTGATCGGGCGCTGCCTGATTTTGTAGGGCGGACTTCAGTCCGCCATGGTCGGTGCAAGTCGCCCCTGCGGAGGTCACATGATCGGTGCAAGTCGACCCTACAGCTGATGTCGCCGCGTTGAAGGCCAGCAGCTTCTGCACCAGTGAAAACGCCACGCCAGGTTTTGCGGGAATGTCCAGGCGCTGCAGCTGCAGCGCCATGTAGGCGCGGTCGTCGGCCTGCTCAAAAACCTGGTTTTCTTCTTCAAAGTCAAACAGCGCGCGGCTGCTGATCGCCACCACCAGTTTGCCGTCAAGTGTCAAAGCCATAGCTGCATCCTAATCAGTTGGGGTTAACGTGAAACAGCTGTTCGTAGGGCTGACTTCAGTCGGCCATGGCGGGCTGAAGCCCGCCCTACAGCGCGATCCATGTTTCATTCTTTGCACATTTAACGTGAAACAGCTGTCCGTAGGGCTGACTTCAGTCGGCCATGGCGGGCTAAAGCCCGCCCTACAGTGCAATCCATGTTTCATTCTTTGCACATTTAACGTGAAACAGCTGTCCGTAGGGCTGACTTCAGTCGGCCATGGCGGGCTAAAGCCCGCCCTACAGCGCAATCCATGTTTCATTCTCTGCACATTTAACGTGAAACAGCTGTCCGTAGGGCTGACTTCAGTCGGCCATGGCGGGCTAAAGCCCGCCCTACAGTGCAATCCATGTTTCATGTGCATTTATTGGGGTCAGAGCACATCGCTGCGCGAGTGGTCTGACCCCAATTATTCTTGCAAGAACATCTGGTACACCGGGTTGGTGGTTTCTTCCACATACGGGTAGCCCAACGTGGCCAGAAACTTGTCAAACGCTTTGCCGTCTTTGGCAGGCACCTGCAGGCCCACCAGAATGCGGCCGTAGTCGGCGCCCTGGTTGCGGTAGTGGAACAAAGAGATGTTCCAGCCCGGACGCATCAGGCTCAAAAACTTCAGCAGCGCGCCGGGCCGCTCGGGGAACACAAAGCGCAGCAAACGCTCTTCTTTCGCTAGCGCAGAATGCCCGCCCACCATGTGCCGGATGTGCTCTTTGGCCAGCTCGTCGTGGGTCAGGTCCAGCGCATTGAAACCGTGCTTGGTCAGGTGTGCGGCTATTTTGCCCGATTCGCCCTTGGCGGCGGTGGTCAGGCCGACAAACACGTGCGCTTTTTGCGCGTCGCTGATGCGGTAGTTGAATTCGGTCACGTTGCGCAGCGCCTTGCCGCCGCCAAAGCTGGGCAGGTCGCCAATCAGCTCGCAAAAGCGCCGGAAACTGCCGCGCTCTTCAGGGATGGTTACCGCAAACAGCGCCTCGCGCTCTTCGCCCACTTCCGCACGCTCGGCGACAAAGCGCAAGCGGTCAAAGTTCATGTTGGCACCGCACAAAATGACGGCATAGGTTTCGCCCTTTTTCTTGTGCGTGGCCACGTATTGCTTGACCGCCGCCACCGCCAAGGCGCCAGCGGGTTCGACAATGCTGCGGGTGTCGACAAACACGTCCTTGATGGCCGCACACACCGCATCGGTGTCGACCAGCACGTAGTCGTCCACCAGGCTGTGCGCGATGCGAAAGGTTTCCTCGCCCACCAGTTTCACCGCCGTGCCGTCAGAGAACAGCCCCACGTCGGCCAGCGTCACGCGCTCGTGCGCAGCGGCAGACTGCGCCATGGCATCCGAGTCGTTCATCTGCACGCCAATCACCTTGATCTCGGGGCGCACCGCCTTGATGTAATTGGCCACGCCGCTGATCAGACCGCCGCCGCCAATGGCGACAAACACCGCGTCGAGTTGCCCCTGGTGCTGGCGCAGCAGTTCCATGGCGATGGTGCCCTGGCCGGCGATCACATCCGGGTCGTCAAACGGATGGACAAAGGTCAGGCCTTCTTTTTTCTCAAGCTGCACCGCGTGGGTGTAGGCATCGGAGTAGCTGTCGCCAAACAGCACCACCTCGCCGCCAAAACCGCGCACCGCATCGACCTTGACGCCCGGTGTGGTGGTGGGCATGACGATGACGGCACGCGCGCCCAGGCGCTTGGCGCTCAAGGCCACGCCTTGCGCGTGGTTGCCGGCCGAGGCGCAAATCACGCCTTTTTTCAGCTGCGCCGGGCTCAGCTGCGCCATCTTGTTGTAGGCGCCGCGCAGCTTGAAGCTGTGCACCGGTTGCTGGTCTTCGCGCTTCAAGAGCACGGTGTTGCCCAGGCGCGCGCTTAAAGACTGCGCCAGTTCCAAGCTGGATTCCACCGCCACGTCATAAACGCGCGCAGTCAGGATTTTTTTCAGGTAGTCAAACGGAGTGAGCGCCGCAGCGCGTGGGTTGCTGGTCATGGTTATATAAAAAGTTCAGGGGGTAAATGGCTCATGGCACGCGTTTACAACACGCGTTGCACCGCTGCTTGGTAGACCTTGCTTTTGTCGCGGCGGCCTGCAGCAATAACGATGACAAAAATTTCTGATTCATCCACACGGTACACCAGCCGGTAGCCCACGCTGTGCAGCTTGATCTTGTAGCAGTCTGCCAAGCCGTGCAAGGCGGCAGAAGGGATGTGGGGCGCTTGCAGCCGCTCGGCCAGTTTTTTCTTGAAAGGCTCGCGCACGCTGGCATCGAGTTGTTGCCACTCTTTGAGCGCCAGCGCATGAAAACGCAGCTTATAAGTCGGCAAGGTTCACCTCGACAAAGGGGCCTGCTGCGCGCTCGCGCACCAGCTTGGCATCTTCCAGGTCTTCCAGGTAGGCCATCAAGCGCTCGTAATGGCTGGCGGGCAGCAGATAAGCCTCTGGGCGGTTGTGGTTGAGCACCGCCACCGGGGCATCGTCGGCTTGCTTCAAGATATCGGCGTAGTTGCGCTTGAGCTCGGTCACGCTAACGGCAAAATGGGATAAAACAGCATCCATGTGAACTCCTGTGCATCAAAAATGATGCCTTAATTGACATCTATTACAACATGAAAAACTGCCCGTTCTGCATGCGAGACAATCGGCATACTCTTTTGAAAGGCTGAATGATGGAATGCACAGTGAACTGGACTGGCGCTTTGGGCACACGCTCGGGCATGGGCTTTGTGGCCGAAACCGGCAGTGGCCACACCTTGGTGATGGACGGCGCACCCGATGCCGCCAAACCTGAAAACGGCGGCCAAAATTTGGCCCCGCGCCCCATGGAAACCCTGCTGGCCGGTGCGGGTGGTTGCACCGCTTATGACGTGGTGCTGATCCTGAAGCGCGGCAGGCACGACGTGCGCGGCTGCACCGTCAAGCTGCAAGCTGAGCGCACCGAGGTTGACCCCAAGGTGTTCACCGCCATCAACATGCACTTCACCGTGACTGGCAAAGGCGTGCCCGCTGCGGCGGTAGAGCGCGCCATTGCCATGAGCCACGACAAATACTGCTCGGCCAGTGTGATGCTAGGCAAAACCGCGCAAATCAGCACCAGTTTTGAGGTGCTGGAGATTTAAGGTAATTCGTGCCATGAGCATCATTACAGTTGATTCACTCAAACTGTCTGATCGGCTGAAATCAGCAGGGTTTTCCGCTGACCAAGCCGAAACCGTGGTACGTGTCATTGCCGAGGCGCAGGACGAGTTGGTCACCAACAAGGGGCTTGATGCCGCACTGTCACCGCTCAAAACCGACATGGCAGTGCTTAAAACCGAAGTGTCCCAGATCAAGTGGATGCTTGGGTTTGTGATTGGCGGCATCATTGCGGTGCTGGCCAAGCTGCTCAGCCACTAACGCCCTAAACCCGGTTGCCTTTTCCTGGATCAAACCCGAGCTGCGCTTTGCAGTGCGTTTGCCGCCCACTGATTCAGACTTTTCCCGCTGGTTTGCGCCGCGATCAAGGCTGCACTGTGAATCTCTGGGGCAACCCTCAGCATCAACCTGCCGCTGGCAGGCTTTTGCGGTGTTTGTCCAAGTTTGACGCAGGCCTGCACATAGTCATTGACCGACTCGTGGAATGCGGCTTGCAATGCATCAACTGAGCTGGCATGAAAACCAACAATGTCACGAATACCTGCCAGCCTACCGACAAAAATCCGGTCGGCATCGTCATAGTCAATTCGGGCGGTATAGCCCTTGTAGCTCATGGCGTTCATCATGGTTTTACTCCAATGTGGTTCAAAAATGCCCGCGCTTGCTGCACGCGATATCTGAGCGCTTCTTTTCCGGGATGGGGGCGATGAAAAAATACTTTCTCTCCGTTTTTTTCAAAAGTGACCGAAGAACCGCTACCCTCAATCACCTGACAACCCAGTGCGACCAGCACACCTTCAATGCGTGACCATTCCAAATTTCCATTAACGGGTGCGATTCAAAGTGATGTGGTGGAGTTGGTGGAGTACAGCTGACATTACATTGTTTCCCCAATCAGCCGGGCAATGCACTTTGCTACGTGTCCCCCGCCCGCTGCGCGATCTCCTCCTTTACCTCCGCAAAGCCCATCACCCGACTGATTTGATGGCGCTGTGTGTACTCAGGCAGGGGGACGGGCGGCCACTTCAAGCGCTCAGGCGCAGTGATTGGGTTATGCGACCGGGCTTTGGGGTGTGAGGCGCGCGCCGACAGACGCCCAGCGCGCTGCACTGCCTGTCTCGCGCGTGTTCACGCCCCAAAACCGCATGCGCATGACCCAGTCGCTGTGCCGGGTTTGGCGTCAGGTAGTGGTTTGTCGAGAGACCACATCACTTTGAATCGCACCCTCCATTAACCGGGTTTGAAAAAATGGCATCAAGTTTTTTAAGATGCTTGTTATTCATGCTTGCAAGTTTAGCAAGCATAAGCATGTGACGCCGGTTTCTCGGCCAATCTGACCGGACTTGGGATGGGGCGCAGGTTGCAAAAGGTTGCTTAAAGAAATACAAAGCAACTCACCTCAAAGGAGCTCACTCATGGCCGTTGCATTGAAATTGTCAGACGAACTGGTAGAAGATGCCAAGCCGCATGCTGCTGCCGAACACCGGTCAGTGCCCAAGCAAATTGAGTACTGGGCGCGCATTGGCAAAGCCGTTTTGGAGAACCTGGAGCTGCCCTTGCGGCTGATACAAGACACCATTTTGTCGCGCGAAGAAGTCAAGGCCGGGTTGGCTCAACCGTACACCTTTGGCTAACCCCATGGCTTGCAGCATCGTTGCATCGCCTTCTTTTGCGCGCATTGCCAAAAAAATGCACGCCAGGGACAAAGTGGTTCTGGATCAGGCTGTCAAAGCGGTTGCTGCCAATCCCTTGTTGGGCGAAGAAAAACGCGGTGATCTGGCCGGTATTTTTGTTTACAAATTCAAGCTCAACCATCAGGAAACCTTGTTGGCCTACGCGTTAAGCCCGAGCAAGACGCAGCCAGAAACCGTCGCCTTGTTGGCGGTGGGTTTCCACGAAAATTGCTATGCCCAGCTCAAACGCCAATAGGCTTTTAGTCAAACCCGGTGCGCCACGGTGGTCATCACCTTGGCCACAGCGGTCATCAAGCCTTTAACAGGCGCAGGCAAATCCACCGCCCCAAGTTCTTTGGCGTTGAGCGCATGGCGCGCCTCGTCGTCTTTCATCTGCGCCACGATGGCGCGTGACGCGTGGTCACCGGCGGGCAGCAAATTCAGGTGGCTGTCCAGGTGCGCTTCCACCTGGTTTTCGGTTTCCACCACAAAGCCCAGGCTCACCTTGTCACCCAGTTTGCCGGCAATCAGGCCAATGCCAAAGGCTCCGGCGTACCACAGCGGGTTCAGCAACGAGGTGCGGTCGCCCAGCTCTTTGAGGCGTTGCTCGGTCCACGCCAAATGGTTGGTTTCTTCGGCTCCAGCCCTTATGAAATGGGCGCGAAGTGCTTCATTATCAGTAGCAAAAGCCTGCGCTGTGTAAAGCGCCTGGGCGCACACCTCACCCACGTGGTTGACGCGCATCAGCGCACCAGCTTCTTTTTTGTCCAACTCCGAGAGCTCCGTGGCATCGCCCGGCAAGGTGGGGCAAGGCTGCGCGCCGGTATGCGTGGCAAACACCGTGCGCAGGGCGGAGTCAAGGGTGATGAAGAAACGGTCGATCATGGGTGAGGTTCAGGGGCACACCTGGCAGGTGCTGAGTTTGTAAGAAATAATGCGTATCTGCGACTAATTATTGCACGTCGATTTTTATTTTGTTTTAGAAAATACCCATGTCTTACAAACTGTAAAAATAGCGTTTTGTGGTCAAAATTAACGGTCGCCTCAACCCATGAGCGATCAAATCTTCAGGTGCTAATCGTGACAACCCCGGGGCGAAAATTGAATCAATCAACGGCCTTCATTGGCATCATCGGCGGCAGCGGGCTCTATCAGATGGATGCACTGCAAAACGCGCAAGAGCAGGTGCTAAATACGCCCTTTGGCGCGCCATCAGATGTGCTGATCACTGGCCGCGTGCACGACGTGCCGGTGGCGTTTTTGGCCCGCCACGCGCGCGGCCATCGTTTGCTGCCCCACGAGGTGCCCTACCGCGCCAACATCCACGCCATGAAGCAGCTTGGCGTGCGTTACCTGATCTCGGTGTCGGCCGTGGGCTCCTTGCGCGAAGACTTCAAGCCGCTCGACCTGGTGCTGCCCGATCAGTTCATTGACCTCACCAAACGGCGTGACAGCAGCTTTTTCGGCCAGGGTGCAGTGGCTCATGTGTCGATGGCAAAGCCAGTGTGCCCGCTGGCAGCTGATGCATTAGCGCGTGCGGTGCGTGACGTGCTCGCCGCCGATGGCTCTACCGATGGCGTGGCACTGCACCAGGGTGGCACTTATGTATGCATTGAAGGCCCGCAGTTTTCCAGCCTGGCCGAATCCAACTGGTACCGCAGCATGGGCGCAGACGTGATTGGCATGACCAACATGCCCGAGGCCAAACTGGCGCGCGAGGCGCAAATCGCCTACACCACACTGGCCATGGTGACCGATTACGACTGCTGGCATCCACGCGAAGCGCATGTCAACACCAACATGGCGCTGGCCAATCTGTTAAAAAATGCCGAGCGCGCACAGCAAGTGGTAGCGCAGGCCATTCGTCTGCTGGGTGCCGAGCGCCCCGTGAGCGAGGCGCACAGTGCGCTGCAGAACGCGCTGGTGACCCAGCCCGATGCCATGTCGTCTGATGTGCGCGCCCGTCTGGCCGTGTTCTTGCATGGCAGCAACTCTGCAACCTGATTTTTACCAAAACATTTTCTTATGCATGACACCCTTCCCCTGCTGGAAAAAACCATTTTCCCGGCCATTCACCGCGCCCGCCTTGACACTTTGCAAGTCAACCTCGGCTACAAGTGCAACCAGAGTTGTGTGCATTGCCATGTCAACGCCGGGCCGCACCGCACCGAGATGATGGACGACGCCACGCTGGCGCTGATTCCCCAGGTATTGGCTGCGCGCGGTCTGGGCACGCTTGACCTGACCGGCGGTGCGCCCGAATTGCATGAGGGTTTTCGTGAATTGGTGCGCGTGGCGCGGGCGCAGGGCGTGCGCGTGATTGACCGCTGCAACTTGACCATCCTGTTCGAGCCTGAACAGGATGGTCTGGCCGAGTTTTTGGCGGCACAGCAAGTTGACATTGTGGCCTCCATGCCCTGCTATCAAGCAGAAAATGTGGACAAGCAGCGTGGTGACGGTGTGTTTGACCTGAGCATTGCCGCCCTGCAAAAACTCAACCAGCTCGGCTACGGCCAGGCAGACTCGGGCCTGACCCTCAATCTGGTCTACAACCCGCAAGGCGCATCGCTGCCGCCCAACCAGCAAACGCTGCAGGCCGATTACAAACGCGAGTTGTTCCAGCACTTCGGCATCGTCTTTAACGAGCTGTTCGCCCTGACCAACATGCCAATTCAACGCTTTGGCTCGACGCTGGTGTCCAAGGGCACGTTTGACGCCTACATGGATTTGCTCAAGAGCAGTTTTCAGCAGCAAAACCTGCCCGGCGTGATGTGCCGTAACACCGTCAGTGTGGATTGGCAGGGCTGGCTGTCGGATTGTGATTTCAATCAGCAGCTCGGTCTACCGCTGGGCACCACCGGTTTGCGCCGTCACCTGCGCGACTTGCTCAAAATCAGCCTGGACGCGCAACCGATCCGTGTCGCCGGCCACTGCTTTGGCTGCACCGCCGGCCAAGGCAGCAGTTGCGGTGGTGCTCTGGAGCATTAAGACACCATGCAAGTGCCAACTCTCTCTGTCATCATGCCAGTCCTGAATGAAGCACCAGGCCTGGCCGCGGCACTGCAGGCGCTACAACCGCTGCGTGCGCGCGGTGTGCAAATTATCGTTGTTGATGGTGGCAGCACTGATGAAAGTGCAGCATGCGCTTGCTTATACGGCGTGCAAGTCATCCACTCAGCGCGCGGGCGTGCACTGCAAATGAACGCAGGGGCGCAGCAGGCCAACGGCGACATCCTGCTGTTTTTGCATGCCGACACCCAACTTGTGTTGAACGCCGATGCCTTGATCAGGCAAGCGCTGGCCGCTGGCTCTGCAGTCTGGGGGCGCTTTGACGTGCGCATTGTCGGCAAGCCACGGTTCTTGCGCGTCATAGCTGCGTTCATGAACGCACGCTCGCGCTGGTCTGGAATTGCCACCGGTGACCAAGCCATGTTCATGACTCGCGAGGCCTATCTCGCGGTGGGTGGTTTTCCAGCACAACCGCTGATGGAAGACATTGAAATGTCAGTGCGCATGTGCAAACTCTCGCGTCCAGCCTGCCTGCGCGAGTGCGTCATCACTTCGGGCCGACGTTGGGAAACACATGGCGTGTGGTCTACCCTTGTACTGATGTGGCGGTTGCGCTTAGCCTACTGGTGCGGTACAACACCTGAACGTCTGGCAGCGCTTTACAGGTAACAAGCATGTCCACCAAACAACCACGGCTGGTGCTTTTTGCCAAGGCGCCACATGCCGGTGCGGTCAAGACCCGGCTGATCCCGGCGTTGGGTGCACAAGGGGCTGCCGAACTGGCGCACCACATGCTCAGCCACACGCTGCAGCAAGCGCTTGATGCCCAAATTGGCCCGGTCGAGCTGTGCATGAGCCCCCCGCCACAAGACCCAGCTTGGCACGGCATCACGCTACCTGATGCCGTGCTGCGCAGCGCCCAGGGTGAAGGCGACTTGGGTCAGCGCATGGCGCGCGCCGCGGAGCGCGTGACCACGCAGTATCGCCAGCCGCTGCTGTTGCTCGGCACCGACTGCCCGTCATTGACAACCGCGCGACTTATCGCAGCTGCGCGCCAACTTCAGACCCATGATGCCGTGCTGGTTCCTGCCACCGATGGCGGCTATGTGCTGATCGGTCTGAAGTCTCCTTGCCCAGAGGTTTTCACGCAAATGCCCTGGAGCACGTCTAGCGTGGCCTCTGAGACGCGCCGCCGCATGGACGCACTCCACCTGCGCGTATGGCAAGATTGGCCTCTGCACGATATAGACGAACCCACAGACTTGGTGCATTTGCCCGCCTATTTTTCCAAACGAAAGCATTAAATCAAATGAAATCAATCTTCAAAATGATCGTGGCGCTGTGGTTCATCTTCAGCATGGTCGGCAGCATGGCCGCCGAACCCTCATTGGTACTTGGCGTAGGCCTTTTTCAACCTGACAAGGAAAAAAACGATGCCACCTATCGCCCGCTAGCTGCATACCTCGCGAAGAAGCTCGGTCGCACGGTTCAATTGCGTACGGTGGACAGTTGGGAAGGTCTGGCCAAATCGCTGGCGAGCGGTGAAACTGACCTGGCTCTGATGGGCCCCTGGGGCTATGTATTGGCCAATCACCAGGCCGATGCCCAAGTCGTCTCGACCATACTTTATGACGGCAAGCCCGAGTATTTCGCCATCATGGTGACGCATCCCAACTCGGGCATCAAGAGCCCCAAAGACCTCAAAGGCCGAACCTTCGCTTTTGGCGACAAAGGCTCCACCTCGGGCTATCTGATTCCGTTGCATTACTTCATGACGCAGGGCATTGAACCCGAGAGCTATTTCAGCAAGGTGCTCCACACCAGCCATCAGGCGATCGAAACACAAGTGACCCAAGGTGCGCTGGATGCAGGTGCTGACTACAACCGTAATCGCAATGCCATGATCGAACGCGGTCTGATCAAGGCCGACCAGTCCAGCATCATCTGGCAGTCAGCGCCGCTGCCCAACGACGCATTCGCAGTCAGCAGCGTGCTGGCCCATGACAAGGACTTTGTGCTTCACCTGCAAAACGCCCTCGCCGGCATCGGTGAGGCGCTGAAATCGCAGCCAGACCTGCTGCCAGCGCATTACACAGGTTTTGTCAGCCGGGACAACAGCTTTTACAAACCCATTCGGGATGCCGGCATGGCAACAGGGAAATTGCAGGTGAAATAAGCATGTGGCACAGGGTTTCCCGCGTTTTGGTTGGGCGTCTCGGTTTTTTGACGCTGACCCTGCTGTATGCCAGCCTGGTCGCGGGCTGTCTGGCCACACTCATTGCGCAGGACGAACTGTCGTTGGGCCGTCGACCGCTGGAGAACCTGGTTCGCACGGCAAGTGAATTCGCCAGACCCAGTTTTCTCGACGTCTGGTTTGGCAACCCCCACCTCGAGTACCGCAGTGATGACGGTACCGTGTTACGGGTGGAAAACCGGCAAGCCGTGGAGACCCATTACCTGCAAGGTCTGGCCAGCGCGACCTGGACAACCTTTCGTATCGCCACCCTGGGTTCCTTGCTGGGTGCCGTACTGGCGTTGCCGCTTGGAGTGCTCACTGCCCGCAATCTGGCTGCGCCCATGCCTGTGCGTCTGCTGGCCAAGGGCCTGCTTGACGTTGCCCGTTCAATCCACACCCTGGTTTTTGGTCTGGTGCTGGTGGGCATTGTGGGGCTGGGGTCGACGGCAGGGATCCTGGCCATAGCGTTTCATTCCATGGGCACGTATGGGAAATTTTTTGCCGAAGCCATCGAAACGCTCGACATGGCAGCCATTGAGGCGGTACGCAGCGTTGGCGCTTCTCCCACGCAAGTTTTTTTCAACGCGGTATGGCCTGCCGTACTGCCCCAGTTTGTATCGAGCCACCTGTATATCTGGGAATTCAACATTCGGGATTCAACCATTCTGGGTGTCATCGGCGCGGGTGGACTGGGCCTGCTCATTACCGAAGCAACATCGCTGTTTCAATGGGGACGCCTGTCGACCGTGCTGATCGTGATCGTGCTTCTTGTCTCCAGTTTTGATGCGCTGAGTCGACGCATCCGCAAGGCGCTCTCATGACACGCCCCGCTGCCATCTTGCTGGATGCTGTCTTGTGTCCCACTGGCGGACCGATGTGCTTGCGGGTCAAGCACCTTGAGATAGGCCTGGGCGAACGGGTGGCGGTTATTGGACACAACGGCGCGGGAAAATCCACGCTGCTGCGCCTGCTCAGCGGCTTTGTACGCCCGGTAGCCGGACAGCTTGTGGTTCTAAACCGATCACTTAACAAGCCGCTCTCGGCGCATGACATGCGCGCTTTCCGCTGCGAAGTGGGCCAAATCATGCAAAATTTGCACCCTGTTGAGCGACTGACCGTGCTGGAGAACGTGTTGATCGGCTGCCTCGGCCGCACACGGGGCTGGCGTGGCTTGACACGTTGTTATCCGCCAATCGAGGTCAAGGCCGCAGAAGCCGCCCTCGCATCAGTCGGCCTCATGAAGCAAGCCGAAACACGCACTGACGCACTGTCGGGTGGCGAACGTCAAAAGGTGGCACTCGCGCGCTTGTTGATGCAGCGCCCGCGCCTTATTCTGGCCGACGAACCCACCGCAGCGCTGGATCCAGTCGCTGCCCGTGAAGTCTGCCAATTGCTGGTGCAGGCCAGCGCTGGTGCCACTCTGATTTCCGTCGTGCACAACCCTGAATTGCTGCCCCTGCTGGCCGATCGCGTCATTGGCATGAAGCAGGGTTGCATCGCTTTTGACCTGCCGATTGCTGCCGTAGACGAAAGTTGCCTGGATGCCCTCTACAAACGCAACGAAGTTCCGCGGATCAAACCAGTCTCACGGCAAAGCCAAGCTACCGACAACAACCATACGCAAAGCTGTTTGACATGACTGAACTTGCCGGCAGAACCTGTCCTGTTGCCTACAGGTACGGTGCAGAGGCACTGGCGAACTGTCCCGTGGACTCGGCCGAAACCCTTTATGTGGTCGGCGGACTGTATGGAAATCCCCAGGCGCTTGATCAGATCAAAACCATGGTTGCCGCAGAGGTCGCACCTGTCACCCTGGTCTTTAATGGCGATTTCAACTGGTTCAACACCGACGACAAAGATTTTCAGCGCGTCAATCAATTTGTTCTGCAACATGATGCGATGGTGGGCAATGTTGAATTTGAATTGAATGCACCGGACAACGACGCCGGCTGCGGTTGCAGCTATCCGGTCACTGTGGACGAAGCGACGGTGGAACGCTCCAATCGCATCCATGCCCGGCTGAAAGCCACGGCACGTTGCCACCCGGACATCCTTGCAAAACTGGCTGCATTGCCGCTGTTTAGACGCTACACCGTTGGCAGCAAGACCATCGGCGTGGTGCATGGCGACGCCGAATCACTGGCCGGCTGGATGTTTGACGCAGCCACAATGGGCGAGCCGGAAAATCAAGTCAAGATTTCCAGTCTGTTCGCTCGGTCACGGGTTGATATTTTTGCCAGTTCACACACCTGTCTGCCAGTGCTTAGGCGTTTTAAATTGTCAGCAGGCCGCTGCGGGTTCGTGGTCAACAATGGTGCCGCTGGCATGCCGAACTTTCGTGATCAACCCAGCGGGCTACTGACCCGCATCAGCGTACATGCCTCACCTCATTCAAGACTTTATGGCGTTGAGCTTGATGGCGTGTTAATCGACAGTTTGCAAATTGACTACGACTGCGGGCTGTGGCAGAAGAATTTTATTGCCAACTGGCCAGTGGGTTCTGATGCGCACCACTCTTATTTTTCGAGGATCGTCGTGGGTGCTGACTACACGCTGGCTCAAGCAATAACAACCGACTGAAAAATGCTGACTGAAGTGATTTGCAAAATATGCAGGCGCAATTGAATTTGCAAAAGACCAGATGACGCTGTCTTAATGCTGTCTACAAGCTAGACCGACCGCCTCGTAAAGACGATTGAGCCCATCCGTTTCAAGGCTTATCAAGTCTTTAAACCAGCGCTTGCTAATAAGGGCTTGTTCACAAATAACATGCACATCTGACTCGCTAACTTTGGGCGCACTGCGTCGTTGCATCCCAAATCCGGCGGCCAAATGTACAGCTTATTCATGAACAAGCCCTAAGTTTTACAACGCCGTGGCAAGCTCAAGCTGCCACGGCCATTGCATCAACCGGATCAGAAGCGGTGACTGATACCCAAGGCGAAGCTGTTCGAATTAGTACCGGCAGACTTGGTCACACCTCCAAGATAACCGTTGCCCCCAACAGCCACTTGACCACGGTCTTTGTTGTCCACATGAACTACCGCCGCACTGATGTCTGTGCGTTTGGACAATGCATAGCTGTAAGCCACACCATACGAAGCCACATCTGCATCCGAAGGCCGCTTGTCGTTATAAGTGCTGTAAGCCACCGAAGTGGTGTGCACCCCAGATGTGTGCTTATAACCAATATGGTAAAGCATGCCATCCTGAATGAAGGCGTTAATAAACTTGGACTGAACCAGACTACCAAACGCAACCACGGGTGCAGGTGAACCCGCGGGTGCAATCAACCCGGAGATAACCGACAAACCATTGGGATGGTCATCATTGATGTCAACGACCATGACGCTCACTTTGTCAGCACCCAAATCCACTGACGCACCCAACACGGTGGAAGTCAAAGATTTTTGACCAAGCTCATTGTTTTTGGTGTTGTAACCCAGACCAACTGAAAAGTTGCCAGTTTTGTAATTTCCATTCACGCCCAGCAGACGCCCTTTGCTGTTGCCACCAGCCGTTTCACCCGGCGCATACATGAGCGCGCCAGAAATACCATTTTTGACAATTCGATAAGCCACCGAATTGGGTGTGCGGATTTCAAACACGGTTGGGAACGCAACAATATGCCCGGCTGACAAGCCAAACTGCGTGTTGGTGATGTCATACGTGGCAAAAGTTTCGTAGCCAGGTGTGTATTGGCGACCAGCAAGGAATGCACCAAAAGGGGTAATTAAACCAATGTAAGCCTGACGGTCAAACAACCGACCACCGGTGGCACCCACGTTGACACCAAATTCGTTGGCCAAAGCAGCATCAATGAGATTGACAGTACCTTGAACGGTGCCCGCTGGCAAACCCAACAATACATCAGGCGGCAAACCAAGCAATGCCGCGTTCGAGAAGCGATCTGACAATTGACTCCCCGTGATGGGACGACTGCTGACCGCACCAGTGTCCGCTTCAAAACGATTTTCGAGCGTAAAAATAGCTCTGTAGCCCCCCCCCAAATCCTCGTTGCCTTTTAGCCCCCAACGAGAGCCCTCCTTGATACCGCTGGCGACTTGGGTGACATTGCCGTTTTTTAGCCCTGACACCGATGTGACACCCACATCAACCAGGCCGTACAGCGTGAGGCTGCTGGTCGCGCCTTGGGCTTGCGCCAGGCTGGCGCAGCACAGGGCGCTGGCCAAACAAACACTACGCAGTGCATGATTTTTAAAAGTAGTCTGAAGTTGAAGGGTCATGATTGGAAAGGTATTTAAAGTTAAAAAACAAGCGAAAAAGATAGAAAAAGAACGGTCGTTTCTTTTTGTGTATTTTGCATCACCATGTACAACTTGATAGCACGGGTTTTCCCTTAAATGGTGCAAAAAACAAGCTTGTTTGGTGCATTGCAACCTATTGATTATAAAAAAGAAAGTACCTCCGACACGCATTCCATGATGACCTGTAGTTTTGGTCGATAGGTGTGGCAATCTGTTGCAGTCTGTTGCACTTGAACAACAAAAACGGTCAGTTATGCCATTATTAAATCTGTATAAATTGTATGTAGGCTTGTTTATGACCCGCCCCATGTTTAAATCTTGATCGTGAATGATTCATTCGCCAGTTCATACTCCGTTATGTCGGGGTTGTTTTGTTTTGTCTTTTTTTAACCAGGAATTTTTTTATGAAGAAAAGTCTAGTGGCTTTGGCCGTGCTTGCTGCTTCGGGCGCTACTTTCGCCGAGTCTGGCGTTACCCTGTATGGTCTTGTGGATACCTATGTTGGTCGTCTTGACGATGGCACGACTAAACAGAACGTGATCAACTCCGGTGGTATCAACACCTCTCGTTGGGGCATCAAAGGCTCTGAAGATTTGGGTGGTGGCCTGAAAGCCATCTTCAAGTTGGAGCAAGGTTTTGCGCTGGATACCGGTGCCGCTGGTGCAAATACACAAGCGTTAAACCCGCAGGTTACCGGCACGCAAACGTTTGACCGTCAGTCTTATGTTGGCCTGGCTGGCAACTTTGGCGAGTTCCAGATCGGCAAGGTCTGGACTGCTTATGACGACGTCATTGGCGCGTCTGACGGTGTGTTCAACGCCAATGCCCTGTCAGTTTTATACGCCACCTGGAAAAGTGGCAGTTATATCGACCGCCCTGCCAATGGCTTTCGCTACACCACCCCGGAAATTAGTGGTTTTACCGGTGCGGTAAGCCATTCACTTGCCGAAAAATCTGTTAACCAAAAAGCCGTCTCAGCGGCCAGTCTGTCCTATGCAGGTGGTCCTGTGGCCGTGCAGTTGGCTTACCAGGTGGAAAACCCCTATGCCACCCCTAACCCATCGTTGAAATACCTGCTGGTTGCGGGTTCTTATGACTTCGGCCCGGCCATCGCCAAATTCTCCTATGGTAATGTCAAGAACGTGGGCAATACCGCTGGTCTGGACGCAACCGAATACCAAGTGGCTGTCGATGTTCCTGTGGCAGACAATATTTTGTTGTCTGCCAGCTACGCCAGGTCTGACGACGACATTAGCGGCGGTGGTTTTGAACAAAAACGCGAAGGTTTTGCTGTGGGTGCCACCTACACCTTGTCCAAGCGCACGTTCATGTATGGAGGTTACCAATCCGTCTCCAACCAGCGAGCCGTGGACACCACCGCAGCTGTTGTTGGTATTCAACACCGTTTCTGATCTGACACTGGCTCAAGCCAGTCACTGACGATCAAACAAAAAAGCCCCACGCAACGCCTGTTGCGTGGGGCTTTTTTTGTTGACGGTCGTTCAGACCGTCAAAAAGCACCAAACCCGTCTATTCTGTATCAAAATGTTGCGCGCCTACCACGCACGCACCAGAAGCAGGCAACTTAAACCAGACATTTGCTGGCAAAAGCAGTTGAGTCTGCTCTAATGTGCAATGACTTCCTGAACAAGGGGGTTTACCCGGGGCTCTGGGGCACTTCTGTTACAGAGCACTTCGTTTAACCTTGGAGAAATTTGAAATGAAAAAATCGCTAATCGCGTTGGCCGTGCTGGCCGCCTCTGGTGCCGCCATGGCGCAATCTTCCGTGACCTTGTACGGCAAGGTGGACAACTTGGCAGTTATCTCTGATGTCAAAGGCAAACCGAGCCAGACCCTTATTCAATCGGGTGGTGGTGGCGGTAGCCGCTGGGGCATGAAGGGTTCTGAAGACCTGGGTGGCGGCTTGAAGGCCAACTTCATCCTGGAAAGTGGCTTCAGCGGGGATACCGGCGCTTCGGCTCAAGGTGGCCTGCTGTTTGGTCGCCAAGCCTGGGTGGGTGTTTCGGGTGGTTTCGGTGACGTGCAAGTCGGTCGCGTGCGCACCGTGGCGCACATCGTTTCGGGTGATTTCCAGGGTATGCTGGATTCTGCTGCCTTGGCACCGCTGAACCAGATTGGTCGTGTTCAAGACAACGGCGGCGCAGGTGCCCTTGGTCTTGGCAATGTTGCTACCTTGCGTTTGAACAACGGCATTTCCTACACTACGCCGAAGATGAGCGGCTTTAGCGCACGCGCGCAATACGCCTTGGGTGAAAACAACGCCGCAGGCACGGATGCCGATGCTGCCTACGCTTTCAGCGTGAGCTACGCCGGGGGTCCCCTGGCAGTTGGTGCTTACTACCAAGTGGAAAGCTGTGAGACTGCGGCTGCTAAACCCAACGCAACACCTGCTTGCGCTGTTGCCAACTCAGAAGACCGTCAATACGCTTTTGTGGGTGTCAAGTACAACCTGGGCATGGCCGTCCTCAAGGGCAGCTATGGCCACGCCGCAAACATCCGTGGCGTGAACAATGCAGACAGCAGCGAATACCAGATTGGTGTAGACGTGCCGGTGTCTTCGGCTTTGGTCTTGACCGCCAGCTACGCCAATGCAGGTGACAATGGCACCCAGTCTGCTACTGTCGCTGGGGCCACGGGCAAGATCGACCGTGAAGGCTACGCCGTTGGTGCTAAATACAGCTTGTCCAAGCGCACCTTCATGTACGCGGGTGTTTCTTACTATGAGCAAACGAAGGCTGGTGCGCTTAACAACGAAACCACTCTTTACGCACTTGGTCTGCAACACAACTTCTAAGCCCACGCTGGCTTAGGCCAGTTCAGCTTAGATGCCAAAACCCCGCCTGGGCAACCCGGCGGGGTTTTTTAATATCAATTACAAGGTAAAACCCAAACAATCCATTAGGGCATGAATGCATGGCGGGGTGAGTTGCGAGGCAGTTTGGCTAGCCGAGAGGCGTTCATAGCCGTAGCTAAGGACAACGAGCGAACGGGCAAAATGGCTGCAAATCGCCCCCTGAGAGGACTGTTTTTGCCAGATTTGCAGGCTCATAACCGTAGCTGTAGGCCAAAAAGACGGTAAAAATAAACTGCTGCGGTCGGATTGCAGCCGACGTACCGAAAGTCCGACAGGCTGCTAGCCCTTTCCCTAAAAGCGCTGATAGCTCTTAACTAAGGGCTTGTTCAACAAGGACACCCCAAAGCATGAAACATGCGTGCCCTGCGTAGGGCGGGTTTCAACCCGCCATGGCCGACTGAAGTCGGCCCTACGACACGCCATTCTTGTTGGCTGTGAGTTAATTGGGGTCAGACTCCAATTATTTACCAAAAAATCAGTCTCTGGCCTTTTTCAAATAAGCGCAAGAAGCTCTGTAATCAGTAGCAATCCAGGTGACCAGTGACCACATGCGAAAGTCTGTGCGGCTTGGGCTCACCTTGCGGGCACGTCTGGTTGCGTGAGTCCGTGAGGGGATTGTTTGAGTGATAGACTCAAGTTCATGTTTGGAGATTCCCATGAGCATTGATGCCGTTGTTTTTAGGACTTTTCGCAAGCTTGGCGCTGATGATGCTGATGCGGCAGCGTTTGCTGAAGAGCTCAATCAGGCGATTGACAAGCGCTATGCCATTCATGCGGATGCTCTAGCAACAAAAAAAGATTTGGCCGAATTAAAGACTGAACTAATCAAAGCCATAGCTGAGTCGCAACGCTGGACGATCACTGCTATTTTTGCCGCCGTAGGTGTCTTTGCAGCGCTGACCAAAGTGCTGAATTAATTGATAGAAATCCGGCTCTAGCGCTTGCCAGTCAAGCATAGGCTGCTCTTTAATCAATAGCAAATAATCCAAGCAAGTGCAGACTAATAGTTCCTAGCTTGTTATTCGGCACGCTGTAAAAAGCCAAGCTTGCCGCAATGTTGAGCTTTTTTGCATGACAACCATCACTTTTGACACTCGCAAGTTTGTTCGCAAGCTGCAAGAGCTGGTTTTGATGAGAAGCAGGCCGAAGGGCTGACCGAGGCGATGCGTGCGGCAATTGATGATTCGGAGTTAGTGACACGTCGTGACTTGCGCGAGTTTGAGCTCGGTTTTTAATTGGGGTCAGATTCCAATTAATTGGCAAGAAATGGGCTTGTAGCCCCTGCCCTAAAAGCTTTAACAGCTCTTAAATAAATAGCCTATAAATGACGTAAATTGTGTTGATCTCAAAACTGAAAATACCATGCTAATTTCATAGCGCATCACGCATATAAATCAAGGGCTAGAAGCCAGTTGTACATAAATTTTTGGTGCTGGGCTGGTGCTGCAGCTTTTATAAATGGGTAAAGGGTGGGGGTAAAGGGAGGTGGTAAAAGGAGGTGATAAAGGGGACGTTAACCTTTAGTCTCTAACAAGTTCAGTCTTCACATTTCCTGCGAAGAATTCTGATGTGTCAAAATGAATCTGGCGATTATTTCGCCATGGGCAAAATGCCTTTAAACCCAATGGGTTACAAACTTTCTCTTGGTCAACCCAAGAACATTTGCGGGGACGTAAATCGGCTGAACGTCCAAAAATCTTGCGCACGACCGAGGTTTTGTGTTGCCTTTTTGGTTCCGGCTCGTCCGGCTTAGGTAAACCCTTTACCTACGGCGCTCAGGCGGCAAGCGCTTAGATCACCGCATTCGGGTTGTGCGCAATGACGTTTAGCAGCACCAGCGCTGAGCCATGTGGTGTACGGCCGCTGTGTTCCCAGTGGCGCAAGATGGGTCGCAACGCTTTGACATCTACCGCCCTTGGACATGAATGTTGACCGTGTGTGCTGTATATGATGAAAATATTTAACCATGATTGGCTTGGACAAAATCACCGGTTTTGATTGGAACGATGGGAACGCGCGTAAGAATGAAAAGCATGGGGTGTCGATGGCCGAGGCGGAGCAGGTTTTCTTCAATGCACCCCTGCTGCCTCTGTAGGACGGCGCTCACAACCAAGATGAGCCACGGTTTCATGCATTGGGCAAGACCAGCGAGGGGCGAGCGCTCCATATCACCTTTACTGTTCGTAACAGTCAGGTTCATTGGTTCGTGTAATTTCAGCCAGAGACATGCACCGAAACGAGCGAGCCATTTATGAACCAGAAAATCAAAGCTAAGACCGTTCCGGCGTTTGCCAATGAGGCTCAAGAACGTGCTTTCTGGGAGTCACACGACTCGACCGAATACCTTGATTGGTCCAAAGCCAAGACGGTCACTTTGCCAAACTTGAAGCCAACCACCAAGACCATCTCACTGCGCTTACCCCAGCATTTGCTCGACTCGATCAAGACGGCTGCCAATGTGCGAGATGTGCCCTATCAGTCTCTGATCAAAGTCTGGTTGCAAGAAAAGCTGCATGGGTAGGGACTTGGTACAAAGTAATTGATTAGATATTATTTTCATAGCGCATCACGCATATAAATCAAGGGCCAGCGGCCAGTTTTCCATAAATTTTCGATGCTGGGTTGGCGCTGCAGCAGCAGGCTGTTGAACAGGGGCTCCAGCAGCGTGGCATCGGGGTTGGCCAGCAGCAGGTAACGCGCCTCGCCACCCTCGCCTTCTTCTTGCAGTTGCCCGACCCAGTCCAGTTCCACCAGGGTTTCCAGCACCAGCTCCAACTGCAAGGCATCCACTTGCAGCCGCTGCGTCAATGCGGTCATGGTCAGCCCTTTGGCCGGGCTGGCACGCAGGGGCTCCAACTGCTGCAAGGTTTCCAGCGCCAGCACAAAGTGCCAACCGTGGGCCACCGCTCGGCGCTGCACGCCGCTGAGCAGGCTGGGCAAATATGCGGCAATCACCGCGCCCAGCAACACGATCACCCAGGCGGTGTAAATCCAGATCAGCAAAATCGGCACGGTGGCAAACGCGCCATAGAGCACCGAGTAAGTGGGCACTTTGCCCAGGTACAGCACCAGCAGGCGCTTGGCCAGCTCAAACCCGGCCGAGACAAAAAAACCACCGACCCACGCATGCGCCCAGCGCACCGGGGTATTGGGCACGTAGTGGTACAGCGCGGCCATGCTCCAGGCCAGCAACAAAAATTGCAGCGTATCCAGCAGCAGTTGCACGCCGCCGGGCAGCGTGCCCACCAGGCCTTTGGAGGCCGACAAGGCGTAAGAGGTCAGCGTCAGGCTCACCGCCAGCAGCAGCGGCCCGAGCGTGACTGCCGCCCAATACACCAGCACCCGCTGGCCCAGAGGGCGCGGTTTGCGCACCCGCCAGATGCCGTTGAGCGTGCGGTCTATGGTCAAGATCAACGCCAGCGCGGTCACAAACAATACCGCCACACCCGCACCACCGAGCTTGCTGGCCTTGCCGGCAAACTGCGTCAGGTAGCCCAGCACCTGGCGCGCAATGCTGTCGGGCACCAGGCTTTCTATCAGCCACTGCTGCAGCACCCCCTGCAATTTGCCAAACATCGGGAACGCGGTAAACACCGCCAGCATCACCGTGAACAGCGGCACCAGGGCAATGGTGGTGGTAAAGGTCAGGCTGCTGGCGGTGAGCCCCAAGCGGTCTTCACGGAAACGCTCGCGCAGGGTATGGGCGGTGTTCTTCCAGGGAAAGTGCGACAGGCTGGTTAAAAATACATCCAGCCTTTGAGACAGGCTGACCGGCGTGGTTGGGGATATTGTCATGGCCGCTATGATGCCACCTCCATGACGCATTCTTCCACCCCCACACCCCCTTTTGCCGCCCACAGCGTGGCCTGGACCCGCACCCTGGCGGTTGGCAGCCTGATCGGCTTGATTGTGCTGGGCCTGGCCTGGGAACTGGCGCTGGCACCGGTGCGCCCCGGCGGCTCGTGGCTGGCTTTGAAAGTGCTGCCGCTGTGCCTGCCGCTGGCGGGTTTGCTAAAAAACCGCATGTACACCTACCGCTGGGTCAGCCTGCTGGTGTGGCTGTATTTCACCGAAGGCACCGTGCGCGCCTACAGTGACAAGGTGCCCGGCAATTATTTGGCCATGATCGAGATTTTTTTGTGCCTGACGCTGTTCACCGCCTGTGCGCTGCATGTGCGCCTGCGTTTGAAGAACGCCGCCCAATCCGCCGCCACGCCCTCCCTTCAAAACGCCGCGCCAGACCATGCAAGCGCTGCTCAGTGAACTCAGAGCCATTGTGGGCGCTGCCCATGTGCTCACCGAGGGTGATTTAAGCGCCTACACGCAAGACTGGCGCAAACGCAGCCAGGGCAAGCCGCTGGCGGTGGTGCGCCCGGCCAGCACCAACGAAGTGGCGCGCGTGGTGCGTGCATGCGCCGCGCACCGCTTGGCACATCCGCACCGTGGCATCAGCATCGTGCCGCAAGGCGGCAACACCGGGCTGGTGGTGGGCTCCACGCCTGATGATTCGGGTCAACAGGTGGTGCTGAGCCTGCAACGCCTGAACGCCGTGCGCCAGCTTGACCCCGCCAATTTGACGCTAACGGCCGAGGCCGGCTGCATTTTGCAAACCCTGCAAGAGCGCGCCCATGAAGCTGGTTTCTTGTTCCCCCTGAGCCTGGCCGCAGAAGGCTCGTGCACCCTGGGCGGCAACCTGGGCAGCAACGCTGGCGGCACGCAGGTGGTGCGCTGGGGCAACGCGCGCGAACTGTGCCTGGGGCTGGAGGTGGTCACTGCACAAGGCGACATCTGGCAAGGTTTGAGCGGCCTGCGCAAAGACAACACCGGCTACGACCTGCGCCACCTTTATATCGGCTCCGAGGGCACGCTGGGCATCATCACCGCCGCCACCATGAAGCTTGCGCCCCTGCCCGCCGCGCAGCTCACCGCCTGGGCCGCCGTGCCGTCCATGGACGCGGCGGTTGCGCTGCTGGGCCTGGCGCACCGCCACCTGGGCGCAGGCTTGACTGGCTTTGAGGTGATGGGGCAATTTGCCCTGGGGCTGGTGGACAAACACTTCAAACAACTGCGTGTTCCGCTGTGGCAAACCGCGCCGTTTTGCGTGCTGCTGGAAAACTCGGATCATGAATCCGAGGCACACGCGCGCGCGCGCTTTGAGGCCCTGCTGGAAGCCGCACTCGATGCCGGTTGCGTGACCGATGCGGTGGTGGCAGAGAACCTGGCGCAAGCGCAAGCACTGTGGCAAGTGCGCGAAAGCATTCCCCTGGCGCAGGCCCAAGAAGGCCTGAACATCAAGCACGATATTTCTGTGCCCATCTCACGCATCCCGGCGTTTGTGCAGGCCACCGACGCGCTGCTGGCCAGCGCCATCCCCGGCGTAAGGCTGGTGAACTTTGGCCACCTGGGCGACGGCAATTTGCATTACAACGTGCAAGCGCCGCTGGGCGTGGATGCCGCCATGTTTTTGCGTGAGCGCGAGCCTGAAGTGAACCGCATGGTGTTTGACTCGGTGGCGGCATTTGGCGGCTCGATTTCGGCTGAGCATGGGGTGGGCAGCCTGAAAGTGGAGCATCTTGTGCACTACAAATCACCGGTCGCGCTGGGCTTGATGCGCGCCATCAAGCAAGCGCTGGACCCGCAGAATTTGATGAACCCGGGGCGGGTGATTGAAATACTGTAATTAATAAACCGTTGGTTTAGAAATTACAGTTATGTTACCCAGACACCTGCAAACGCATTTACAAGCGCTGTTGTCACATTTTCCTTGCGTTGTGTTGACCGGCGTGCGGCAATGCGGAAAGACCACCTTGTTGGGCAGCCTGCCCGGCAAGTGGCAACACTTTGACATGGAAAACTCTGCGGACAGACAGCAAGTGCTGGCCGACCCCGATGTTTTTTTGCGCTTGCACCCAGACGGGTTGTTGATTGACGAAGCGCAGCTTGCGCCCTCCATATTTTCGGCCTTGCGGGTTGCTATAGACAGGGATCGTTCCCAAAAAGGACGCTTTTTGTTGTCTGGCTCCAGTTCCCCGGAATTGACGCGACACATGTCAGAAAGTCTGGCCGGACGGGTGGCACGTGTTGAATTGTCGCCATTGAGTCTGGCCGAAGCCTGGCAACAGCCGGCTTCCTCCCTCTACCCGTTGCTGGCACAACCTGCGCCTTTGCCTGACATTCTGGCTGCCGCAGCTGCACGGTTGACGGTGCAACAGGTTCACGACTACTGGTTTGCCGGTGGGTATCCAGAGCCCTGGCTAAGCAACAGTGAAGAATTTCGCAGCTTGTGGGCGCGACATTACATTGACTCTTATCTGCTGCGGGACATTGGGGCCTTGTTCCCCAACCTGAATCGGGATCGGTTTCGCCAATTTGTGACCCTGCTGAGCCAGCATTCGGGCAACATCCTCAACAATGCGGACATTGCGCGTACCCTGGGCGTCAGTGAGCCCACCGTGCGCGACTGGTTGGGCATCGCCCATGACACGTTTTTATGGCGACATATTCCGGCGTGGAGTCACTCCCCAGCCAAGCAACTGGTCAAACATCCCAAAGGGTATTTGCGTGATAGCGGCTTGTTGCATCGCTTGCTGCGCATTCCGGACAGCCAGATGTTGCTGACGCACCCGGTGGTGGGTAAATCGTGGGAAGGCATGGTGGTAGAGACTTTGCTGCGGGGGTTTGAAAACGCTGGCATCGAAGTACACCCCTTTCACTACCGAACCCGTGGTGGCGCCGAGATTGATCTGATTCTGGAAGGCCAGTTTGGCACGGCCGGACTCTTGCCGGTAGAAATCAAGCTCGCACCCCACGCTGACCAGCGGGCACTGCGTTCGCTCGCCGAGTTTGTTTCAAGTCACAACTGTCCACTTGGCTTGGTGATCAACAATGACGAACGTCCGCGCTGGCTCAGTGAGCGGATTCTGGCCGTTCCAGCAGCCAGTCTTTGACCACCAAGCGACAAGCATGCACACGAACTTCTCCTAATCATGCGCATATACTGTGCGCATCATTGCAGGAGCCGCCTCATGTTGAATTTTGACAATGCCACCAAAAAAGCCACCAACCTGTCGCTCAACGTCAAGGTACTGGAAGCCGCCCGGGAGATGGGCATGAACTTGTCGCAAACGGTAGATACCTTGCTGGCCGACGAAGTGAAGCGGCGGTATTGGGAAAAGTGGAATGCGGACAACAAGGAGGCCATTGCCGCGTACAACGAACGCGTCGCCACCTATGGTTTACCACTGGCCAAATACCGCACTTGGGGAAAATCTCTGGGAGACGGCCGTACAACCGTTCTCAGCGACGTGCATGAAGAGGCAAAGAATGGCACGATTTGATGTGTACCCAAACCCGGATGCCAGAGATGCAGAGCAGGTGCCCTTTTTCCTTGACGTGCAAAATGACCATATTCAAGGCTTGAAGACCCGTGTGCTCGTGCCTTTGTGGCACCAGGGTCTGCTGCCCAATCCAATGAGCGATCTCAACCCGGCTTTTTCCGTGATGGGTGCTAGCGTGGTCATGGATACCCCGGCCCTGGGTGCAGTCGTCACCCGCGCACTCAAACCAGCCGTAGCCAACTTGGGCGCACAGCAGTTCAAGATACAGAACGCGCTGGATATTTTGTTTGGAGGCTATTGATCTTGGCACCTATCTCATCCCAATACGAAACCTTCCTGCGCCACGTGCAGACCACCGGCGTGTTCAAGCCCGACCGCACCGGCACCGGCACCACCAGCGTGTTTGGCTACCAGATGCGCTTTGACCTGCGCCAGGGCTTTCCGCTGGTGACCACCAAAAAGGTGTTCCTTAAAGCCATCATCGTCGAGCTGCTGTGGTTTTTGCGCGGTGACAGCAATGTGAAATGGCTGCAAGAGCGCGGCTGCACCATTTGGGACGAATGGGCGCGCGCCGACGGCAGTCTGGGGCCGGTGTATGGCGTGCAATGGCGCAGCTGGCCCCGGCCCGACGGCGGCCACATTGACCAAATTCAACAGGTGATTGACACGCTCAAGACCAACCCCGATTCACGCCGCATTTTGGTGAGCGCCTGGAACGTGGCCGACCTGGATCAGATGGCGCTGATGCCCTGCCACGCGTTCTTTCAGTTTTACGTGGCGCCAGCCACCACGCCGGGCGGCCGCGGCAAACTGAGCTGCCAGCTGTACCAGCGCAGCGCCGACATTTTTTTGGGCGTGCCGTTCAATATTGCCAGCTACGCGCTGCTGACGCACATGGTGGCGCAGCAGTGCGACCTGGAGGTGGGCGACTTCATCTGGACTGGCGGCGACTGCCATATCTACGCCAACCACGCCGAGCAGGTGGCGCTGCAGCTCAGTCGTGAGCCTTTTGCCTATCCAGCCCTTGTGATCAAAAGCAAGCCTGCTAGCATTTTTGATTACGCGCTGGAGGATTTTGAGGTGCAAAACTACCAGTGCCATCCGGCCATCAAAGCCCCGGTGGCGGTGTGAGCGGCGCCCACATCAGCCGCCGCCAGCTTTGGGCTTTGGTCGCCCTGACCTTGATGTGGGGCACCAACTGGCCGATGATGAAGTACAGCCTGCGCGAGCTCTCACCGCTGTACTTTCGCGCGCTCACCATGAGTTTTGGTGCGCTGTGGCTGTTTTCCTTTTACCGCATGAAGGGGGTGCGCATGTGGCCGCAAGGCCGCGAGTGGCGCAGTGTGGCCACGCTGGGTTTGCCCAATGTGCTGGGCTGGCACACCATGGCGATTCTGGGCGTGAAAGAACTCGCCAGCGGACGCGCCGCTATCTTGGGCTTCACCATGCCGATCTGGACGGTGCTGCTGGGCGTGCTTTTTTTCAAAGAAAAACTCACCCGGCGCATTGGCCTGGCGGTGCTGGCCGTGGCCTTGGCCATTGGCTTGCTCACCTTCAATGAACTGACCGCGCTGGCTGGCAAACCGCTGGGCATTGTGTGGATGGAAGGCGCCGCCTTGTCGTGGGCCGCTGGCACGCTGCTGATGCGCCGTGCGCACCTGACGATCCCGATGGAAACGTTAACCGTATGGATGCTGATTCTGGCCAGCGTCTGCCTGTGGCTGTTTGCTGCCGTGCTGGAGCCCTGGCCGACCTGGCAATTTTCTGCGCCGATGTGGGGCAGCCTGGCTTACGGCGCGCTGATCAACTACGGTTTTGCCCAGATCATCTGGTTTGGCCTGGCGCGCCATTTGCCGCCCGCCACCAGCGCCATGAGCATCATGGCCATTCCGCTGATTGGCACGGCCAGCGCCACGTTGATCGTTGGCGAAGTACCCGGTTGGCAGGATGCTGCCGCCATGCTGTGCGTGATGGCCGCCATTGCCGCGGTGCTGCTGCCGAGTCGTTCAAAATCCACCACTACCGCGTCCAGCCCAGACTGATCCCGCTTCCGATTCAACCACTTTGAACAGACGCTTTTGCATGCAACTGAACCTGATTTTTGCCCGCGCTGCCAACGGTGTGATTGGCCGCCACAACACCCTGCCCTGGCATCTGCCCGAAGACATGGCGCACTTTAAACGCACCACCCTGGGCTGCCCGGTGATCATGGGGCGCAAAACCTGGGACTCGCTGCCACCCAAGTTCCGGCCGCTGCCGGGCCGGCTCAACATTGTGGTGACGCGCCAGCCGGACTGGCAAGCCGAGGGTGCGCAGGTGGCGCATTCAATAACGCAAGCCTGCACCCTGTGTCCACCTGAGAGCACTGCCTGGGTGATTGGTGGCGCTGAGGTGTACGCGCAGGCTTTGCCGCTCGCCACACTGGCCGTGGTTACAGAAATTGATGCGGTGTTTGAAGGCGACGCGTTTGCGCCAGCATTCGGCTCAGAGTGGTTTGAGGTGGCGCGTGAAAACCAACGCTCAAGCACCGGACTGCACTTCAGTTTTGTCACCTACCACCAGGCGCTGCACGCTAAATTACATCAACTTTAATAGCTACTTGCCCTTTATTTATAAGGGCTAGAGCCCAATTTTTCATATGAAAATAGCCACCTGGAACATCAACTCCCTTACCGTGCGTCTGCCACAGGTGCTGGACTGGCTGGCCGCCAACCCGGTCGATGTGCTGGCGCTGCAAGAGCTCAAGCTGACCGACGACAAGTTTGCGCACGCCGCGTTCAAAAATGCGGGTTATGAGTCGGTCTGTTTTGGCCAGAAAACCTACAACGGCGTGGCTCTGATCAGCAAAAGCCCGGCGCAGCAGGTGGTGCGCAATATTCCGGGTTTTGACGACGACCTGGCGCGCGTCATCAGCGGCACCTTTCCTCTTGAACCGGCCTCTGGCGCAGCGGCGGATACTGATCAAACCATGCGCGTGGTGGGCGCGTATTTTCCCAACGGCCAGGCGCCTGGCAGCGACAAGTTTGAGTACAAGCTGGCCTGGTTGCAAGGCTTGCGCGCCTGGTTGCGCACCGAGTTGGTGAGCCACCCCAAGCTGGTGCTGCTGGGCGACTACAACATCACCTTTGACGATGCCGACGTGTGGGACCCCGAGGGCATGCGTGACCAGATTCATTGCACCGACGAAGAACGCTACGAGCTCAATGCCCTGATCGCCCTGGGTTTGACGGATGCGCACCGGCTGTTCCCCCAAGCATCCAAAAGCTATTCATGGTGGGACTACCGCGACTTTGGTTTCAGGCGCAACCACGGCATGCGCATTGACCACATTTTGGTCAGCCAGGCGCTTAAACCACAGGTGTCAGCCTGCCGCATCGACAAAACCCCGCGCAGCAACGAGCGCCCCAGCGACCACGCGCCGGTGGTGCTGGAGCTGAGTTGACAGCCATGGCCCAGAAGGCCACACCAAAGCATGAAACGGCAGTTGCGCTGTAGGGCGGGTTTCAACCCGCCATGGCCGACTGAAGTCAGCCCTACAAATCCTTTGCATCAACCTTTCTTTCACGTTAAACCCAATCCATCCCTTAGGCGGCACTTCGTGCTTACATGATGCCTTTTTGGATTATTTGGGTTAAATATCGCTCTGTTAAAAAATCTATTTGCTATTTAAATTATAGCTAATAACTATTTATTTATAAGGGATAGAAGCTTATTTTATTCAAGACCAAGTTCTTGTATCTTGCGTGTGATGGTGTTGCGCCCAATGCCAAGTTTTTGCGCTGCTTCAATGCGGCGCCCCCGGGTGGCGGACAGTGCGGCCAGAATCAGCCGCGACTCAAAACGTGCAGTGAGCACGTCCCACACGTCGGTACGGTCGGTGGCCAACAGCGCCAGCGCTTCTTCGTCCAGCCCCAGCTCCCAGGCCTGCACCGCACGCGCGGCGGGTGCTTGCCTGGAGGTCGCCGGTGTGGCATCTGGCAGCGTGGGCATAACCAGCTCGCCCGGTTCGGGTAGGCCTGCTTGCACCAGATGGGCCGTGGACGGTGGGGTCGGGCTGATGGGCAAGCGCTCAGCCACCGCCACTTCAGGGGGCAAATCTTTGGCTTCAATCACCTGCGCCGGAGCCATCACGGTGAGCCAGTGGCAAATGTTTTCCAACTGGCGCACATTGCCAGGAAAAGCAAACTGCCCTAGCCACACCAGCGCCGCCTCAGAGATGCGCTTGGGCTCCACCCCCAACTGGCGCGCGCTTTGCTGCAAAAAATGCCGGGTCAGCATGGGAATGTCTTCCAGCCGCTCGCGCAGAGCCGGCAGGCGCAGGCGGATCACGTTGAGGCGGTGAAACAAGTCCTCGCGAAACACGCCGTCTTTGACGCGCTGCTCCAGGTTTTGGTGCGTGGCCGCAATCACGCGCACATTGGCTTTGACCGCGTTGTGCCCACCTACCCGGTAGAAATGCCCGTCTGAGAGCACCCGCAACAGGCGGGTTTGCAAATCGAACGGCATGTCGCCAATTTCGTCCAGAAACAGGGTGCCGCCATCGGCTTGTTCAAAGCGCCCACGGCGCATGGTTTGCGCGCCGGTGAAGGCGCCGCGCTCGTGACCAAACAGCTCGGATTCGAGCAAGTCTTTCGGAATGGCCGCCGTGTTGATGGCCACAAAGGGCCCGGCAGCGCGCGGCGAATGTTTGTGCAGCGCACGCGCCACCAGTTCTTTGCCAGAGCCGGATTCGCCGGTGATCATGACGGTGACGTTGCTCTGGCTCAGGCGGCCAATGGCGCGAAACACGTCCTGCATGGCCGGGGCCTGGCCCAGCATTTCAGGCGTATCGGTGGCCTGCTCGTCGCTGACCTCTTCACGCTGGCTCTCCGCCACCGCACGGCGAATCAGCTCCACCGCTTTGGGAATGTCAAACGGCTTGGGCAAGTATTCAAACGCACCGCCCTGAAAGGCCGACACGGCGCTGTCCAGGTCTGAGTAAGCGGTCATGATGATCACCGGCAGCCCCGGGTACTTGGCTTTGACCTTGTCCAACAGGTCCAGGCCAGAGCCACCGGGCATGCGAATGTCGCTCACCAGCACCTGAGGCGGTTTGTCGTCTTCAGCGAGCGCCTTGAGCACATCCCGTGCACTGGTGAAACTGCGGCTGGGCAACTGCTCGCGCAGCAGCGCTTTTTCGAGCACAAAGCGAATCGACTGGTCATCGTCCACAATCCAAATGGGTTTCATCACGTTGTGTTGCCTCTGTGCTTGAGCCCCAAAAGGTTCAGGGCAAGGGAATCAATAATTTGAAATCAGTACGGCCTGGCTCACTGTCACATTCGATCAAACCGTGGTGTTGCTGCACAAAGGTTTGCGCCAATGTCAACCCCAAGCCAGACCCGCCTTCCCGTCCCGACACCAGCGGGTAAAAAATGCGGTCTTTGATCGCCTCGGGCACGCCAGGCCCGTTGTCAACTACATGCAATTCCAATGCCAACCGGTAGCGTTGTTTGCCAAAGGTGGTCTGGCGCGCCACCCGGGTACTGAAAATCAGCTGCGCATCGCCCTGCGCGATGCGTTCTGACAAGGCCTGCGCTGCGTTGTGGGCAATGTTGATCAGCGCCTGAATCAACTGCTCGTGGTCGCCACGAAACTCAGGGATTGAGGTGTCGTAGTCCCGCACCACACTCAAACCTTTGGGGAATTCGGCCAGAATCAGCGAGCGCACCCGTTCACACACTTCGTGAATGTTGACGTCGCTGACCACGTGCGGCTTGCGGTGCGGAGCCAGCAAACGGTCCACCAGCGACTGCAGGCGGTCGGCCTCGTGGATGATGACCTGGGTGTACTCGGTGAGTTCTGGCGAGGCGATCTCAAACTCAAGCAACTGTGCTGCGCCACGAATGCCTCCCAGCGGGTTCTTGATTTCATGCGCCAGGTTGCGGATGAGCTCCTTGTTGGCCTGGGCCTGTTCGGCCAACCGCTCTTCGCGGTCTTGGCGCGCTTGCTGCTCCAGTGGCAGCAGCTCCACAATGATTTCATGCGCCTCCGTTAGCGTCACGATCACATGCACCGGCAAGGTTTCGCGTGCCACGCGCAGCAGCCCAGCGTCGTAACGCAAGGCTGCAAACTCGTTGCTGCCCGCGCCTTGCAACGCGGTTGTCAAATGGGCCGGCTCGGTGAAATAGTCGGGAAAATGGGAGCCCACAATGCTGCGCCGCGAAATACCCAGCGCGTCTTCAAGCGCCGCATTGGCAAACAGCACCATGCCATCGCTCTGCACCACGGCCACCAGCGTGGCCAACAGGTCAAATGACTGAAAACCTTGCACTACCGCACTGGGCTTGTTGCCAGCCGACACGGTCACACGCGTGTTCAGCACTGTGCCGAGCCCCATTCAACGCCCGGTCGTGGCGGACACTCGACCCAACTCACGCTGGATGCCTGCAATGTCGCTTTCATTGCGCGCCAGACTGGCCTTGAGCTCGGCCACACGATCCAGGTACTTTTGGTAGTTACGCGCTTCATCACCGCGCTTGTCTGGCTCACCGTTGTTGAATTCCTTGAGGAGTTCAGCCTGGCGGGCTTCGGCTTTGGTCAATTCAGATTGCAAAATCAAGCGGGCATCAGAGTCACGGGATTTTTGCGCATTGGCATCTACACGCGTGCTGCCAGGGTTCACGTTGGCGGTGCTGGCTGCCTTGGGCGCAGTGGTCTTGGGCGCTGTTGCCTTGGGACGAGCCCCCTGCACCACCGTCAGGTTGCCACCTTCGACCAGTTTGCAGCCTTTGGCCTTGGCTTGTGACACGGTGTTGGTGTACTCGTTGCCACAGCGGTAAATAGGTTCCTGCGCCAGCACAGACCCACTCAGTGCAAAAACCCCAACCCCTGCCCAAACGATTCGTTTTAGTTTCATAGCCAACCTTATATTGATCATGGTGCCCAGACACTCGAACCAGCCCGGGGCAAACCCTTCAATGGCTAGTTTCCCACATAAAAAAAGGGACGACCAGTGGTGTCCCTTTTTGTGTGAATTCCGGCTTGAATAAACAAACCGGAAGCAACCGCTTACAGCGAATAGTACATGTCGTATTCAACCGGGTGCGGGGCCATGCGAAAGCGTTGTACTTCACCCATCTTCAGCTCAATGTAGGCATCGAGCATGGAGTCGGAGTACACGCCGCCTTTGGTCAGGAAGCCACGGTCTTTGTCCAGGTAGTCCAGCGCTTGGTCCAGGCTGTGGCACACGGTTGGCACCAGTTTGTCTTCTTCTGGCGGCAGATGGTACAAATCCTTGGTGGCGGCCTCGCCCGGATGAATTTTGTTTTCAACACCATCCAGACCCGCCATCATGAGGGCCGAGAAGCACAGGTAAGGGTTTGACGACGGATCTGGGAAGCGCGCTTCAATACGACGGCCCTTGGGGTTGGCCACATGCGGAATGCGGATCGAGGCCGAGCGGTTGCGTGCTGAATAAGCCAGTTTCACAGGGGCTTCAAAGCCGGGCACCAGGCGTTTGTAGCTGTTGGTACCAGGGTTGGTGATGGCGTTCAGGGCACGGGCGTGTTTGATGATGCCGCCAATGTAGTAAAGCGCAAAGTCGCTCAAGCCCGCATAGCCGTCACCAGCAAACAGGTTCTTGCCGTCTTTCCAGATGGATTGGTGCACGTGCATGCCAGAGCCGTTGTCGCCGGCGTAAGGTTTGGGCATGAAAGTGGCGGTTTTGCCGTAAGCGTTGGCCACATTCCACACCACGTATTTCAGAACCTGAGTCCAGTCAGCGCGTTGCACCAGGGTGCTGAACTTGGTGCCGATTTCGTTCTGGCCAGCGCCAGCCACTTCATGGTGGAACACTTCCACCGGAATACCCAAGGATTCAAGGATGAGCGACATTTCTGCGCGCATGTCTTGCGTGCTGTCCACCGGAGGCACCGGAAAATAGCCACCTTTGACGGTTGGACGGTGACCACGGTTGCCGCCTTCAAGCTGCTTGCCACTGTTCCAGGGGGCTTCATATTCTTCAATGGCAAACATCACATTGCCGGGTTCGTTGCTCCAGCGCACGCCATCAAAAATAAAGAATTCGGGCTCTGGGCCAAAGTAGGCGGTATCGCCCAGGCCAGAGGCTTTCAGGTAGGCTTCAGCGCGGTTGGCAATGGAACGCGGGTCGCGGTCATAGGCCTTGCCGTCACCGGGCTCGACCACATCGCACTGCAGAAACAGGGTGGTTTCTTCAAAAAATGGGTCAATGTTGGCGGTGTTGGGGTCGGGCATGAGTTGCATGTCCGAGGCCTCAATACCCTTCCAACCAGCCACTGACGAGCCATCAAACGCATGACCGGAGGAAAACTTGTCTTCGTCAAAAGCCGAAATCGGCACGGTCACGTGCTGTTCTTTACCACGGGTGTCAGTGAAGCGGAAGTCAACAAACTTGACTTCGTTTTCTTTCACCATCTTCATCACGTCTGCGACGGTCTTAGCCATTGAGTTACTCCAGTAGGGTCGTTGTTGAAAGGGGTTTGCTTAAAGAGAATGCAGTTTTTGTGCCAGACCACGATGCTTCGCGACGGCCTGTCAAAGCGCCTATTTTGCCTTGAGTTTGCAAGGCAACCATGAAGACCTCGACAAATTCAGCAATCGAGCTGAAGACCCAAAACAAAAAAGCACACATTTGGTGCAAATTGAACGCACCAAAACAGTACATTCAGGATTGCACCAATTCGGGGCCAAGTTTGACCGCAAAAGGAATCAACCCCGCCCTCAGCGACGCATAAGCGGCCGCCACCAAGGCGGGCGCGCCCTTAACCCCCAATTCGATGTGGCGACCATATTGCGGATGGTCTACGCTGGGAAGACTGAACACCTTGACACCTGGAAAGTCATGTTCAATCGCTTCCATCAGCGGGGTGAGGGTGGCCTCCATGGCACCCAACACAATCACCGAGCGCTCAACCCAGGCATCGACCGCGAAACAGGCACGGTAATGGGTGTCGAGCACCCACTCAATCATTGGCCAGGCCATCACCGGAAACCCAGGCACGAAATAAACTCCCCCACGCTCCCCCACACAATAAAAACCAGGAATTTTGTTGTAAGGGTTGGGAATGATCTGTGCACCTTGCGGGAACACACCCATGTTCAGGCTGTGCAGGTTGTCCGCCTGGTCGGGGTCGTAGCTGCGACCCTGCTCCAGCGCCAGGTCTTGCATGCGCTGCTCGATGAGTGCCTTGGCCTGCGGGTGCAGTTGCAGTGCCACACCCAGTGCACGGGCTGCGCACTGGCGTGTGTGGTCGTCGGGCGTGGCGCCGATGCCACCGGTAGAAAACACCACGTCGCCACTGGCAAAGGCACGCCGCAAGGCCACCGTGATGCGATCAGGGTCATCGCCCACGTACTCGGCGTAATCGAGTGACAAACCACGCGCTTTGAGCAGCTCGATGACCTTGGGCAGATGCTTGTCGGCACGCTTGCCCGACAAAATTTCATCGCCAATGATGATCAGGCCAAAGCGCGGCCGCGCGCTAAGGCTATGGGATGGGAGGTTTTTCAGGGGCATGTTCAAGGGTCGGTTTTGATGACGGGTCAATCGGTAGCAGCGTTACAGCTTGAGGGCTAGTTTCAGTTGTCGTCACCGTGTTCACCGCACGCTCAGCACGCAAGGCCTGCAGGGCTGCCAGGCAAAAATGGGCAAACCACAACGAGGACAGGGCAAACACCAGGGTGTAAATCCAGATGGCCAGCGGTATCAGCACCACAAAGGCCGCCACCAACAAAGCACCAGAAGCCCAAATCAGGCTGGGAGCGGCTCCCAAGTAGCCACAAAACACGCCAATGCCCAGCAACGAGAGCCGATGCCGGCGAAAAATCTCAAGCCGTTCCTCACCGCTGGCATGCTCTGCCAGCGCATCAAACGCCATCACCCGGTAGGTGAGCCAGCCCCAGATCAGCGGCGGCAAAATCAAAATCAGGGGGGGAATCAGCCACAGAGGGATTGACACCACCAAGGCCACCAGCGCCAGCAGCGCCGACAGCAAAGACCAGCCCAAACTGGCCAGAAAGGAGCCGCCACGACGGCGCTCTAACTGGGGAAACCGCTTTTCGGACACCAGCAGAGTCAAGGCCGGGGTCATCAGCAGCGACACCACCAGCAACGAGAGCACCACAATCACCGGGGTGACCGTAAAAATCACAATCAACGGAGCCAGCACGGCCTTCAGGTTGCCCACGCCCATCGACTGCAGCCAGGCGGAAAGGCTCTCCACCAGCGTGGAGGCTTCGAGCCACAGACGCACCGTCTCAAGCGCATTGTCCCAGTACAAATAACCCAAGCCAAGTGACGCGGCCACCAGCAAAATCAGCGGCAAAAAGGACAGTGCGATGACGCGCGGGCGCAAACAATACAGCAGCGCACGCCAAAATGAATCAAGAAACAGAGTCATGCAGCAAGCATACCGCATGGGCAAATGATTGCGGAACCCGGCGTTATGCGCCCTGAATCAGGGATAAATCTTGCGTCGTCAGCCAGCGCCATTGCCCCGCAGCCAGGTCATCGGGCAGCGCCAAGCCGCCGATTTGCGAGCGGTGCAAAGCCTCGACCCGGTTGCTGACCGCTGCCAGCATGCGTTTGACCTGGTGGTATTTGCCCTCGGTCAGCGTCAGCCGCAGCTTAAATTCACCCACCACTTCACAGGCGGCAGCGCGCACTGGTTTCGGGTCGTCGTCCAGCACCACACCTGCCAGCAATTGACGCACTTGACGCTCGTCAAGCGGGTGCTTGACGCACACCTCGTAGACCTTGGGGACGTGGTGGCGTGGCGAACTCATGCGGTGGATGAACTTGCCGTCGTCGGTGAGCAGCAGCAGGCCAGTGGTGTCTTGGTCCAGCCGCCCAATCGCCTGCACGCCCTGCACCGCACCTTTTTGCGGCCGCAGGCGCAAGGGGGCAGGCAGCAGGGTGTAGATGCTGGGGTAGGTGGATGGTTTTTGCGAACACTCGGTGGCGGCCGGCTTGTTGAGCATCAGGTAGGCCTTGTCGGCATACGGCCAATCCATTCCCTGAACCTGAAAGTGCAGCCCTTCTGCTACAAATTCAGTAGCTGCTTGCACATATTTAACGGGGGCTGTAAGGCTATTTTGTTCATAAACATAAACGAAGCCCTGCTGAATCAGACCGGCACAAACGCGGCGCGTGCCAAAGCCTTGCGAATACAGAATGTCTTGAAGTTGCATGGCTGCAGTATCGCAAAGTGGTTTCAGGCGGCCAACAAGTTGGCAGCTTCGCGCGCGGCCACCACGCCTTCGTCGGTTGGCACCACCCAGACTTCCACCGCACTGCTGCTGGCATGGATCGCCAGCACCTGGTCGCCCGTGGCCTGCGCGTTGCGCTGGGGGTCAATGACCACGCCCAGCCAGGCCAGGCGCTGGCCCAGTTCGGTGCGCAGTGTCACATCATGCTCGCCAATGCCGCCACTGAAGGCCAGCACGTCGAGCCCTTGCAAACAGGCCACCAGCGCCCCGCTTTCACGTTGAATGCGGTAGGTGAACATGTCCACGGCCAACTGGGCCGCCGCCGAGGTGTCAGCACGCAGACGGCGCATGTCGGCCGAGATGCCCGACACCCCGAGCAAACCGCTTTGCTTGTACAGCAGGGTTTGCAACTGGTCATGGCTCCAGCCTTGCTCCAGCAAATACAGCATGACACCGGCATCAAGCGCGCCGGTGCGCGTGCCCATCATCAGGCCGTCCAGGGCCGAAAAGCCCATGGTGGTGGCGCGACTCTGGCCGTTGATCGTGCCGCACAGACTGGCACCATTGCCCAGGTGCGCCATCAGCACCCGGCCCGCAGCGCGCGGGCTTTGCGCCAGCAGCACACCCATCACATATTGGTATGAGAGCCCATGAAAACCATAGCGCCGCAAGCCCCGTTCATAAAGCGCTTCAGGCAGCGCAAACCGGTAGTCCACCTCGGGCAACGTGGCATGAAACGCGGTGTCAAAACAGGCCACTTGCGGCACGCCAGCAAACGCCTCGGTGAACGAGCGTACCCCCGCCAGGTTATGCGGCTGGTGCAGCGGAGCCAAGGAACTGAGCCGAGTCAAATTGGCCAACACCGCCTCGGTCACCACCACACTGGCGCGGTAGCTTGCACCACCATGCACCACCCGGTGCGCCACCGCCTGCAAACTGGGCGTGTCAGGCAGCGATGACAACAATTCACGCAGACACTGCAGCGCCTGCGCAAAAATGCGATCGACGCCCAGCTCTAGTCGTTTGCGCTGTGTTTGCCCCTGAAAAGACCAACTCATTTCTGGCTTGCCATCTGGCTCCAGGCCTTCGATGCAACCACTCAGGATTTGCGGCTGCACCTGTGCACCGACCAACGGATAAAGTGAAAATTTGAGTGTGGACGAGCCCGCGTTGACAGACAAAATGGCCATGAACTGCAGCCTTACCAGATCGGACGGGGTTGATCCCGGCGGGCGTTGTGCGCCACCAGCAGTGCCAGCAGGGCAGAGGCGACCCGGTTGGAAGGGCCATCAGCCCGGCTGGTCAGGGCAATCGGCACCCGAGCCCCAAGCACAATGCCGGAGCCACTCGCACCGGCCAGGTATTCAAGCTGTTTGGCCAGCATGTTGCCGCTTTCCAGATCAGGCACGGCCATGATGTCGGCATGACCCGCCACCTCGGATTCAATGTGCTTGATGTGTGCAGCGTGCATCGAAATGGCATTGTCAAAGGCCAGAGGGCCGTCCAGCACACCTCCGGTGATCTGCCCCCGATCCGCCATCTTGCACAAGGCGGCAGCATCCAGCGTGGAGGGAATGTTCGGGTTAACCACTTCCACTGCCGACAAAATCGCCACCTTGGGCACCGCCACACCCATGATGCGGGCAAAGTCAATGGCATTCTGGATGATGTCCATTTTTTCCTGCAAGGTGGGGCGAATGTTCAGCGCCGCATCGGTGATGAGCAGGGGCTTGTGGTACAGCGGAATGTCAAAACGAAACACGTGCGACATGCGCCGTCCGGTGCGTAATGCGGGTTTGGCCAAAATGGCGCGAATCAGCTCGTCGGTGTGCAAGCTGCCTTTCATGACCATTTCAACTTCCCAGTTGGCTGCCATCTCGGCCGCTTTTTCTGCGGCGGCGTGGCTGTGCGGCTGGTTGATGACCTCTACCCCGGTCAAATCAATGTGGGCTTGCGCGGCCACATGCCGAATGCGCAATTCAGGTCCAATCAAAATGGGCACGATCAGCCCAAAACGAGCCGCATCCATGGCGCCACTCAAAGAGCCCTCGTCGCACGGGTGCACCACGGCGCACAGCACCGCTTCAAGCTGCTCGCCCATGGCCATCAGGTCACGAAAGCGCGCTTGCGGGTCAAACAACTGAATCTGCGGAGCCTCGACACGTGGCAAGCGCACTTTGGTGGTGGGAGCCAGCACCTTGGCCACACCACTGAGCACATGCTCGCCGCGCTGGTTGACCACCTGGCAATCAAGCTCCAGGCTTTTATCTGCCGGGTTCATGGCGGTTACCTTCACTATCACCGTCAAGGTGTCACCGACACGCACTGGTTTGACAAAGTGCAGCGCCTGATCCTGGTAAATAGTGCCAGGACCTGGGAACTGCGTCCCCAGCAGTGCAGAAATCAACGCTCCACTCCACATGCCGTGGGCAATCACGCCATGCAACAAGGTGTCGTTGGCGTATTCTGGGTTCAGGTGGGCTGGGTTGGTGTCGCCTGAAACGGCTGCAAAAGCAGAAATATCCTCCAATGAAAGGGTGCGCAGCAGTCTGGCGCTTTGACCAATCTTGATTTCTGAAAAGGTGTAGTTTTCGATCAGTTCAGTTTCCAGTGGGACGTTCATAAGTATCCAGGTTCAAGAGAGAAATGAAGAGCTTAGGGCTTGTTCATGAATTTGTGAACAAGCCCTTACGCCAATCAACCCATCAAAATTGGTGCGATGGGTCAGGCTATTCTGCTACATCGATTTTAGGGTAAACCCTAGGTATCAAATGCCAAATAGGGACACACAACTAGAACAAAACCCAGTGACCCCAAGCGAAAAACGCTGCAAGCTTCGTCACCGCCGTTCAGACAACAAAAAACCCGCCTCGGCGGGTTTTTTGTTGAGCAGCTCAAAGAGCTAGCACACAGCCCATTACTTGGCGCGTGTACCCACTACTTCAATTTCAACGCGGCGGTTCTTGGAACGGCCTTCTTTGGTCTTGTTGTCAGCAACCGGTTGGGCTTCGCCCTTGCCTTCGGTGTACACACGGTTCTTTTCGATGCCCTTGGACACCAAATAAGCCTTGACGGCTTCAGAGCGCTTCACCGACAGTTTTTGGTTGTAAGAATCAGGGCCAGTTGCATCGGTGTGACCCACAGCGATGATCACTTCAAGGTTAATGCCCTTGACCTTGCCGACCAGATCGTCGAGTTTGGCTTTGCCTTCTGGTTTCAGAACGGCTTTGTCAAAGTCAAAAAACGCATCGGCTGCGTAGGTTACTTTGGCAGCAGCCACAGGAGCGGGTGCGGGTGCAGGTGCTGGTGCAGGAGCAGCCACAGGCGCAGCAGGAGCTGCTACAGGGGCTACAACAGGCGCAGCCTTGGGAGCCACGATGGCACCATCGCAACCCACAGCAGCAGTGGCCGGAGTCCAGCTTGCATCACGCCAGCAAAGTTCGTTGGTACCGTTTTTCCAGGTTGTACCGTCAGCAGCACGCCAGTTGTCGACAGATTGGGCACCGGCAGCAGTTGTGAGAGCGGTTGCGAGAGCTGTGGCAGCAATCAATATTGCCACTTTATTTAACTTCTTCATGGTTCTCCTTAAGGGAAAAATCCGCAGCCATGCTGCGTCGATAAAACTGACGCCCAAGATGCCTATCACGATGAGCGTTCTGTTGATTGTGCCACAGTCTATTTAACTGACCCCATTTAAAGCGCTTACAAAGGTTCACGACCCAATTTCGTGTGAACTTTTTGACAAACCCGTTGCCAAGCAGCCACTAATCAGCAGCTTAAAATGATTGACTAACTTAGAACTTGCCTAATCTCAAGCCGTTCCCATGACCCAGTTCGCCAAAGAAACCCTGCCCACCAGTCTTGCGGAGGAAATGCGCCGCAGTTACCTGGATTACGCCATGAGCGTGATTGTGGGGCGCGCCCTGCCCGATGCGCGTGACGGCCTCAAACCAGTGCACCGACGTGTGTTGTTTGCCATGCATGAGCTGGGCAACGACTGGAACAAGGCGTATAAAAAATCGGCGCGTATCGTGGGCGACGTGATCGGCAAATACCACCCGCACGGCGACTCGGCGGTGTACGACACCATCGTGCGCATGGCGCAAGATTTTTCCCTGCGCCACATGCTGGTGGACGGCCAGGGCAACTTCGGCTCGGTCGACGGCGACAACGCCGCCGCCATGCGTTACACCGAAATCCGCCTGGCCAAGATCGCACACGAAATGCTGGCTGACATCGACAAGGAAACGGTGGACTTCGGCCCCAACTACGACGGCTCCGAAAAAGAACCCCTGGTGTTGCCCGCGCGCCTGCCCAACCTGCTGGTTAATGGCTCGTCTGGTATCGCGGTGGGCATGGCCACCAACATCCCGCCACACAATCTCAATGAAGTGGTGGATGCCTGTCTGCACCTGCTGAAAAATCCGCAGGCCAGTATTGACGAGCTGATGGAAATCATCCCGGCTCCAGACTTCCCCACGGCCGGTATCATTTACGGCATCAACGGTGTCAAAGACGGCTACCGCACCGGACGCGGCCGCGTGGTGATGCGCGCCAAATGCCACTTTGAAGACATCGACAAAGGCCAGCGCCAGTCGATCATCGTCGACGAGTTGCCCTACCAGGTCAATAAAAAGACGCTGCAAGAGCGCATGGCGGAACTGGTGCACGAGAAAAAAATCGAGGGCATCAGCCACATTCAGGATGAATCCGACAAATCTGGCATGCGTCTGGTGATTGAACTCAAGCGCGGTGAAGTGCCTGAGGTGGTGCTGAACAACTTATACAAGCAAACCCAGTTGCAAGACACCTTTGGCATGAACATGGTGGCGCTGATCAACGGCCAGCCCAAGTTGTGCAACCTCAAAGACCTGATTGAAGTCTTTATCAACCACCGCCGCGAAGTGGTCACGCGCCGCACCGTGTTTGAGTTGCGCAAGGCACGCGAACGCGGCCATGTGCTCGAAGGCCTGGCCGTGGCGCTGGCCAACATTGACGAGTTCATCCGCATCATCCGCGAGTCGCCCACCCCGCCGGTGGCCAAAACCGAGTTGATGAACCGCCCCTGGGACAGCGCCCTGGTGCGCGACATGCTCACCCGCGCGAAAGCCGATGGTGGCGTCGTCAATGCCGACGACTACCGCCCCGACGGCCTGGAGCTGCAATTTGGCATGGGCAAAGACGGCCTGTATCGCTTGTCTGAAACCCAGGCTGGCGAGATTTTGCAGATGCGCCTGCAACGCCTGACCGGGCTGGAGCAGGACAAAATCGTGGCCGAATACAAAGAAGTCATGGCCGTCATTGACGACTTGCTCGACATCCTGGCCCGCCCAGAGCGCGTGTCGGTCATCATTGGCGACGAACTCACCGCCATCAAAACCGAGTTTGGCCTGACCAAACTCGGCGCTCGGCGCAGCCTGGTGGAACACAGCTCGTTTGACCTGTCCACCGAAGACCTGATCACCCCCACCGACATGGTGGTCACGCTGAGCCACAGCGGCTACGTCAAGAGCCAGCCCTTGAGCGAATACCGGGCGCAAAAACGTGGCGGACGCGGCAAACAGGCCACCGCCACCAAAGAAGACGATTGGGTCGACCAGCTCTTCATTGCCAACACGCACGACTACATGCTGTGCTTCTCCAACCGCGGCCGCATGTACTGGCTCAAGGTCTGGGAAGTGCCGCAAGGTTCACGCGGCTCGCGGGGCCGCCCCATCGTCAACATGTTCCCGTTGCAAGAGGGCGAAAAAATCACCGTGGTGCTGCCACTCACCGGCGAGGCACGCAGCTTCCCCGACAACCGCTATGTGTTCATGGCCACCAGCATGGGCACAGTCAAAAAAACGGCGCTGGACGAATTTTCTAACCCGCGCAAGGCCGGCATCATTTCCGTGGACCTGGACGATGGCGACTTTTTGATTGGTGCCGCGCTGACCGATGGCCAGCACGACGTGATGTTGTTCAGTGACGGCGGCAAGGCCGTGCGCTTTGACGAAAACGATGTGCGCCCAATGGGCCGTCAGGCGCGCGGCGTGCGCGGCATGATGCTTGAAGACGGCCAAGGCGTGATCGCCATGCTGGTGGCCGAGGACGAATCCCAAAGCGTCTTGACCGCCACCCAAAACGGCTATGGCAAACGCACTGGCATTGCCGAATACACCCGCCACGGCCGCGGCACCAAGGGCATGATCGCCATTCAGCAATCCGAGCGCAACGGCAAGGTCGTCGCCGCTACCTTGGTGCATGCCGACGACGAGATCATGCTGATCACCGACAAGGGCGTGTTGGTACGCACCCGCGTGTCTGAGATTCGTGAACTGGGCCGGGCCACGCAAGGGGTCACCCTGATCGGTCTGGACGACGGCTCGCAGCTCAGCGGCCTGCAACGCATTGTGGAAAACGATGCCATCGTGGCAGCTGAAGACCCAGATGCCGAGCCCACGGACGACAGCTCCCCACCGCAAGACTGAATACTATTAATTAAATAGCTGCTTGCGCTTATTTAATAAGGGCTAGTAGTCCGTTTCACCAAAACGATTACGAAATTAAATTGATGATTTTTCCAGACTGGCTAGGCGAGATGAAGCGACATAGCTGCAGCTATGGCAACGACGAGCAACACCGCCCGGCTGGAAAAAGCACAATTTCATGTAAGTGTTTTGGTGAAACGGACTACCAGAGCCTTGTTTCTTATAAATTTTCAACATGACTCGCCCTTACAACTTTTCTGCCGGCCCGGCCGCCATGCCCGAAGCCGTGCTCACCCAGGCCGCCGCCGAGATGCTGGACTGGCACGGCAGCGGCATGGGGGTGATGGAGATGAGCCACCGTGGCAAAGAGTTCGGCCAAATCTACGAAGAGGCCGAAGCCGACCTGCGCGAGCTGTTGGCCGTGCCTGAGCACTTCAAGCTGCTGTTCATGCAAGGTGGTGGCCTGGCTGAAAACGCCATCGTGCCGCTGAACCTGTCGCGCGGTACCACGGCAGACTTTGTCGTCACCGGCAGCTGGAGCCAAAAATCATACGCAGAGGCGGCCAAATACTGCACCGCGCATGAAGCGGCCAATACCAAGACCACGGGCTTTACCACGCTGGCAGACCCCGCCAGCTGGCAACTCAGCGGCCAAAGCGCCTATGTGCACATTTGCTCTAACGAGACCATCAACGGGGTTGAGTACCACGAGCTGCCGAATCTGAAAACACTGGGCTGCGATGCACCGCTGGTGCTTGATTTTTCGTCGCATGTGGCCTCGCGCCCGGTGGACTGGACGCGTGTGGGTCTGGCCTTTGGTGGCGCACAAAAAAACCTTGGCCCAGCAGGCTTGACCCTGGTGGTGGTGCGTGAAGATTTGCTCGACCGCGCCTTGCCCATCTGCCCCAGCGCGTTCACTTATAAAACCGTGGCCGACAACCAGTCGATGTTCAACACGCCCCCCACCTACTCGATGTACATCGCCGGGCTGGTCTTCAAGTGGCTCAAAGCCCAGGGCGGTATCGCGGCCATGGAGGCGCGCAACATCGCCAAAGCCCAGCTGCTTTACGACGCCATTGACAGCTCAAGCCTGTATGTCAACCGCGTCGCAACCAACTGCCGCTCACGCATGAATGTGCCGTTTTACCTGCGTGACGAAAGCCTGAACGAGGCGTTTTTAAACGGTGCGCGTGAACACCGTTTGCTGCAGCTCAAGGGCCACAAATCGGTTGGTGGCATGCGCGCCAGCATTTACAACGCCATGCCCATCGAAGGCGTCCAGGCGCTGGTGACTTACCTGCGCGAGTTTGAAGCCCGGCACGCGTAAACCGCACGCCATCCCCTCCTTTCCAAACACCCAATCTGCCCATGGCCAAAACCCTCGCCGAATTACGCACTGCCATTGACGCGCTGGACTTGGACTTGCTGACCTTGCTGAACCAGCGCGCCAGTCTGGCGCATGAAGTCGGCGAGTTGAAAAAAATCGATGGCTCGGCGGTGTTTCGCCCAGACCGGGAAACCCAGGTGATTGCCAACCTGCAAGCGCACAACCAGGGCCCGCTCAAAGACCACAGCCTGGGTCTGGTGTGGCGTGAAATCATGTCCGCCTGCCGGGCGCTGGAAGCCCCGCAGCGCGTGGCCTACCTGGGCCCGGCGGGCACCTTCAGCGAGCAAGCGGCGATCCAGTTCTTTGGTGGCAGCATGTCGCGCGTGTTGTGCGTCAGCATTGACGAGGTGTTTCGCGCCACCGCCGCCGGTAGTGCCGAGTTTGGCGTGGTGCCGATCGAAAATTCTTCTGAGGGCGTGATCTCGCGCTCGCTAGACCTGCTGCTCAATTCGCCGCTGCACATCATTGGCGAAACCAGTTTTCTGGTGCGTCACAACCTGCTGCGCCTGGAGCCTTCGCTGCACGACATCGAAGCCGTTTACGCCCACCCGCAGGCGCTGGCGCAGTGCCAGGACTGGCTCACCACGCACCTACCCCAAGCCGACCGTCGCGCCGCGGCCAGCAACGCCGAAGGCGCGCGCCTGGCGGCCACCAACCCGGCCTGGGCAGCCATTGCCAGCGAGCGTGCCGGCAGCGAATTTGGCCTGCACATCGCCTCCTACGCGATTCAGGACGATGCCTTCAACCGCACCCGGTTTGCCATCATTTGCCTGCCGCAGACCCTGGCCGCACCGCAAGCCACTGGCAACGACTGCGTCAGCTTGATTGTGTCGGTCACCAACCGCCCCGGTGCGGTGCACGACCTGCTGGTACCGTTGAAAAAACATGGTGTGTCCATGACCCGGTTTGAATCGCGCCCGGCGCGCTCGGGTCAGTGGGACTACTATTTTTACATTGACCTGGCAGGTCACCCCTCTCAACCCCATGTCCAGCAGGCCCTTGAAGAATTGCACAGTTTGTGTGCGTTTTACAAGGTGCTGGGCACTTACCCGGTCGCTGCATGATGTTTGAACAACTGGCATTGATCGGCTGTGGTCTGATGGGCGGCTCGTTTGCCCTGGCGCTCAAGCGTGCAGGACTGGTCAAGCGCGTGGTCGGCTACAGCAAATCGCCCTCTACCACCGAACGGGCGCGGCAATTGGACGTGATCGATGTGGAAGCACCTTCAGCCCTGCTGGCGGTGTCGGGGGCCGACCTTGTGCTGGTGGCTGTGCCGGTGGCGGCCACGGAGGCCACGCTGAAAGCCATCAAGCACATGGTCACCCCGAGCATGCTGATCATGGACGTGGGCTCCACCAAAGGCGACGTGACCGACGCCGCCCGGCGCGCACTCAAAGAGCAACTCGGCTCCTTTGTCCCGGCGCACCCGATTACGGGCAAAGAACTGGCGGGCATTGAACATGCCGAGGCCGACCTGTACCGCGGCTGCAAAGTCATTTTGACCCCCACCGAGCGCACGCTGACGGTGCAGCTCAAGCAGGCGCAAGCGCTCTGGTCTGCCTTGGGTTGCGAGGTGGTGCAAATGTCGCCCGAAGCGCATGACGCAGCCTTTGCGGCAGTAAGCCATCTGCCGCATCTGCTGGCGTTTGCGCTGATGAATGCCATTCAGGGCCAGGCGCAGGGCGTGCAATTTTTGCCCTTGGCCGGACCTGGTTTTCGTGACTTCACCCGCATAGCCGCCAGCGACCCCAAGGTCTGGCGCGACATTTTGCTGGCCAATGGTCCGGAGTTGCTGGCACAAAGCCAACTGTTCCAAGCCCAATTGCAGGCTTTTGAGACCCTGGTACGCAGTGGCGATGCCAAAGCCCTTGAAGCCCTGATCGAGCAAGCCAGTGCGGCACGCACCCAGTGGCAAATGACGCAAACCGCCAAACCATGCTGAACACCGCCTTCATCGACCTGCCGCCGCTGCTGTCCGCTGGCGGCAGCATCACCCTGCCCGGCTCCAAGAGCATCTCCAACCGGGTCTTGCTGCTGGCGGCGTTGTGCAGCGGCCAAACCACCCTGCACGACGTGCTGGACTCCGACGACACGCGCGTCATGCTGGCGGCTCTGCGCGCGTTGGGTTGCAGCATCACCCAAACCGGCCACACGGTCACGATTGACGGCTTGGGCGGAAAACCCGCACATCCAACTGCCAACCTGTTCATGGGCAATGCCGGCACCGCCATTCGACCGCTCACCGCAGCGCTGGCCGTGATGGGCGGCAGCTATGACTTGAGCGGCGTGCCGCGCATGCACGAGCGCCCGATTGGCGATTTGGTCGATGCCCTGCGCCAATTGGGTTGCCAGATCGACTACACCGCACGCGACGGTTACCCGCCGCTGCACATCGGCCAACCCAGCCTGAACCTGTCTGCCCCCATTAAGGTGCGCGGTGACGTGTCTAGCCAGTTTCTCACCGCCTTGCTGATGGCTCTGCCGCTGGTTGGAATGCAACGTACCCGCACGCCCGGCACGGGCGCGTCCTCGCCGCCCCCCGGAGGGGCTGTGCCGCCCAAGGGCGACCCGTCGGCAGCACAAGATATCGTGATTGAGGTGGTGGGCGAGCTGATCTCACGACCCTACATCGAGATCACCCTGAACCTGCTGGCACGCTTTGGTGTGCAGGTGCAGCGCGACGGCTGGCAGCGCTTTACCATACCTGCGGGTTGCGCCTTGCGCTCGCCGGGTGAACTGCATGTAGAAGCAGATGCTTCATCAGCTAGCTATTTCATAGCGCTTGGCGCAATATCTACGGGGGCTACAGGCCAAAATTGCATAAAAATCCAGGGGGTTGGTGCAGACTCTATCCAGGGCGACATTCGTTTCATGGAGGCCGCCCAAGCCATGGGCGCGCAGGTGCTCAGCGGCTCCAACTGGCTGGAGGCCTCGCGCGGCAGCTGGCCGCTGCAGGCCATCGACCTCGATTGCAACCACATCCCCGATGCCGCCATGACGCTGGCGGTGATGGCCTTGTACGCCAAGGGCACCACCACGCTGCGCAACATTGCCAGCTGGCGCGTGAAGGAAACCGACCGCATTGCCGCCATGGCCTGTGAATTGCGCAAACTTGGTGCCACGGTGATTGAAGGCGCAGATTTCATCCAGATCACGCCACCGGCCAGCGTGGCAGACTGGCAAGCGGCCAGCATCCACACCTATGACGACCACCGCATGGCGATGTGTTTTTCGCTCGCCGCCTTCAACCCGGCTGGCATGCCGGTGCGCATTCTTAACCCCAAATGCGTGGCCAAAACCTTCCCGGACTACTTTGAAGCCCTGTTTTCCTTGGTGCAGGCCGACCCAGCACACATTCCGGTAATTTGCGTCGACGGCCCCACCGCCTCCGGCAAGGGCACGCTGGCATCCGAGGTGGCCAAGCAACTGGGCTACCACCTGCTCGACTCGGGCGCGTTGTACCGCATCACCGCGCTGGCAGCGACTCAAGCCGGACTGCCGCTGGATGCCGCTGGCGAAGCCGCCATTGCCGAGCTGGCCGCACGCCTGCCGATTGCGTTCAAAGACGGCCAAGTGCTGTTGGATGGCCACGATGTCACTGAACAAATCCGGTTGGAAGACACCGGCATGAAGGCCTCGCAGGTATCCGCCTTGCCCAAGGTGCGGGCGGCGTTGGTTGATTTGCAGCACAGTTTTAGGCGTGTGCCTGGCCTGGTGGCAGACGGGCGCGACATGGGCACGGCCATCTTCCCGGATGCAGCGCTGAAGGTTTTCCTGACCGCCAGCGCCGAGCAACGCGCGCAAAGGCGTTACAAACAGTTGATTTCAAAGGGAAATGCAGCTACACTTGACAGTCTTCGCGCTGACCTAGAAGCCAGAGATGCCCGGGACATGTCCCGCAGCGTCTCGCCTTTGCAGCCAGCGCAAGATGCCTTGTCACTGGACAACTCCAGTTTGTCGATCGAAGCCTCGGTTGATCTGGTGTTGGCCTGGTGGCAAAGCAAACAGCCTTTTTGACCTGTCATTTAACCTGTTATTTAACCTGTCAACAGGGCTGAAACCGCCAAGGCTCGTGCTTTGGCAACCGGCCCTCAGCCGACTTTCTGCATCGCAATGATGCGCTGCGGTTGAGGTTCAAAAAAACGTAACCCCACGGGTCAAACCGTGAAATAACCTGCGCTTAAAACCGCATCACAACATGTCCGAATCTTTTGCCGCCCTATTTGAAGAGTCCTTGACACGCACAGAAATGCGCCCCGGTGAAGTCATCACCGCTGAAGTCGTCCGTATCGAACACAGCTTTGTGGTCGTCAACGCCGGCCTCAAGTCTGAAGCCTATGTGCCACTGGAAGAATTCAAAAACGATCAGGGCGAAACCGAAGTCCAGGTTGGCGACTTCGTGTCGGTAGCCATTGGCTCCATCGAAAACGGCTACGGCGACACCATCCTGAGCCGCGACACCGCCAAACGCCTGGCTTCCTGGATGGCTCTTGAAAAAGCCCTGGAAACCGGCGAATTTGTCACCGGCACCACCAGCGGCAAGGTCAAGGGTGGCCTGACCGTGCTGGTCAACGGCATCCGCGCCTTCCTGCCGGGTTCGCTGGTGGACACCCGCCCGACCAAAGACCTGTCTCCGTACGAAAACAAGACCCTGGAATTCAAGGTCATCAAACTGGACCGCAAGCGCAACAACGTGGTGTTGAGCCGCCGCGCTGTGGTGGAGGCCTCAATGGGCGAAGAGCGCTCCAAGCTGATGCAAACCCTCAAAGAAGGCGCGATTGTTCAAGGCGTGGTCAAAAACATCACCGAATACGGCGCATTTGTGGACCTGGGTGGCATCGACGGCCTGCTGCACATCACCGACATGGCCTGGCGTCGTGTGCGTCACCCCTCAGAAGTGGTGACCGCTGGACAGGAAATCACCGCCAAGATTCTCAAGTTTGACACCGAGAAAAACCGCGTGTCGCTGGGTCTGAAGCAAATGGGTGATGACCCTTGGATGGGCGTGAACCGCCGCTACCCACAAGGCACGCGCATGTTCGGCAAGATCACCAACATTGCCGACTACGGCGCGTTTGTTGAGCTCGAACCCGGCATCGAAGGTTTGGTGCACGTGAGTGAGATGGACTGGACCAACAAGAACATTGCACCGAGCAAGATTGTTGCCCTGGGCGACGAAGTCGAAGTCATGGTGCTGGAAATCGACGAAGACAAACGCCGCATCAGCCTGGGCATGAAGCAATGCAAGGCCAACCCATGGCAAGAATTTGCCCAAAACACCAAGCGCGGCGACCGCGTCAAGGGCCCGATCAAATCCATCACCGACTTCGGCGTGTTCGTCGGTCTGGCTGCTGGCATTGACGGCCTGGTGCACTTGTCTGATTTGTCCTGGAACGAACCCGGCGAAGCTGCGGTGCGCGAGTACAAAAAGGGCCAGGAAGTGGAAGCATTGGTGCTGGCGGTGGACGTCGACCGTGAACGCATCTCCCTGGGCATCAAACAACTCGACTCCGACCCGTTCACCACCTTCTCGTCGATCAACGACAAGGGTTCAGTGGTCACCGGCAAGGTCAAGACTGTGGATGCCAAGGGCGCTGAAATCGACCTCGGTGACGACATCCTAGGCTATTTGCGTGCTTCCGAGATCAGCCGTGACCGCGTGGAAGATGCGCGCAACGTGCTCAAAGAAGGCGACGAAGTCACTGCGGTGGTGGTCAATGTGGATCGCAAGACCCGCAACATCCAGTTGTCGATCAAAGCCAAGGACGCGGCCGACCAAAACGAAGCCATGGCCACCTTGAGCCAACAGTCTGCCCGCGAAAATGCGGGCACCACCAGCCTGGGCGCCTTGCTGCGCGCCAAGCTGGACAACAATAACTAATTGGTTATTGCCCACCTGAACGACCGGAAGCCTGCGTGCACCGGTCGTTTTTTCTTTGTTCCGCAAAGGTGTTGACTTTATGACTCGCTCAGACCTCGTTGAAGAATTGGCTGCCAAGTTTGTCCAGCTCACCCAGCGTGATGCGGAGTTTGCGGTCAAGGCCATTCTGGATGCCATGAACGATGCCTTGGTGCGGGGACACCGGATCGAGATCCGCGGCTTTGGTAGTTTTGCAATCAACCACCGTCCACCCCGCATGGGTCGCAACCCGCGCAGCGGCGAGAGCGTGGTCATTCCAGCAAAACGCGTGCCCCATTTCAAGCCCGGCAAAGCTCTGCGTAATGATGTGGATGAACGCACCAATGAAATGACGCTTTCAACCAAGCCCTGAACAGTAAAATCGGCGTTCCACTGGGGAATTTGGATGAAACACATGTTGTGGCTGCTCAAGTGGGTACTGAAGGCGGCCATTTTTTTTACCCTGTTTGCCTTTGCGCTGAACAACCAGCAAGTCACCACTGTGCATTTTTTCTTTGGTACCCAATGGCGATCCCCATTGGTGCTGGTGGTGCTTGCAACTTTTAGTATTGGCGTGGTTGTGGGCGTGCTGGGCATGTTGCCACGCTGGTTACGCCAGCGCGCTTCCCCAGCACCACTACCAGCCGTTGCCACGCCCCCCGTCAACCTTCCACAGACACAGGCAGGCGCTACAAGTTACGTCGATGGAATTTGATTTAAGCTGGATATTGCTGGGATTACCCCTGGCTTTTGTGCTCGGGTGGATGGCCTCGCGACTGGATTTGCGCCAGATACGGCTGGAAAACCATCAAGCACCCAAAGCCTATTTCAAAGGACTGAACTATTTGCTCAACGAGCAGCAAGACCAGGCCATTGATGCCTTCATTGAAGCGGTGCAGAACGACCCGGACACGTCAGAGCTGCACTTTGCCCTGGGCAACCTGTTTCGACGTCGCGGCGAATATGAACGCGCGGTGCGGGTGCATGAGCACTTGCTCTCGCGCGGCGACATCAACCAAGCCGATCGCAACCGCGCACAGCATGCTTTGGCGTTGGATTATCTGAAAGCAGGTTTGCTCGACCGGGCTGAAGCTGCTTTACTCAAACTGGAAGGCACTCCTTTTGAAGCCCAGGCGCGACTCGCCTTGCTGGCCAACTACGAGCGCAGCCGAGACTGGGCACTGGCCGCACAGGTGGCAGAAAAGCTTGACCGGGTTGAGCCCGGTAGTTTCAGCACCCGCCTGGCACATTACCTGTGCGAACAATCGGCCACACTGGCCGCGCAGGAGCAGTGGGCGCAGGCCGGTGAGTTGCTGCAAAAAGCCATACAAAAAGCACCTGATGCAGCCCGTGCCCGTCTGGATCTGGCGCAGTTGCAAGAAAAAATGGGCTTGTTTCCCCTGGCCTGGCAAACCCTCACCGAGGCCTTGGTCAGCACCCCTGCTGCCATTCCCCTGATCGCCCAGCCTTTGGCCACCTTGGCCTTGCGTTGCGGGCGCACCCAGGAAACCTTGCAACAGCTGCAGACCCTGTATGCCAGCAAACCGTGCCTGGACCTGCTGGACGCGGTGGTCACGCTGACCAACGCCTGCGCCGACCAACCCGTCAGTGCCCGAGACTGGTATGCCCGTCACCTTGAGAAAGAACCCTCTCTGGTGGCGGCCAGCAAATGGATTGCCGGTGAAAAGCTGGAGCATGAACACTTTCATCCCCAGGTGCAGCGCGCCCTGGACCACGCCACCCAACCGCTGTTGCGCTACCGCTGCGCTGCCTGTGGCTTTGAGGCCACGCACCATTTTTGGCAATGCCCGGGCTGCCAGACCTGGGACAGTTACCCTGCCTTACGGGTTGAAGAACTATGAGATGACACTCCCCCCTGTTGCTTGCCCACTTCGTGTGGCCGCCTCCCCCCTCAAGGGGGCCATGCCAGTGGCCCGGCAAAGCCGGTTCCACGGCATGTCGCGTGAGCAACGTCGCTTGCAGCACCATTGAATTGATCATGAAGATAAAAATTACTCAACAACAATTAGCCAAGGCCCGCGTGCTGGTGGTGGGCGATGTGATGCTGGATCGTTACTGGTACGGTGCCGTTGACCGCATCAGCCCAGAAGCCCCAGTGCCGGTGGTGCGTGTCACGCGTGAAGAAGAGCGCAATGGCGGCGCGGCCAACGTGGCCTACAACGTGGTCACCTTGGGCGCACAAGCCTCGTTACTGACCGTGGTGGGTGACGACGAGGCCAGCCACAAGCTCGAAGCGCTGGTGGCGAACACCGGCATTCAGACCCACTTTGGCCGCGACGCACAGCTCAAAACCACCGTCAAACTGCGTGTCATTGGCCGCCAGCAGCAACTGCTGCGCATGGACTTCGAGAACACGCCTCAAAGCGAAGTGCTGGCCTCGCAAACCGCCATCTTCATTGAGCTGTTGCCCAGCCACCAGGCGGTGCTGTTCTCGGACTACGGCAAGGGCGGCCTGGCGCACGTGAGCGACATGATTGCCCTCGCCCATGCGTCTGGCAAGCCGATTTTGATTGACCCCAAGGGTTCGGACTATTCACGCTACCAGGGGGCGAATGTGATCACCCCCAACCGCGCCGAGCTGCAACAGGTGATTGGCAGCTGGCAAAACGAAACCGAGCTGCAAACCAAAGTGCAAAATTTGCGCAAAAACCTAGGCCTGCAAGCCGTGCTGCTGACCCGCAGCGAAGAAGGTATGACGCTGTTTGATGCACAAGGCCAGGTCAGTGTGAGTGAACAAGCGCGCGAGGTGTTTGACGTGACCGGCGCTGGCGACACCGTCATTGCCACCCTGGCCGCCCTGGTGGCAGCGGGCCTGAGTTTGCGCCAAGCCTTGCCGCTGGCCAACCGCGCAGGTAGCTTGGTGGTGGGTAAATTCGGCACCGCCACCGTGTCTTATGAGGAGTTGTTTGCATGACCCGTATTGTTGTCACCGGCGCGGCCGGTTTTATTGGCTCCAACCTCATCAAGGGGCTCAACGCACGGGGGCTGAGCGACATCATCGCCGTCGACGACCTGACCCAGGGCGACAAGTTTCGCAACCTGGCCGACCTGCAGATCACCGACTATGTCGATGCCGATAGCTTTTACGCCGACTACGCCAGTGGCGACTACGGTCAGGTCGAAGCCATCTTCCATGAAGGGGCCTGCAGCGACACCATGGAGAGCAACGGCAAGTACATGATGCAAAACAACTTTGCCACCTCGGTCAAGTTGTACCAGGCCTGTCAGAAGCGCGGGGCACGCCTGCTTTACGCCTCCAGCGCCGCCACTTATGGCGGCTCGGACACGTTTCGCGAAGACCCGGCTTTTGAGCGGCCGCTGAACGTTTACGGCTACTCCAAACTGCTGTTTGACCAGCGCATGCGCCGCGAGTGTGGCCACGAATTCCAGCGTGCCTTTGCCGGTAAAACCATGCAGGTGGTGGGCTTCAGATACTTCAATGTTTACGGCCCACGTGAGCAGCACAAAGGCCGCATGGCCAGTGTGGCGTTTCACCAGTTCAACCAGTTCAAGCTTGATGGCAAAGTCAAGCTGTTTGCCGACTACGGTGGTTACGCGGCGGGTGCGCAACTGCGCGACTTTGTCTTCATCGACGACGTGGTGGCGGTCAACCTGTGGTTCTATGACCACCCCGGCATTTCCGGTATTTTCAACCTCGGCACCGGGCGCGCCCAACCCTTTAACGATGTGGCCAGTTCTACCGTCAACGCGCTGCGTGCCTTGGACGGTCAAGCTGCCCTATCCCTGGATCAGCTGGTGGCACAAGGTCTGCTGGAATACGTGCCTTTCCCCGATGCCCTGCGTGGCAAGTACCAGTGCTACACCCAAGCCGATCTCACCGCACTGCGTGCCACCGGCTGCGACCATTCGTTTGCTGATGTACAAACCGGTGTGGCAAAGTACGTGCAGTGGCTGGCCTCATAGCAGATAACGTTCACCCCTTTTTCCTTTTACAGGAGCCTTGTCATGTTCAAAAAACTTTTGTCTTTGGCTGCATTGATGGTCAGTCTGAACGCACTGGCTGCGCTGGACATCAACCAAGCCTCGGAGGCCGAGCTCGACAGCATCAAGGGCATTGGTCCGGGCACCTCCAGCAAAATTCTGGATGAACGCAAAAAAGCCCCGTTCAAGGACTGGAATGATTTCATCGTTCGGGTCAACGGTATTGGCGTGGTCAAAGCGGCCAGGTTCTCAGCCGAAGGTGTGACCATCAACCACTCGACGTTCAAACCTGCACAGGCGGTCAAGCCGACCAAAAAAACGCCCTGATCCGGACATCATTCAAGATGTTGTCTGTTGTCGCCATTTGTATCGGAGCCTGCCTGGGTGCGCTGGCGCGCTGGGGCTTGGGGCTGTGGCTCAACCCGGGCGCGGTGCTGCCGCTGGGCACATTAGCCGCCAACCTGATTGGCGGCTATTTGATTGGCGTGGCAGTGGCCTTGTTCCAGGCTCTGCCACATCTAGACCCGGCCTGGCGGCTGGCCATCATCACCGGTTTTTTGGGCGCACTGACCACGTTTTCCAGCTTCTCGGCCGAAGTGGTCGGCATGCTCGGCCAGCAGCGCTACCTGCTGGGTTTTGGCACCGCCGCGCTGCACCTGTTTGGCTCGCTGCTGCTGACACTGGCAGGCATCAAGACTGTTACGTTTTTTATAGCTGGTAGCCCTTGATATTCAAGGGCTAGAGGCTTATTTCTTATAAATTATTCCAGCATACCCCGTCAGCGACCAGGCAGCCCAATAACAGCCAGATAAGCCTGGCGCGTCTGCGGTGCCACCGCATCCAGCACTTGGGCATACGCGGTTTGGTGACGCGCCAGCAAGCGCGCGCTGGCCACCAGTTTGGAGCGGCAAAACCAGTGGCAGCTGTGCTGCATCAACAGCAGCTCGGCCATCACGGTGAAGGCCCGGCGTTTGGCACTTAAGCCCTGCGCGTTGGCCACCGCCTGGTTAATGCCGTGGCCGTGCACGCTCATGAGTTTGCGCAAATCAAAGGTGCTCGACGGCATGGCCAGCGACAAAAACGGCAGTGCCAACGGCAGGCGGCTGACCCGCGCCCGGGCTTCGTACACCTCGGCCAGGTCGAGTGCAAAGCGGCTGAACTGATCGGCCAGGTTCTGCTCTTGCGGCGCCAGGTAGTGCCACACCTGCGCCTGGCGCTGGGCATCGGACTCGCCCAGGGCGCGGTGGTAGCCGCCCAGCACCTCCTGCATCAGTTTCTCAATCTGGAACTTGCCTAAAAAGCTGCCCAGCAAGGCGACGCGCTCGGCTTGTTCGCGCGACTTGAAGATGTGTAACGCCACGCCCAGCAGAGCCACAACCACAAAAATATCCATCAAACACAACCAAAAAATTGACAACTTCCCAAGTGTAGTGGCGGCATACCATGGCGAGTCAGCCAGCAGGGTCAAGATAGCGCCATTGCGGCGCTCAATTGGCTACCATTTATGCAGCTACTCAAGCAGTTTTTGCCAGTGCTAACGTCCATGTTCAACAAGGACACCCCAAAGCATGAAACATGCGTGCCCTGCGTAGGGCGGGGTTTCAACCCGCCATGGCCGACTGAAGTCGGCTCTACGACACGCCATTCTTGTCGACTGTGGGCGTTGTTTCACGTTAAAGGCCAACCATTGCTCCACTACTCAGCCGACTGCTGCAGTGCCCACATGTCGGCATAACGGCCGTTTTTGGCGAGCAACTCGGCGTGCGAGCCGCGCTCCAGAATGCGTCCGGCTTCCATCACCAGAATCTCCTGCGCATCCACCACCGTGGACAAGCGGTGGGCAATCACCAAGGTGGTCTTGTTTTGCGCCACGCTTTGCAGTTCGGCCTGAATGGCGCGTTCGTTAGCAGAATCCAGCGCACTGGTGGCCTCGTCAAAAATCAAAATGGGCGGGTTCTTCAGCAGGGTGCGGGCAATGGCCACGCGCTGCTTTTCGCCACCCGAGAGTTTCAGCCCACGCTCGCCCACCATGGTGTCATAACCCTTGGGTGTGGCGGCGATGAAAGCGTGGATGTGGGCTGACTTGGCCGCCTCAATGACCTGCTCGCGCGAGGCGCCCGGCTGGCCGTAGGCAATGTTGTATTCCACCGTGTCGTTAAACAGCACCGTGTCTTGCGGCACGATGCCAATGGCGGCGCGCACACTGGCTTGGGTGACCTGCTTGATGTCTTGCCCGGCAATCAGAATCTGGCCGCCTTGCACGTCGTAAAACCGGAACAACAGCCGCGCCAGCGTCGACTTGCCCGAGCCTGAGGGGCCGACCACGGCCACGGTTTTGCCAGCAGGAATGTCAAAACTGATGTCGTGCAATATCTGGCGTGCCGGGTCGTAGGCAAAGTTGACATGGCTGAAGCGCACACTGGCGCGGCTGGAGGCTTGCGTGACACTGCCAGCCAAGGGGGCATGGATGGCCGCGCTTTGCTCGCTATGACGCGTCTCGTTGTCGTCATGCGTTACTGGCGTGTCGCCCAGCAGCGCCAGCGGCAAAGCTCCCGGCACATCAGCAATCTCACGCTCGCGCTCCATCAGGGTGAACATTTTTTCCAGGTCGGTCAGGCCTTGCTTGATCTCACGGTAAAGCACACCCAAGAACCCCAGCGGGATGTAGAGCTGAATCATAAAGGCGTTGACCATCACCAGGTCACCCAGCGTCATGCGGCCATCCACCACGCCTTGCGTGGCGCGCCACAGCATCAGCACCAGGCCCGCGGCAATGATGAGTTGCTGGCCGGTGTTGAGCACGCTCAAGGTGGTCTGGCTTTTGAGTGCCGCCTTGCGGTAGCGCTCCAGGTTGTCGTCGTAGCGTTTGGCTTCAAATTCTTCGTTGTTGAAGTATTTCACCGTCTCGTAGTTCAGCAGCGAGTCGATGGCGCGGCTGTGGGCGGTGCTGTCCAACTCGTTCATTTGCTTTCTGAACTGGGTGCGCCACTCGGTCACCAAAATCGTGAAGCTGATGTAGAGCACCAGCGCCGCAATGGTGATCCAGGCAAACCACATGTCAAACTTGACCGCCAGCACACTGAGCACCAGCGTGACCTCAATCAGCGTTGGGAAAATGCTATACAAAGAATAGCTGATGAGTGAGTGCACGGCGCGGGTACCGCGCTCAATGTCACGCGTCATGCCGCCGGTCTGGCGCTCCAGGTGAAAGCGCAGGCTAAGGGCGTGCAGGTGGCGAAACACCTGCAGGCTGATACTGCGCGACGCGCCCTCGGTGGCCTTGGCAAAAATCAGCTCGCGCAGCTCAGCAAACAACGTGGTCGACAAGCGCAGCAGCCCATAGGCCAGCAGCAGCCCCAGCGGCACGATCAGCAAGGCGTTGGCCCCGATGCCGCCCTTGGGGTTCATGGTGTCGACCAAATCCTTGAGCAGAATCGGCACGCCCACATTGGCCAGCTTGGCGCCCACCATGAAAGCCAGCGCCAGCATCACGCGCCACTTGTATTGCCACAGGTAGGGGAACAGGCGCTGCAAGGTAGACCAGTCAGAGCGCGGCGCCAGCGCGGGGCCGGAAACAGCGGGAACACTGGCAGCAGAACTGCCGTGGGAAGAAGAATGACGGCGCATGGGAGACAATCCTGAATATTTGCGGGACAGACCGAAGGGCGCGAAGCGCACCAGCTCTGTCCTCAACACTTTGTAACCAGGATTGTGCCCATGTCTACAAGCCCCCACGCCAACACCCCAGAACCTGTGACTTTGCCCACCGACGAAAAACTGGTGCTCAAGGTGATCCCGATGCCGCGCGATGTGAACGCCAATGGCGATATTTTTGGCGGCTGGGTCATGGCGCAGGTGGACTTGGCCGGTGCGGTGATCGCCTCGCCCTACGCGGGTGGGCGCATGGCCACGGTGGCGGTGAATGAATTCATCTTCAAGCAGCCGGTGCGGGTGGGTGACATTTTGAGCTTTTACGGCAAGCTGGTGCGCATAGGCCGCACCTCCATCACCGTCAAGATCGAGGTCTACGCCGAGCGCTTTCGCGACCAGGGCAAATACACCAAGGTTACCGAAGCGTCCCTGACTTACGTGGCCATTGACGAGCAGGGTAAACCGCGCGTGGTGCCCAAAACTAATCAATAATTTGCTATATTTTAAATAGCATTAAGCATAGCAAATACAAGGGCTAGAGGTCTATTTTATAAAATATCAAACAAAACCCAGCCGCTTGGCGGCCGACAGCACCATCACCACGTCATTGGTGGCCACAGCAAAAGGTGTGTTGGGAGCCAACGCGTCTTCGGCTTGGCTGTAGCGACTGTCGTTGATCAGCTGACCCACTTGGCCTGCCACCTGGTGAAAATTCGCATGCTTGCTCACCAGCGTGGTGAAACTAACCCGCTCGCGCAGGCGTTGACCATCGCCATAAATCCATTTGCCCAGGCCACAGCAATCGTCACGCGACAGGGTGGCCACGTCGACCTTGTCACCGGTGTCAATGGCATCGCGCAGCTTGACCTTCCATTGCCGGTGGCCGTCGATGATGCTGTCCACATCAATGCCTTCGACCAACGCGGCCGACGGCGCGCCAGGCAGACGGAACTCGTCCACCTGCGCGGCCATGCGCACGGCTGCACCTTGGAGCGTGTTGGCCAACGCGGCAGTCTCTTCAACCAACGAGGCATTGGCTTGGGTGTTGTGGTCAAGTTCCTGAACCGCCACACCAATCTGGGAAATACCCAAACTTTGCTCTTTGGCTCCGTTGGTCACCTCACTGAGCAGATTGTTGACCTGATCGGCGTTGTCCACAATCTGATGCATGCGATCGCTAGCGTGGCGCACGATCTCGGTGCCCTTGGCCACTTCATCGGTGCTGGTGGTGATGAGGGTCTTGATCTCTCTAGCCGCTGCTGCACTGCGCCCGGCTAGCGCCCGCACTTCTGCGGCCACCACCGCAAAACCACGCCCCTGCTCGCCCGCGCGCGCCGCTTCCACTGCGGCGTTGAGCGCCAGGATGTTGGTTTGAAACGCAATGCCGTCGATGACCCCAATGATGTCGCTGATTTTTTGTGACGAGGCATGGATACGCTCCATGGTGTCGGCCACGTCTTGCATCACCGCGCCGCCCTGACTCGCAGTGTTGGCGTTGTTGCTGGCAATTTGGGATGCCTTGGCAACCGACTCTGCGGTCATGGCCACGGTGGCATTGGTTTGCTCCAATGCGGCTGACGATTGTTCCAAAGCAGCAGCAGCCGACTCGGTACGTGCAGACAAGTCTGTCATGCCCTGCGCAATTTCTTGACTGGACTGCACCACATCGTCACTGGCTTGTTGCACTTGTTGCACGGTTTGGCTCAAGGCCAGCTGCATGTTGCCCAACTCTTTGAGCATGGCGCTCATCTCATCGTGCCCACTCACTTCAATGATGCCACGCAAATCTCCCATGGAAATGGTAATCAGGTGATGGCGCAGTGTTGTGAAACCATTTTGCATGGCCACAAAAAACCCCATGCCGAAATAAGCCGCCACCAGCTGGCTCAAAGCGGTGATGGCCAAGGCCAACCAAAGGTCTTGCCGCAGTGCGCTTTGGCGATCTACCAGCATGGCCTCCAGCACGTTCAGGTTTCCTTCTACCTGTTTGAACTGGCTCTGCAAAGTTTGGTTGGCCAGCTTGACAAAAGCCGCTGCATCGCCTTGCACCGTGCTGGCTTCCACAGGCACGTTCACCCGAACCGATTCCAAAAATTCTTCAGTCGCAATCACCGCTCCCCGTATCAATTTTTGACCATAAAACGGCGCTGCTTTTTGTACCTTGTCGAGCGAAAACTTGGCCTGTGCCGTGTCGCGTGCCAAGGTAGCCAGATAGCCTTCAAGCCGGGCCGCGTTGTCGGGCGTGATCTGCCCCGCCTTGAGCGCGGTGCGCACCAGGCCACGGATTTCGACCGTGGTTTGAATCACATCAGGCGCGCGCAACAGCACCGCACTCATCAGGTGGTAGCTGGCCAGGTCTGGGTCGAGCACCAGGCCGGAGCCATCGGTCACGGCATCGAGCAAGTCGGCCAAGGTGCGCGAGACACCAATCATGCCCTGGTACACCACTTCAGGGTCGGCCTTGACCCCCGCTGACGGCTGAACCGCTTGAGCCGCCTGCACGGCGCTGCGCAACGCAGCAAAACTGCTGCTGACCTGAAGGGACTGACCTAACTCAGCATCCATGGCTTGGAGCTTTTTAAAGGCCAAATCAAAGGCCTGACGGGCCTGGGGCAACTGGTCGCCGCCTTCACCAAACGCCGCGTTGCGCGACTGCTGACGCCAGACACCGGCCAAATCCATGGCCGGGTATATCGCGCTGGCGTAACGCACTCCAGCGAGTTCTTGTGTGGTCGCGTCGATGCCTTGCAATTTGCCGCCCACCATAACCCACAACAACCACACCAGCGACACCGCCACTGCAGTGGCAATGATCACCATTTTGATGGGGAAGGTCACCTGTCGCATCAGTCGAGCCGGGGGTTGCCAGAGGAACCATGACATGAGGGCGTTGACCAATTTATGCATAGAAATATCCACGACGTTATTGAAGAAATTGTAGACCCGGCAGGCGCGCCTTTTTCACGGCAAAAAGCAAGGTCAAACCCGCATCAGGACAGGATGTAAGCGGCGGAGCCGGCCGACAACAGTTTGCCATCGGCTCCAAAAAACTCCATGCGGGTAGAGGCCACGCGTGAGCCCAGGCGCATCACCTCGGCGCGCAGATCAAACCAGTCGCCAATGCCCGGGCGCAGGTAATCCACCCGCAAGTCGATCGTGCCCAATTTGGCAAAACGTTGCAGCCGCTGCTGGGGGGACTCGTCCATGTGGCGCGCGCCAAGAGCCACCATCACCGCCAGACCTCCCAGCGCGTCCAGACTGGCGCTGATGACACCGCCATGGATGCGGTTGTAGGCATAGTGCCCCACCAACTCGTTGCGCATCTCGATGCGCGCCTTGACCTGGGTGGCGGTGATGGCCGTGATCTTCAAGCCCAGCATGCGGTTGAAGACAATCATTTCTTCAAAGATTTTTTTGACACCGTCGATGAACTCGTCTTCAAAAACAACTTCAGGAACCAGGGGTGTGCGATGTGGCATGGGGTAAAACGTGTGGGTTATTTCAAGCGAAGCATGCTGCGGATCATGGCCTGCATGGGTGCACTGTCCCATTCGCGCCCACCCACAGTTTTACTCAGCACCCGCCCCTTGGCATCGACCAGCAAGGTCAGCGGTAAATGGTCAGCCCCAAGCATGTTTTCCAGCTCCAGCTTGTGGTCTATGTAGTGGTTGAGGGTGGCGCTGCTTTTGCGCAGCAAGCCTTTGGCAGCCTCAGGGTAGTCGTCGATGGAAATACCAATCACCGTGAACTGCTGGCCCAGGTCGCTCCAGGCCAGACGCTCCAGCGACCCCATCTCGGCAATGCACGGCGGACACCAACTGGCCCAGACGTTGATGATGAGTGGCTTGCCGCGAAAGTCTGACAGCTTGCGGTCTGGGCCATTGAGCCCGCGTAGCGTGGCCTGGCGCAACACGTTGCCCACCTCCACCTCGCCGGGGGTTTTGGCATGGCCTGCAAGCGCCAGTGCCAGACCCAGTAGCCACACCCCAACCACACGTTTGCGTAGTTTCATGAACACCTTATCATTTTAAAAGCTATATTTTTAATAGCTGCTTGCGATTTATATACAAGGGCTAGAGCCTTATTTCTTATAAATTTTCAAAATTTGGCTTGCGCTTTTCAAGGAACGCGCCAAAGGCTTCGCGGGCGGCTGGCTCGGTCAGCAGGCGACCAAAAATGTCGGCTTCTTCGGCCATGTGCGTGGCCACCAGACTGGCTTGCGCCTGCTTCATCAAACGTTTGGCAATCAGCAGCGGCTGCTGGGGTTTGGCCGCCAGGCGCAGCGCCTGGCGCCGCGCCAAAGCGTTCACTTCGGTGGGGGGAACGATGCGGTTGATGAGGCCCATCTCCAGCGCGGCCTCAGCGCTGAACGGGTCGCCCAGCAGCAGCGCCTCTGCGGCACGCACATAGCCCATGCGCTGCGGCGCCAGCAGGCTCGATGCCGCCTCAGGGCAAACGCCCAAATTGACAAACGGCATCGAGAACGCAGCGTTGTCACCGGCATAAATCAGGTCGCAATGGAACAGCATGGTGCTGCCAATGCCCACCGCCGGGCCGCACACCGCCGCCACAATCGGCTTGGTGAAGCTGCTGATGGCACGCATGAAGCGAAACACCGGCACGTCGGGTGACACCGGCGGAGCTTTTAAAAAGTCGGCTATGTCGTTGCCCGCGCTGAACACGGTTTCATGGCCTTGGATCACCACCACACGCACCGCGTCGTCACGCTGCGCCTGGGTGAACGCATCGGCCAGCGCTGCGTACATGTCAGCGGTGAACGAGTTCTTTTTGTCCACCCGATTGAAGGTGATGGTCAGCACCTGCTCGGTGGTATCTAGCAATAGATCGGTCATGAAAATTCCTGGTTGTCATTCCATTTCCAAATCATCCGTGTCGTTGTTGCATTACCTTGCCGTGCAACAGCACTGTGTGCGGCTTCGCGCCTCGACACAAATGATTTGGAAATGGAATAAAAAAACAAAATCCCGGCAAGAGCCAGGATTTTAAAGAGGCTGCACCGGCAGGCTGACCCACCGGTGACACAAGACTAGTGCAGTGCTGAACGCTTGACAGCAAATTTAAAACCGATGGATTTTTGGCTCTGGCTAGGCGCAAACCACAGCGACACCCGTAAGTATCGCGCAGATTTGCAACAACGCCAGGGGCAAAAAGACACGGTTTTAAGTGCCGGATAGCGTGCAACACTGCACTAACGTCCATGTGCAACAAGGATACCCCAAAGCATGAAACATGCGTGCCCTGCGTAGGGCGGGTTTCAACCCGCCATGGCCGACTGAAGTCGGCCCTACGGCACGCCATTCTTGTCGGCTGTGGGCGTTGTATCACGTTAAAAGACACGGTTTTAAGTGCCGGATAGCGTGCAACACTGCACTAACGTCCATGTGCAACAAGGATACCCCAAAGCATGAAACATGCGTGCCCTGCGTAGGGAAGGGTTTCAACCCGCCATGGCCGACTGAAGTCGGCCCTACGACACGCCATTCTTGTCGGCTATGGGCGTTGTTTCACGTTAAAAGACACGGTTTTAAGTGCCGGATAGCGTGCAACACTGCACTAACGTCCATGTGCAACAAGGATACCCCAAAGCATGAAACATGCGTGCCCTGCGTAGGGCGGGTTTCAACCCGCCATGGCCGACTGAAGTCGGCCCTACGACACGCCATTCTTGTCGGCTGTGGGCGTTGTTTCACATTAACGTATCAGACGCGTTCAAAAATGCCGGCAGCGCCCTGCCCCATGCCAATGCACATCGTCACCATACCGTATTTGCCCTGGGTGCGTTGCAGGCCGTGGATCACGGTGGCGGCACGAATCGCACCGGTGGCCCCCAGTGGGTGACCCAGGGCAATCGCGCCGCCCATCGGATTCACCTTGGCGGTGTCAAGCCCCAGGGTGTTGATGACGGCCAGGCTTTGCGCGGCAAAGGCTTCGTTGAGCTCAATCCAGTCGAGTTGGTCCAGCGTCAAACCGCCATTTTTCAGCGCGGCGGGAATCGCCTCGATCGGGCCAATGCCCATGTACTGCGGTGGCACGCCCTTGGCGGCAAAACTCACAAAGCGCGCCAGTGGCTTCAGGCCGAATTGCTTGAGCGCTTTTTCGCTGACCAGAATCAGAGCACCAGCGCCGTCCGAGGTTTGCGAGCTGTTGCCTGCGGTGACCGAGCCGCGTGCAGAAAACGGTGATTTGAGCCTGGCCAGGCCTTCCAGACTGGTTTCGGGGCGCGCACCTTCGTCGGTAGTGACCACGCGCTTTTTCTCTAAGACTTCGCCGGTGGCCAGGTTCGGCGCGCGGTCGGTCACCTCAATCGGTGTGGTTTCAGCGCTGAAATACCCCGCCGCTTGCGCCGCCAGCGCGCGCTGGTGCGACTGCAACGCAAACGCGTCTTGTGCCTCGCGGCTGACCTTCCACTGGGTGGCGACTTTTTCAGCCGTCAGGCCCATGCCGTAGGCAATGCCGA
>Ga0210058_1000159_pt1 | contig 66246 bp, 56 predicted proteins | sample CryGeymeta201511_FD_183979 | JGI IMG/M metagenome (GOLD analysis project Ga0210058, IMG submission 183979) | Groundwater microbial communities from Crystal Geyser aquifers in Utah, USA - Crystal Geyser metaG 2015-11 (SPAdes) (version 2) | ecosystem: Environmental > Aquatic > Deep subsurface >...
GAAATATTTAAAGAAATGGACACGACTGTATCCAAAACCAATCATAAAGAATCCATTAAAATCTTGAAATAGCAGCCTGTCAGACTTAAGCCAGTCCACTAGAATTTGTATACGTCAGCCGTTCCTTTGGGCGGGTGTTTATAGCGTTTGTAATTCCATTGATATTGTGTGGAAAACCGCTTAGCACATTTTTCAACGCTTCGATTCAAGGCAGTGGTGGCGATGGCTTCATCGGTATTGGCCACATCGGCTTCAGCGGGGGTGATATGCAAATAATACCCTTGCCCGTCCGGCAAGCGCTCTGCGACAATGGTCAGCACTCGACAATTGGATTTTGCCGCCAGCTTGGAAACCAACACCATGGTTCTCGCCGGGTGATTAAAGAAAGGCGCATAAACGCCACCGCTGGCGCCGGGATCTTGATCGGGCAAAATGCCAATCAATTCATTTTTGCGTAAGGCTTGACGCAGACGCTTCACGCCCGTTAAATCGGTCGGCACCAGTGTCGCCCCTGCTCTTTGGCGAACCTTAGTCATAAAAGATTCCATGTAAGGAATATTGGGGGGTCGATAGAGAATGGTCATGGGATAATTTTGCGCCAGATAAAGCCCAACCACTTCCCAGCAGCCGATATGAGGCGATAACACCATCACCCCTTGTCCCTGCGCAAAGGCTTCTTTAATATAAGACTCACCGCTGACACCTTGAATTTTTTTCAATATTTTATCAGTCGGCCAGCACCATAAAGCCCCTAGTTCAGTGGTGGTTTTCCCCAATTCCATCAAACTTTTCTTTAACAATTGCTGTTGCTGATTTTCAGAAAGATAAGGGAAAGCCAACTCGATATTAATCTTCGATATGCGTTTGGGCTGGGAGGGGAGTTTCCATAATAACCAACCCATCACTGCGCCAAAACGATGATTAACCGGTAAAGACCACCAAGAAAAAAATCGCAATAAACCAATAATCAGCTTGCCTTGAACGGCTTTTTGAGAGGATTTCGCCATTGTTAGATTCTACTTCTTACACTTGGGGACAGACCCCAACATTGTTGGGGTCTGTCCCCAAAATTACGATCTTTCCATGACAGGGTTTGAACTAAACTCGAAGCAACCACGGAGGGCTTATCGAGATTGGTTAAAGACACTTCTGTAATTGCAGGTCGGTACTTGCCAATTTCTTTCCCTTTAGTGGGTTGAAAATCTAACCAAATAATATCTTCACGTTCAGGGATATACTTTTGGTTCATTCAATTATCTCGCTTTCCAAAGGCGACGCCGGTAATTCGCCATGCGATGTAAAAGCATCCGGTTCTTCAAGCAACTGAGCTTCAGAGAAGGGTAAAAAATCAGACGGTTGAAGCGTTTTTTTAACGATGAATCCATCCTCAAAGATTGCGACCTTTACAGGGGTATTTTCGGTGAAATGGGGGATATCTTTGATTGCACCGGAAACGCTTAGACCAAGACTATTCCCCCATTTTTGGATTTTTGTATCAATCGCAAGCTTGGCCATAAAATTACCTCCTTTCTTTGTTTACACAAAGTAAATAATATTTGGGGACAGACCCCAACATTATTTTAATTTAATGCGGCTGCGCCTTGATGGTTATCATCGGCCACCAGTGGTTGCATGGCGTGCCAAAGATTGGCATACAGGTGCGAATTTTGTTGCTCCTGTGCCAACAGCAACTCTTTCATCTTTTGACGTTGTTGCGGTTTGCTGTAACAGGCCGGGCAGTTATCCTGAATTACCGGTAACCCTGCGGCTTGGGCAAAGGCACGCGTTTGTGATTCCCGCACGCGTACCAGCGGACGAATAATGCGAATATCTTTTTCATTGTTCAAATAATGCGCTTTCATGGTGCGTAACTCACCGGCATTAAACGCCGACATCAAAAAACTTTCAGCCAAATCATCCAAGTGCTGAGCCAACGCCAAGACATTGTAGCCTTCACGACGACACACGGTATAAAGCGTGCCGCGTTTATGACGAGAACAAAAGCTGCAAAACGAATCGCCTTTCATGTGTGCATCCGCCAGCGCAACCATATCTTCGGACGCAAAAAAATAAGGCACCCCCAGGGCGGCAACCCATTCTTTAAGCGGCGAGGGATCAAACCCCGGAATTTCAGGATCAATCGTACAAGCCGCCAATTCAAACTTAACCGGAGAATGACGCTGTAAATGCTTTAACACCAATAATAATGACAGTGAATCTTTTCCGCCCGACAGCCCTAATAAAATCCGGTCACCTTCACGAATCATTTGAAATTGTGCAATGGCTCGACCCACCAATTTTAAGATGGATTTTGGCGGGCGTAACAGGTCGGCAGGCGCGTCTTGCAGGGATTCAGATGGGGTCGTCATAGCGTGGGATTCAGTCATCATAGAACTTCTTTATTAAACAGGTTTGATTAAACGCGTTATTTTACACGGCTTAGGCTTAAACAGGAATGGAATCCGTAGTTGGATTAAGGTAATTGGTTGGCTAGCAAGCGGCTGATTTCCTCACGCCAGCTTTGCGAGAGCGCTTTAAGCGTAACGGCTTCGGCTAATAGCTGCCAATCATCCAAGCTTTGATGGTGAAACTTGGCTAAAAACAACCGTTGAATATCAGCACCGGATCCCGTTTTATGCACAGAAACGCCCAGGCCTGGTGAAATTTCACCGCCTTTTAACACCCGACAATAAAAGCCCACCCGACCTGACAAACTGTAATGTTTCACAAAACGCTGATCGCCATTGATTTGTCCCAGCTTCCAACAAGGAGAGCGTGGTTGACTGACTTCTAATAACACACTGTCGATTTGCAACTGGTCACCGACCTGAACATCAGACTCGTCAAGCCCGGCCAGGGTTAAATTTTCACCCAAAAATCCAAATGGCTGTTCGGCAACGCCATGCAAAGCATAATTCGATTCAGGAATCACCATTACCGCTTTATCCTCACCACCATGATTGATTTTATCGGCTTGTTGATCACCGACAAGACCTTGCTTGGCAACCTCGACAGGCAATTGACACGGCTGCTTGGCAATTGCCGATGCCGTTTCCCCCCGCCAAGGATAAGCTTGAATGTTTCCCACATTCACTGAAACCACCCGCATTATTCCTCCTAAAATCAATACCCTAAAAAAAGATATTATCAGATAAAATTCCCATAGTTATCATCATTCAGGTAAAATCGCAAATTATTTCAAAATAGAAAAAGTCAATCCATGAAGTATTTCGCCCCTCTATTATTGTTCGTATTGCTTTTACCCGGCTTATCTATCGCCGCAGGCCAAAAAACCATCGCCTTTGCGCAAGATGATATGGCAAACGATTTTAGAAAGGCTCAAGTGGATGAAGTGCAAGAAGCGGTTGCCGCTCACCCTGATTTACGGTTTATTGCCTCAAATGCGAAGGGCAAAACGTCTTTACTGATTTATCAAATCGATCACTTTATTCAACAAAAAGTCGATTTAATCATCGTCGGCACTAATGACGCCAAAGCGGTGGTGCCGGTGATCACCAAAGCCTATCAAAGTGGCATTCCTGTGATTATTTTAGACAGAGGTATTGATTCCAAAAGCTACACGACATTTATCAATTCTGACAATGTTAAAATCGGCCAGTTAGGTGCAAGCTATATTGCTGACAAACTCAACGGTCAAGGCCGGGTTTTATTAATGGAAGGCATTCAAACTGCCGATGTGACTCACTTACGCAGCCAGGGATTTTTACGGGAAATGGCAAAATATCCCAAAATAGAAATCATCAAACGCACCGGCAACTATTTACGCAGAGACGCCATTATTGAAATGGAAAAGTTGCTGAAAGAAGGGATTGAAGTCGATGCCATCTTTTCTGAAAGCGACAGTATGCTGAGCGGCGCTCGCAGTGCTTTACAACGATTTAATATGGATCCATCTAAGTTAATTACCGTCGGCTGTGATTACACCAGTGAAGCCCAAGAAGCAATCCGTAAAGGCACACAAACTGCATCTGTACTCTTTCCGTTAGGGGGCAAAAAATCGGTTGAGTTTGCCGTGAAAATCTTAAATGGAGACACGGTTCCCAAGCACTACTTTATCCCTGTTAAAATTGTTGATCAAACCAATGTCAATGCTGTTAAACCGATTTTCTAGTCAGGGTCAATCAACAACACCTTCATGAACAAAACAACTCTAAATACCAAAATTTCTTTTATCCTCATAGTGACGATTGTTATCACTGTAACCATTATGGGGGTATATTTTGATTTCTTTTTGAAACAAAACGATGAAAACCAAACGCGTTTAAAATTCAGTTATGCTGAAAATCGCGTTGTGACGGATATTGAAAAGACCAAACTCAAACTGGAGGAAGGCGTAAACCAAATCGCACAAGACAAAACCCTTCATGCCTCCATTGCACTGGTTAATAATTATCAAGACAAGCAAAACTATAATGCGATTTTATTGGATGAAGAAAAAAAGATTATTGCAAATATCTTATTAGAAAAGGTCAAAAATGCGTTTAATCATTTCATTTCGCTTTATGATCAAAATGAAGAATTAATTGCGTTTGTTTATGAAAATGAAAAAGGCTATTCACTCAATTTTATTTCTTACGAAAACGGCGAAAAAGTCTTATTTAGCAAACAGGAATCTGAAGACGACTATAAAAAATTAGCCTATCATGCCCCGCATTCGATCAAATTTAAACACTTATTATATTACACCCAACCGCAATTAAAACATGGCAGCCTTGTCACCTATCACTATTTAGATAACAGCCTATACATTATTGCCCACGAGAGTACCTTTAAAGAAAATTCTGACAAAACGTTTGCCCATTTTGAAATGGCGGATAGATTAAATTCGGGCTATTTTAAATCGGTTTCGGATGAACTGAATGTCAATTTATCCATGACCAGCTCACCTCAATATAAAGACCTTGCTCAACCCCTATTCACCGCCAAACAGCGACAAACCCACTTTATTGAATCTGCCCAAGACTATCAAAGTATTTACAGTTTCAGCACCGAAGACTCCCCCCTTTACTTATTGCTTGAATGGGACAAAACCCATTTGAATAAAGCGCTTACTGCTAACCGCAAACAATTGCTTTTATTTTTATTATTGATGATTTCAGTCGCTTTATTTATTGCCTATCAGTTTTTAAAAATACGATTATCAATCCCCATCAACCATTTGATGCAGCAAATTGCCAAAATCAAACAAGGGGACTACAGCCCGACGCCTCTAGTCAAAACAGGGGATGAACTCGAAGATATTTCTAGCCAAATCAATGAACTGGCACAAACAATTGATCATCGAGAATCTGAACTCAAAATCTCCCATGAACACCTCGAATACGTCTCCACCCATGATTCGCTGACAGAATTAGGGAATCGTAGTTTATTCAACCTTGAACTGGAGTATGCGCTAAACCTCGCCAAGCATCATTCACGCCCCTTAGCGGTCATGTTTTTGGATTTAGATCAATTCAAACAAATCAACGATACATTAGGGCACGATGTGGGTGATACATTACTGCAAAAAGTCGCTGAACGACTCAAAGAGTCGCTACACCAAGATGACGGCTTGGCAAGAATTGGTGGTGATGAATTTAATATCTTCACCAACCGATTTCATTCGCGGCAAGACTTAGAGAGAATTTCGCTCAACATTATTCGTTCTTTTGAACCCACTTTCAAATGTTTTGAACATGAAATTAACATCTCAACCAGTATTGGTATCGCCGTTTACCCGGATCATGGGCAAGACGCGATCACGCTGACCAAAAATGCTGATTTAGCCATGTATATGGCCAAAGACAATGGCCGAAACAATTACTGCTTCTATTCCAAAAACCTCTCAGATTCTATTGAAAGGCGCACAGAAATTATTCAAGCATTGAAAGTGGCGCTCAAAATAGGCAATGAATTTCGCCTTCATTACCAACCGAAAATTGATATTCACACCAAAAAAGTGGTTGGTGCAGAAGCGCTGTTACGCTGGAACAGCGCCAGTTTAGGCCAAATATACCCGGATGAATTTATTTCAATTGCCGAAGAAACACACCTCATTATTGAAATCGGTCAATGGGTTCTCAATCAAGCTTGCTCAGATTGGTCTAGACTAAAGGATGCGGGAATCAACCTTGATCAAATCAGCGTCAATGTTTCTAATATCCAACTGCAATACAGCGATATGCTCAGCACAGTAAAAGCCGCCTTAAAAGCCACAAACATGCCGGCCAAGGCGCTCGAACTGGAAGTGACCGAAAGCTATATCGCCACCAATGAACAATCGGCCATTCAAACACTCGGGGAGTTCCGGAAAATGGGCATTGATTTAGCCATTGACGACTTTGGTACCGGCTATTCCTCAATGAACTACTTACAACAATTACCGATTACCCGACTCAAGATAGATAAGTCGTTTGTTGACGAAGTGCCCGACTCCAACGAAAGTGTGGCCGTTGTCAATGCCATTATGGCCTTGGCGCAAACATTCAACTTAAAAGTGACTGTGGAAGGTCTAGAAACACAAACCCAATTGGCTTTTTTTGAAAAACGCCGTTGCCATGACATCCAAGGCTACTACTTCTCTAAGCCCTTACCCTTTTTAATGTTTCAAGACTTCATTAAAACCCACAGTTAATTGGGCACAACCATTGGCCACGCATTCACATGACGATGAATCGTGACATCGATACCATAAACTTGTGCAATACGCTGTTCGGTTAACACCTGCTGTACACTGCCTTGACAAACCAATTTTCCTTGGTGCATTAACACCAGTTCATCGGCATATTGTGATGCTAAATTTAAATCATGTAATACCATGATTGCGCTGATTCTGCGTTTTTTCACCCAATTTTTAAGCAATTTAAACACTTGGTGCTGATGCGCTAAATCTAAATGAGCGGTACATTCATCCAGCAGCAAATAGCGACTGTCGAGTTCGGTTTGAAAGCCGATTTGCGCAAACACTCTGGCCAATTGCACTCGCTGCTGTTCCCCACCGGAAAGCGTTAAATAATTCCGCTGCGCGAGCGCTGTCATATCAAACCACGACAAAGCTTCCATCACTTTGCTTGGCCGATTCAATGCAGAAAACTGATGAATCAATCCCATTTCGACCACTTCGGCAACCCGAAAAGGAAAATCCAATTGAATCGATTGCGGCATCACGGCGCGATGTTTTGCCAAATCTTCCGATGAAAATGTCTCTAGCAAGTTTTCGGCTAGCGAGACTTGGGAGTCTGCCTCGGGAAGGTCTCCGCTCAAACTTTTTAACAAGGTGGTTTTCCCGGCACCATTGGGTCCTAATAAAATCGTCAGCTTTCCAGGCGAAAAGGTGAGATTCAGATCGGTCAAAATGGGCTGGTGATTCAGCTTAATGGATAAGTGATGGGTACGTAACATTTAAAACCCCACTCTCGGTCGGCGCTGCATCAGCAACCATAAAAAGAAGGGGCCGCCGATTGCCGACATCATAATACCGATGGGAATTTCTGACGGTGCCAGCAAACTACGCGCAACCATATCCGATCCAAGCACCAAAATCGCACCAACCAAGGCACTTCCCGGCATCACCCACCGATGATCGGGACCGGTCAAAGATCTGACAATATGCGGTGCGACCAACCCCACAAACCCAATCACACCACTGACTGAAACCGCTGCCCCCACTGCTAACGCGGTTAAGCCGATAACCGACCATTTAAGGTGTTTAACTCCATAGCCCATGTGTGCCGAGACGGCTTCACCCATTAAAAAGGCATTCAGCCCTCTTGCCGCAAATGGCAATCCGAACACGGCTAATAAAATGGGAAACGAAACCATTGAGATGGATGTCCAGTTCGCACCGGCCAAAGACCCTAGACTCCAAAAAGTGAGTGAGCGCAATTGCTCTGCCGTAGCAAAATAGCTTAATAAACCAATCGCGGCCCCGGTGATGGCATTCAATGCCACGCCGGCCAGTAACATCAGCCCAACATCGGTTTGACCGTTTCGGGTTGATAGTCGGTAAATAACACTGGTCACCGCCAGTCCGCCTAAAAAAGCCGCCAAGGGTAAGGCGGCAACCCCCAAATAACTCAGCCAACTGTGGAACCAGGTCGCCCCCAATACAATTATCGTCACCGCGCCCAAAGCGGCACCACTGGAAACCCCCACCAATCCCGGATCTGCTAAGGGATTACGGAATAAACCTTGCATAGCGGCGCCGGAAATACCCAGGCCTGCCCCCACTAAAATGGCCAACACCACACGAGGCAATCGAATTTCAGTCACAATCATCGCCGTTTGTGGAGGGTTAGATTGACCCACTAAACTGAAAAAAAGTTCGTTTAAGGCGATCGGAATCGCGCCCAAGGATAAAGAAAAACTCGCCAGTGCCAAAACGAGCAACCCCAGCCAAAACAGCAATATCGGTGGTTTGCCAAACGGGGTTAACCTGAATCGTTTCGATGATATAGACAATGACATTCCTTCCAAGCTGCTATTGCGTTAAAATTGGGATTATTTTAGGAATGCCTTGATGAAACCTGCTGTCGATCAAATTGCCGATGATTTCCATACGTATATCGCTTCATTCCAGTCTGCTATTTTAGCAACTGTTAATCAATCTGCCACGCCCGATGCCAGTTATGCGCCAATTTTGCAACAAAATGGCCATTTTTATATTTTTATTTCTGAATTGGCTCAGCACACTGAAAACCTGATGACCACACCAACAGCGAGCCTCTTATTTATTGAGCCGGAAGAAGATGCCGGTAACTTATTCGCTCGCAAACGTGCAACGATACAAGTTGTGGCGCGGCCGATTGCACGAACCGATGCCGATTGGCCAGGACTATTAGATGCCATGCAAGCGCAATTAGGCGAGATGATTTCGATCCTTCGCAACCTGGCAGATTTTCACCTGTTTGAACTCACCCCCATTAAAGCCAATTTTGTGAAAGGGTTTGCTCAAGCCTATGAATTGGAAGGCGATAGGCTAACAGCCGTTCAACACCGTCAGGGCGCCGGCCATCGCCGGGTGGAAGATGATTAGAGGCTTGTTTGGTTGTTAAGCCATTAAGCCGCCAATATTTTTCCACAAAATAAAAGCCCCCATCAACACTAAAAACACCGCAAAGACTTGTTTTAAAAGGGCTTGATTAACCATGCTACTGGCTTTATGCCCAAGCCAGCCGCCGATCACACCAATAATTGAAAATAACAAGATAATATGCCAATCAATACTAAGTGACTGGGCTTCCAATACTTTTAAGTAAGCCGCAAACCCCACAAATGATTTTGCGGCAATAATCACCAAACTGGTTCCCACTGCCAATCGCATGGGTAAACCGCCCAGTAACACCAAGGCCGGAATAATTAAAAAACCGCCACCAACCCCCACCAGACCGGTGATGGCACCCACCACCAATCCGTCTAACGCAATTTTATAAAAGGCACGTTCAGACGTTGGACAATCCGTTTCATCCAACTTAACGGGTCTAAACATTAAATAGGCTGCTGATAATAGCAAAGCGGCAAATACCAACATTTGCAGCGTACTGCTCACATAATGCGCACCCCACGCACCTAAAGCGGCTCCCAACATACCCGGCCCACCAAACAACACTGCCGTGCGCCAACGAATTTGCTTTTGCATCGCATAGGGCAATGCCGAAGACAGACTAATAATGCCCACAATTAACAAAGAACCGGCAATGGCCACCTTTGGGTCTTGTCCCACCAGGTAAATCAAAACCGGGACGGTTAAAATAGAACCACCAGACCCCAATAGCCCTAAGCTCAAGCCGATACTGAGTGCCCCTAACCAAGCCAGTATCATGGTTTCTTCCTTTGTAAAAAGGCACCGCTTTCAATATGGTGCGTGTAAGGGAATTGATCAAACAACGCGGTTGCCACCAATTGATGCGTTTGTGAAATAATCGCTAAATCTCTTGCTAAGGTTTCAGGGTCGCATGAAATATAAATGATCGTGTCAAATTGAGTCACCATTGACCGAGTTAAATCATCCAGGCCTGACCTGGGCGGATCGACAAAAATTGTCCGAAAATCATAAGCCGTTAAATCAATATTTCTTAACCGCTGAAACGATTGACCTTGCAAGGCTGCCGAAATCTCTTCTGCCGCCATTTTTACAACGGTGACATTCTCGACTTGATTGGCTTTCAAATTGACTTGAGCGGACGCCACCGAAGTTTTGGAAATCTCAGTGGCTAAAACTTGACGATAGTGTTCAGCCAAGGCAATTGAAAAATGACCATTGCCGCAATACAACTCAATCAAATCCCCTTGCTGATTCGGATTGGCTTCAACGGCCATTTTTCGTGCCCAATGCAACATCTTCTGCGCCATTTCCGCATTGGGCTGGGTAAAGCTGTTTTCAACCTGCTGATACTGAAAACGTCTGCCATCCACCATTAATTGCTCAGTGACAAAATCTGCGTCCAAGCAAATTTTTTGTTTCCGTGCCCGACCCATCAAATGGGTAATGGGCAAACCGGCCTTTAAACGATCTGCGGCTTCTAACCACTCCGGATCGGTGATAACGCCTTGATCTGTTTTCTGTTGCAGAGAACGGCGATAGATTAAGGTCACCAACATCTCGCCACTCAAGGTGGCTAAAAAATCGATCTCAAATAGTTTGTGTTTCAACGCTACACTGGCCGCAATTTTTTTAATCAGTTTGGGCATCAGCTCATCAATCGACTTCAACACCATTGGACAACTCAAAATAATTTTTTTATGCTTTGTGTCCGGGTCAAACATCACATAATCAAGCCGATCACCCTCATGCCAAACCCGAAATTCGGCACGCGCACGATAATGTGACGGCGAAGACGCAAAGCATGAAAACTGTGGCAAATCGCCAAGCAAATTAGCCAGGCGTTGCTGCTTCTCAACGAGTTGATCGGCATAGTGTTCAGGATAGGTTTGACATAACATGGTTGAATAAAGGATCTCTTTTCATTGGCATCAGCTTTGTCGATGCTTTTATCAGGCGCTGAATTATAACAAAGTTCCCCCGACGATAGCGTCAGCGCAAACGCTAAATATAACAATAGCCCAATAATCACTTTTTATTAGTAATTTTTTTATGCCTATTATGTGTAAAAATCACCAGGCCTGGTCAAAATTCACCCCAAAATTGGCTTGTTACGCCTCTTTAAAAAATGTATAGTGAGTAACTAATTTCTTAATAAGAATATCCATCATTCACGAGAACTCCGCTATGTCATCTGATTGCTTTTTAATTATTGAAGATCAAAAATCCATTGCCAGTTTGCTAAAAAGTGAACTTGAAAAGCTGACCTCGCGCCCCATTTATCTAGCCGATACCATGGCCAAAGCCAAACAAATTATAAGCTCAGGAAAAAACATTGCTGTCTGCCTCAGCGACCTCCATCTAGCCGATTCAGCAAATGGTGAAATCGTGCACTACCTTAAAAGCCAACATATTACCACCGTGGTGTTAACCGGCTCTTTTAAAGAAGAAACCCGCGAAGAAATGTTCCGCTTAAAAGTCGCCGATTATGTGATTAAAGACACCCTCTCCTCAATCCGTTATGCGGTTGGCATTACGCATCGACTTTATAAAAATGCCCAGCGTGAAGTCTGGATGCTCAGTTCCACAAATCACAACAGCTCCATGATTCTAGGCATGTTGCGCAACCACCGATTTAAAGTCAGCCTCTATGAGCACTCATCCGAATTGCTTTCCGATCTCGAAAACACCGTTCCAAGTCTAGTTGTCATAGACGGCGTGCAAACAGATGCCACCAATAATGCTTTTGAACTTACAAAAAAAGTGCGGGATACCTTTAGTCAAAATCATTTGCCGATTATTGTCTGTGAAGACAGCAAAAACATTACCGAAGCCATTAAACTGATGAAATATGGTGTCAACGACTTCTTTAATACCAATTTCACCCCCGAAGAGTTTTATGCCCGGGTGAATCAAAACATCGAACAAGCTGAAACCTATCAAGCCATTGAACGGCTCTCACAAACCGATGCCCTGACAGGACTTTATAACCGTGGCTACTTCTTTGAAGCAGGAAACACCCAATTCAAAAAAATTCAACAACAAGAAGGGTACTTTTTTACCCTGATGGCGGATATAGACCATTTCAAAGCGGTCAACGACACCCATGGACACCAAAAAGGCGATGAGGCCATTGTGTTTACGGCGCACAGTTTACAAACCATCTTTGCCAACTATTTGGTGGCTCGCTTTGGCGGCGAAGAATTCTGTGTATTTGGTGCCATTGAAGACACCAGTGAAGTGGAAGATCTCTGCGAAAAATTACGCCACACCATCGAAACCGAATCAGAAAAACAAACCGGCGTTAAATTTACCATCAGTCAAGGCATTACCTTTTCCGGCAATGATCTGGATGATGCCGTCTCCAAAGCCGATAAAGCACTCTACGAATCCAAAGAATCCGGTCGAAACAAAGTCACCACCGAGTTCTAAATCGCCAGATTAATCCTGTTAGGGTATTAAAATTCATTTGCTATCAATAAGGCTTTTGTATAAAGTGGACTTTATAGCAAACCCCATTTTGGACTAAACCATGATTAATGACATCCTACGGCAAACCTCAAACTTTATCTTGGCTCGTTCTGTGCCAAGCTATCGACGCTTTTTACTCGACAAAATGGATTTTTCTGATCGTCTAATCGGCATTCGCGGTGCAAGAGGCAGCGGCAAAACGACGATAATGTTGCAATACGCTCATTCCTCTCAACTCTCGCCAACCAAAATACTCTATTTATCCTGTGACCACCCTGCGATGGCAGGAGAAGATTTATTGACATTGGCACAAACCTTTTACCAAGAAGGCGGCAAGTTACTCCTACTGGATGAGATTCACAAATCCAAAGATTTTGGCAGTGCGCTAAAAGCGATTTACGACGCCTTTGATTTACAAGTGATCTTTTCAGGCTCTTCCGCGCTACAACTCACTAAAATGAGTGCCGACCTTTCGCGACGTGCGGTCATGTTTCATTTACCCATTTTATCTTTACGAGAATATATCGAAATTGAAACCGGCTTAAATTTACCTGTGATCCCTTTGCAATCCCTACTGCAATCTCACCAAGAAGTGGCTTTTGAAATCACTCAAAAAATTCGACCGATTGAATATTTTCGTCGCTACTGTGAAACAGGCGCTTACCCCTTTTACCAAGAATCATTGGAAAATTATCCGCTCAAATTATTAGAGGTTATTAATCACACCATTGATGTTGATTTAACCTCACTCTTTCATATTGATTCCAACAAACTCGATAAACTGAAAAAAATTTTATACATGGTCTGTTCTACACCGCCCGTTGAACTAAACAAGGCCAAAATCAGTAGCGCGGTTGGCACCTCTTGGCCAACCTTAGCCAAATATATTGAACTGATGCAATCTGCTGATTTACTGTACAGTTTAAGAGGCGGTTCAGGAATGCGTGCGGTCAATAAGCCCGATAAATTACTGCTCAATAACCCGAACCTATTTCAAGTATTGTGTGCCAACCCGAATACCGGCAGCCTGAGAGAAAGCTTTTTCGTCTCTCAACTCAGTTATCAACATCAGGTGCATTATCATGATCAAGGTGATTTTTTGGTGAATGATCAATACATTTTTGAAGTGAGTGGCGCCCAGAAAAAAACAACGCAAATCCAGCATCAAGACCAGGCCTTTTTAGCCTTAGACGACCTGGAAGTCGGTCATAAAAAGCGCATTCCACTGTGGCTTTTTGGGTTGCTCTACTAATCGACTGCTAAGTCTACTTGAGTTGATCCATCATCGCTTTAAAGCTTGACTCAACCGCCAACGCAATCACTTCTAATTCAGGATCAGGATTCAGTGCTTTTAGCATAGCGGCCGGTGCCATCATACTGATTTTGGTTTGTCCATTATCTTCATACACCGCAATACGACAGGGTAAGGCAATTGCCAAATCCATGTCTTTTTCCAAAACCGCTTTCGCTTTTTTAGGATTGCAAATCTCAAAAACCTTTACGGCCTTATCAAACTCAACACCTTTTTTCTGCATAGTTTCTTGCAAATCATGCACGGCAACAATGCCAAACTGATGTGCAGGAACCACCGTTTCCATTTCACTGCAAACGGTATCCACATCCTTATCCGTAGTAACAACGTACTTCATACAAACTCCTTATAACGATTAATCGTTTTCTGAAAAAAGTCGACATTAACTTTATTTCAATTGAGTCGCCATCATAGTGGCAGCGGCCACTGTGTCAAGTTTAACGCTAATATAAAGCCACTAAAATCCCATAGAACAGGATAAAACTCCGCACATTTCAAATCGTTAACTCAGTCATGTTTTTTTCTTTAACAATATAAATATAAGCTTGTTTAGGTGAGCTGATTTCAGTTGGAAAGGCCAGTTCTAATTTTTTTGTTTTGACCATGTTCGATAGGTAACTTTTACGAAGCAAGTCTGGGGTACGCTCTACTAATTCAGATAATACTGAAATTGAAACATATTGGTTTTTGCATAAGTTCAATAAAACGGCTTCCATCACATCACTTGAGACCCGTTTTTTGGTTCTAGGTTCTTTTGCTATTTCATGGAGTTTTATAAGCGTCGGTTCTGTTAAAAGTGTTAGTTCATCAATAAACGGAAAACGATGATATTCAGAGGGTGAAATCAATCGACCAAATTCATCTCTATTTTCTGAGCCTAGGGTATTAGAGTTTGAACCTAGGGTATTTGAACTTAAGCCTAGGGTATTAGAGTTTGAACCTAGGGTATTTGAACTTAAGCCTAGGGTATTAGAGTTTGAACCTAGGGTATTTGATTCATTAAAAACATCGTCAGCTTTGGGAATCATACTATCTAAAGTTGTTAGGTGATAAACGCTTCCACGGCTATGACCCGTTTGTTTTAACCAACCTTTTTCGACCAGCATATTTAATGTTTTACTCACATCTGCCGAGTGTTCCGTTGATAGTGAGCATAAGCGTTCATGGGTGACGGTTTTTTCATTAAAAGCGATACCTAAAGCTAATTGTGCCAAGTTACTAACTTGGCCAAACTCTGTTCCAAAATGTCTTGCTAATAAGCTCATGCTTCCTTGCGGTAAAAGGTCTGTCATCCAAAGTTTTAACAAGGTCTGTTCATTAGGTTTGATAACCTCCTCAAGCATCGGCTTTTTCCAATGGTAAGCTTTCCAGCTATCAAATATTTTTGGTAATCCAGAGCCAGACTGCTCACCAATTCCAACAAAACGAAACATTTTATGAATTAAACGATTACGGCAGTCTGCTTCGCCACCATGAATTGCAACACTGACAGGAACTCTCATTAACCCTGGGTTTCTAAAACCAAACATATCAGGTCTCTTAACCACTAAAACAGAAGCACGGCCAGTATAGTCGGCATGCACTAAAACATTACACAATGCTTCACGCACAGCAATATGTAGAGGCGTATCCTCTTTTCGGATACCACCCTCTAATTGAAAAGGAACTTTAATCTCCGTTGTGAGTTTGCGATAAACAATATGAAAAAAATCAAACAAATTCCCAGACCAAGTGCCATCTAAAGTAACTCGATCAGACCAACGGTTTTCAGTTTTGGCTTGTGGGCGTTCCTGATAGTCCAATTGATAATTAGGAAGAATATCTTGAATCGTATGGTCTTCTGCAAACATCAACAAGCCTGCAATCGTTAAGCCTGCGATATCTTTTTCGCGATCTCGTCGCCAAGCGCCAATGCGCTCAAGAAAGGCCAAATCATCTAATTTATTAAAAGGGTGCGTTGGTTGGCGCACGGCAAATGTCTGGCGATAATCTTGCAAAGTTTTTTCATGCAAATCGGTTAAACCATAGCCAATTAAGATTTCATTATCACGACTGTCATTCATCTGCTCCGCTAAAGCGCGCTTTACCTCTTCATCTGACATTTTTTGGTCAGACTCATTTAAGCGACGATAACTATTTTTAATAGGCGTTTGTTTTAAATAAACAGGCCTATCTTTTCGAGTTGCCTCAGGAATAATGACTTTTAAAAATTGAATGCATTCAATAGAGATTGTTTCAATGTGTTCATCTTTTAATAAGTTGGCACTCACAATTTGTGGGTTATTTGCACCATTCACTAATTGAGCCTTAACGGTATCAATGTTCTCAAGACCAACCAAGCTGAACTGACCTTTTTTCTCTTGAATACCCAGTAAAACAATACCGCCATAAGTATTGGCCATGGCAGAGTAGGTTTCCCAAAAATCATTGGGCAGGTTGCCTTTACCATCCTTGCCTGTGGCTAATTTGCACTCTAAACTGCAGCTCTCTTTTAAAAGTTTGATATCTTCCAGCGTATTTAATTCAATCTCATTCGCCATAGTTATTACCTGAAATTTGCCAAATTGCATCTATTTCCTTCATGAATCTATCGGTTTCTACTAGGGCGACGATGATTTTTTGGTAGTGCATAATGTCGTCAAAACTGAGTTCACGGTCTTGGCGGTCTTTTAGCCATTTTTGCGCGGGTTGGTAGCCGCCTATGTAGAACTCCCAGGCTAACAACGGTACTTGGTCAAAATATTGGTTATCGTTAATCCACACCTTACCGTGCGTGTCATCAATCGCTTCATACCCTGGGCTGGTTTTGCTGATTTTACGGCTCACCACATTACTGCCTGCAACGGGATAAGGGGTAATGGCTTGGTCTAAGGCGGGCGATTCCATTAAATGCAATTGGCGAATTTGCCCGCCCAAGCTCACCAATGGCCAAAAGGTCTCGGGCGTTGGATAAGGCACGCGCGGAAAGTCGGTTTTTAAAAATTCTTTGTAGGTTTCACGATAGCTTGGGCTGTGCAACACCGCATAAATATAATCCAAAATGTCAATTGGGCAAAACTCGGTTTGTGGCACAAAAGTCACCGAAAAATCACCAGGCCTGGTGGTTTTTTCGGCCGAAAAAGGCAAATTTAAGGCTTTTTCAAAAGCTTGGATTTCTTCAGGATTGAGATTAGGCGTGCGTTCGCTTCCGTCTTCTGGGTAGAGGTAGAGTGGGAACACAGAACCAATTTCGCTTGTTTTATTTGAAACTAAACAAGATTCAGAAATAGTTTCACTTACAAATACATGTTGGTTTTGTTCAAAAGCCTTTACTTGTCTGCAAATATTAAGACCTAAATTAGAACCTTTTAATATATGTTGCATAACATCTAACCTACTACGTTCAATAAAGGCGCTATCAAAATAAATATGGCGTTTATCGAATGGACGATAATTAATTTCTTTAATGTACATCTTGTCAAAAGCGGTTTTATTTTGGACTTCAGCAATTCTCCAAGATTTGTTTTCTCGAATATTGAGTTTATTTTTTGCTGCTTCAGGTGATAATTCAAAAAAGGTTTTAATTCGTTCTACTAATCTAAATTTATCATCATCAATGACTAAGGAATCGCGAGAAGTGACAATGCCAACATTATTGACTTTAAACAAAGATTGAATTGCAAGGCCTTTGTCATAATCAGTTTGCAGTTCAAAATCTTTAGGCACCATAAAGTACATAGGTGCAATATTTGGAATCGCTTGATAGGGCACATTCTTAAAAGCGGTGTTTTCTAAAAAAGCGTATTTGTCTTTGCGTTTGCCATATAAATCTAAGTGATAAACCTGCCCTAAATCACCAGGCCTGGTTATTTTTGAGCCGTTTTTCACCAAAATATTAATCGAAACGCCTTGTTCTATATCAAAGATGTTTTCGTCTTTTGAACCATCTGGGCAGGTTTCTTTCTTTTTGGCATTGCCATGTAAGTCAATGGTGTAAATTTCGTCATAGGTTTTGAGCAAATTCCAACGCATTCCGCGAAAAGTGGGGTTGTCTAAAAAACCATGTGGATTAATAAACGCTAAAACCCCTTCGCCATTTTGTTCAATAAAATGCTGACCAAAACGCATAAACTTAACGTAATCATCATTAATCCATTTGGGGTTTCTTTCTTGTAATTTTTGTTTGCCACCCGGTTCTTTTTTGTAGTCGTCCATTAACGACATAATCCAGTCGCCTTTATTGGCACTTTCGCCAGAATAAGGCGGATTGCCCATTACCACCATGACGGGCGTGTCTTTTTTAACGGTATTGGCTTCTTTGGCCTCGTTACTGAGCCATTGCGAAAACAGGGTGTGGGTGTCGGGGTGATATTCTTCTAATGAATTGGTTAAAAACACTCTTAAACGGTTGTTTTGGTCGCGTTGGGTACAACCCGTTTCGCCAAACAGCATATCAAGTTTTAAGTGCGCCATGGCGTAGCTGGCCATCAGCAACTCAAAGCCGTTTAAGCGGGGGATTAAATCTTTTTCGACATAACTGGGCCAAATGCCTTGTAGGTTTTTAAATTTGCTTTGATATAAAAAATTAACCACCTCGGCCAAAAAAGTGCCTGTACCCGTGGCTGGGTCCAAAATTTGCACCTTGTGAATTTCTTTAGTGCCGTAGAGTTTGCCTTTGCGTTTGGTGAGTTGGCTGGTTTGGGCTTGTAGGTCGGTGGCTTCTACTTCTATGGTGGTTTTGCTGTTGTCGGCTAGGCCGTCTTTTAAACCGAATTTGGTTTTTAAAATCTCGTCCACCGCACGCACAATAAAACTCACCACCGGTTGCGGGGTGTACCAAACGCCACGGGCTTTACGAAGTTTGGCATCGTACTTCGCCAAAAAGGTTTCGTAAAAATGAATAATAGGGTCGGTTTGCGCGGTGCTTTTGCCGTAGCCTTCTAAAATACTTTTAACATCGGCATGTCTAAACACTTCGGCCAAGTTATCGACCGTGGTTTTTATGCGTTCGTCAATGTTGTAACCCGCAATGGACTGAAACAGGTTGCGTAATAATGGGTTGCTTTTAGGAATGAGTTTGGCGGCTTCGTCTCGGTCAAAGGTGGGTAAGCTTGGATCGTGATAGCGTGCGGCAAACATGCCGTAGGCTAGGGTTTGGGCGTAAAGGTCGGCAAACTGTTTGGGTTCTAGGTCGTGAATGAGCATTTGCCTAAAGCTCTCTAGCTGGTTGGTCAGCTCGGTGCTTTGGCCTGCTTGAATGTCAGCTAACAAGGCTTCTTCTAAAATGTTCTCTAACAAACGCGCTTTACCTGCCATAAACTCGGCCAGTTTTACGGGGGATTTAATCGCTTGGGTGACTTTGGTTGAGAACTCTAAAATGAGGTTGGTAAATTTTTCAAACTCTTTTTCTAGGGGGAGAATTTGCCCAGTGCTTTCACTTTGTTTACCTAACCAAATCTCGGCAACTTTTTCACCGTTTTGGTAAAACTGAAACCAAACATAATCGGTAATAATTAAATTATCTAAGGCATTACGGTAGCGCGTAAATTGTTCTTGGTAGTTTTTATGATTAAGGTCTTTGCCAATGTCTTTGGCTTCTATGTAACCAATCGGCACGCTGTCTTTAGTGATGACATAATCGGGGTTGCCGCAGTCGGTGATTTTGGAAGGTTCGTTAGTCACATGATGGTTTGGCAAGAACGCTCTAATAAGGGCTTCTAAATCGGCCCGGAAAGTATGTTCAGAGGTATGACCTTCAGCCAGTCTTTGATTCAGTTGAGAAAGATAAGTGCTTAAATTCATTTATTGAGTCTTTACCGAGGGATTTGGAAAGTCCGATTATAACGCTTTGAACCTTTTTATAAAGTGAGTTATCAAGTGGTAGAATCCATCATGGATTAATCAGTTACTTTGTTTATCAAAAAAGATTCATAAAATCAGTGTCTTAAACTGCCTATTTCAGTGGGTTAGGCTATAATGTTTCCCGAGGTGACATAGCATGGTGTCGTTGTGTTCATACCACAAAACGTTTCGGACGTTGTGACTAAGGGATGCCGCCTTACCGATGTAACATCTTCCGCCGTATTCATAGCACGGTGAGTCTCGGGCATGTCAGGAGAGGTTACATCATTTTAATTCTTTCCCGACTATTGAATAGTGATGCCAAACGATATCATTAACAATGAAAGAATAGGATGTTTGAATAAAACATAGAATATCAACCCAAGTAAGCCAACTGCAAACCAAGTCAATCCTAACCCAAAACTCAACAAGGAAGTCATGCAAGTTAAAAACCACCAGGAATAGGGGTTTTATATATAACGCATTGCGTCATATAACGACAGGCGTTATAATCTAGCCATGATTAAGACATTCAAAGACAAAGAAGCTAAAAAGGTGTTTGATGGCCATTTTTCCAAAAAACTACCGCAAACTATTCAACGCAAAGCGCGTATGAAACTGAGAATACTGGATGCAGCGATGTGTTTGGAGGATTTATTGATACCACCGGCAAACCGCCTAGAAGCCTTAACTGGCGACAGGCAGGGACAGCACAGTATTCGCATTAATCAGCAATGGCGTGTGTGCTTTGTATGGAATAATGGGAGTGTTGAAATTGTGGATTACCACTAGGAGAAGAAAATGAACAGAATTGAGAATATTCACCCGGGCGAAGTCCTACTGGAAGAGTTTTTAGAGCCTCTAGTTATTTCGCAAAATAAGCTGGCCAAAGCAATGCAAGTGTCGCCACGGCGTATTAATGAGATTGTGCATGGCAAACGGGCGATTACGGCCGATACGGCAATTCGTTTAAGCCTAGCTTTGGGCACGACGCCGCAGTTTTGGACCAACTTGCAAGCGGCTTACGATCTGGAAGCGGTCAGTTTATCCAGCGCCTCAGAGTTTAAAGCGATTGAGCGAATCGCGGTGGCTTAAGCTCGCTTGACGTCAAACCAGTTGACAATTTCTTCGGCGTGCTAGGAGGGGTTAAATCTAATGGCCTTTAATTGCCGATTAAAACTTATTAACAGAACAAAGCCATCGACATTAAAACGCAAGAAACTTGAGTATATCGGATAGACCAAAATTAATCTCGCGCTTTAGTGACGGTGAATTGACTCAAAAACCAACCCATCTCTCAAGCGGTTTACATGGTAAAATAGCGCATTTTCAATGCCTTAGAGATGTGTTATGTCTGAATCCATCGTTGTATCCGAAAGAATCGTCATTGCATTAACAAAATCGGGTTTAGACTTACCCACAAGCCAAAACCGAACCCTTGAAACTGATATACTAATCTAAGATTTAAAAGTTGGTTCAATTTGAAAATTTGGAGAAAACAGATGTCCTACAGCTTCTTACTAAACCGAGAGCCATCAGATGAAGAATTAAAAACCCTAACCGATGCTGCAATTAAAAACGTAAAAGAAAAAAAGGAAGCGGCTATTAGTGCTTTTAAAGCCCGCCTTAAGCATGATTTAGAACAGTTAAAACTCAAGAAACTTGAGCATGTTGAATAAACCAAAATTAATCATCATCGCTGGGCCAAATGGTTAGGGGAAAACAACGATTACCGAACAAGGCTTAGGGCATGAATGGTTTAATGGATGCACTTATATCAATCCAGATAATATCGCGCAAAATGAATTAGGGGACTGGAATAATGCAAGCAATAGCCTTGAAGCTGCCAAGCGTGCCACAGCTCTAAGATATGAACTTTTATCACAAAATAAAAGTATCGCGTTTGAAACCGTTTCTTCTTCAGAAGAAAAAATTGTTTTTTATTAAACAATCTAAACGACAGGGTTACTTTATTAGAGTATTTTTTATTTGTACCGACTCCCCCATTATTAATGCTTCTCGAATTGCACTAAGAGTAATGGAAGGTGGCCATGAAGTTCCCATTTCTAAAATAATCAGTCGATATCAAAAGTCCATTATTAATGCCTATTACTCCCACGAAATTGTTGATCGCCTATATCTCTATGACAACAGTATAGATGACCAATCTCCTCAATTAATTGCTCGCTTTAGTGACGGTGAACTGATCAAACAATACCCTTGCAACTTACCTAGCTGGACAGAAGCCTTTTTACAAAGCTAAAAAGGAATTGACTCAAAAACCAACCCGCTTTAAAAAGCTTTTATTATGGTAAAATAGCGATTTTTCACTGTCTTAGAGATGTGTTATGTCTGAATCCGAAAATCGTTGTGAGCGTATTGCCCAGTTAAAATCCTTGTTAGCCGAAAGAATCGTCATTTTGGATGGTGCGATGGGGACAATGGTGCAAAACCTGAAACTGTCTGAGGACGATTTCCGCGGTGCGCTTTTTGCCGACTATCACATGGATATTAAGGGCAATAACGATATTTTGGTAATGACGCAACCCCAGCTGATTCGGGACATTCACCTATCCTTTTTGCGTCAGGGTGTCGATATTATCGAGACCAATTCGTTTAATGCCACCACCATTGCCCAAGCCGATTACGATATGCAAGATCAGGTGACCGCCCTCAATATTGCAGCGGCAAAAGTGGCCAGAGAGGCTTGCATCCAAGCCCAGCAAGAAGATGGTAAACCCCGTTTTGTTGCGGGGGTGTTGGGGCCAACCAATCGCACCGCCTCCATCTCACCGGATGTAAATGATCCTGGCAAGCGCAACACCCATTTTGATGAATTGGTCACCGCTTACATTCAAGCAACCGAAGCCTTGTTAAAAGGCGGTGCGGATGTCATTTTGATTGAAACCATCTTTGATACGCTCAATGCCAAGGCTGCTATTTTTGCGGTGAAATCGGTTGAGGAAACCTTAGGGATCGAAGTACCGATTATGCTATCCGGCACCATTACCGATGCCTCTGGTCGGACGCTATCTGGGCAAACCACCGAGGCGTTTTATAATGCCGTTGCCCATGCACAACCGCTTTCCATTGGGTTAAACTGCGCTTTGGGGCCAGAAGAATTGCGCCCTTATGTTGAAGAATTAAGCCGTGTTTGTGAAACTTATGTGTCGGTGCATCCTAATGCTGGTTTACCGAATGAATTTGGTGAATATGATGAAACGCCTGAACAAATGGCGCATGAAATCAAACATTGGGCAGAACATGGTTGGATTAACATTATCGGCGGCTGTTGTGGCACCACGCCAAACCATATTGCTGCGATGGCAAAAACAGGCTTAGCCTTTCCCGCACGCCAACGCCCGACCATTGCCCCCGCTTGTCGATTATCTGGTTTAGAGCCACTCAACATTGATGAAAACAGTTTATTTGTCAATATCGGTGAACGTAACAATGTGACGGGTTCAGCCAAATTCAAACGGCTGATTATTGAAGAAAACTACAACGAAGCGATTGATATTGCCGTCAAACAAGTTGAAGACGGCGCCCAAATTATTGATATTAATATGGATGAAGGCTTACTGGATTCAAAAGCCTGTATGGTGAAATTCCTGAATTTGCTGGCGTCCGAACCCGAAGCGTCCCGTGTGCCGATTATGATCGACTCCTCAAAATGGGAAGTGATTGAAGCGGGATTGAAGTGCATCCAAGGCAAAGGCGTGGTCAACTCCATTTCACTTAAAGAAGGGGAAGACGCCTTTATTCATCATGCCAAATTGGTGAAAAAATATGGCGCTGCCGCCATCGTCATGGCGTTTGATGAGCAGGGTCAAGCCGATACACTGGCGCGTAAAATTGAAATTTGCGAGCGCTCTTATCGCGTGCTGACGGAAAAAGTCGGCTTCTTACCGCAAGACATTATTTTTGATCCCAATATTTTTGCGGTGGCAACCGGCATTGAAGAGCACAACAATTACGGTTTAGATTTTATTCAGGCCGTGACTTGGATTAAAGCGAACTTACCTTATGCCAAAATTTCGGGCGGGGTATCCAATGTTTCGTTTGCTTTCCGTGGCAATAACCCGGTAAGAGAAGCGATTCACTCGGTCTTTTTGTACTATGCCATCAAAGAAGGCATGGACATGGGGATTGTTAACGCGGGGCAAATGGCGATCTATGACGATATTCCAGAAGCTTTACGCCTAGCGGTTGAGGATGTGATTCTCAATAAAGACCCGGAAGCAGGTGAACGCTTACTGGAAGTGGCTGAAACTTTCCGAGGCGATGGTCAAGTCGCCTCCAAAGTCTCTGACACCGCTTGGCGCGACAATACGGTTGAAAAACGTTTGGAACACGCTTTAGTCAAAGGCATTACTGACTATATTGAAGACGATACCGAAGAGGCTTATCAAAAACTGGGCGCCCCCATCAATGTGATTGAAGGGCCGTTAATGGACGGCATGAACGTGGTCGGCGATCTATTTGGCTCGGGCAAAATGTTTCTACCACAGGTGGTGAAATCCGCAAGAGTGATGAAACGAGCGGTGGCCTATCTCGATCCTTATTTGGAAGCAGAAAAATCATCCGGACAGGTTCAGGGGAAAATCGTCATGGCAACCGTCAAAGGCGATGTGCATGACATCGGCAAAAACATTGTCGGCGTGGTGTTACAGTGCAACAACTTCCAAGTGATCGATTTAGGCGTCATGGTGCCTGCCGAGAAAATTTTGGATACCGCGATTGAGCAAGGTGCCAATGTGATTGGGCTGTCTGGTTTGATTACCCCGTCATTAGAAGAAATGGTACACGTTGCGAAGTTGATGCAAGAACGTGGCATGGATTTACCGCTAATGATTGGCGGTGCCACCACGTCCAAAGCGCATACCGCCGTCAAAATTGAACCACAATATGATCATCCGGTGGTGTATGTCAAGGATGCGTCTCGCGCGGTGGGTGTGGCGCAAAACTTGATTTCACGAGACAAAAAAGCCGAATTTGCTGCCAAGATCAAAGCTGAATATGAAAAGGTTCGCGAAGACCGCAAAGCGCGCGCCAAAATGGTGAAACGCGTTCCCATTAAGCAAGCGCGCCAAAACCCCGCTTTAAATGCCCAGGCCTGGGCAAATTACACCCCCGTCAAGCCTAAATTCTTTGGCCCTAAAGTCTTAGATGATTTCCCATTATCAGAATTGGTGAAACGCATTGATTGGTCGCCCTTCTTCCAATCTTGGGAATTGCATGGGCTTTATCCGCGCATTTTAGATGATAAGGTCGTCGGTGAAGAAGCCCGTAAGCTGTTTGCCGATGCCCAAGAAATGCTTCAACAAATTGTGGATAAAAAATGGCTCACTGCTAAAGCGGTTTTCGGTTTCTATCCCGCTAACCGCGTGGGCGATGATATCGAAATCTATACCGATGAATCGCGTACCAAAGTGCTTGATACCTTCCACCATTTACGTCAACAGGCCGATAAATCCCGAGGCGGTGCCAATAACTGTCTGTCTGATTTTATTGCCGAAAAAGGCAGTGGCGTTGCCGACTATATTGGTTTCTTTGCGGTGACAGCTGGCGTCGGCATTGATGAACACATCGCGGCTTTTGAAGCCAATCATGACGATTATCGTTCGATTATGTTGAAAGCGTTGGCAGATCGACTGGCCGAAGCCTTTGCTGAAACCCTACATGAAATCGTTCGCAAACAAGAATGGGGTTATGCGCCTGATGAACAGCTCAATAATGACGACCTCATTCGTGAGCGCTATCAAGGCATACGTCCTGCTGCTGGCTACCCTGCTTGCCCAGACCATACCGAAAAAGGCAATCTTTGGGAGTTGCTAAAACCCGATGAAGCGATTGGCTTAGAGATTACCGAAAGTTTTGCGATGACCCCAACCGCTGCGGTTTCCGGTACTTACTTTGCCCATCCGGAATCCCGTTATTTTGGGGTAGGATCGATTGGTCGAGATCAAGTAGAAGACTATGCCGTGCGCAAGGGTTGGACAATCGAAAAAACTGAAAAATGGCTGGCACCCAATTTGGGCTATGAACCTGAAGATTTTGCCAACTAAGCACCTATAACGCATATTGAAAACAACCCTTTATATCATTTTGATCAAGTATAAATAGGCTGGAGACTGACCATGTATATGACCCATGAAAATGACCATGAATACCGTTTTGAAACCCATGGTCCCAAATATTTAACCACTGGCCCGAATGTCGATTTGGGGGTGGTGGTGATTACCCCTGGTGAACATCACCCTTGCCATAAGCATGTGATACAAGAAGAGTCTTTTTTGGGATTGGAAGGCGAATGCGCAGTTTATGTGGATGGTGAACGCGTGGTGATTCAACCCGGCACCTATTTGCGGTGTGATCCGAATGAAGCGCATTATTTCCGCAATGAAACCGAAAAGCCATTTAAAGCGGTGTTTATCAAGGCACCACATCTAACTGAAAAAGATTCGGTTTATATTGATTGGGAACCCGGTCAACCCTTTGTGAAAGAAGAGGCATAAGCATGGAAAATTTTTGGAATGATGCTGAAGCCGCTAACATCTCCACTGACTTGGATATGCGAGTGTATACCTCTCGGCTATTGGGAAAAGACACTAATTTAGTGATGCATGGTGGTGGCAATACGTCAGTTAAATCTAACGTTGATGGCGAAGACATCTTATATGTCAAAGGCTCTGGATGGGATTTGGAAACCATTGAGCCTGAAGGCTTTGCCCCGGTCAAACTGAATGCGTTGCTGGAAATGGCGAAACAACCCCATTTATCGGATACCGATATGGTCGCGCAACAGCGTCAGGCAATGATCAATCCTGAAGCCCCCAACCCATCGGTGGAAGCCATCTTACACGCCATTATCCCCTTTAAATTTGTCGATCATACCCATGCCGATGCCTTAGTGACAATCAGCAATACACCAGATGGTAAAGCGATTTTGGAAAAACTGTATGGCAATCGAGTGGTGTTTGTGCCTTATGTGATGCCCGGTTTTATTTTGGCGAAAGCCGTCTATGAACAAACCAAAGCCATAGATTGGTCGAATATTGAGGGGATGGTATTAGAACATCACGGCTTGTTTACTTTCAGTGATTCCGCCAAAACCGCTTACGACAAGATGATCGAATTAGCGGGCTTGGCCGAAAACTATTTGTATGAAAAAACACAACTGCCGAATCCACTACCAAGTGAAGGCGTCACCGAATCCTATTTATCGCAACTGACAACCGCCATTGCGCAAATCAAATGCCCGGATGCCCCCGAAACCATCTTAGCGATGATTAACCCGTTTTCCACGGCCAAAGCGTTTGCGCAGCGAGATGAGGCCGTTCTTAAGCAAGCCAGTGTGCTAACCCCGGATCACATTATCCGTACCAAGCAAAAACCGTTAATCTTGTCGGGTGATCCGGAATTGATTGATCGCGAATTAGATGCTTATGTAACCGCATATCAGCATTATTTCGACCAGTATCAAACTGGTGAAACCTGTCTGAATCCCGCGCCGAACTATGCGATTATTCAAGGCGAAGGCAGTTTGGCCTTTGGACAAACCGAAAAAGAAGTGAGTATTATTCAAGACATTAATATTCATACCTTTGAAGCCATTTTACGCGCGCAAGACTTAGGCGGTTATGCCCCTTTATCGGATGCTGAATTATTTGAAATGGAATATTGGGAGCTGGAACAGGCCAAGCTTAAAAAAGCATAAAGCCGCATAGAAGCAATCAAGAGGAACCCCCAAATGCAACCCTTATTATTAGCGATTGATGCGGGCACCGGCTCTGGCCGTGCGGTTATATTTGATACCGAAGGCAATCAACTGGGCGTGGGTCAAGAAGAATGGCATCACATTTCTGAACCGGGTGTCGCCAACTCCATGCAATTTGATTGCGCTAATAATTGGCAACTGATTTGTCGTTGTATTCGTCAAGCCATGCAACAGGCTCAGGCAAAACCGGCACAAATAAAAGGCATTTCCGCTACCTCCATGCGCGAAGGCATCGTGCTTTACAATGCCGACAATCAACCCATTTGGGCGGTGGCCAATGTGGATGCGCGCGCGGCCGAAGAAGTCAAATGGCTTCATCAGACCTATCCCAATTTGGAGGCGCAATTTTATGCCGCTTCCGGGCAAACTTTTGCACTGGGCGCTTTACCCCGGCTACTATGGCTGAAAAAACATCATCCCGATCTGTTTGTGCAAACGCATAAAATGACCATGATCAGCGATTGGGTGTTAGCGGAATTATCTGGCGAACTGGCCAGCGACCCCTCCAATGCCGGCACTAGCGGTATCTTCTCCCTTGAACAGCGCCAATTTTTACCAGGCCTGGGCAATTTTTCAGCCATTTTGGCTGAACTCGCCATTCCAGAAAGTCTGTTTCCGCCCTCTTTAGAAACGGGCATCCAGTTAGGCGTCGTGACGGAATCCGCAGCCAAAGCAACTGGTTTAAAAGCTGGCACACCGGTGATGATGGGTGGCGGCGATGTGCAACTGGGCGCGGCGGGTCTGGGTATTGTTGAATTGGGGCAATCCGCCGTGTTAGGCGGTACCTTTTGGCAACAAGTGGTCAATATTCCGGCGACCACACCGCCGCCAACAGATAGCTCAATCCGCGTCAATCCGCATGTGGTGCCCGGTCAATCGCAAGCCGAGGGCATTTCCTTTTTCAGTGGGTTTGTGATGCGTTGGTTCCGAGATGCCTTTTGTGAGTTGGAAAAACAACAGGCTCAACAGCAAGGCTGTGATGTTTATCAACTACTGGAAACTCAAGCCAAGTCGATTCCGGTCGGCAGTCATGGGATTTTACCGATCTTTTCTGACACCATGAAATATGGGCATTGGATGCACGCCAGTCCCAGTTTTATTAATCTGAATTTAGATCCGAGCCGATGTAATAAAGCCGCTTTATTTCGAGCTTTGCAAGAAAATGCTTGTATTGTCTCCGCATTGAATTTGAAAAATATTGAAGCTTTTTCCGGCATGCAAAGTGACACACTTGTGTTTGCGGGTGGCGCCAGTAAAGGCACCCTTTGGCCCCAAATTTTAGCGGATGTGACGGGGAAACAAATTCACATACCGGTGGTGAAAGAAGCCACTGCTTTAGGTGCGGCCATGGCAGCGGGCGTTGGCGTGGGCTTTTATAGCAGCTTGACCGAAGCCGCTCAAACCATTGTGCAATGGCAAACCACTTATGAACCCAATTCTGCCAATACCGCACTTTATGCAGACATCGCCCAACGCTGGCAAGCGGTTTATGACGCACAATTACAATTAGTCACCGCAGGGCTAACGGAATCCATGTGGAAAGCACCCGGTTTATAAAAGGAATCACTCAAACTTCTTATGTTATTTGAATTCGGCCTTTATTTGGTTACCGGCATGATTGCTGGCTTTTTTGCTGGCTTGCTCGGCATTGGCGGTGGGCTGATTATTGTGCCGGTATTAACCAGCGTATTTGTGCTGTTTCTGGATGGCGAACACTTGGTTCACCTTGCCATTGGTACCTCCATGGCAACCATTTTGATCACCTCCTTGTCGGCGGTAAGAACCCATCAAAAACAACAAGCTGTTCGCTGGGATATTTTTCGGAAACTCACCCCCGGTGTTATCCTTGGGGGATTATTCGGAGGGTTAATTGCCCATCTTTTTAGCGCTAGCCTGCTAGCGAAACTCTTTGCGGTGATTGAATTTGCCATTGCAATCAAATTATTACTGGATATACAAGCCAAACCGAACCGAATTCTACCCGGCCTGATTGGACAATCCACTGCCGGCTCGCTAATCGGTTCTCTCTCAACACTGGTTGGTATTGGGGGAGGCACCCTCACCACCCCTTATTTGGTTTGGCATAATATTTCAATTCGACAGGCCATTGCCACCTCTTCTGCAGTGAGCTTACCCATCGCCGCTGCCGGGACATTAGGATTGTTGATTAGCGGTTGGCAAGTAAGCGCGTTACCCGATTATGCCACTGGATTTATTTATTGGCCGGCCTTTATCGGCATCACCTTGGCCAGTTTTTTCACGGCACCGATGGGTGCCCGTTTAACGCATCGTTTACCCGTTAAAACCTTGCAAAAAGCCTTTGCAATATTGTTATTTATATTAGCCATAAAAATGTTTTGGTTTTAATTTTCATCAACCACAGAAATCCTATTTATTTCATAGCGTTAATAATTGTTATACTGACTTTATCCACAGCCTTTTTCAACAGGTTATCCACAGGCATGGACTAGGATAAAGCTTTTTTACCGCGTATAATCTCACTACATTTTTGATTACCCCAAATTCAAATTCAATTTGATTGATCATCAAATCAAACAACCCTTTGCAGACTGGAATTTTATTTTGACAAATGCTCTTTGGCCACAAGTGTTAAATCAGCTCGAATCGGTTTTAAATAACCAACAAATTTCAACCTGGATTCGTCCGCTTGAAGCCGTTGAAGAGAAAAGCACCCTGCGTTTAATCGCGCCTTCAGGCTTTATTTCAGATTGGGTCAATAAAAAACTTTTATCCCAAATCAAACAAGCCGTATCCATGGTTGTGCCCGTCAACCCGCCTGAAGTTGTGTTGGAAGTGGGTGAATATGCCATTGACAGTTTTGATGAATCGGACAACCAATTGTTGCCACAACCTTTAAAAGAGACCCATAAAGCCGCCCCAGTTGAAACTTCCGTCACATCAGGCGCCCAAGACTACGCAAAACAGAGCAGCAACACTTCAAAAAGTTCTGGCAAAAAAAATATTAAACACAATTTAAATGCCAACTTTACCTTTGATACCTTTGTAGAGGGTAAAGCCAACCAACTGGCCGCCGCCGCCGCAAGACAAGTCGCCGATAACCCCGGGGGGAGCTATAATCCATTTTTTATTTATGGCGGTGTTGGCCTGGGGAAAACCCACTTAATGCACGCGATTGGCAATGAACTGTTAAGACGTAAACCCGACGCGAGGGTGGCCTATTTACACTCAGAACGCTTTGTTGCCGATATGGTCAATGCGCTTCGTCACAATAAAATTGACGAATTCAAACGATTTTATCGCTCTCTCGATGCCTTGTTGATTGATGATATTCAGTTCTTTGCCAAAAAAGAACAATCTCAAGAAGAATTTTTTCATACGTTTAATACCTTGCTGGAAGGCAATAAACAGGTTATTTTGACCAGTGACCGCTTCCCAAAAGAGGTTGACGGACTCGAAGACCGATTAAAATCTCGTTTTGGCTGGGGGTTAACCATCGCTGTTGAACCGCCCGAATTTGAAATGCGAGTGGCCATCTTAATGAAAAAAGCCGGCGAATTTGGGTTTTTAATGCCGGATGAAGTCGCTTTTTTTATTGCAAAACGCTTAAGAGGCAATGTACGAGATTTAGAAGGCGCTTTAAAAAGGGTCGGTGCTTTTGCTCAATTTACCCAACAACTGGTGACCGTTGCCTTAGCAAAAGAAGCGCTGAAAGATCTGTTGGCTCTGCAACAAAAAATGGTAACGCTTGAAAATATTCAAAAAACCGTTGCCGACTATTACAAAATCCGCGTTGCTGAGGTTCTTTCGAAAAAGCGTACTCGTAATATTGCCCGTCCGAGACAAATGGCGATGGCCATTTCAAAAGAACTGACCAGCCACAGTTTGCCTGAAATTGGTGATGCTTTTGGTGGCAGAGACCACACTACGGTTTTGCATGCTGTTCGCAAGATTAATGAATTAAAAGAAACAGACCATCGAATCGATGATGACTTTAATAGTTTAATTCGGATTATTACCAATTAAAGTAACTATTGTTATCACAAACAACAAAAACAACCATAATTTCACCCAATTAAGAGTGAAAATTGGCATAATTACCAAATCAAAATACTAAATCGCTTAAAGGGTTTCAGATGAAAATCAGTCTTTCACGTGAAAATTTGTTAAAGGTTCTCCAAACTGTTGGCGGAGTCGTTGAAAAACGCCAAACCATGGCTGTTTTGGCAAATATATTATTTCAAATCCACCAAAATACCTTAACGGTTACCGCATCAGATTTAGAAATTGAAACCCGTGCATCCACCGAGCTTGAAAGCAGTGACGGGGATTTTAGTGTGACCTTGCCGGCAGTCAAACTGATTAGCATCGTCCGTTCTTTGCCGGATGGCTTAACGATTCTATTAGACTTTGACGAAATGCGCTGCCAACTGTCTGCGGGTCGTTCACGCTTTAAACTATCAACCCTACCGGCAGATGACTTCCCGACCATCGACTTATCGCAGACAGAATTATCTTTTTCAATTGCGCAATTCCAGCTGAAACAAATTCTTCACAATACCGCCTTCGCAATGGCGGTTCAAGATGTGCGTTTTTATTTAAATGGGATGTTGTTTGATATTAGTAACCAAACTTTACGCGTGGTTGCCACAGATGGCCACCGCCTTTCGACCTGCTCCACCCTACTGGAAACCGAAGGATTGAGTGCAACTCAGGCAATCTTGCCACGTAAAGGGGTAACGGAATTGCAAAAACTTCTATCGGATGACGATAGTTTAATTTTATTTGCCTTGGCTAAAAATTACTTAACCGTCCAATTGGAAGACACGGTTTTTACCTGTAAATTGGTTGATGGTCGCTTCCCGGATTTTAATCGGGTATTACCACAGCATAACGATCAAATTGTTCAAACTGACCGAGAGTTGTTACGCAGCTTATTGCAGCGTGCAGCCATTCTTTCCAATGATAAATTTAAAGGCATTCGCCTTGCACTCAGTCCAAACCTACTCGCCGTTCACGCCCAGAACTCCGATCAGGATGAATCTCATGAAGACATGGCCGTGGATTACACTGGCTCGGAAATGGAAATTGGTTTCAATGTGAATTATTTATTGGATGTGTTAAATTCCATGCATGAGCAAACCGTTAGCCTTTATGTCAAAGATGCCAATAGCAGTTGCATGGTTGACACGCAAAATGAAACCTGTCATTGCCAACATGTCATTATGCCAATGCGCTTATAATTTCAGCATTGATTCAGATAGCACCCGTAAACTGATACTTAAAATAAAAAATAATAATATTGATTGCACTTGAACGATTTTAACTCGCTGTCAATAACGATATAGGTATCATTATGAGCTCACAAAATTCATTACTTTTAACCAACCGCAATCTATTTCATGTGGGTGTTCGTCTGGTTAAATTTGCATGGGTAGTGGAAATTTTAGCCGTTACCATCGGTTTTTTAATTTCCATTATCGTGTCTTATTCTGTCTATGACGAACTCAATCGTCATGACAGTACAAGCACTTTTGGCGATTATGCCAATATCCTTGTCGCCGGGCTACCTTTTGTATTGGTCGCGGTGGTCGAAGCCTCTAAAATTCCTATTGCCACCGCCATGATGTATGCTCGTCATTTTCGGTGGCGCTTTTTACTGTTTATTGGGTTATTTATGTTGGCGCTTATTACCTTTGAAACCATGTCCAATGGGTTTGAACGGAACTTTGCCGGACTGAATATTTCTATTAACGAACAAAAAAATGAATCCCTGTTATTACAAAATCAAATCCAGGATTTGCAGCGTCGTAAAAAGGAAATCAATACCATTGACCCTGACAAGGTTGATAATCGATACAATCAAACCGTGGAAAAGGCGAATCAAAATTACTACCGAGCGCTACAAGTTGAACGTCAACATATTAACAACCAGTTAAAAAGTTTAAAGGATGATTATGAGCCAGCCTATAAAGAACAAATACGCCAACTAGAAGCGAAAAAAAATGAAATTTATGAAGCTTGGGATCAAGAACGCGTTGCATTGCAAAAGCGCTTAAGAAGCTTACTCAATCAAAACATGTCTGGGGCTAATTCTGAAAAAGATAAATTACAACAAGAAGTTAATGCCCTGAAAGAAGAGATGAAAGCCAAATTAGCAGAAGCAAGCTTTTTAACAAAAGATGCGGTTGAAGAAAAATACCGTCACTTAATTAAAGAAAAGGAACAACGCCTCTATAAAGTATCTGACTTTTCGGCTGGTTCCTCAGCACTCACACAACAAACCCAAACGGAAGAACAACTACAAGAACAGTTACAAATACTGGGTAAAAACTTCCAAATACGTATTGATATGACGCAAAAGCGTATCGATGAACTGGAAAGGGAGTTAAATGAACGTCGTAAACACGATGAAGAGATTCGCAAAAAATATCAGCAAGAATTTAAGAGTTACAGCACACAGGTCGCAAACAATAAGCAAAGTATCATTAACCGCGTCACGAATGAAAAGAAACAAAAACTCAACGAATACCAGTCTATTCAAGAACAAGTCAAAGCAATAGATAACGAAATATTCGAGATTAAAAAACAGCAAACAATCATTGCTCATAAAATTAATCGTTTGGTTAATTCCAACCAGATTTACCGAATGGCAGCTTATATTGCCGATAAAGAAAATGCCATTGATGTGCCCAAGTCCCTTGTTGGTTTAGTGGCATTGATTTGGTTCTCCTCTTTAGCCTTTATCTGTGCAGTCACCGGGATTTTCTTAGCCGTTTCGGGGATTTATCTGCAAAAAACTTATGCCGAAAAAGAGCAAGAAGATCAACAAGCAGAAGACGCCAAACAGGCCGAACAAGCAAGCGCAGCAGCCGAACTGGAAGCTCAGCCTGACGGTCAAACACAGACCGAAACACCTGAAGTGACAGCAACGATGACATCCGAACAATCTAACGATATTCAAACGCGTTAATCAAACTCAATAGGCGCATTCAGCGCCTTTTTCTATTGTTGCCAAAATTCTATTATGCTGATCCGCCTTTTTCTGGTTGGTCACACACAAATCCATTACAATGATGCCATTTAATCAATGAGAATCCCTCTTGTCTAAACTGACAACCCTAAAGCTGCAACATTTTCGCAATATTGACCAGGCCTGCTTAGAATTTAGTGATGGATTAAACTTAATTGTCGGTGATAATGCCGCAGGCAAAACGGCTATCATCGAAGCCCTTTGGACTTTGGCTTCCGGTCGCTCTTTTCGAACGGCCAAACCGCAACAATTGATTCAATTTGAACACCCGGAATTGGTGATATTTTGTCAATTAATTGAACAGCAGCAAACTTTAAACTTAGGGCTCAGCCGCCATGCCGACCAGGTTACTTTAAAGTGCAATGGTGAAACCTTAAAAACCCAAGCTGAAATGTCTGCCCATTTACCCCTGCAACTGCTTACCCCGGAAAGTCACCGATTACTGGAAGAAGGTCCAAAGGCTCGACGTCAGTTCATGGATTGGGGCTGTTTTCACCAATTTAAGGCATTCTTACCCGCATGGCGACAATATCAACGGGTGTTGAAACAGCGCAATCACGCTTTAAAAAAACAACTACCTGATCAACAAATTCAATTATGGGATGAACCCTTGATTGAAGCTGCCGGTAAGATTGATGAGATGCGTTCCGACTATATTGAGCAATTAACGCCTTTTGTCAAAGAGTTTTGCCAAGCCTTGATGCCGGAACTTAAAGCAACGTTATCTTGCCAATATTTGGCGGGTTGGCCAAAAACCATCAATGCCAAAGCAGTCGATGGTTTTACCGATGTCATTCAACAGCAATTTGCTAAGGACCGGCTAAACGGTCACACGCAATATGGCAGTCACCGAGCCGATATTAAGTTTAAGTTTGGTGGGCAAGAAGCCATGTTAACCTTGTCTCGTGGGCAACAGAAGCTATTTGTGTGTGCGCTGTTGCTGGCACAGGCTTGCCTATACCAAAATACCAGCCACCATTCGGTGATTATGCTCATTGATGATTTACCGGCAGAACTCGATGCACACCACCGAACCACCTTATTAAAATTACTGGATGCTTTAGACATTCAGCATATTTTGACCAGCACTGCTGAGAATTTAATTCCGATTTTAAATCCTGAAAAAACCCGGGTTTGGCAGATTGAAAAAGGCTCTATTCATCAAACGATGCCAACCAGGCCTGGTTAAATTTAGGTTTCTAGCCAAAAAGTCACCGGGCCATCATTGGTCAATGAAACTTGCATATCGGCACCAAACTCCCCCACTTGGGGTGGGCGATAGGCTTGTTCAATTCGCTGAATAAATTGCTGAAATAATTCGCGCGCTTGTTCGGGTGCGGCGGCGGTGTGAAAACTGGGTCTTAATCCCTTATGTGTACTGGCTGACAGAGTAAATTGCGGTACCAATAATAATGCTGCGCCTTGTCCATGACAAGCTTGTTGGATATTGAAATTCATTTTATCGGCGCTATCTGCAAAGACTCGAAAATGTAATAATTTATGCGCCATTTTCGAGAGCGTTTGTTCGCTATCATGCGGTTGAAAACCACATAGTACCACCAATCCATAATCAATGGCCGCGATTTGTTGTCCTTGAACCTCAACCTTGCCTTGAGTGACCCTTTGCAGTAAACAAATCATCTTATTCAGAAGGGATCCAATCCATTTCATCCGGCAGTCGATCCATTATTTGCACCAACTGTTTGGTGATTTCCAATTCAAAGGCAGAATGTCCGGCGTGATCGCAGAGATATAGCTGTGCTTTTGGCAGCAACTCAGTTAATTCATAAGCTTGATTAACCGGACAAACCATATCATAACGCCCTTGCACAATATGAATCGGTAGGGTGTTTAGCGGAGCATGATATTTTAAAATTTGGTTGGGTTCTAAAAACGCATGATGGATAAAATAATGGCATTCAATGCGCGCCATGGCGAGCGCATGAAACGGATCACCAAAATGATTCACTAAATCCGCATCTGCCTGCAAGGTAGACGTGCGCCCTTCCCAAATCGACCACGCCTCTGCTGCGTTCATGCGCGCGATTTCATTATCGCTGGTTAAGCGTTCATAATAGCTTTCAATCATTTTATGGCGTTTTTTGACGGGAATAGGCGCAATAAAATCTTGCCAATAATCCGGGAAAAACCGATCCGCACCTTTTTGATAAAACCAGTGCGTATCTTCGTCTCGACATAAAAAAATGCCGCGCAACACTAAAGCCAAGACCCTTTCAGGATAGGATTCGGCATAAAGTAAACTTAAGGTTGACCCCCAAGATCCTCCGAATAACACCCACCGATCAATATTCAAATGACGCCGGATTTTTTCAATATCTTCAATCAAATGACCGGTGGTATTATTGGTTAAGCAAGCATGGGGTCGAGATCTGCCACAACCTCTTTGGTCAAACAAGATAATACGATAATCCTGAGGATTAAAAAACCGCCTCTGAATCGGGCTGGTTCCCCCGCCCGGCCCACCGTGAACAAACAGTACCGGCAGCCCATCAGGATTGCCGCTTTCTTCAATATATAGCGTATGCGTCAGATCCACTTGCAAAAAATGTTCGCAATAAGGAACTAAGGCAGGATAAAGCATCGGGTGAAAGGAATCATGTGTCATAGGCAAATTTTAGCGCAAATCGCAAAAAGACACACGGCAATTCAAACACCCCATTAAAAAAGCCGCTTATTTTGACCAGGCCTGGTAAAAATAAGCGGCTTTGTGTGTAACGATAATGTTCAAGCGGTTAGAGCTTACTGCGCCCTGCACGTTTACGATCATTTTCTGTTAAGAACTTTTTACGGATACGCACATGGTGTGGTGTGACTTCAACCAATTCATCCTCATCGATAAACTCTAATGCTTGCTCTAAAGTAAAGGTCACATGCGGCGTTAATGTTAAGGCCTCATCCGTTCCAGAAGCACGCATATTGGTCAACTGTTTACCTTTTAAAGGGTTAACGGTTAAGTCATTCACGCGACTGTGTAACCCGATAATCATCCCCTCATAGACTTCAGCACCATGGCCAATAAACAAACGGCCTCTTTCTTGCAAATTAAACAAAGCAAAGGCTAATGCTTTACCCTGGCCAATTGAAATTAATACGCCATTATTACGTTCACCTAAGGTGCCAGAGAATTTCGGACCATAATGAGAAAAGCTTGAGAAAATTAAACCATTCCCTTGGGTTGCCGTCATAAACTCAGTGCGGAAACCAATTAAACCACGAGAAGGGATAATAAAGTCAATACGAACACGACCATGTCCGTCCGGCACCATATCTTGCATTTCAGCTTTACGCTCACCCAGTTTTTCCATAATCGTGCCTTGAGAGTCTTCCGGCACATCCACGGTCAAATTTTCGTAGGGTTCTTGCATTTCACCATCAATTTCACGGAAAATGACTTCAGGGCGAGAAATCCCCATTTCAAAGCCTTCACGACGCATGGTTTCGATCAATACTGACAAGTGTAATTCGCCGCGACCGGATACGCGGAATTTATTGGCATCTTCAGTTTCTTCAACACGCAGTGCCACATTGGTTAACAACTCTTTGTCCAAACGCTCACGAATTTGACGAGACGTTAACAGCTTGCCATCTTGACCGACAAAAGGCGAGTCATTGACTTGGAATGTCATGCTTACGGTCGGCTGATCCACTGTGAGTGCAGGAAGCGCTTCAACGTGATTGGGATCACAGAGGGTGTCAGAAATATTGAGCGGATCCAATCCGGTAAACGCCACAATATCCCCTGCATGGGCTTCATCGACATTAATACGCTCTAAACCGTGATAACCAAATAGCTCAGCTAACTTACCTTTGCGCTCTTTGCCATCCGCGCCAATAATAGTAACCGACATACCCGCTTGAACCGCGCCACGCTTAATTCGTCCGGTTCCGATGACCCCTTTATAGGTATCATAATCCAAAGAAATACACTGCAACTGGAAAGGGCCTGCCAAATCAACATTCGGCGGTGAAACATTTTCAGTAATGATTTTAAAAATGGGCTCCATATCGCCTTCGCGAACATCTTCCTCTAACCCGGCAAAGCCATTTAACCCGGAAGCATAAATAACATCAAAGTCCATTTGGTTATCATCTGCACCTAAACGATCAAAAAGATCAAAGGTTTGATCCAATACCCAATCAGGTCGCGCACCCGGGCGGTCAATTTTATTGATCACCACAATCGGTTTTAAACCCTGTCTTAACGCTTTCTCGGTCACGAAACGGGTTTGCGGCATGGGGCCTTCTACTGAATCCACCAACAATAATACCGAATCCACCATCGATAAAATACGTTCCACTTCACCGCCAAAGTCGGCATGACCCGGGGTGTCTACGATATTAATACGGAAGCCATTCCATAATACCGAGGTGTTTTTAGAAAGGATGGTAATGCCACGCTCTTTTTCCAGATCATTGGAGTCCATCATCCGGTCGCCCATATCTTTACGGGAGTCATCAAAGGTGCCAGACTGACGTAAAAGTTGGTCAACTAACGTGGTTTTACCATGGTCAACGTGAGCAATAATAGCGACGTTGCGGATATGATCTGTTTTCATTCAAACGCTCTCAATTTTCAAAAAAGAACGTATTATACTGGATGCAGATCGGATTATTTTTAATCTTTTGAAATGATTAACAATTTATTCTAAAAAGACGAAAACTAAACAAAACAAGCATCATTTTCGCCGAAATTGTTGGTTTACTGAGCAGATGGGGGCTGTTTTTGAAGCTGTATAAAGCTTTTTAAAATGCCATAAGCGGTGGTGCCAATCAATAATCCGAAAAAGGCAAAAAACCCAGCGACCTTACCTTCGCCCATCATCGCTGGAATCGTGCCCGGGCAGGACGCGGTCATTCCCCAACCAATCCCAAACAAAAGCGCACCTACCATTAAACCTTTTTGATAGGGTTTTTTCACAAAATCCACTTCTTGACCCGTTGCAATGGCCGTTACATGAAAGTGCTTTAATATGGTTACCCCAATCATCGCCACAATCACTGCCACGCCGATGACAATCATAAGTTGGAAGTCTTCAAATAAAAACATTTTTGCATGAAAATCATAAGTGGTTGCGCCGGCGTGACTCATAAAGAACCCAAAGGCAATCCCCATCCCTAATCCAAAAAAATTGTTGCGAGCCTTTGTCGAAATCGATTTAAATTTTGCGAACATGGTGATTCATCCCCTTTAAGTGCCAAACAGCAATTGGGTCGTTAAAAAAGCGCTCATAAAAAAGATGCCGCCGGCCAATAAACTGGGGGGGTTTAACATCGCACCCCCGACCAATGCGTGTCCGGTGGTGCAAGCCCCGGCCAAACGAGCACCGAATCCAAGAAGCGCGCCACCAAAAATTAACCAAATGGCTTTACCCGCATCACTTTGCGGAAGAATGGTATCGTACATGCCCATATTAAACGTCAAATGCCAGGCTTCGGGAGATTGCAATGCACTTAACAACCCCCCTAAAGGGATACCCAATAGAAACCACAGCTTGGAATTATTAATGGTCTCGTATTCACCTGTGCGGAAATAAGCAATGTTTTTGCAAAGCAGCCCACAGAAATTACCGTAGCCGGTTGAGCAACCGGCCGGCTTGCCCATTATCCAGAAATGAAAAATGACAAACATGCCCATGGCAAGGCCACCAACCCATGCACTCCACACAATTACTTCCATATTAAGTCCTTATTTTTATGCTAGCCTAATTAAGGTGCGTTTATTTTTTCTATCTATTGTCTTTGATATGGGTACGCCTGTCAAAAAGAGGATTTTTGGCAATCAATAAAATTATTTTATCAGCCATAAGCCATTCCTATACCTTTAAGTTAAACTCTAAGCTATTCGGGCTAGTGTGTATTGGTTTTAATTTTGTGCAAAAAAACATATTATATCGGCTCGAGACCTTTACATGAGTGGGACGCGAAACAAAAATGTGGGAAAATATGGGAAATTTTAACCCTTTTTATTCGTGACGCCATCTCGTGCAAAGGTCTCGGCTCGGTAAACTTATTTAAAATTATGAAAACTGCCCAGGCCTGGGTATTTTTGATCCGAATTAAATTGAATTGGGTATGTCATGTACAAAATATTGTTAGTAGAAGATGAAGTTTTATTGGTTGATAACCTCAAAAAAAACTTAATGCAGAAAAACTACTTTGTCGACATAGCGTTAGATGGCGAAGAAGCGCTCTATTTATTAGCCGAATTTGAGTATGATTTAATCATACTGGACTTAGGGCTTCCAAAACGCTCCGGCTTATCCGTTTTAGAACATATCCGCTCCGAACAAAATGCCACCCCGGTACTGATCCTAACCGCTCGAAATAGTTGGCAAGAGCGGGTAGAAGGCTTAAAAAAAGGGGCTGACGACTACCTTGGTAAACCCTTTCATTTTGAAGAACTGATGGCAAGAATTGAAGTGTTACTCAAACGCAACCTTCATGCTGTTGATAATTTATTAACCTATGGAATTGCCCAGCTGAATTTAAACAGTCGCTCTTTAAAAGTTGGCGATAAAAACTTTCAATTGACCAAAAATGAATTTATCCTGACCAAACTATTTTTATCTAACCCAACCAAAATATTTTCCAAAGAATCCTTAATCCATCGCCTAGGCGATCAAGACCATGAAAGAGATTTAAACTTAATTGAGGTTTATATTCATAAATTGCGCCAGTATTTAGGCAAAACCGCTATTGAAACCCTCAGAGGACAAGGGTATCGCCTCAGTGAAACGGCTTTAGAGGAAGCTGACCATTGAATTCAATTGAGGGCATACTTAACCGTAATCTAACCGCCAGTCTACTGTTGATTTTTGTTGGGTTTTGGTGGGTGTCGATCATGACCATTCATCAAATCACCGAAGACTACCTGATAACCCGTTTAGCACATGATTCGGTCTCCATTGAAAAACACCTTCGCGCCCATACTCAACAAAGCGTTTATCCTCAAATTGATTACACTAGCCTTAACCCGATTTATGATGAAAAACATTCGGGACATTATTTTGTTATCGAATATAAAAACAAAATTATTGAGTCAAATTCTTTAGCCAATTTTTCACTGTTTCTTAAAGTCTCTCCCCATTTAATTAGTCATTATGAAACCAAAGGACCCGCTGAGGATAATCTGTTTGTTTATCGCTATAAAACTGAATATCGAAGTGCTCCTTTAGTCATCTATATCGCTGAAGACAATAGCCCGGTCAAACAGGCGTTGATCCACTTTGATATTTTGATCGGTGGCTTTGCCTTACTGGCGTTATTTTTAGTTTACTGGCAACAGCGATATATACTGCGCAAAGGCTTTAAACAGCTTGAACCCATTCATGATGCCCTTAAAAAATTGCACACTGGTGAAGCGGTGCAATTAGAAGTTTCTGACTATCCCATTGAAGTTGCTGAATTAATCGACAATTTAAACCAAGCCTTACAAAGTGCCAGTCGTCAATTACAACGCTCACGGCAATCGAATGCCAATTTAGCGCATAGTTTGAAAACGCCTCTGAATCTCATTTATCAACTGCTGAACGATCCTGCCTTTAAAGACTATCCGGCGTTAAAGGAAACCTTAAAACAGCAAGCCGAACGCATCCATGCTCGAGTTGAAAGCGAATTAAAGCGTGCTCGCTTGGCCGCCCATGCTCACTCAGTGCAGCCTTTTGATTTTCGTACGCATTTGCCTGACTTAATCGAAACCTTGCAACAGCTCTACCCACAAAAAAGATTCCATATTCCCTCATTTCAAAACAAAACGCCGCCACCGCTGGCCATCGAAAAAGAAGACGGTTTTGAACTCTTAGGTAACTTGCTGGATAACGCCACCAAATTTAGCCATGAAAATGTCTATTTAAGCATTCATCAGCAACTTAATCCCGATAATAACGCAGAAACCATCACTTATATCGACATTGAAGATGATGGAGAGGGCGTCCCCAGTGAACAATTGGATAGGATTCAAAACCGTGGCCATCGACTGGATGAATCTATTTCAGGGCATGGCATTGGCTTATCGATCGTCAAACAAATTGCCGAAGCTTATGAATTTGAGATCAGTTTTGGTCATTCTCAATATGGTGGGCTGTGCGTCCGTCTTAAGCTTATTCAATCTGCCAAAATCAACTGACTAGCTGCCGCAACAATTCCCCTATTTTTATTAATGCTAACTTATTAGTTTTATTTATATTATTATGATTTTTTAAGGTTCAGTTAAGGTTTGGTTTTTAACATTGGCTGACTAAAAATTAGAGATACAGTGTTTATGTTTAAATATTTCGTGTTCTGCTCCTGTCTTATTGGGTTTTCCCCTGCCGGTTGGGCGCTGAGTTACGGTGATCTATTGCCCGGTATCATCGACAAGCTGCCCAAAAAAAACCAAAGTGATGCCTACCAATTACTTGCTCATGCCAACCAAGGCTATGCCGATAGCTGGATTGCCGGAGAGGTAGACGTGAGTCTACGCCACGAAAATGCCAATATCATTGGCAATCAAAGCGATCGCATTTGGGAAGTCGGCGCCAGTTTTCCGATTTGGAAACCCGGCCAAACCAAGAGCCTGTCTCAACTTGGAGACAGTTATCAAACCTTAACGGTTTTATCACGTCAAACCCTTAAATTATCGGCTTCTGCTAAATTGCGGCAATTAGTTTGGGCATACAAAAAAGCGCAAACTCAACTGGCATTTGCTCAACAAAGCCTTGCACAAACCCAATCATTGGTAAAATTTGTTTCTCAAAAAGTCCGGGCCGGAGAAAGTCCAAAATTTGACCTGTTAGTCGCTCAAAAATCTGTCATGCAGTATCAACAAATTCTTGCTCAACACCAAGCTAGCCTAAGGGTAGCACAACAAAATTTTCAACGCTGGACAGGCCAGACTCAGCTGCCTGAACCACTGGCGGAAAAGTTAATGTCCTCAAGGTCAACGCACCCGGATAGCGAGTACTATCAAGCGCTAATCGCCATTGAAAACGCTAAATTACGCTGGGTAGAGGGTCAGAAAAGTGCCAATCCATCTGTATTCATTGGTTCAAGAATGGAGTCCTCAGATGGCGCTGCGTCAGCGGACAAACAATTTTTGATTGCCGAAATTTCGGTTCCTTTGGGGTTCGATCCTGCCTCGAAAACACGCAAAAGTGAACAACAGCAACAAGTCTCAGATGCCACCATTCGCCAAAGAGAAATTGATCAACAATTGCAATTAGATCTGCTATCTGCAAAACAACAGTTAAAAGCAACCGAACGCATTGAAGACCTTGCCCAACAGCAGTTCACCCTATCCGAAGAAGCCATGTTGCTAGCTGAAAGTGCCTACCAACAAGGCGAAACCACCATTCAAGCCTTATTGCTCGCCAAGAAACAATTTTTTGAAGATCAATTGAATAATCAATTAGCAAAGCTTAACCATTTAGAGGCCATTGCAAATCTTAACCAGTCTCAAGGAGTCATTTTAGAATGAAAGCAACCCAACTTTATGTGCCAACCAGCTTTATTAAAAGCCTGATCGTCGGGTTCAGCCTTGCATTGTGCAGCCAAGCTTTTGCCACTCAAACAATTGAAATAGCCACCGACAAACAACAGCACCTAGGCATAAAGTCAAGCCCGGCTGTCACAGTTGAGACTTACCCGAGTCGGGTTTATTCCGGTATTTCTATGATTCCACTTGACCAGGCTTATTTGATTAGCACCCCATTATCAGGTTTGGTGACCGAACTTCATCATTTTCATGGAACGGCCAAAAAAGGGGATGTGATTGCCTACCTTGAAAGTCCTGCGTTACTCACAGCACAAAAAGATTTTTTAAACACCTTATCTGATTTTAATAATGCTAAGTACAACCTTGAGCGCGCTGAAAAACTGATGAAAACCGGCGTGGTCTCAACCAAAAGCTTCCAATCAACAAAAGCTAAATACAGTAAAGCGTTTCAAATCAAACGCCAGCAACAACAAGATTTAGCGCTATTGGGTATGGCGCCGAATGCAATTGAAAAACTCATTGAAACACAACGCCTTCAACCCGCTGTTTTACAGATTACTGCGCCGGCCGATGGTGAATTATTTGATTTACAAATCAAATTAGGTCAACGAATAAGTGCTAATCAAGCCATTGTTTCTCTCGGTACAACTGATCCGATTGTCATTGAGGTTCCGGTTCCCATTATGCAAACAGCTGAATTATTCAGCGGACAAGCGGTAAAAATCCGTAACACAACCTTTAACAATTTAACCGGAAAAATCGAGTTAATTCCCAATACGGTTGACCCGATTACACAAACGGTAATGGTGCACATTGAAGCACCAAATCCCAATCATCAACTGACCCCGGGGCAGCAAGTTCGAGTGAAATTCTTAATGAATCCGCCTAACACCAGTGGTCAGGCTATCTATCAAGCACCGAGAAATGTCATCGCACAACTGAACCAATCGCCTGTTATTTTTATTAAAAAAAACGCCCAAATTGAGGCAATCCCCATTCAAATACTCAATTTTTTTGAGGACAAACTATACTTTACGACAGACAAACCTTTAGCGCCCGGCAGTCAATTAATTATCACCAGCACATCTGCAGTAAAAGCCCTATTTGAAGGCGACGTAGAAGGAGGAGAATAATGAATCGTCTGATTCAGTTTTTCTTAACGCAACGAATCTTGGTGGTTTTATTGATTTTAACCATTGTGGGTGGCGGCTGGTTAGCTTTCCAAAAAACGCCCATTGATGCGTTTCCGGATGTCTCTCCCGTTCAAGTCAAAATCATCCTAAAAGCGCCGGGCATGACCCCTAATGAAGTCGAACAACGCGTCATTACCCCTTTGGAAATGGAACTTTTGGGCATTCCCAATCAAGTGAGCTTACGCTCCTTAGCCAAGTATGCCATCGCAGACATCACCCTGGATTTTAAAGAAGGCACAGATATCTACTGGGCACGTCAACAGGTGGCTGAGCGCCTTGGCAATGTCAATCTACCCGGTGGAGTTGACGGTGGAATTGCCCCGCTCTCTACCCCTTTAAGCGATATTTTTATGTTCACCATTGAAGGCGATACCTTAAATGCCGAGCAAAAACGCGGACTTCTGGACTGGGTGATTCGACCAGCCTTGCGCGGTGTTGCCGGCGTGGCAGATGTAAATGCCCTTGGCGGTAAGGTTAAAGTCTTTAGTGTTCAGCCTAACTTTGCTGCTTTGCAAGCACATCAAATCCCTTTAAACCAGTTGGCAGATGCCTTGCGTCACAATAACCAAAATGATGGTGCCGGCCGCTTGAATCAAGGGGAAGAAGTTTTATTAGTCAGAACACAAGGTAATTTGGAATCTCTCGAATCCATCGAAAATATTGTTGTCACCTTTCAAAATGACACGCCGATTTATGTTAGAGATCTTGCGACTGTCAAAGTCGATGCCCTTTATCGCAATGGTGCCGTCACGCAAAATGGGGAAGCCGAAGCCGTACAAGGCTTAGTCATGGCGCTAAGAGGTGCCAATGCAAAGCAAGTCGTTAAGGATGTTGAAGCGCGACTGGCCAGTTTACAGTCAGCACTTCCCAAAGGGATTTCTCTGTCGATATTTTATAATCGTAGTGAATTAGTTGATAAAGCGATTACCACCGTTTCAAAAGCATTATTAGAAGCGGTGGTACTGGTGATATTGGTTCTGTTAGTGTTTTTAGGAAATGTCCGAGCAGCGGTGACCGTTGCGTTGATTTTGCCATTGGCCGCTTTAATGACCTTTATCCTGATGTACTTTTTTGGACTTTCAGCCAACCTAATGTCTCTAGGAGGCTTAGCGATTGCCGTTGGTATGTTGGTAGATGCTGCCGTGGTGGTGGTAGAAAATATTGTCACCACCCAAGAACGAGATAGAGCCAATCTATCGAAGCTCCATATCATCTACCGTGCATTACAAGAAGTGACCGTGCCTGTGGTATCGGGTATTTTAATTATTATGACGGTATTCCTCCCTCTACTGACCTTGGAAGGCTTGGAAGGCAAGTTATTTGTCCCCGTCGCCCTAACCATTATTTTTGCATTGGGTAGCTCATTAATTTTATCTTTAACCATTATCCCAACCCTGGCTTCTTTTATATTAGGTCAACCATCGCATAAAGAACCGTGGCTCATTCGTAAACTGTCAGCCATTTACTTGCCCGCCTTAAAATGGAGCCTGGTTCATGATAAGGTGATTATTGGCTTTGCATTGGTTGCCTTGATATTTGCCGGCTGGGTTTATACCCTCGTCGGCAAAACCTTTATGCCACAAATGGACGAAGGTAATATCATTTTACAGGTAGAAAAAATCCCGTCGATTGGCCTAAAAGAGACGGTACGGATGGACTTACGTATTCAAGAAAGGCTGCTCGAAAAAATCCCCGAAATTACTCGGATCGTTGCCCGAGTGGGTTCCGATGAATTGGGTCTTGATCCGATGGGACTCAATGATACCGACACCTTTATGGTGCTAAAACCCAAAGAGGAATGGCGCATGGAAACCAAGGAAGAACTGATCGAAGCCATTCGCCAAACCATAGAGCAGGATTTCCCGGGCATGAATTATGCCTTTACCCAGCCCATTCAAATGCGTGTTGACGAAATGCTCACAGGTGCAAGAGGGGATATTGCCATTAAAATTTTTGGCGAATCCCAAGCTGAACTATCCCATATCGCCGATCAGCTGGTTGCTAAAGTAGAGGCCATTTCCGGAGCGACGGATGTTTATACGCCTAAAAATGATGGCCTACGCTATTTCAAACTGACAGTAAATCGCCAAATGGCCGGCCGCTTAGGACTCAGTGTGGTGGCCATCGAAGACCTGGTTAGAACACAAATTAACGGCACCGACCTCGGAACAATTTATGAGGGAATCCGCCAAATTCCTTTAATCGTAAGAGGGGCGGAAGACAGTAAATCCTCTAAATTAGAAATGTTGCAGCAACCCGTTGTCATTGCCGACGGACAAACCATTCAACTCGGCCAATTGGTTAGCGCTGAAGAAGTGACCGGGCCGGTCTCCATTCGTCGCGAACAGGGTAAACGCTATGCGACGGTGATTGCCAATGTCTCTGGACGAGATTTGGTTAGCTTTGTAGAGGATGCAAAACAACAAGCGAACAACCTTTCCGTCCCTGAAGGGGTTTATTTTGAATGGGGTGGACAATTTGAAAACCAGCAACGCGCGGCAGCAAAACTGTCCATCGTCGTACCGATTGCCTTGGTGTTAATCTTCCTCATTCTTTTCAGCACCTTCCAATCGATTTCTCAAGCCATGATGGTACTGGTCAATATTCCTTTTGCATTGATTGGCGGTATTGTCGGGCTATGGCTAACCGGAGAATACTTATCTGTTCCCGCATCGGTTGGCTTTATTGCCTTACTGGGGATCGCCGTTCTGAATGGGGTGGTGATGATTAGTTACTTTAATCAACTGATTGCACAAGGGCTCCCTATGGCTGAGGTTCTTATTCAAGGTGCTTTACGCCGTCTAAGACCGGTCTTGATGACTGCCTCCATTGCCGCCCTCGGCTTAGTGCCTTTGGTGTTTGCCACGGGTGCCGGTTCTGAAATCCAACGACCTTTAGCGATCGTCGTCATCGGCGGGCTGATCACCTCAACCTTGCTAACCCTGTTAATCTTGCCCATTATTTTCCAGCGGTTTGGGTTAATGTCTTTAGGGCAAACCAAGGCCAAAAAAGGGGAACAACATGCCTAAAACCATACAAGAATCCATTTTATTGCAAATTCTAATCGACCCTAAGCACAAACATTTATTGAGTGATGAATTGCTGATGATGCAACCGGAAATGAGTTTCCAAATTTATCGGGTTGAGTCATATCACCCGCAACAGACTTTTGAAACCATTGCTGAAAAAGTGGTGGGATACATCCCCAAAATGCGCTTGGAAATTGAAACAACCCATGAAAACTATCGCGCTATCCTCAACAAGCTAAAAACACTGTTACCCAATACCCCTTTAAGTTATCGAGTCATCCCCTGTTTGGCACAAGGTTTAGCTTAAAATGGCCAGGCCTGGCCATTTTAAGTGCATTTTCCTTGCAATAATACGCTTGGTAATGCCATTATGAGATGTTTGCACCAGAAGATGGATGCACGAATAAAAATCGTTAAAAGAATTTAACTGAGACCTTTGCATGAGTGGGACGCGAAAGAAAAATATGGGAAATCTTAACCATTTTTATTCGTGTAGCCATCTCGTGCAAAGCTCTCTAACTATATAAGAGGACTTCAAATGACAACCCGAATGATTATCACACTACTGTTATTCATCCCTTTCTGGCTTCAACCGGCTGCCGCAGATGACTATCAAGACACGGTTAAAATGTTTAAAGATGCCAAAGCCCCTCAAGCTTTTTTTGACAGGGCTTATGGTTATGCCATTTTCCCGACGGTAGGCAAAGCGGGCTTTATAGTAGGCGGTGCTTATGGAGAAGGCCGTGTCTATAAAAATCATCAATATATGGGTAAAACCACCCTTTATCAGGCTTCTATTGGTTTTCAAATGGGGGGTCAAGCCTATAGCCAGGTGATCTTTTTTGAAGATGAACGGGCATATAAAGATTTTACCAGCGATAATTTTGAATTCAGTGCCCAAGCCGCCGTTGTGGTTCTAACAGCCGGCGCCTCTGCTGAAGCAGGCACCAAAGGGATGTCAACGTCTGCCAGTGGTGGGCAAAATAATGCGAAAACAACAGCTGACTATTACAAAGGCATGGCGACGTTTATCATTGCAAAAGGTGGGCTGATGTATGAAGCCTCTATCGCCGGCCAGAAGTTTAAATTTGAGCCCAAATAGCCAATGAATTTTGTGCGCCTTATTTGCGGGCTTTTTCTCAGTATTGCTGTTGGATTAACACCTGCTTTTAGCCAGGATAAGCGTGTTTCATTAACGCCTTTATCTACTTTATATGACTATCATCTGATTGAAACAGATAGCCAAACCCCAATCTCTTTAGCCAACCTGGTCAAGAAGCTCGCCGATAAAGACGTCATCTTTATCGGTGAGTTTCATGGCAATCATGCTATCCATCTATTTCAAGCTCAGCTTCAGGCTCGGTTATACCAACAAACCCCTCATCAAGTTTTGTCTATGGAACAATTTAACCGAGACCAACAAACCATTTTAAATCGCTATCTTGACAGTGAAATTGGTGAAAAAACCTTAATTAAAGAAGCCCCTACTTGGTCAAATTATGCGGGCAGTTACCGCCCGGTGATCGAGTTTGCCAAACGCCATTTTATACCGGTCGTGGCCGCCAATGCCCCTGCAAATACAGTACGTTGTGTTGGGCGACTAGGCAAAAACTACTTAAAGAAGCTAGCGGACAGCGACCTTCAATATATTCCGTCAAATCCTTTTTATTCGGATCCTGCTTATCAAGCTCAGTTTGAACAGTTTATGCAAGCAGGAAAAGCTTCTCATAAGCGGTCATCACAATCCAACAACAGCTATTTTGCACAACTGTTACGCGATAATAGCATGGCTGAATCGATCAACTCAGCTTATCAGCAGTCCCCAAACAGCCAAATTCTGCATTTAAACGGTGCCTTCCATAGTAATTCAGGGCTGGGGACGGTTGCCGCACTCAAACACCGTAACCCGAAATTAAACATTGCCATTATCAGCCCGGTTAGCCAAAAACAACTCGACCACCCTCATATTGAGTTATCGGATTTAAAACTGGGGGATTATTTACTGATCGTCCCAGCACAACCGGACGACTATGTTCAAGCAGCTAAACGGCGTGCTGCCATGAAAGCCATGTTCGAAAATGCCAAATCAAAGCCCTGTCTATAATCGAGTCCAGGCCTGGTCATTTTTACGCACATATATCCAATATCGTTTCGCTTTTTCTAGCAACAGTTTGCCAATAAACGCCGTGCTTTCAATGGCTTATATAACCACTACAAAACCCATAGAATTATGGTAGAATTGCTTGGTTATTTTGATTGTATTAAACTCAAATTCGAACACTTAAAAGATCCCATACCCTATGACCACTGAAGCAGACAAAAAACCCCAACCCTATGAATATAATTCCTCCTCTATCAAGGTTCTAAAAGGCCTGGATGCGGTTCGCAAGCGACCCGGAATGTACATTGGTGACACCGATGACGGAACGGGCTTGCATCACATGGTCTTTGAGGTGGTTGATAATGGGATTGATGAAGCCCTTGCCGGTCACTGCGATAAGGTGGTTGTGACCATCCATACCGATGGTTCGGTTTCTGTCACCGATAATGGCCGAGGCATTCCGGTTGGCATCCATGAAGAAGAAGGAATTTCGGCTGCCGAAGTCATTATGACGGTGCTTCATGCGGGCGGAAAATTTGATGACAATTCTTACAAAGTATCCGGTGGTTTGCATGGTGTTGGGGTTTCAGTGGTCAATGCTTTATCAGAAGAGCTTCACCTAACCATTAAACGCGAAGGCCATGTTTGGAAGCAAACCTATCGCCATGGTGTGCCGGTTGAACCGCTAAAACCCGTTTCTGAAACCACAGAAACCGGTACAGAAATCCGTTTTTTACCCAGCAAAGAAACCTTTACCCAAACCGAATTCAGCTTTGACTATCTATTAAAACGCCTACGTGAATTATCGTTTTTAAATTCAGGCGTCCATATTGAACTATTGGATAAGCGAGATGATCGCCATGAAGTCTTCCAATTTGAAGGCGGAATTAAAGCCTTTGTTGACTATATCAACACCAATAAAACGCCCATTAATGAAAAAGCTTTTTACTTTACGACAACTCGTGATGACATTGTTGTTGAAGTCGCCATGCAGTGGTCTGAAGCCTATCAAGAGTCTATTTACTGCTTTACTAACAATATTCCACAACGCGATGGCGGAACGCATCTATCCGGCTTTCGCGCGGCATTGACCCGTACGCTGAATCAATATGCTGAAAAATCCGGATTGTCCAAAAAGTACAAAATGTCAGTTTCGGGTGATGATGCGCGTGAGGGATTGGCGGCCGTTATTTCGGTTAAGGTTCCGGATCCTAAGTTTTCTTCTCAAACCAAAGAAAAGCTGGTGTCATCTGAAGTCAAAACCGCTGTCGAAACCGCCATGAATGAAAAACTGACGGAATACTTATTAGAGCATCCCAAAGAAGCTCAAGCCGTTTTCTCTAAAATTGTCGATGCGGCACGTGCTCGCGAAGCCGCGCGTAAAGCCCGCGAGATGACACGCCGTAAAGGCGCTTTAGACATTGCCGGATTACCAGGGAAATTAGCCGACTGCCAAGAAAAAGATCCTGCCTTATCAGAACTGTATCTTGTGGAGGGGGACTCCGCAGGCGGCTCGGCCAAACAGGGTCGAGATCGTAGAACACAAGCCATTTTACCGCTTAAAGGTAAAATCTTAAATGTTGAAAAAGCGCGCTTTGATAAAATGCTGGCTTCAGCTGAAGTCGGCACACTGATTACCGCACTGGGGTGTGGGATTGGTGCCGAAGAATACAATCCGGATAAATTACGTTATCACCGTATCATTATCATGACGGATGCCGATGTCGATGGGTCTCATATTCGAACCCTTTTGCTAACCTTCTTCTATCGCCAAATGCCCGAACTCATTGAGCGCGGTTATATTTACATCGCCCAACCCCCTTTATATAAAGTCAAAAAAGGTAAGCAAGAAGCCTATCTAAAAGATGATGCTGAATTAGAAAATTATTTGCTACAATCCGCTTTGGATAAGGCGGCACTGTGGACGGCACCGGAAGCCCCTGCCATTAAAGAAATGGCCTTGGAAACCCTTGCAAAAAGTTTTTTACAGGCCAATCGCATTATTGGGCGTTTAGCCAGACGCTTTAGCCACTCTTTTTTAGAGCTGATGCTCGACTTAAACCCAATTCAGGTTGATACGCTAAACGACTATGATGCTTGTCAGCAATGGATTGATGAAGCTTTACCCCGGCTAAAAGCCATTGGCGAACTGCAAAAAGTTGAATATCAGCTTCAGGTAGAACCCGCTTTAGAAGGGGAAGTAAAATACCAAATCCGTCTACAACAACGTGAGCATGGCACTTTAACATCACAATTGTATGACGAAGATTTCTTTGCCTCCGCTGAATTTGAAAATATTGCCAAGGTCGCTAAGCAATTAAAAGGCTTACTCAGTGAGCATGCAAAAATCCAGCGGGGTGAAAAAGAACAAGCGGTATCAAGCTTTAAAGAAGTGATGGATTGGCTTTTAGGTGAAGCCAAACGCGGCCAAAGCATTCAACGATATAAAGGTCTTGGGGAAATGAATCCTGAGCAACTTTGGGAAACCACGATGAATGCCGAGGCACGCCGACTGTTACAAGTTAAGATTTCAGATGCCATTCAAGCAGATCAAGTTTTTACAACCTTAATGGGTGACGAAGTCGAACCGAGAAGAAACTTTATTGAATCAAACGCCCTTAAGGCTGAAAATATTGATGTTTAGCAACTAAAATTTTGTTTATATTTATAACTAAAAGACCTGACCGAAAACATCCCAATTCAGTCTGGTTGCTTGCCACCCTTTAAGGCAATGGCAAATCTACTAAAGGAGACAATTATATGTCAGTAGAACATCCTATTGTAACGGTAACAGGCTCTTCTGGTGCCGGCACTTCATTTGTAAAACGCGCTGTCGAAAAGATTTTTGATCGAGAAAATCTGAATGTCGCCATTATAGAAGGCGATAGCTATCATAAATATAGCCGTGTCGAGATGAAGCAAAAAGTTGCGGAATCAAAAGAGAATGGCGGCCCCGTTCTGACCCACTTTGCTGAAGCAGCAAACGAATTTGCAGAATTAGAAGCCTTATTTAAAGAATATAAAGAAAATGCAACCGGAAAGCGTCGTTATTATATCCACAGTGAAGAAGAAGCCGTTGAACATAATGCGCGCCTGGGAACCAACTTATCTCCCGGTGAATTTACCCCTTGGGAACCGATCCCGGAAGGCACCGATGTCCTTTTTTATGAAGGCTTACATGGCATGGTGAAACGCATGGATCATGGCCCCAAAGAAAGTATGCATAATGTTGCGCAATATGTGGATCTCGGCATTGGTGTTGCCCCCTGTATCAATATTGAATGGATGCAAAAAATCTACCGTGATACCTCTGAGCGCCCTTATTCAGTACAACAAGTACACGATATTATTCTAGAGCGCATGCCGGATTATATTGAAACCATCGTACCTCAGTTCCACCGGACGCATATTAACTTCCATAGAGTGCCATTAATTGATACCTCTGACCCATTTTCAACCATATCGCCAGACGCACCAATGGGGCCGGCTCCTGAAGACTCCTTGTTGATTTGCCATGTTCGTCATCAAGACATTGACTTGGAAAGCGTCAAAAACCAAATCGACGGGGCTTTCTTACAAAACGAAGAAACCCTAGTGTGTGGTGGTCAACACATGGTTCAAGCAATGGATCTGATGATGACCCCCATCATTCAAAACTTGATCGCAAAAAAACGTGCAGCGATGGCTCGGTTAGCCCAGTCTTAATTGTATTTCGCAAAGATAAAAAACCTGTTCTATTGAACAGGTTTTTTTTTGCCAAAAATCAACCAATTATTATTGCACAACAACCAATTGTGCTTCTAAAAGAATGGCATGACCCAGTTCTTTTTCCATCTTACTTTTTACTGCCACGATATCATCTGTCTGCAAAATCCGATTTGCCATTAATTTTACGGCAATAATATAGTCTTCATTACTAATCACCCGAATATCTTTGACTTGAATATTCTCAAATACCAATTGTTGCAAAACCGTCGTAATGCGCTGCTTCTCTACCAAACCGTTAAATGCCAATACCAGGGGAATACTCACCAACACGACCGACACGGACGCAATCAGCAACCCTCGTTTGGCCAAATGAAAGGGACTAAATCCCATCATTAAAAAGGTCGCTGCCGCTGCTAAAATAATGCCAACCAAGTTGGTTAAAAATAACAAGAAAGCGCCAGAAAAAATGGGCCAATCCCACCAGCCAATTCCGATGGCCGCGACACCAAGTGGGGGAACAAGCGCAACCGCAATGGCAACCCCTGCTAAACTCTTGGCCACTTCTGATCGAGCACTGGCATACGCAGCGGCAACCCCTGAAAAAATAGCCACACCTAAGTCTAATAAATTTGGGCTCAATCGCGCTTGAATTTCAGGCGTAATCATTGTCAAAGGAATCAACCAAGTTAGCACAGTACCAAATACCATCGCCAAGCCGATACCCACTAATAAGGTTTTACCACTGGTGCTGATGAGTTCAATGTTTTGTCTTAAAACCCCCATTGATAACGAAATAATCGGCGACATTAGCGGGGCTAAAATCATTGCCCCAATAATAACAGGGGTGGCATTGGCAAATAATCCAACCGTCGCCAAGAGCGCAGAAAGCACCATCAACACTTTGTAAGATTCTGATGATTGCGCATTCTCATGAATGGCAATAAAGGTCTCTTTGACTTCTTCCGGATCTGAATGATGAATCCAACTCAATGGACGATTAACCAGTTCTTTAACAACCTGACCTTTCGGTAAATTCGATACCCTTACCGCTTCTTTCTGTTCTGACAGCGGTTGTTTTTCGGGTAAAACCAAACCAATAGTCTGTAAAGCATCCGCTTCGATTTTAGCGTTTAGCGCTTCGGCTTGAAATGGTTCGCCGTCAATACTGATATTAAGCAGCCCTGAGCTGCTCTTGACGGTTAAGCTTGCCGTTTTGATATGGCCTAAATAACTGGGCAGCCGCTCTTGCGTTTTGACTTGCTTGGGTAAAAATTTAGTCCATAAAAAATGCAAACTCTCAACAATACTTCTTGGCGAGAAAATCACCGCATTCAAGGTAGCTTCATCTTTTTCCGTTTCACCAATGGTTCTCTTGGTAAATTCACTGTTACCCGGGCGATAGACCAATGCCATACTCAAGGCAGCGGTATTCACTTGTGCCTCTTTTTCAGTAGTCATCTGATAAGAAACCAAGCTAGTCTGCCGAAAACTCAGCAATAGCACAAAAAAGTTTTTGATTTTGCACCACCAGTTTTCATCCATTAAAGCCGCCGGCATCATTACCTCAGGATTGCCAATCATCACCGATCCCAATACACACTGCTGATTACAAACCATTAAATCCATGGTCACAGGATCTGGGTCGGAAAGTATTTTTGCAATTGCCTCTTCGGCCGTTCCAAGCCCCCTAAACAGCTTTAAAGCACGGTTCATATCAGGATGTGGGATCACCCCAATTTGCCAGGCCTGGCGAACCGCGATTAACAATAAAGATTTTAAAGCCGCATCCCCAAGCCACAATAAAACCTTCTGCCCCTCTGATAAAGCATCCAGTGACTGGCCTTCAAAGGCCAAAAACTTACACGCTGCATCCCCTAATAATGGCTTAATATCGCTTTCAAAGGTATCTGCTTTTTCAGCATCATACAAAACAATAATTTTTTTCACACAAACATCCTTAGACGGTGCGGCATAAAAAAACCGACACCTTTTTGAAGCACTCTAATCAGAATTTATAAATAAAAGACAGGCCATATTTTGTTTGTAATATGGTGTTTTCAGGAATTTCGATTTGTAAATTCGTATCTGGATTTACTTTAACTTCTTTCGCATTTTGTCGATAACCCAACATCATTGTAAGTCCAATATGCAGTTGCTGCGTTAACTGATAAGATGCGCCACCAAAAGCCGTCACACCGTAACCATCTGTTGAACCAAACGTCACCTTTGGAGTATTTGAGTTAACCAGTTTTCGATAGATAGGCTTATCAAGCGTTAGGCTAGCGTAATATCGGTATTTCGATTGCACGCTAGTTGCCGACTCATAAGCTACGCCCATATTCAAATCCAAACTGCCAGTTGATTCTTCAACCACCCCATTGGTAATCGAGATGGTATTGGGGTAATCGGTCGCAAACTGATAGCGTTTAAAGGTAAATAACGCATATTGTCCCCCTAAAAGTAGTCGCGTCTGTGGGGTTAATTTATAGTGCGTTAATAATTGCGTACTGGAATTGGTCATGGTGAATTGATTCGTCTGAATCGGATTATTGCCACTTGTTAAAGAACCAACCGTAGCGCCATTATTAACGCGCCAATTTTCTTGACTATTGTCTGGGAATAATGAGGATTCAGCCAGAATCGAAAAGTCCCACTGCGGATTCACTTCAAATAATCCACCCGTCATCAAGACGGGATTGGTCACCGTTACTTTGGTATTCACCTTCGCTAATGACACTTTTTCCTCATACTGGAAAGTTTCGAAACCAGCAGTAAAAAAACTAAAGCCATTGTCTGTCAGGGTTGAATTTGCCTGCGTAATTGACGAAGCAGCAGTTCCCACCAATAAACACAACGACAATTTGATTCGATTCATCTTCATGCTCCATAAAAAAAGGGGTTTTTAGCCCCTTTTAAACCTTGATCAATTTGCGATCAAATCACTCGATTTTGCATTTAAGTTTGGTGATGCTGTTGGCAAGGTCGATTCAAACTTTTCATCGATTAAATCTCCTGCTGACGTATTCACCGTACCATCTGACTTTAAAGTCGTTAACTGCATATTATCAATATAGAGTTTTTCATTCACGGCCAAATACAACTCTGCAGCAGTCGGTGTTTTAACATTCGTTAATTTATGGATTTCTGTATATTCAGAACCATCCGTCGAAACTGCAAACTGATAAGTATTTCCGACAAACCTAAACCGATAATTCGCCCAGTTGCCACTGGCATAGGGTACGACCTTACCATCAGAATTATAGCTATCCCACTGACCATTATCACTGGCATCCTTATAGTCAAGCCAACTACTCCAACTATCAATGAAGTTCTCTAAAATCAACCCATCCCATCGGTAACTGGCTGTCGATTCATGGACGGCAACGGTACCTAAACTGTAATTCAAGTTCTTGGCACTGAATTTCAGTTCAAAATGAGCTGGCAAATTATCGGCAATTTTATAATATTGATGCCCCCAAGTATTGGGGTTATCACGACCCACAAACTTGGCTACTTTTTTATCCGAAAGTGCTGCTGTTGTTGCATCCGTGTCACCAATATACCAACCCTTATCGGGTGCAGTCGATAAGGTTTTAGATAATGTGGTTTGGTCAATGGGAGTCGAATAATAGTCATTAATCCCAGTTCCCAAGCTGACCTGATAGGTTTTATTATTTTCCATGCCCGCACCCGTCGAATTCGTCAGACCATCACTGTCTGGAATTAGATGGAGTGTTTTATTAATCCATAAAGGGAGATAAGCAATAACTTCATTATCAGTGGTATTTTTAAAGGTTAAATTGTCCAATACCGATTGATTATTCATATATTTGGTAAATTCAATGGTAACGGAATTTGGGTTTTCACTATTTGCAAAAAATTCCGCTTTAGGAGAACCGCCTGGATCGTTTTCAGGACGGGTTGCTTTAAGCACGGCAATGTCTTGAATTTTAGCCGTCGCACCAATTGCCGAAGCCGTCTCATTCACTGTTAAATAAGTGGATTCATCTGCATCAACCCGCACTTTTACCGTGTCGATTTTACCGGTGACGACTTTATTGACTGTATTATTTAATGCTGAAAAATACAATTCCGTTCCAGATAAACGCCAACTAAATATTTCATAACGACCATCTGTGGCAGTCTGCGGCATTAACATCACTTTCTTTTCACGGGTTTGCAAATTGACCATTACGATGGTATCGGCTGAACCGAGTGAAACACCGCCTATCGCAATATTGCTCTCTTTCTGACGATAAAATAAAAAGCCTCTTGAAATTTGGAAAGGTGTCCCTTCCATAAATGACCACCAATCGTTTGAGCCTAGATTAAGCTGTGCTTTAGGGACGGGATCGTATGGCAACACTTGATAAACGGTCAAGGTGGTGTTGCTGACCCACTTATCATTTTTATCTTGATAACTAGACCAGGATTCAAAAACGCCATATAACTTACCATCATCCGCTAAAATCACCCGTCTTGGCGTTGGATTTTGATAACTTCCGGCATTATTTACCGCAAATTTATCAAGACCCAATACCGTTTTATGAACCCCTGGGCTGATGGGTTTCACCATTCTTAAACCAGCGCTATCTGTCCAATCTGAAAAAATGACGGTTGACTCTGAATCGGTGGTAAAAAACTCTAGACCCCAATCAGTTTCTAATAAATTAATTCGAGCCCCTAAGGTATTCAGCACGGCAAAAGTTTGCTTTTGGGTATTGTCATTCCAACCCTGAATGACAATATCACCACTGGTGAGCGTAGAAAAGTACTGAACGCCCTCATTGTCCTGAGTCATCGCATCCGCCTTTGCGGTGGACGGATTATATTTGTACAAAGTTGGATTCCATGATGCACTATCAATCCAAACATTTTCAAAGAATTCGAATCCCGCGGAGATGGCTTCCGCCGAACAGCCAATGACTTGACCTTGGTCATTATATTCATTGATATCACCTGTTAATGCATCATAGTTGTCACCAAAACAATAACCCCCATCATTTTGCACAGTAAAACTGGTACCTAAGAAATATACATTACCATCCTTATCAAATTGAATCGGTTTTTGATTGCTACTGACTCGCTTATAGTAGTCATCATCATAGTTTTGCAAGAAAACGCCTTCAACAGCGCACTTAAACGTATTATCCGCGGGCGTCACTTCATAGAGCGCACAATTATTTCTAGCAATAAAGGTTTGATAATCATTGCCATCTGAACCAAACCACCCATTATCTAATGCCAAATAAACCTTATCGCCTGCTGGATTCACTGCGGAATACATGACTTTTACCGGATAATTGGTGTCTAATGCTGGCGTTGCATTGCCATTTGCATCAATCGCCCAAAGATTGGTTGCCCCCTCAGTATCCCCCGTGGCGCGAACACCTCGGGTTTTCTGATCCGAATCGTGATAAATTTCATAGGTAAATAAAGGGGAACCATCTCGGCTACTTCTGGCGGAAGAAGTGGTCTTTTTAACCACCTGATCATTTGCGACTAACGCAACAGCACCTGTTAAATTAAACTTGGGTATTGAAGAGGCCGTTGAGACGTTAGAATCGTTAGAATCGTTATTAGATGTATTGCTCGTATCGTTATTATCGTTGGAAGATTCGCCATCCCCCCCCCCCCACTACAAGCCGTTAATATTAAAGCCGTTAATAACACACTTAAAAATCTATTCAGTTTCATCGCAAACACCCCTTTAAAATTTAGGTACATACAATTCTATACCTGAAATATAGATTAGAACAATTAATTTAGTTTTAAAATCTGATTAGATTTATGAATGGGGCGTTTCAGGTGGGCTGCTGTAAAGTTTTTCGATTTTTCTGCGGTCTCGTTTGGTGGGGCGGCCTTGGCCTCTTTCTCGGAATCCGACTAAGGCGACATCGCCCGTTGAGGTTTTTTGATTCAGCCATTCATTATCCAGCTGATAAAAGCTAGCTGCCATTTCGGCAGAGCCACGTTTGTCGGTGATTTGCAAAACCGTGATTTCAACCTTGCGATGCGGTTGGGTGATTTTGAGACAATCGCCAATGACCACGGTTTTACTGGGTTTTGGCTTGGTGCCATTGAGCTCGATTTTTCCGCCCTTAATCGCGGCCAAAGCGATGCCACGGGTTTTAAAAAACCGCGCGGCCCACAGCCATTTATCGACTCGAATGCTTTCCACAACCGTCCCTATAATGGCCGTTATCAATCCAACCAGTTTTTGGGTGACAGATACTCATACAATTGAGCTTCTTCCGTGCCAGGTTCAGGATGATAATCATATTTCCAGGTGGCGATCGGCGGCATCGACATTAAAATGGATTCGGTGCGCCCGCCTGTTTGCAACCCAAAAATCGTTCCGCGATCAAAGGCCAAATTAAATTCGGCATAACGGCCACGACGATAGAGCTGAAAATCTCTTTGACGCTCACCATATTGCTGGTCTTTACGGCGCGCAACAATGGGTCTATAAGCCGTAATATAATGACTCCCAACCGATTGCATAAATGCAAAACAGGTATCAAAATCCCAGCCAAAGGTGCTTTCATTTAAATCATCATAAAATAACCCGCCCACACCTCGGGTTTCATTACGATGTTTTAAATAGAAATATTCATCACACCATGCTTTATATTTTGGATAAATTTCTTCGCCAAATGGGTCACAGGCTTCCTTGGATTGCAAATGCCAATGCACCACATCTTGATCAAACGGATAATAAGGCGTTAAATCAAAGCCTCCACCAAACCACCAAACGGGTTCCTCACCTTCTTTTTCCGCTACAAATAAGCGCACATTGGCATGAGAAGTGGGCACATAAGGATTTCGTGGATGAATCACTAACGAAACGCCAAGCGCTTGAAAAGAGCGACCTGCCAGTTCAGGGCGATGTGCGGTTGCAGAAGCCGGCAGGGTTTTGCCAAATACGTGTGAAAAATTTACGCCGCCTTTTTCAATCACTTCGCCACCTTCCAATACGCGACTGCGACCGCCTCCACTTAACCCCATGGTTCCGGTATCCGGTTCTCTTTGCCATTCATCAACCATAAAGTCTTTTGAGCCATCTTCTTCGGCCAACTGTTGGCAAATATCGTCTTGCAAACTTAATAAATAATTCTTAACGGCTTCAATATTGATTTGAGGCGATGCATCCGTTGTCATAAATTTTCCTTTAAAGGTTCTCATTAAGTGTCGCCATTTTAATAGAAAACCCTGCCATTATTCTTTAAAATAGTCATTCATTTATTGGTTAGGAACCCATTAAGATGTCTTATCTCATAAAGTGTATCCCTCGCTGGGGTCTGTCCCTAATTGTTTCGCTGTCAATTGTCTCATTGATTGGCTGTAGCGGTGTGACCACCCAAAAAGGGGCGGTGGGTGTTGATCGCCAACAAATGCTATTGGTTTCAGAAAAAGAAATGACACAAGGGGCAATTAAAGCCTATCAAGAAGTGTTAGCGGACGCAAAACAAAAAAATGCGCTCAATACCGATCCCAACACGGTCAAACGCCTGAGAACCATTGCCGATCGTTTGATTCCACAAACAAAAGTTTATCGTAAGGATGCGCCGCAATGGCAATGGGAGGTGAATTTAATCAGCTCAGACCAACTTAATGCCTGGTGTATGCCGGGGGGTAAAATCGCCTTTTATTCCGGCATAATCACAAAACTGAGCTTAACGGATGGTGAAATTGCCGCGATTATGGGGCATGAAATTTCCCATGCTTTGCGAGAACATGGTCGAGAACGCGCTTCTCAAGCCATGCTAGGTCAAGCAGGCTTAACCGCATTGAGCATTTTAACCGGCATGGAAGGTTTGGCCATGGACGCCACCAGCATGGTCATGCAGGCCACCTTTATTTTACCGAATAGCCGAACGCACGAAATTGAAGCGGATAGAATGGGAGTCGAGCTGGCAGCGAGAGGGGGATACAACCCTTATGATGCCGTTTCAGTTTGGCAAAAAATGGCGAAAATATCAAAAGATGCCCCGCCAGAATTTTTAAGCACTCACCCGGCACACGATTCGCGCATTAAGGACTTAACCCGCTACGCAAAAAAGGTCATGCCGCTTTATCAAAAATCGGACAAGGCTAGCTATTAATTTCACAGATTTTTCGATATACTTGCTGATTAATTTTTAATTTCGTAAAGCTTGAGGGGTTAATATGCGGGTAATTTACCGAGGAATTATTCATTTCATGATATTAGTTGGTATTTCTGGAAGTGCTTATGCTGCAACTCAACCTTATATCGGTGTGGGCGCCATTAAGTCACTCAAAACAAAAACCCCTAGCAGCCAAATCGGCGAACAAATTAAGCTCGGACTGAAATTTAACGCCTACCTGAGTGTCGAATTAGCTGCCCAGTCTTTAGGTCAACATCGTTATACCAACTCTACGGACACGAAAGATAATTTTACCGTCGCTGGATATGGCTTTGGTGTACAGGTCAAACCTTTTAGTTATTTGAACCTGCTTGCACAACCCTATATGACGGTTTCTTTCAATACCATCCTCACCAATATCTATGAACAAGGGGATGTACTTGGCTCTCCAACCATCCGTGAAGGTTCTTCTATGGCTTCCGGAACCATTGGTATTGAAACCATTGTATTTGAACCAGGCCTGTCACTGTTTAGTGAAGTATCACAAATGGCGGACAACTCTCTGCAAAGCCCATTTGTTCATGTTGCAATCGGTTTGAACTACCATTTTTAATTAGAGAGAGACTAACGCCAAAGGCGCAACTTCTTAACAACTTATCTTAGCCGAGTCATCGTTGCAGCATCCCAAATTTGTGAAGGTTGTGCTTGTCCCATTAAGTCGCCATCAACAATCGCTAAACGGGGAAAGGCTTTTGCACAGGCCGTTGCAGACAAAATAGGCGCTTGGCCACTGATATTGGCGCTGGTTGATACAATTGGCATTTCAAGCTTTTCACATAAGGCTTTTGCAACGGGATGATGCGTTACTCTGACCGCTAAAGTTGACCGCCCACCCGTCAGCCAAATGGGAACCTCAGGTCGCACGGGCAAAACCCAAGTCATCGGTTGACTCACATCTTGCCAAGTCTCCAAAACCGTTTGCGTCCAAGATTGATTGTGAATTTCAACCAGTTCGTTTAACTGCACAACGGAGGCCGCAATTAAAATGACACCTTTGTCTAAAGACCGATTTTTTAACTGCAACAACTGCTCAAAAGCCATTTTATTAAACGGATCACAACCCAGTCCATATACAGCTTCAGTGGGATAGGCAATAACCTGCCCCGCTAAAATCTGTTCCACGGCTTCTTCCACGCTGACTAATAAAGGTTGTTTCATCCGGTTGAGGTTACGCCTATTGAGTTGAGTGCGCTCATTACACCAAAAAACCCCAGGCCTGGCTATTTTTTTGTGGACATCTCGGTTACCCTATCTTTTTAATAGCTCTTTGTATTCAAAAAGGTAACGCAAATATGTCCTCATTACGCTTTAGACTATCAATCCGCTACCATTGGCTTGGCGTTATTTTGATTTTATTGGTGCTGGCCATGCTACTGCTTAATTTCGATGTAAACAGCCAACCACCACAGGCTAAGCAAACCGGGTCGCATGCCGTTATTTTAATGTATCACCATTTTGGTGAAGACCATTTACCCAGTACCAGCGTTCGATTGGCGCAACTGGATGCGCAAATACAATATCTTGCCGACGAAAACTTTACTGTTTGGCCACTCTCCAAGCTGGTCACAGCACTGATCGAGAAAGCCCCCATTCCGGAAAAAACCGTGGTTTTCACCATAGACGATGCTTGGAAAAGTGTTTATTTAGAAGCTTTCCCACGCTTTAAAGCACGTGGCTGGCCCTTGACGGTATTTGTCAGCACCGATCAAATTGACCGCCGCTATTCATCGAATATGACCTGGGCACAAATGCGTGAAATGCAACAATTTGGCGCTGAATTTGCCAACCACTCACGCCACCACAACTCGATGATTCAAACCGAACATGAATCCTATGCCGATTGGCGCCAACGCGTTTTAACCGATCTAAACCATGCTCAAAAAAGATTAGAAGCTGAATTGGGTCAAACCCCAACCAACTTCAAATTATTCTCTTACCCATTTGGCGATTTTTCAGAACCGCTCGCCAACTTAATTACAGAAATGGGTTATATCGGTATCGCTCAGAATTCTGGCACGGTTGGCCATGATTCAGACCTGAGAGCTTTAATGCGTTTTCCCATTAATGAACGTCATGGAGAGATCGAAAGCTTTAAAACAAAAGTCCATACCCTGCCGCTGCCCGTTCAACAACTTAGCCCCTTTGATCCAGTGGTTAAAAACAATCCCCCCCAACTGACCTTAACCTTCGAAGATCCACCAACTCAAACCATTCAGTGCTTCGATCAAGCAGGCACTCCCCTAACGTTAACTTGGTTATCCAATAAACAATTACAGCTCCAAAGTGTCGAGCCGCTAGCACCACCACGCAACCGCTATGCCTGCACGCAACAAACTCAAAGCGGGCAATGGCGGTGGATGAGCCACAGTTGGGTTATTCCAGCTAGCTCGGTGAAATGATCTTAGTTAAATAACAAAACCCCCACTTTTTACGATGTAAAGCCTCATTAAAAGGCGTTAAAATAATGCTTCAATTTAAATGGAATTCAAAATTGTTATGTCACACTTTACAGATGAAATGCTAGATGATCACCTTTCAGAAGAACACTATAGTCACCGCATGGGTTGGCTACGTGCTGCGGTTTTAGGGGCAAACGATGGCATTATCTCCGTGGTCAGTTTACTGGTTGGGGTGATCGCCTCTGGCGCAGATAAGGAGGCTATTTTAGTGGTGGCGGTGGCGGCGTTGGTGGCGGGTGCACTTTCCATGGCGGCAGGAGAATATGTTTCTGTCAGCTCACAATCGGATACCGAAAAAGCCGATTTGGAAAAAGAGAAAATGGCTCTTGAACAAAACTGGGAAGTTGAGCACTCAGAGCTGGCGATGATTTATCGCCAAAGAGGCGTTAGCGAAGCAACGGCAAATCAAGTGGCAACCGAACTGATGGAACACGATGCGCTGGGCGCACATGCAAAAGATGAATTGGGACTATCAGAAGTTCACAGCGCCCGCCCATTGCAAGCCGCAATAGCTTCGGCTGCTGCTTTTGTTTCAGGTGCTGCCATTCCCGTCATATTGGTTACCATTTTGCCAATGGAAAACCTGGGTATAATGATCGCCTCCAGTTCATTACTGTTACTGGCTATCTTAGGAGCGGTTGCCGCAAAAACGGGCGGCGCCAATATGCTAAAAGGTGCTTTACGGATGGCGACTTGGGGGTTTTTAGCAATGGTTTTAACCACCTACGTGGGCTTAGTGTTTGGCGGCATGGGTTAAATTCCAGCCTAAAAATGGCCAGGCCTGGTCGTTTTTAACCAAGTTTCAATTGAGTTTGACTTGAATCAATCAAAATCGACCTTGGGTAAACGCTCAAATCCGGGCTTAGCAAAATAATACCCCTGCATTAAGGTCACCTCAAGGCCTTCAAAAAAGTCTACTTCCTCTTTTCTTTCAATCCCTTCAGCCAGTACCCGTATACCCAATTGGTGGCACATGGTCACCAAATTTCGGACAATAATTTGCTTGACCTCAATTTGATCAATATCTCTCACCAGTTCAATATCAATTTTCAAAATATTCGGTACAAAACTGGCCAACATATTCAACCCGGCATGGCCGGCACCAAAGTCATCCAGCCCTGTTGTAAACCCTTGAGCTTGGTAATATTCAAAAATATTCGCTAGATGTTGTCTATCCACCACGGCTTCAGACTCAGTAATTTCAAACATAATTTTTTCAATGGGAAAACCACTTTGTTTAGCCGCTTTTAAAGTACTTTGAATGCAATGTTTCGGCTCATAAACCGCATTGGGCAAAAAATTAATACTGAGCATTTTGTCCAGCCCTAAATGACTGGCAAGGGTTATCGCCGTGGTTCGGCAGGCCTGGTCAAATGCATAGCGATTTTCATCATTCACCTTTTCTAATATCGACCCTGCACTTTCATTATGAGTCCCCCGAACCAAGGCTTCATATCCCCAAATTTCGCGTTTAGAAAGATCAATAATCGGTTGATAAGCAAACGTAAAATCAAACCCTAGCGGCGATTGGCATTGTCGGCAACCCGATAAAATCGAGTCCACCGGAAAGTGTGTTGACATAGTAATCTCCAAAAATAAGTCAATCGTATTGCCATTATAGAGCCATCCCACAATAAATTTGGCAATTTATCAATTATTA
>Ga0210058_1000184_pt1 | contig 62169 bp, 57 predicted proteins | sample CryGeymeta201511_FD_183979 | JGI IMG/M metagenome (GOLD analysis project Ga0210058, IMG submission 183979) | Groundwater microbial communities from Crystal Geyser aquifers in Utah, USA - Crystal Geyser metaG 2015-11 (SPAdes) (version 2) | ecosystem: Environmental > Aquatic > Deep subsurface >...
GCAATGAGCAAGTCCAGGTCTTCTTGCGGATGGCCAATGGCTTCGACAGAGGCTTTTAAACGGCCAAAGGCGCGCCACACCGGCTCATCTGTTGCCAGGATACGCTCGGCATATTGAACACTCAAGCCGTCAAACCAAAGTTGCAAGCTGTTGCGCATGCGCCCCACGGCCAAGCGTTCAATGCCGTATTGGATTTCACCCAGCGTGACAACACTTAAAGCAGCCTCTGAGGCATGTGCAGCAAGCCATTCAAGCACTTGCGGCTCAGGCGCTTTGCGCGTCAATTCCGACACCACACAGGTATCCAACAACCACCGCATAGGCTAGCCAGCCAGGGGCACAGCGTGCTTGCGACTGCGACGCACTGGCAGTTGAAAATCATCCGCTCGGGGCATGGTCAGCAGGTATTGTGTAAAACCGTCTATCTCAAGCGCAGACGGCTTGGCCGCAGTTGTCGCATCGGCGCTGCCGTTGGCCGCCACCACCCGCACCACCGGACGACCATGACGCGTGATGACCTGCGGGCCGGTGGACAAGGCCTGCTCGATCATCTCGCTGAAGCGGTTTTTGGCTTCTTGGACTTGCCAGATTGCGTTCATGTTCGATCCTTTACCCAAGTCAATATGGCTAAAATTGTAGACAGAATTTACACATCAGGCCAGTTCTTCCTTGCGGATGCGGGTGATGGGCTCCAGCACGCTGGGCAGGGCTTGCATCTGGGCAATGGCCGCGTTCATCTTGGCCTCTTGGCAGTCGTGGGTGAGGATGATCACGTCGGTTTGCGCCACCTTGGCACCGCCAGAAACTTCGTCGGCTTCACGCTGTAACACCGCGTCGATGCTGATGCCCGCCTCGGCCAAGATGCCGGTGACCTTGGCCAGCACACCGGTTTCATCGGCCACGCGCAGGCGCAGGTAATAGCTGGTAACGACCTCGCTCATCGGCAGCACTTTCAAGTCGCTCATGGCGTTGGGTTGGAACGCCAGGTGCGGCACGCGATGGTGCGGGTCGGCCGACTGCAGGCGGGATATATCGACCAAATCAGCAATCACCGCGCTGGCGGTAGGCTCGGAGCCCGCGCCCTTGCCGTAGTACAGCGTGGTGCCGACCGCGTCGCCCTGTACCACCACGGCGTTCATCGCGCCTTCCACCTTGGCGATCAGGCGCTTGGCCGGGATCAGGCAAGGGTGCACGCGCAGCTCGATGCCATCGGCTTGGCCTTGGCTTGCGTCACTTTGGCGACGTTTGGTGATGCCAAGCAGCTTGATGCGGTAGCCCAGTTGCTCGGCGTATTTGATGTCAGCCGCGCCGAGTTTGGTGATGCCCTCGATATAGGCTTTGTCGAACTGCACCGGCACGCCAAAGGCAATCGCGCTCATCAGCGTGGCCTTGTGGGCAGCATCGATGCCTTCGATGTCAAAGGTGGGGTCGGCTTCGGCGTAACCCAGCGCTTGCGCTTCTTTCAGCACCACACCAAAGTCCAGACCCTTGTCACGCATTTCACTCAGGATGAAGTTGGTAGTGCCGTTGATGATGCCGGCAATCCACTGGATGCGGTTGGCGGTGAGCCCTTCGCGCAAGGCCTTGATGATCGGGATGCCACCGGCCACGGCGGCTTCAAACGCCACCATCACGCCCTTGGCGGAGGCTGCGGCAAAAATTTCGGTGCCGTGTACCGCCAGCAAAGCCTTGTTGGCCGTGACCACGTGTTTGCCGGCTGCAATGGCTTCGAGCACCAGCGTCTTGGCAATACCATAGCCGCCAATGAGCTCGATGACGATGTCGATGTCGGGGTTGGCAATAACGGCGCGCGCATCAGCCACCACGGTCACACCAGGGCCCACCAGTTCTCGCGCACGCGCCACGTTCAGGTCAGCCACCATGGTGATCTCGATGCCACGACCGGCGCGACGCTTGATTTCTTCCTGATTGCGCTTGAGCACATTGAACGTGCCCGAGCCAACAACCCCGATGCCCAGCAGGCCAACTTGAATAGGTTTCATAAATCGATTAGTTTTTATAAGTGAAATAGGCCTCTAGCCCTTATAGAATAAGCGTGAGCAGCTCTCATAAAAAGAGTGAGTCAGTTGCTGTGGCGCTTACGGTACCCCTCCAGAAAACGCGCCACGCGGCCAATGGCCTCGCGCAAGTCGTCTTCATACGGCAAAAACACAATGCGGAAATGGTCGGGCGTTGGCCAGTTAAAGCCGGTGCCCTGCACCAACATGACCTTGGTTTCTTGCAGCAGCTCCAGAAAGAATTGCTGGTCGTCTTCGATCGGGTACAGCGTCGGGTCCAGCCTGGGGAACATGTACAAGGCGGCCGATGGTTTGACACACGTCACGCCCGGTATCGCAGTGATGAGTTCATAGGCCAGATCACGCTGACGACGCAAGCGACCGCCGTCGCACACCAGGTCGTTGATGCTTTGGTAACCACCCAGCGCAGTCTGAATCGCGTACTGACCCGGCACGTTGGAGCACAGGCGCATGTTAGAGAGCATGTTCAGGCCCTCGATGTAATCTTTGGCTGGCTTTTTGTCGCCCGACACCACCATCCAGCCGGCGCGGTAGCCGCAGGAGCGGTAGCTTTTGGACAGTGAGTTGAAGGTCAGCGTCAGCACGTCGGCGCTCAAACTACCGATGGCGGTGTGTTTGGCTTCGTCGTAAAGCACTTTGTCATAGACCTCGTCGGCAAAGATCACCAGGTTGTGCTCGCGGGCAATTTGAACCAGTTCCTTGAGCAAGGCATCTGAATACAAAGCACCTGTGGGGTTGTTGGGGTTAATCACCACCAAGCCCTTGGTACGTGGCGTGATTTTGCTGCGCAGGTCAGCCAAATCAGGCATCCAGCCGTTGCTTTCGTCACACAGGTAATGCACCGGTGCGCCGCCCGACAAGCTGGCCGCCGCCGTCCACAGCGGGTAGTCGGGCGACGGCAGCAAAATCTCGTCACCATCGTCCAGCAAGGCGTTGGTGGCCATCACGATCAGTTCGCTGGCACCGTTGCCGAGGTAAATGTCGTCCAGCGTCACGCCTTGGATGCCCTGCTTTTGGGTCTCATGCATGACCGCTTTGCGCGCCGCAAAAATGCCCTTGCTGTCGGAATAACCCGCCGAGTTGGGCAGGTTGCGGATCATGTCCTGCTGGATTTCTTCCGGGGAATCAAAGCCAAAGACCGCCAGGTTGCCGATGTTGAGCTTGATGATCTTGTGACCTTCTTCCTCCATCTGGCGCGCGGCGTCCATGATCGGCCCACGAATGTCGTAGCAGACGTTGGCCAGTTTGGCCGATTTGCGTATGGTCTTCAAAGTCCCTCCGGGAGGTGGATGCACTCGGGCGAAACCTATAATTTGACCACAAGTTCTTCATCACTCTCATGAAAATCCATCCCGACCAGTTCACCGCGCAATCCATCTTTGGCTACGGCGATGGCTGGATTCAGGTGGGCAACGAAAAAATCACCCGCAGCGTCGTGCTGAGTTCGCGCGGCGAGCGCTTCGACTGGCAGTGCAATCGTTACGAAGAACTCACCGCCGAACACTTTGAACAACTGGCCCGCCTGCAAACCGAACTTGTGATTTTCGGTAGTGGTTCACGCCTGCGATTTGTCAATCCAGCGCTGACGCGTGCGCTGATCGAAAAACAAATCGGCATTGAAACAATGGACACTGCAGCCGCCTGCCGCACCTACAACGTGTTGGCCAACGAAGGGCGCGTTGTCGCCTGCGCTTTGCTGATGCGCTAAAATCAGCGACTGGCGGTCAAGGGCGCTTTAGCGTCATAAAAAAAGGGATCACGTCCGCGACACGCGAGGCGGCTTTTCCTGTCACACGAGATTGAAGAACCATGGCGATTGTTGTCAATAAACCCATCCCCGAATTCGAATCCACTGCCACCGGCGGGGTACGCGTCACCAACACCTCTCATTTGGGGCACATCGTTGTCCTGTATTTCTACCCCAAGGACAACACACCGGGATGCACCACCGAAGCCATGCAGTTTCGCGATCGCTACAAAGATTTTGTCAAGGCCGGCGCCACCGTGTTTGGTGTGTCGCGCGACAACATGCGCTCACACGAAGAGTTCAAGCAAAAGCTGGAATTGCCCTTTGAGTTGATTGCCGATACCGAAGAAAAAATGTGCCACATGTTTGGTGTTGTCAAGAACAAGATCATGTACGGCAAAAAGGTCAAGGGCATTGAACGCAGCACCTTCTTGATCGGCGCCGACGGCTGCCTGAAAGACGAATGGCGCGGCCTCAAGGTTCCCGGTCATGTTGATGACGTGCTGCAAGCCGTCAAGGCACTCAAAAAATCCGTTGCAATGGCTTGAGCCTCCCCACAATTGCTGCCAACCTGCGCTGGTCATATGGGTCGTGCATAATTGTTTGCATGTTGTTGTCAGTTCACGCAGATCTCTTTGAAACAGCCGCCGTGGCGATACGGCGGCTGTTTCGCTTTTAAACCTGCTTGCTGACACCCTCTTCACGAAAGAAAGCTTTCATGCCTTTGCCCCCTGCCCCCGACCGACGCGCCGCCCTGCTGTCCGTCAAAGCGTTTGATACCCCTGCCAAGCCGCGTGCCAAAAGTCGTCCGGCCTCGCCAGTTGAAAACGCAGCACCTGCACCGACAGCGCGCGACTTCAAGCCGACGCAAACCTTACCGGTAACGCAGTCGCCGCCAGTTGTCGCTTCACTGGCAGCGCCTGCGCCGGTGTCTGCGCCGACAAAAGCCGTGCCACGCAGCAAAGCCAAACGCAATCTGGGCCCGACCCGGCTTTTTGTGCTCGACACCAATGTGTTGTTGCACGACCCCAGTTGTCTGTTCCGCTTTGAAGAGCACGACATCTTTTTGCCCATGATCGTTCTGGAAGAGCTCGACGCGCACAAAAAAGGCATGACCGAAGTGGCGCGCAATGGCCGCCAGGTTAGCCGCTCGCTGGACGCGCTGGCAGAGCATCAGGGCGCAGACATTGGTAAAGGCTTGCCGCTGGCATCTACCGGACATACCGAGGCACGCGGGCACTTGTTTTTTCAGACGCAGACGCTCAATTGCGAACTCCCGTTGAGCCTGCCGCAAGGCAAGGCTGACAACCAGATACTGGGCGTCGTCGAAGCCCTGCGCAAGCAATACGCCCCACGTGAAGTGGTACTGGTTTCCAAAGACATCAACATGCGCGTCAAAGCCCGGGCTCTGGGCTTGTCCACCGACGATTATCAAAACGACAAGACGCTGGAGGACGGCGACTTGCTTTACTCCGGCGCCTTTGCCCTGCCGAGCGATTTCTGGAGCACCCACGGCAGCGCCGTGGAAAGCTGGCAACAAGGCGCATACACCTTTTACCGCGTCAATGGGCCGATCGTGCCGCAACTGCTGGTCAACCAGTTTGTCTTCTTTGAAGCGCCCGGCGAACCCAGCCTGTATGCGCGCGTGACGGAGATTCGTGGCAAGGTTGCTGTGTTGAAGACGCTGCGTGATTTCACCCATTTGAAAAATGCGGTCTGGGGCATCACCACGCGCAACCGCGAGCAGAATTTCGCCATGAACCTGCTGATGGACCCGGAGGTCGACTTTGTCACACTCACCGGCCAGGCGGGTACCGGTAAAACGCTGTTGGCGCTGGCCTCAGGGCTGACACAGGTCCTCGACGAGCGCCGCTACACTGAAATTATCGTCACCCGCGCAACCGTAAGCGTGGGCGAAGACATCGGTTTCTTGCCAGGCTCGGAAGAGGAAAAAATGGGCCCCTGGATGGGCGCGCTCGACGACAATCTGGAAGTACTTGGCAAGACCGATACCGCCGCCGGCGAATGGGGTCGCGCGGCAACCAACGAATTGATCCGCAGCCGCATCAAGATCAAAAGCATGAACTTCATGCGCGGCCGCACTTTCCTTAACAAATATGTGATCATCGACGAGGCGCAAAACCTGACGCCCAAACAAATGAAAACACTGATCACCCGCGCCGGCCCTGGCACCAAGATCATCTGCATGGGCAATATCGCCCAGATTGACACGCCTTATCTTACCGAGGGGTCTTCCGGCTTGACTTACGCGGTGGACAAGTTCAAGGGCTGGGCGCACAGCGGACACATCACACTCGCACGTGGTGAACGGTCAAGACTGGCGGATTTTGCGAGCGAAGTCCTTTAATTGAAAGGTCAGAGCACGTCGCTGCGCTAGCGCCTGACCCGCAAGGATTTAAAAATCGCCAGAGGCACCGGCGGCTAGCGATTCAAATTTGGTGATCTTGTTCAGGAACGCCAGTTTGATCACACCGGTCGGGCCATTACGCTGTTTGGCAATGATGACTTCTGCCACACCGGGCTCTTTGCAAGCGTCTTTGGTGTAGTACTCGTCACGGTAGATGAACATGATGATGTCGGCGTCCTGCTCGATCGCACCCGACTCACGCAAGTCACTCATCATTGGCCGCTTGTCGGGACGCGTCTCGACACTTCGGTTGAGCTGTGACAAGGCAACCACCGGACATTTGAGCTCTTTGGCCAGCATTTTCAGACCACGCGATATTTCGCCTAACTCGGTTGCCCGGTTTTCACCGTCGCTGCCATTGGAGCCACTCATCAACTGCAAATAGTCGACCACAATCAGCCCAAGTTGCCCGCATTGACGCGACAAGCGGCGTGCATTCGCCCGCAGTTCACTCGAGGTCAAGCCCGCCGTTTCGTCGATGTGCAGCGAGATCGTGCGCAACTTTTCAATGGCTTCGGTCAACCGCGGCCACTCCTCCTCGGTCAGCTTGCCGGTGCGCAAATGGCCTTGATCGATGCGGCCAATGGAGCCGACGATACGCACCGCCAATTGGGCGGCACCCATTTCCATCGAGAACACCGCCACTGGCAATCCCTCGTTGAGCGCCACGTGCTCGGCAATGTTGATGGCCAACGCCGTCTTGCCCATCGATGGGCGCGCGGCCAGCACCACCAGATCGCCACCCTGCAAACCGGCTGTGAGGCGATCAAGATCATAAAAACCGGTGGGCACACCGGTAACGTCATTGGGGTTGTTGGCCATCTCCTCAACACGGTCAAGTAACTCGACCACCAGCGTGTCCATGGTTTGAAAACCCTGCTTGGTGCGCGCACCCTCTTCGCCAATGTTGAAGATTTTCTGTTCTGCCTCGTCCAGAATCGAAGCAACGGGTCGACCTTTCGGATTGAACGCATTGGCCGATATCTCTTCACTGGTCGAGACCAATTTACGCAGGATCGAGCGGTCGCGCACAATCTCGGCATAGCGACGGATGTTGCCCGTGCTCGGAACGTATTGGGCCAGTGCATTGAGGTAGCTCAACCCCCCGATTTCTTCGGCCTTGCCGGTACTTTGAAGGTGTTCATAGACGGTGATCACATCGGCCGGTTTGGAACCGTTGATCAGGGCACTCATCGCGGCAAAAACCGCGCGGTGTTCGTAACGGTAAAAATCGTTTTCGGTCAACACGTCGCTGACCCGGTCCCACGCTGCGTTGTCGAGCAATAGCCCGCCAAGAACGCTCGATTCAGCCTCAATGGAGTGCGGCGGAATGCGCAGTTGTGCCACCTGTCGGTCAGAGACAAAGTTTTCCGGCATCAAGGCAAGGTCAGAGAGATCAGCAGACATGAATGTTCCTTCTATGGCCAGATGCTACGACGCCTCGCCGCGACTGTCTAATGAAAAGCTGGGGACAAGTTTGACAAGACGTGTGGACAAGCTGTGCAAAGGCACTTTTTTCAAAGCCAAACAAAAAAAGCCGTCAGGGCAGATACCCTGGCGGCTTTTCCAAGTGATAAGGTGGCTTAGACGGATTCGCCGTAAACCGACACCGTGATATCAACCACCACATCGGTGTGCAAAGCAACACCAACAGTACTGTCGCCTACGACCTTGATGTGGCCGTTGGGCATGCGAATTTGTACTTTTGCGACCGGGAAACCCGCTTTGGTGATCTCCTCGGCTATGTCAGCGTTGGTCACCGAACCAAACAAACGACCATCCACACCGGCCTTTTGGGTCAGCTTGCATACATGTCCTGCCAACCTTTCACCCACTGCCTGAGCCTCTGCCAACTTGGCTGCAGCTGCCTTTTCGAGTTCAGCACGACGGGCTTCAAACTCTTGCTTGGCAGCCTCGGTGGCGCGGCGAGCGCGGCCAGAGGGGATCAGAAAATTGCGGGCATAGCCGTCTTTGACGCGAACGATTTCACCGAGATTACCAAGGTTCACTACCTTGTCGAGCAGAATGATTTGCATGGTTGTGCTTCCTTAAATCTTGTGCTGGTCGCTGTAGGGCAACAAAGCCAAAAAGCGGGCGCGCTTGATGGCGGTGTTGAGCTGGCGCTGAAAAATGGCGCGCGTACCGGTCAAGCGGGCGGGGATAATCTTGCCGTTTTCGGCGATGAAATCGCGCAGCGTGTCGATATCTTTGTAATCGATTTCTTCAACGCCCGTGACCGTGAAGCGGCAAAAGCGTTTACGCTTAAACAGCAGGTTTTGAGCGGGGCGCTTCGGGCGCTTGTCTTTGTTATTGAAACGTTTTGGTCCGGCCATGATGGACTCCTTCGATGTTATGAAATGCGTTACGGTTTTACAAATTCTTGGATGTGGAACACAACATGTTTTGCACCACGCGGTGTTGCCACAAAACCCCTGAAATTCCAGCTGCTGCCGATATCTTGCCGGGCCAGTTGCTCTGCAACCGAACCAAACGCAACCGCTTTTACGACAGCTTTGACTTGTCGCGTCTGCCCTGCCTCTGTCAACTCTGAAACATGTTCCAAGCGGCTGTTAACCGCCGGTAAACCAGACGGGGTGTAGCGCAAGGGCTCAGTTTCAAGAATGTCGGCATGCAGAACAAGCTGATTGACAAGATTCACTGTCGACTGGATCAGGGTTCCTCAAGCTTGGTATTCAGCTTGCTGGGTCTTGCGGGCGTCTTCGCGCTCAACCGTCTTCATCATGGAAGACGGACCGGTCTCGGCCTTTTTCTTCAGAACGGTGAGATGGCGCAGCACAGCGTCGTTGAACTTGAAGGCGTGCTCGAGTTCAGCCATCACCGCCTGATCGGCTTCGATGTTGATGCACAAATAGTGCGACTTGGCCAGCTTGTTGATCATGTAGACCATTTGGCGACGGCCCCAGTCTTCCACCCGATGCACTTTGCCTCCACCGGCCGTGATCATGCCTTTGTAGCGCTCCAGCATGGCTGGAACTTGCTCGCTCTGATCCGGATGGATCATGAGAATAATTTCATAATGACGCATTGAAACTCCTTCTGGATAAACCTCTGATGAGGCGAAAAGCCACCCCAGCGTCGTATTGGGTGTGGCAAGGTAAGCCGATTATTATAGTCGAAGCGATGAAGTCGCCGACTTCTCCAGCCCGGGACTTGATCGAACTGCCGTACTACTCAGAGCGGTTGGGTGTACGGGTGAGGTAACTCACCACCAGCGTGACGCCAAAACCGGCCAACACACCAAAAACACCCGCTGAAATAGGCTCAATACCGAACCACAGTCCAGAGCCCTTCAGTTCCAGAGCGACCCGCAACGCAGGCAGGTTGATCAACATGTAGTACAGCGTCAAGCCAAGGCCGCTGACCATCCCGGCCACGGCGGCGATCCGGGTCACACCACTCCAGAAAATGCCCAGCACCATGACCGGAACAAACGACGCACCCGCCAGCGAAAAAGATGCCGAAACCAAAAACAAAATGTCGGCTGGTCGCTGCGCCGCGACGTACGCCGCGATCAATGCCACCAGCAGCAACGCAAACTTGGACAACATGACGCGTCGCACCGCGCCAGCGCGGTCACTGTCACCCCGGTAAAACAGGTCGTGGGCCAGCGCGTTACCGATGGTGAGCAGCAGGCCATCGGCGGTCGACAGCGCAGCAGCCAAACCGCCGGCAGCCACCAAGCCCGAGACAACGTAAGGCAACCCGCCAATTTCGGGCGTGGCCAGCATCACGATGTCGGCGCCAAGACGCAACTCGGTGAACTGCAAAATTTGATCTCCATTGACATCGCTTACAGAGATGAGGGACGGATCCAGACGCGCCCACTGCGCAATCCACGATGGCAGGGCGTCAAAATGCTGCCCCACCAGTTGGCCCATGATCTCAAACTTCACCATGACCGCCAAAGCCGGTGCAGCCAAGTACAGCAGTGCGATGAAGAACAACGACCACGTCACCGAATTGCGTGTATCGGTCACTGAACGGGTGGTGTAAAAGCGTGTTAGCAGATGCGGTAAACCGGCCGTACCGATCATCAGACAAAACATCAGTGCCAGAAAATTGCGTCTTGAGGTCTCAAACAAATCGCGCTCGCCGGCGGTGCCCTCGGGATCACCGGCGAAAGGCTGGGTGTGCCTTGGCATGCCCGCCAGCGGCTTGGCGCGTTCCAGGTTGTCTTGCATCGCCGCAGACCATTGCGCGCGGGCCGTCAGCTCATCTCGCGGAAGAGCCGCCAGCGCCCGTCGGGCGGCTACCACCACTGCCTCCTCAGCACGGATTTGCGTCAACCGGATCACTTCATCGCGATGCTTTTTTTTCTCTGACTCCAGCGCCTCAGGCACATTATCAAGCATTTGCGCATACTTGCTCGCACGGCGGCTGTATTCGCGAATCACCTCCTGCTCGGCGGGGGAATCCATCAGCTGACGCTCGAATTCAGCTATCCTGGGCAACTGTTGGCCGTATACAAAGGGTGCCAATGGGCTGCCAAGTTGCTTGTAGGCCAGCCACGACACAGGAATCAAAAATGCCAGAATCAACACCACATACTGGGTAACCTGAGTCCAGGTCACTGCACGCATACCGCCTAAAAAAGAGCACACCAGTACACCGCCCAGCCCCAACAAAATTCCGATTTCAAACTGGACGCCCGTCAAACGCGAGGTAATCAAACCGACCCCGTAAATCTGAGCCACCACGTAGGTAAAAGAGCACAAAACAGCAGCCCAGGCGGCGATGATGCGTGGCCAGCGCCCACCAAACCGACTGCCAAAATAATCAGGCACGGTATACAAGTTCATTTTCCGCAAGTAGGGTGCAACCAGAATCGCCACCAGACAGAATCCACCCGTCCAGCCCAGCACATAGACCAAGCCACCAGGGTGCACCCCTGATCCGGAAAAACCCTGCAGGTACAGTCCACCAGCCATGCTGATGAACGACGCTGCGCTCATCCAGTCTGCCGCCACAGCCATACCGTTGTAGACCGCCGGAATCCGGCGTCCAGCAACGTAATATTCGCTGGCCTTGGACGTACGGTCAAAAATACCGATCAATGCGTACAGAAAAACGGTCGCAAACAAAAAGATCGCACCGACCCAGATTTTGCGCAGGCCAGCCTGCTCGGCCAACGCCAGCGCCACGATAAACAAGACAAAAAGAATCGTAAAAGTAAAAAAACGCTGATGAATCCGACGCGTGTAGTTTGCAAGCACAGCATCAACGTTGGCAGATTGCGGTTCGTGGCGATTGGCAAACCAGGCAAACACGGCAATAATGACAATGAACAGCAACACCCCACCCTGGGCAGAAAACCAATAAGCGACCGGCCACCCGGCTACCAGCAACTGCAAATCACGCGCGAAATAGACAACGCCAAATGACGTCAAAAACCAGGCAAACAAAAGCCAACCGTGCAAACGTGAAAAGTTTGCAATCGGTTGGCCTTCAGACTCAGGTTTCATCATCGTTCGGATGATGGCACCCACTGGCGCCAAGCGCTATAGGTGTTTGCTATTGGCCCGCCAGGTTTTGCCAGGTTGCGACAACAGTGTCCGGGTTAAGCGAGATCGACGAAATGCCCTGTTCCATCAGCCATTTTGCAAAATCCGGGTGATCACTCGGGCCTTGGCCGCAAATGCCGATGTATTTACCTTGCGCGCGGCAAGCGACGATCGCCTGCGAAATCAACGCCGTGACCGCCGGATCACGCTCATCAAAGTCCTTGGCCAGCAATTCCAAACCGGAATCCCTGTCAAGCCCCAAGGTCAACTGGGTCAGGTCATTTGATCCAATCGAAAAACCATCGAAATATTCAAGATAGCGCTCAGCCAGAATCGCATTGCTCGGTATTTCGCACATCATGATCAGTTTGAGCGTATTTTCTCCGCGCTTGAGGCCGTGTTCTGCCAACAATTCGGTCACCTTCTTGGCCTGTCCCAAGGTGCGGACAAACGGCACCATCACCTGCACGTTGACCAATCCCATGTCTTCGCGCACGCGTTTGATCGCTTCGCATTCCATGGCGAATGCTTCGCCAAACTCTTCACTAACATAGCGCGCTGCACCACGGAAGCCCAGCATCGGGTTCTCTTCTTCAGGTTCGTAGCGGCTGCCGCCGATGAGTTTGCGGTATTCGTTGCTCTTGAAGTCAGACAAGCGCACGATTACCGGCTTGGGCCAGAAAGCTGCCGCAATGGTTGCCACGCCCTCGGCCACACGATCGACATAAAACGCGCGGGGCGACGCGTGGCCTCTGGCGACCGACTCCACCGCTTTTTTCAAGTCAGCATCAATATTGGGGTAGTCCAAGATGGCTTTTGGATGCACGCCAATGTTGTTGTTGATGATGAACTCCAACCGGGCCAAACCAACACCCGAATTAGGCAACTGGCAGAAGTCAAACGCCAGTTGCGGATTGCCCACATTCATCATAATCTTGACTGGAATGTCCGGCATGGCGCCGCGCTGTACTTCGGTCACCTCGGTCTCCAACAGTCCGTCGTAAATGAACCCGGTGTCGCCTTCAGCACAGCTGACGGTGACCAACATACCGTCTCCCAGCACATGGTCGGCGTTGCCACAGCCCACCACCGCGGGAATGCCCAGTTCACGCGCAATGATGGCGGCGTGGCAGGTGCGTCCACCGCGGTTTGTAACGATCGCGGACGCCCGCTTCATTACCGGTTCCCAGTTGGGGTCAGTCATGTCCGTCACCAGCACATCGCCGGCTTGCACCCGATCCATCTCGGAAATATTGTGGACGACCTTGACTGGCCCAGTTCCAATTTTTTGACCGATCGCCCGGCCATGCACCAGCACCGCCCCCTTGCCTTTGAGCTTGTAGCGCTGCTCGACCTTGCCCGCCGCCTGGCTTTTCACCGTTTCAGGCCGCGCCTGCAATATGTACAACTCGCCATCAATACCGTCTTTGCCCCATTCAATGTCCATCGGACGACCGTAGTGCTTTTCGATCACCAGTGCGTAGCTCGCCAGTTTTTGTACATCGGCGTCGGTCAGTGAGTAACGATTACGCATTTCGGTTGGCACATCGGTGGTCTTGACCAACTCGCCGGTCCTGGTCTTTTCTTCAGCACTCGAAAACTGCATCTGGATCAGCTTGGAACCCAGATTACGGCGAATCAGCGCATTCTTGCCTGCTGCCAGCATGGGCTTGTGGACATAGAACTCGTCCGGATTCACCGCACCTTGCACCACTGTCTCGCCCAGACCATAACTGGAGGTAATGAAGACAACGTCTTCAAAACCTGACTCTGTATCAAGTGTGAACATGACGCCAGCTGCACCAAGATCAGAGCGCACCATACGCTGAATACCCGCGCTGAGCGCGACATGTTCATGGGCAAACCCTTTGTGCACCCGGTAGCTGATGGCACGGTCGTTGTAAAGCGACGCAAACACTTCGCGAATTTTGTGCAATATCGCTTCGATGCCAGTCACGTTGAGAAAAGTCTCTTGTTGCCCAGCAAAAGACGCATCAGGCAGGTCTTCGGCGGTGGCCGACGAGCGCACCGCAAAAGACGCCTGCGCATTCGCGCCGCAGAGTGTCACAAACGCCGCGCGGATCCCGGCCTCGAAATCAGCCGGAAACGGCTGATTTTCAACCATCGCGCGGATTTCAGCGCCTGCGACAGCCAGCGCATTGACGTCTTCGGTATCGAGCTTGGCCAAACGATCGTTGATTTTCTGGCTCAAGTTGCCAAACTTCAAGAACTCGCGGAATGCATGCGCCGTCGTCGCAAACCCGGTAGGCACTTTGACCCCCGTAGGTAAATTGGAGATCATTTCACCCAGGCTCGCGTTCTTGCCACCAACCGAATCGACATCGGTCATTCTCAGCTTTTCAAAGGGCACCACTAGATCGGTCGGCGCAAAAAGTGCAGTCATGAATATCTCCAGAAGTTAAAAAAAACGGGGCGCATGCAGGCGATTTTCGTTTTGGTGTTGTGGTCTGGAAGCCGCCTGAAGCCGAAACTAATTCGATGATAATAATTGTAGGCCTGAACAAAACTGACGCCGCGCAAACCCAGTGCGCGACGACGTGCCAAAAAGAGCCCTTTTATTCAACCCGACCCACCTCCGCCATGCCTAACCGAACCGTATTCTTTGTCTCTGACGGCACCGGCATCACCGCCGAGACCTTTGGTAACGCGATCCTGAACCAGTTTGAATCCGAACTGCAGCGTGTCAGATTGCCGTTTGTTGACAACGTGGACAAGGCACACAGCGCCGTTCGCCAGATCAACCACGCCGGCGTCATCGACAACAAACGTCCGATTGTTTTTTTGACGTTGGCCAACTCAGAGGTGTTGCAGGTCATCCAGGACGGCTGTCAGGGTATGCTGATGGATATGTTCAGCACCTTTGTTCACCCGCTGGAAAAAGAACTGAACCTCAAGTCGAATCACCGCATTGGCCGCTTCAGTGACTCAAGCAAAAGTGAGCAATACCAGTCGCGCATCGAGGCTATCAACTTTTCACTCGAGCACGACGACGGCCAGTCCAACCGTGATCTCGAAAATTCCGATGTGATTCTGGTGGGCGTCAGTCGCAGCGGCAAGACGCCGACCTCCCTTTATCTGGCGATGCAATACGGGCTCAAGGCGTCCAATTACCCGCTTATTCCTGAAGATTTTGAACGACAGGACTTGCCTCCGGCACTCAAAGCCCAGCGCAAAAAACTCTTTGGCCTGAGCATTCAGCCTGAGCGCCTGAGCGAGATACGCAATGAGCGCCGACCCAATTCCAAATACGCCTCATTGGAAAACTGCCGCCACGAAGTCCGCGAAGCCGAAGCGATGATGCGCCGCTCGGGCATCCGCTGGCTGTCAACCACCACCAAATCGATCGAAGAAATATCGACCACCATCCTTCAGGAATTGCGGCCCGAACGTCTGAAGTACTGATACCCGCCGCTTACAAGCCCAACGCTGCAATGCCAGCCCGGGCGATTTGCGCGTCTTCCACTGATTTGACGCCACTGACACCGACCGCGCCAAGACAAACATCGTCTTTCAGGATCGGCACACCACCTTCCAACATGCCGTCGATGCCGGGCACCGTCACAAATGCAACGCGACCACCATTAATTACATCCTCGTAAGTTTTGCTCTCACGGCGCCCCATCGCTGACGTGCGCGCCTTGGCCGGTGCGATATGCGCCGATAGCGCTGCAGCACCGTCAAGTCGCTGAAGCCACAGCAACTCGCCGCCGTCGTCCACGATGGCGATGGTCACCGCCCAGCGATTGCGCATGGCCTCGGCCTCGGCTGCGGCAGCGATCGCCTTGACGTCTGTCATCTCAAGAAAAAGTTTTGTTTTCATTTGGAAAAATCGGTGTTGGCAACGTCTTGAGCATACCCCTCTGGCAGCGTCCGTTTACCCTCAACCTGGTTGCAAGAGGCCTCACAAAAAGTAGGAACAGCGACAAAAACCTGACTTGAATCGTCGACCCCAACCTTAAAATGAACGCTACTTGTTTACCAACCGACCTCAAGGAGGCCTTTCATGACAGATCACATCCAATCCATTGACCGCGGCTACGGCTACATGTCGCAAGAGCGCAACAAGGTTCTGCGCAACACTTATTGGCTGCTGGCGCTCAGCCTGGTTCCTACCGTTTTTGGTGCCTGGCTCGGTGTTGCCACCGGCATCACGCAATCGCTGAGCGGCGGCGTCGGCCTGGTGGTGTTTTTGGGTGGCGCGTTTGGCTTCATGTACGCTATTGAAAAAACCAAGAATTCAGCGGCCGGCGTGCCGGTGCTGCTAGGCTTTACCTTCTTCATGGGGCTGATGCTATCGCGCATGATCGCGATGGTGCTGGGTTTCAAAAACGGCCCTGAGTTGATCATGACCGCTTTCGGCGGCACGGCGGGTGTATTTTTTGTGATGGCCAGCTTGTCCAGCGTCATCAAACGTGACTTGTCGGGTATGGGCAAGTGGCTATTCGTCGGCGCATTGGCTATTTTGGTGGGCGGCATCATCAACGTGTTTATTGGTTCCACCGCTGGCATGATGGCGATTTCGGTCATGGCTATCGGTGTCTTTAGCGCCTATATGTTGTATGACCTCAAACGTATTGTCGACGGTGGTGAGACCAACTACATCAGCGCCACGTTGGCGCTGTACCTGGATATCATCAACGTGTTTCAGAGCCTGCTGGCCTTGCTCGGCATCATGGGTGGCGAACGCGATTGACCCCTTGCCGGCCTAGCCAACAAACAAAAGGCCCATTCGGGCCTTTTTTGCTGCTTAGCTGAAAATTGACCGTGTTTGAATCGAAACCGTAACCGTATTTTGATTCGCCAACCCTTTGACGCTTTATGTCCAGACGCTTAGCTGTTGTTGTCGCTGCCTTGTCGCTTTCGGCCTGTGACCTGTTGGGCCTGGGCCCAGATCCACGCATTGCCCAACGCGAAGCCGAGGCCAAGGCCATTGGCGCGGCCTGTCGGCACGGACTGCGCAGCATTGAAGACTGCTACGCTCTCAACAAAGGCATCAACAAAGCGTTCATCTACAGCGGCTGGCTGGAAATGGACGCCTACATGCGCGACAACAAGATTGAAGGCCTGCGTGCTGAAATCCAGCCCGCTGAACCAACCAAACCTGCCTCTGGCGCGCCGGTTGAAGAAGTTATCAACGAGTCGTCAGCAAAAGGCAAAGCACCTGCGCGCTAACGCTGCGTTGATGTGAGCGGGTCAACGCGATCGAAAACCGCCATGCTTTCCACATGCGCCGTGTGCGGGAACATGTTGATCACGCCAGCAGAACGACATCGGTAGCCAGCCTCGTGCACCAGCAACCCAGCGTCGCGCGCCAGCGTCGCTGGATTGCAGCTCACATAGACAATCCGCTGTGGTGGCGTCCATGCTGCGGCGCCTGGTGTCGTCTCCACCCCTTCGGCGCCATTTGACTGCTGATACAAATCGGCCAGCGCACGTACCAGGGAAAAAGCGCCTTCACGCGGTGGATCAATCAGCCAGCGCTCGGCGCTACCATCCTGTACCAGCAACGCCGGGGTCATTTCAAACAGATTTCGCGCTACAAAATTTGTATCACATAACGCTTGATAGACTGGGGCTGTAGCTTTGTTTTTTATATAATTATGCCGCGCGCGCTGGACCAGCGTTTCGCTACCCTCCACGCCCAGCACTTGCCCCGCCTGGGTCGCCAGCGGCAAGGTGAAATTGCCCAAACCACAAAACCAGTCAATCACCCGATCGCCTTTTTGCACCGCCAGCAAACGCAGCGCCTGGGACACCAGAATACGGTTGATCTGCGGATTGACCTGGGTAAAGTCGGTCGGCCTGAAGGGCATGGTAATGCCAAACTCTGGCAGCGCGTAACTGAGTTCCTGCGCCGAGTCCTCCAGCAGTTGCACCGTTTCAGGCCCTTTGGACTGCAACCACCACTGCACCCCCACCGCCACATGCTGTTGCGCAAAAGTTTTCAAGCGGGCCAGGTCAGCTTCGGTCAATGGAGCCAGATGCCGCAGCACCAGTGCCATCACCGCATCACCACACGCCAGTTCAATCTGCGGGCAGGTCTCTACCGCATCAAGCGACTGAATCAGCGAGCGCAAAGGCAGCAACAAATTGCTCACCGAAGCAGGCAACACCGGGCAGCTTTTCATATCAGCGACATAGCTGCTTTTACGTTCGTGAAAACCGATCAGCACCGTGCCTTTTTTTCGGACATGGCGCACCGAAAGCCGCGCACGGTAGCGGTAGCCCCAGGTCGGCCCCTCAATGGGACGCAGGATCTGTTCCGGCTTGACCTTGCCCAGGTGCCACAAACCGTCTTCCAGCACGCGTTGCTTGACCGCAACCTGCGCGGTGCTGTGCAAATGTTGCATCTTGCAACCACCGCACGCACCGGCATGCAAGCCAAAATGCAGGCAGCCCGGCTCGACGCGTTGCGACGACGCCTTGTGCAACTGTACCAATGTGCCTTGCTCCCAGTTGTTCTTTCTCCGGTTGACCCTGACGCTGACCGACTCAAAAGGCAATGCGCCCTCGATGAAAACCACCTTGCCGTCGGCGCTGTGTGCAACGCCTTGACCGTCGCTGTCAAGCGACTCCACCCATAAACGCGCAGCGGGCGCCGCGCCAGCAAGCAGCGTTAGTTTGTCGTCAACCATGAAATTCGGTGCAAGAGAAAAGGAAGCTCGCCGCAAAAAGCGGAACGTGCGGGGTTAACGCGCAGGCAAGTGCTTGAGAGGGTCCACCGGCTTGCCCTGGCGACGGACCTCAAAATGCAGCTTGACGCGATCTGCATCACTGTCGCCCATTTCAGCGATCTTCTGCCCTTTGAGCACCGACTGGTCCTCCTTGACCAGCAGCGTGCGGTTATGTGCATACGCCGTCAAAAAGATATTGTCGTGTTTGAGGATGATCAGGTTTCCGTAGCCACGCAACCCGGCTCCGACGTAGACAACACGGCCGTCGGCAACAGCCAATACCGGGTCGCCGACCTTGCCAGCCAGATCAACCCCCTTGTTTTTGACCTCATCAAAACCAGCGAGCACACTGCCGTTCACCGGCCAAATCCAGTTGGTCGCAGGCTCTGGGGCAGTTGGCGTCACTGGCACTACCGCCGTCACAGGGGGCGGGGCCAGGGCTGCGGTCGGTTGATCTACGGGCGCAGTTGCAACTACCGGCTTGGGCACCGGCTTGATCACCACTTCTCCTGACAACGGGGCAATCACGCGCAGCACCTGCCCCACTTCGATACGGTTGGGATTGTCCAACTGATTCCAATTGGCCAGATCACGAAAAGATTGACCATGCTCCAAGGCTATTTTCAGCAAGGTATCACCCGGCTTGACGGTGTAGTAGCCGATCTTTCCGGCGTTGTCAAAACCAGGCGCCTGCTTGACACCAGGGGCGTCGGCGGTGCTCGCTGGTGCAGACGCAATACGGGCGGGGCGCTCCTCAACCGGTGCCCGATTCAGGCTGGTTGACCCACAGCCAGCCAGACCGAAAGCCATAGCACACAGCAACAGCGCACCGAAATAGCGAAGGAACACACGTTTCATAAACACCCTAGTCAAGCGACACCAGATTTTAAAGGGACAAAGCGAACCGTTTCCATCATAGTCTGCCGCACGCCCTGAGCCGTCTTGTCCACCACCACCAAGGCCTGCTCGCCGCCGTTGAGCGCTGCGGCACACACTGGCGCGACCAAGCGGCCGCCCACCGCCAGTTGATTCAACCAACACGCCGGAATCGCCTCGCCCCCAGCGGCTGCGATGATGCCGACGTAGGGCGCACCCTTGGCGTAGCCCTGCATACCGTCGCCAAACAGCAGGTGCACATTGGCCAGGCGCAAGTGGCGCAGATTGTCTCGGGCCTTGTCATGCAAACCGCGCAAGCGCTCAATCGAATAAACCTCGTCAAATAACTGGCCGAGCAAAGCCGCCTGGTAGCCACAGCCGGTTCCAATCTCCAGCACCCGACCCGCACGACCCGCAACACCATCACACAACAGCGCCAACATGCGTGCAACCACTGAGGGCTTGGAGATCGTTTGTCCCAATCCAATGGGCAAACTGGTGTCCTCGTACGCCTGATTCACCAGCGCCGAATCAACAAAACGGTCCCTGTCAATCGCCGCCAAGGCCGCAAGCACGCGGGGATGGTTGACCCCTCCCTGCGCAATTTTGGCCACCATTTTCTGCCGCACCGCCCCCGAATCCAGCCCGACGCCGATCGGCGCCACATGGGATTGTGTGTAGCCACGGATCGACGCAAGCTTGCCACCAGACGCTGCTACGGGCTCAACACTTACCAGCCGAGCCGGAAAAGCCGGGCGGACCTTGGCCCCGGATGGATGACGCTGCGTCATGGCGCCTGGTCACCGGTCGCCGCCGCAGCTGACAAAAGCGACGCTGTCTGCGCCCAGTAGCCCAACCGCTCATGGTCGGTCAGATCAACCTGCAAGGGCGTCATCGCCACACACCCCTGCGCTGTGGCATGAAAGTCGGTGCCCTCCGCGTCATCTTTGGCAGCACCAGCGGCACCAATCCAGTACATGGTTTCACCACGAGGGTTTTGTTGGGTGATGACCGCCTCGGCCGCATGACGACGCCCCAAACGACACAACTTGACGGCACCGAGCTGCTCCAAGGGCAGATTGGGAATATTGACATTGAGCAGCCAGGCGCCACCGCCCAGTAACTTTTGCGCAGACAAATTTTGAACCAGCTCGCGTGCACGCTGAGCCGCTGCATCCAGATGCTTCCAGTCGCGCTCCACCTGCGAGAACGCAATCGACGGGATGCCAAACAGATAGCCTTCCATGGCCGCGCCCACGGTGCCTGAATAAATCGTATCGTCACCCATGTTGGCGCCGTTGTTGATGCCAGAGACCACCAGATCAGGCCGATAGTCCAGCAAACCGGTCAAGGCAATATGGACACAGTCGGCAGGCGTGCCGTTCACAAAACGAAACCCGTTGGCAGCGCGGTTGACATACAGGGGTGAATGGACCGACAACGCATTCGACTTGGCACTGTTGTTGTGCTCCGGAGCCACCACATCCACTTCGGCGACATCCTTGAGCGCGTCATAGAGCGCCACAATGCCTGGCGCCCGAAAACCGTCGTCATTACAAATCAAAATTTTCATGTAGACCCCTGGTTGAGCGGTGGATTGTAAAAGCCACCGCCTATTGGGGTCACACGCATCTTCACTTAGGGATCATGAACTTCGACTCTTCGCGCACCTTGCCGGGCGAGTCGAGCGACTCGATCTCGAAATGAATCTCGTGCGAACCCGGCGCAGCCACTTCAAACGGGGCCTGCACCCGCACCGGCATGGTGCGTGCTTCGGTCGACTTCACCTCGATCGTGTCGTCTGAGGTCACCACCAGACCTGGCAAACCTTCCACCGTCACCCGGTAACGCTGATTGGACTCGGTGGCGTTCATGATCTGCAAGCGGTAGACGTTTTCGGTCTTGCCTGCCTCGACCACACGCGCCATGACACCCCGGTCGCGCACCACGTCCACCTTGAAGGGCGTGCGCGTGGCCAATGTCACGAAAATCGCTGTAACAATGCCCAGCAACACGGTGGTGTAGACCAGCACACGGGGCCGCAAGACGTGGTGCACCACCTGTTTTTGTGACCAATGGTTGGCAATCGCGTTTTCAGTTGAGTACTTGACCAGACCACGCGGGTAGCCCACCTTGTCCATCACCGTGTCACACACGTCGGCACACGCACCGCAGCCAATGCACTGGTACTGCAAGCCGTTGCGAATATCAATGCCGGTCGGACAGACCTGCACACACAAGCTGCAGTCAACACAGGCCCCGAGATTCAACTTGGCCGGGTCGGCGCTTTTCTTGCGTGCACCGCGCGGCTCACCGCGCTCGGCGTCGTAGGTCACGATCAGGGTATCGCGGTCGAACATGGCGCTTTGGAAGCGGGCGTACGGGCACATGTGCAAGCACACCATTTCACGCATGAAACCAGCATTACCGTACGTCGCGAAACCGTAAAAAACAACCCAGAAAATTTCCCATGAACCCAAGTCCAGCACCATCACCTCATGTGCCAGCACCTTGATTGGCGTGAAATATCCGACAAAGGTAAACCCGGTCCACACCGCAATCGCCAGCCAGATGAAGTGCTTGGCGAACTTGCGAACGAATTTCTCCATCGAGAAGCCCGCCTCATCCCGCCGTATACGCGCCGAACGGTCGCCCTCGACCATTTTTTCAACCCACAGGAATATCTCGGTGTAGACCGTCTGCGGACAGGCGTAACCGCACCACAGTCGACCAGCCACCGCGGTAAAGAGAAACAAAGACAGCGCCGCGATGATCAGCATGCCGGTTAGGTAAATCAGGTCCTGCGGGTACAGCACCAAACCGAACAAGTAAAACCGGCGCTCAACAAGATCAAACAAAACGGCTTGGCGATGACCCCACTCCACCCAAGGCAGACCGTAAAACACAATCTGTGTGAGCCACACCATGACCCAACGCCAGTTGGCAAAAAAGCCTTTGACGCTACGCGGATAAATTTTCTGGTGCGATGCGTAGAGCGACACCATCTCGTCGTCGGGCTCCACAGCGGTGATTGGAATCACTTTTTTAGTGTCGTTGTTGTTTGCGTTCATCTTTCATTCCTCAAAAACTGGCTCGCGTGGCCCAACTTCTGCTGGCGCGCGCATCTGGGTCAAAAACTCGTCACGCGCCAGCGTGGCAAAAAACGGATGCCAATGCCGCTGCTCCAGCACTGTTGTCACCGCGCGCCCGCTGCGGGCATACCCCGGAAACAGGAGCGTTTCGTCGGGTAGTGTAAAAACCTTGCGCATGACACTTTCCCAAAGGGTCTCTGGTTCCTGCGGCTGACGCTGGCGAGGACAGTCGTTAACCGCCAGCAAACCACCACAAAACAAGCGATCGCGCCAGGCAAAACTCAAACAATGCGATGTGTGGCCGGGCGTTCGTATGACGCGCACGACTTCGTCGCCAAACGTGAGAACGGTGCCGTCGACTTCATCCAGAACAAAACCTGTCCTGTCGCCCTGAACCAATGCACCCCCCAAGGTCTGCAGCATTTTCGCTTCAGACTGCTGCGTGCCGTCATGGTGGTGCGTTCGCAAAACCCAGCGCAACTGCAAATCCCGTTCTGCCAACAATGCAGACAACAATGGCAGATCGCGTCCATGCGGATCGATCAGCACAGCCTGACGTGCTGTTGAATCAGCCAGCAAGTAGGTCAGCTCACCACTGTCCTCACGGTTCAAAATTCGGAAATACATCTGTAGCGTCTTCTGTCAAAGGAATTTTAGTGACGAAAAAATAGATACTGGACTGGGCGCAAGCTGCAGTCGGCATTTCCCGCGGTAAACGTGTACGACCGACAGCGCACCAAACCACGAGCCGTTGATGCAAATCTGAAGCGTCATGGTCAAGCCCACCGCAGCCAAGCGGCCAAAACCAACGCCCCCAAACAGGCCCACCCCGAAAAAAGCCAGCGCCAAAGCACGAACTTTGGCGTGAACCCCACACCATTGACGAGGCCGGCGCTCATCGCCCAAAAGACAGCCGAGGCAAATGCGTGATCCACACCGCCCTGTTGACCAGCAAACATGAACGGATAAACACTGCCGCCGATCATGATCACGAGTGCCACCATCAAACTCAGCGGCCGCAGGGATGAGGCGCTCGCCTCAGGAGCAGATGCATCAAACACCGTGCTGCTCAGTCGTTTTTGCCGCGGGCATCTTCACGCGCCTGCTGGGTTTCACCCCACATGGCGTTCAAAATGGCCAGCAACACCGCAAAACCCACACCCAAAATCCAAGCGAAATACCACATGGTTGTCCCTTTCAATAAGCAGCGTGATCGTGCTCTTGCACGTAGGCTGCGGTCACCTTGCCGCGCATGACGCGGTAAGCCCAAGAGGTGTACATCACGATCAAGGGCATAAAAATCATGGTGGCCCAGAACATGATGCCCAGCGTCATGTGGCTCGACACACTGTCCCACACCGTCAGGCTGGCCGCAGGCATGCTGCTCGACGGCATGACAAACGGAAACATCGAAGCCCCGGCCGTGCCAATCACCCCCACCACAGCCAGTGACGACGCTACAAACGCCGTGAGCGTTTTACGCAACACCAGCAACAGCGCTGCGCTCAGGGCACCCAGCACGCCCAGCGCGGGCAAGGCCCACATGAGCGGTTGCTGGCCGTAATTGGCCATCCATGCACCGGCTTCACGCACCACCGTCTTGCTCAAAGGGTCAGGCATGGCTGACGCATTGACCACCGAGGTGATGCGGTAGCCGTCAATCGATTGCAGCCAAACACCCGCTGCCACAAATGCCAGCACCATCACCAACGCCGCGCCCACGGCCCCCTTGATGGCTCGCGCCTGGATCACGCCCTCGGTGCGGTGCGCCAGGTAGCTGCCACCCTGCAAAGTGATCATGGCGCTGCTCACCACCCCCACCAACAAGGCAAACGGGTTGAGCAACTGCCAGAAACTGCCGGTGTAGGTGGACACCAAATAGTCATCAAACTGAAATGGCACGCCCTGCAACAAATTGCCAAACGCCACCCCGAAAATCACGGGTGGCACAAACCCGCCGACGAACAAGCCCCAGTCCCACACGCTGCGCCAGGTGCTGTTGTGGATTTTGCTGCGGTAATCAAACCCCACCGGCCTGAAAAACAGCGCCCATAACACCAGCAACATGGCCCAATAAAAGCCGCTGAACGCCGTGGCATAGACCAACGGCCAAGCCGCAAAAATGGCACCACCGCCGGTGATGAACCACACCTGGTTACCGTCCCAATGCGGTCCCACGGTGTTGATCACCACCCGGCGCTCCAGGTCATTGCGGCCGACAAAGGGCAGCAGCGTGCCCACCCCCATGTCGTGCCCGTCCATGATGGCAAAGCCCACCAGCAGCACACCTACCAGCAGCCACCAGATGATTTTTAAGGTTGAATAGTCAAACATGATGTGCCTTTCAAGCGTGTGCGGGTGCAAGCGTTGAACCACTCTCGCTTTGATAGCGACCGGTGCCCAGACTGCCTGGGCCCATGCGGGCAAACTTCACCATCAAAAACATTTCAACGACCAGCAGCACGGTGTAGAAACCAATGAAACCGGCCAACGACCCGTACAGACTGTTGACACTTAGGGTGGAGACCGACATGTGGGTTGGCAGTACACCATAAATCGTCCACGGCTGGCGGCCATACTCCGCCACAAACCAGCCCAGCTCACAGGCTAGCCACGGGGCGGGCAGCATCCACAGCGCGGCTTTCAGCAGCCAGGGCTTGTCCATGAAATTGGATTTGAGCGTGCTGTAAAACGCCAGTCCAAACAAGAGCAGCATGGCGAAACCCAGGCCCACCATCAGGCGGAAACCCCAGAACATGGGTGTCACGCGCGGCACGGTGTCATTGACCGCTTGGGTGATCATCTCCGGTGTGGCCTGGCGCACATCGACCACGTATTTTTTCAGCAGCAGGCCAAACCCGAGGTCAGCCTTGTGTTGCTCAAACACCTGTTTGGCAGTGACGTCGTCGCGGTTGGCGCGCAAGGCTTCCAGCGCCGTCACGGCTTGAATGCCACTGGCGATGCGCTCGCGATTTTTGGCCTTGATGTCGTGGATGCCCGGAATTTCCTTGGTGACAGAGCGCGTGCCAATCAGTCCCATCACCCACGGCACTTCAACTTCCCAATTGTTCTTTTGCTCGGCTTCATTGATGTCGGCCAACAAGGTCAAGCCCGCCGGGGCTGGTTTGGTTTCCCACATGGCTTCTATAGCGGCCATCTTGGTTTTCTGCGCTTCGCCCACGGTGTAACCCGATTCATCGCCCAGCACAATCACGCTCAGCACCGAAGCCAAGCCAAAGGCGGCAGCCACTCGGAAACTGCGCTTGGCAAAAGCCACATCACGTTTTTTCAGCAAGTACCAGCTGGAGATTGACATCACAAACATGGCGCCGGTGGTGTAGCCGGCCGACACCGTGTGCACGAACTTGGCCTGGGCATCCGGGTTGAAAAGCACCGCCCAAAAGTCGGTCATTTCCATGCGCATGGTCTGGTAGCTGAACTCGGCCCCCACCGGGTTTTGCATCCAGCCGTTGGCAATCAAAATCCACAAGGCGCTCAGGTTGGTGCCCACCGCCATCAGCACAGTGACCAGCAGGTGTTGTGGTTTGGAGAGCCGATCCCAGCCAAAAAAGAACAGGCCGATCATGGTCGATTCCAAAAAGAACGCCATCAGCCCTTCAATCGCCAGCGGCGCGCCAAAAATGTCGCCCACGTAGTGCGAGTAGTAAGCCCAGTTGGTGCCAAACTGAAATTCAAGTGTGATGCCAGTCGTCACACCCAGCGCGAAGTTGATGCCAAACAGCTTGCCCCAAAAGCGCGTCATGTCTTTCCAGACGACGTTGCCGGTCATCACGTACACGCTCTCCATGATCACCAGCAGCCAGACCATGCCAATGGTCAGCGGTACAAACAAAAAATGGTAGAGCGCTGTAGCGGCAAATTGCAGCCGTGACAAATCAACAAGTTGGTCAGAAATCAAGGCAATACTCCTTTGGACCCGCCGGGATCGGATGACAAAAACTGCTGCATCACCTGTGTGGCGTCGACTGCCACATTCTGGTCACGCACAAAAATCCACCACAAACCCGCCAACACCAGCAACTTGAGCAGCAGCACAACAGCCAATTTGGTAGCCAGTGGCATGGTCCAGTTTTTCATGATGTCAGTCTGCTTTGATTTGTAGGGGACAAGCTGGCTGTATTCAATTTACATGCCACACCTGGAGAAATTTTTTTTATTCATACATTTCAACAAGTTAGATTGAATCTCGTCAGCGCTATCGTAACCCTGGCACGATGATTGACTGCCATTTTTGGCAGTTTGGCACCTAATTGACATATAATGGCAGTGTTTTGACACCCATCCAACTTGCGTGAAACCTCTACCCGAATTGATGTCGTATCTGGAAGGGTTGCCTGAGCCTCACATCCTGTTCGACAACCAGTACCGCATCCTGGCGGCCAATGGCGCCTATCGGCGCCAGTTCAGCGCCGACCGCAGCGTGGTGGGACGCACCTGCTACGAAGTGTCTCACCACTTCAACCAGCCGTGCGACCAAGCTGGCGAGTCGTGCCCGCTGCTCAAGGCGCGTGAATCGGGTCAGCGCGAACGCGCGCTGCACCTGCACCATACGCCCAAGGGCGAGGAATACGTCAACATTGAATTGGTCCCGCTGCGCAACGACGCTGACGAACAGGCCTTCTTCATTGAAAAGATGGAGCCCCTGCAGATTGCGCAAGGACACACAGGGGCTCAGGTCTTGATTGGCCGCAGCCCGGTTTTCCAACACATGCTTTCGCTGGTCGCGCGCGTGGCGCCGTCCATGGCAACAGTCTTGCTGCTGGGCGAATCCGGCACGGGCAAGGAGCTGATCGCTCACGCGGTGCACGAGGCCAGCCAACGTGCGAGCCACGCGCTGGTGCCGGTGGATTGTTCCAGCCTGCCCGAAAACCTGTTTGAGTCCGAACTGTTTGGCCACGAGCGTGGCGCTTTTACCGGCGCCAATACTGCCCGTGCCGGTCTGGTTGAAGCCGCCAGCGGCGGCACCTTGTTCCTGGACGAGGTGGGCGACATACCGCTATCCATGCAGGTCAAGTTGCTGCGCCTGCTGGAAACCGGCACCTACCGGCGCGTGGGCAGCACCGAGCAACGCCACGCCGACATCCGGGTGGTATCTGCTACCCACCGCGACCTCGACCAGATGGTGGTCCAGGGCAAGTTTCGTGAAGACCTGTACTACCGTCTGAGCACTTTTCCCATCCACTTGCCCGCCCTGCGCGAACGCCGCGACGACATCGCGCTGCTGGCCAACGCCTTGCTGCAACGCGTGGCACCGCGTCGCAAACTCCGTCTCGGTGATGAGGCGCTGGGGCGACTGGCACGGCAAGACTACCCCGGCAACGTGCGTGAACTGCGCAACCTGCTCGAACGTGCTGCGCTGCTCTGCGACGGCGAGACGCTGGAGGCCGCGCACATCGATCAGGCCCTGCGTTTGGGCAGGCGCCCGACGCTGCCCGAAAACGCCCCCGCAAGTTCCCCAGCGGCGTTGACGAACTCGCTCAAGGCCGCTGAGACCGCCACCCTGCAAGCCCTGGCGCAGGCGCACCAGGGCAGCCGCGCAGAACTGGCCGCCAGACTGGGCATCAGCGAACGCTCGCTTTATCGCAAGCTCAAAGCGCTCAAACCCCGTTGACGCCGGCTGCTCAGGGTGCAATCATTTCCGCGTAATCGTAAAGCTCACCCAAAATCGCCTCGCCACGTGCGTCGGCGGTTTCGGCCAACTTGTCCATCTGGTCAAACAACGCGGGTAACGTCAATACCCCGCCCTCACCGGCCAAGAGCCGGGCACTGCGATGTGCCTGCCACCGCCGCTGTTCTTCAACGCTCAAACTGCCAGGGAAGTTGCGCGCGCGGTAGCGCCACAACAGCTCGCCCAGGCGCGCATCTTCAAAGCTTGGGCGCGCCTTGGCCAGTTCTTCCGGTGGGCGCAGGCGCAAGTCATTGAGGCGACGACGGTCGGCATTGCAGACAAAGCCGCCGTACAGATCTTCGTCCACATCCACCGGGCCGGCATCCCCGCGCTTGAACACCTCGGCCCAGATGGCGCTCATGTCGGGCAAGTCGCGCGCCTTGGCCGCGTTCTGCAGTTGTGCGGCCACGTCGATGCCCCAACGCTCGGCCATGGCAGGGTTGAGCACCTTCAGGTTGCTCATGACCATGGGCGACTTGTTGATGTGCACAGATTTGACCGGAAGACGGCGCACGCCCTCGGGCAAGTCGCTTGATTTGGTGAACAGGCGCTGCCTGATCAGCGCTGCGTTCAAGCTGGCCAATTCACCAGGGTCTTGCGCCAGGTCCCAGGCCAGCAGCTCGTTTTTGTTGCCCGGGTGCATGGCCAGCGGCCACATCAGTGCCAGACAACCGCGCTCGGGGGCAAACATGCCCGAGATATGCCAAAACGGTTTGGCGCTGGCCTGCGTGGCGGGCAGACCCAGTTCGGCCAGCACGCGGTCTTTCTTGTGCAGGCCAAAGCAAAAGTCAAACAGCTTGGGTTGCGCTTTTTTGATGAGCTGCGCCAGCGCGATGGTAGCGCGCACGTCGCTCAGGGCATCGTGCGCAGATTCGTGCGCCAAGCCGTTGGCGGCGGTCAGGTCAGTCAGCTTGAAGCTGGGTTTGCCATCCGCTTTGGTTGGCCAGGTGATGCCATCGGGCCGCAGGGCGTAAGCGGTGCGCACCACGTCGAGCAGATCCCAGCGACCGCAGTCGTTTTGCCACTCGCGCGCGTAGGGATCCATCAGGTTGCGCCACAGCATGAAACGGGTAATTTCGTCGTCAAAACGGATCGTGTTGTAGCCCACGCCGACGGTCCCCGGCAAGGCCAGCACTTGTTCAATTTGCGCGGCAAACTGGTACTCCGGGATGCCTTTTTGCAGACACTCCTGCGGTGTGATGCCGGTGATCAGGCAAGCCTCGGGCTCGGGCAAAAAGTCATTGGCAGGCTGGCAATACAGCATGATCGGTTCGCCCATCGGGTTGAGCTCGGCGTCGGTGCGAATGGCGGCAAATTGCGCCGGACGCGCGCTGCGGGTGTTGGCACCAAAGGTTTCGTAGTCGTGCCAGAGAAAGGTGTGGGTCATAAAAAGATCAATTAAATACTACTTAATCTATAGCTGCTTGCGCTTGCTGAACATGGGCTAGATGCCATTTTTACTTGCGACGTGCAGAGCGCACACCAGGAAGCTCCAGCACCAGCGAGAGCACTTTTTGCAAGTGGCCAGAGTCTGCCACCTCCACAGTGAAGGTCATCCAGGCGATGCCTTTGATCGACTGGGTTTGCACGCCGGTGACGTTCATTTTTTCTTTGGTGAACACCTCAGAAATGTCGCGCAACAGGCCCTGGCGGTCTTGCGCGGTGATGGCCACATCCACCGGGTAGACCGCGCTGTCTGTGGCTTGTCCCAAACCCCATTCCACGTCAATCAGACGCTCACCATTTTTCGCCACCATCTCGGCCAGGTTGGAACAGTCGGCGCGGTGCACACTGACGCCTTTGCCGCGGGTGACAAAGCCGACGATGGCGTCGGGCGGAGCCGGTTTGCAGCACTTGGCCAATTGCGTCATGAGCGAGTCCACCCCCACCACCAGCAGCCCGCCTTTGCTCGGGTTGTCGCCACTGCGCGCCTTGCGCAACAGGGGTGCGTCGGCGTCAAACTGCGGCGCCTCCGCCGGACGCAGCAAAACCTCAATCTGGCGCAGCGAAAACTCGTCCTTGCCAACGTTCTCAAACAGCGCGTTGGCGTTGTCAAAGCCCAACCGCGCCGCCAGGTCGTCGAGTTTGAGCGCAGTTTTGCCTTCACGCTGCAGCAATTTTTCAACCGCCTCACGGCCCTTGGCGATGGTCTCGGACAGCGCCAGCGCGTTGAACCAGGCGCGTACCTTGGTCCTGGCGCGGTGACTGGCCAGGTAACCCAGATCGGCGTTAAGCCAGTCGCGCGACGGGCCGCCTTCCTTGGCGGCGTTAACTTCGACGGTCTGGCCGTTTTTCAGCGGCGTATTCAGCGGCACCATCGCGCCATCGACCCGCGCGCCACGGCAGCGGTGGCCCAGGTCGGTGTGCACGGCGTAGGCAAAATCAATCGCCGTGGCACCCTGGGGCAGCTCGACAATCGAGGCATCTGGTGTCAGCACGTAAATGCGGTCGTCGAGCAAACTTTGTGTCTGCACGCCCGAGAGGTCGCGCTCCCACGCCAGCAGCTGGCGCAGCACGGCAATCTTGGCGTCGTAGGCACCGGTGGCCGACACGCCAGCATAACCTTTGGCACCCGCCTCTTTGTAAGCCCAGTGCGCAGCGACGCCGTTTTCGGCGTGGTCATGCATGGCCTGGGTACGGATCTGGATCTCGGTGGGCTGACCCGCCGCGTCGCGCACCACGGTGTGCAGCGACTGGTAGCCGTTGACCTTGGGTTTGGCAATGTAGTCGTCAAATTCGTCGGCGATCGGGGTGAAACGGTCATGCACCCAGCTCAGGGCGCCATAGCAATCGGGTACGCTGGTGACGATGATACGCAGCGCACGCACGTCATAGACCTGGCTGAAGTCGAGCGACTTGCCTCGCATCTTTTTGACGATGCTGTAAATGTGTTTGGGTCGCCCCGAAACCTTGGCCTGGATGCCACTGTCGATGAGCTGCTGCTCAAGCGCGCTGCGCAAACGCTCAACGTGGGCCTCGCGCTCGGCGCGCTTGGCATCCAGCAACAAGGCAACTTCGCGGTAAGTTTCGGGCTCCAGAAAGCGAAACGCCAGGTCTTCCATTTCCCACTTGATTTCCCAGATACCCAGGCGGTTGGCCAGCGGGGCAAACACCTGCAAGGCCTCGGCGGCAAGGCCGTCAGGCATGGACAGTTTGTTCGCGGCAAAAAAACGCAGGGTCTGCAGGCGCGAGGCCAAACGCAGCATAACTACGCGCAGGTCACGCGAAAACGCCAGCAGCATCTTGCGCACGTTCTCGGTCTGCAGGGCAACGGCCTGCTGCGCAGCCGGTGTATCGGCCAGCGTTTTGGGACGAGCCAGGCGCGCCTGACGCTGCACGCGCACCAGCTTGGTTGTCTCAATCGCCAGCGCGGCAAAGTTGTCGCCAAACGCCTTGGCAATAATCTCCTGTGGCTTGTTCAGGTGGTCGCAGGCGTACACCAGGTAGCTTGCTGCCTGCATCGCCTGCGAGCCACCAATACTCCTGAGAATGGCCGCCACCGCATCGGCGTGCGCCAGGATGTTTTCGCCGGTATCCAGCGTTTCAGAAGACAACAAGGGCTCAGCAAAGGCGCGGGCGCGGGCCAGCGCTTGCGGCTGATCGGGCAGGCTGTGGGTGGTGGCAGCAACAACGGGCAATACCGGCTTGTCAGCCGGTTGAACTGCTTGGCGGGGGCTCAGGGATCGTTTCATCTAGCGCAGCAAAAAAGACCGCACCGCCTGTACCTGGTCGGGTGTCACAATGGTCGGCGCATGACCGACACCAGCAAATTCGATCAGCCGCGCCCGGGGGCCGCGCTGCGTCATGGCATACGCGGTGGCGCGCGACAACAAGTCGGACTGCGCGCCGCGCAGCAACAGCGTTTGCGCGGTGATGGCGTCGTAGGCCTGCCATAGCTGCGCCTCGCCTTGGGCGGCAGATTCCTGCGTGATGCTCTTGAACGGCTCAGCCAGCGCCGGGTCGTAGCGCAGTGTGAAGCGGCCCGTGCCGTCGCCCAGCGGCTTGATCTGCGGGCGGCTCAAAGCCAGCCACTGTGCTGGGGTGTGTGGGCCAAAACTACTGGCAATCGCCCACAGCGCATCAGCGGCCTGCTGCTCGGACGCAAACACCGGCACCTTGCCCAGGTACTGACCAATGCGTTGCAGTGCCTGCCACTCTATGACCGGGCCAACGTCGTTGAGCACCAGTCGGCGCACCTTGGCAAAAGCCGGCGCCTCGGGTTGCCCGGCGATCACCATGCCAATCAACCCGCCCATGCTGGTGCCCAACCAGTCGAGCGTGGTGGGCTGCAGGCGGGCCAACAGCACCAGCATGTCGGCGGCATAAAACGGGATCTGGTAACCCTGTGGGTCTTTCAGCCAATCACTTTGGCCACGACCCACCACGTCCGAGCAAACCACCTGAAGCGTGTCACCGCCCAGTGTCACCAAGGCCCGGGCCAGCGTGTCAAAGTCGCGTCCCTGGCGCGTCAAGCCATGCACGCACAACACCACATGGCGTGCTTGCGGGTTACCCCATTGCCACCACGCCATGCGATGGCCGCCCTGGGCGTCGGGACAATCAATAAATTGGCGGGTGGGTTCAAGCATGGTGGGTGGCATTCGATAATGGCGCAGTAAACAGGGCATCATCCTAATGGAAACTTGCCACCGACCCGTCACGGAACTTTTCAAAACATTTTTTCGGAGAACTCTCATGCTCAAAGGCAAAACAGCGCTCGTCACCGGTTCTACCAGCGGTATTGGCTTAGGCATTGCCAAAGCGCTGGCCGCGCAAGGCGCCAACATCGTCATCAACGGCTTTGGCGATGTCGAGGGCCCCAAGGCCGAAGTGGCCGCACTGGGCGCCCGCGTGGGCTACCACGGCGCCGACATGAGCAAACCTGCCGAAATTGCCGACATGATGGCCTACGCCGCCGCCCAGTTTGGCTGCGTCGACATTCTGGTCAACAACGCCGGCATCCAGCACGTTGCCCGTGTTGAAAACTTCCCCGTCGAACGCTGGGACGCCATCATTGCCATCAACATGAGCAGTGCCTTTCACACCACCCGCCTGGCGCTGCCCGCCATGCAGGCTGCGGGCTGGGGCCGCATCATCAACGTGGCGTCGGTGCACGGTCTGGTGGCCTCGGCTGAAAAGTCAGCCTATGTCACCGCCAAGCACGGCCTGGTCGGTCTGACCAAGGTGATTGCGCTGGAAAACGCCACCACCGGCGTGACCTGCAACGCCATCTGCCCCGGCTGGGTACTCACCCCACTGGTGCAAAAACAAGTCGACGCCAAGGCCGCGGCACTTGGCATCAGCAACGACGAAGCCAAGAAGCAACTACTAGAGGAAAAAGAACCCTCCTTGCAATTCACCACGCCCGAAGAATTGGGTGCGCTGGCGGTGTTTTTCTGCTCACCCGCAGGCACCAACGTGCGCGGCGTGGCCTGGAACATGGATGGCGGCTGGGCGGCGCAGTAGTTCTCACGCGTCAGTGCGCCAGCGCACAGTACCTCTGATGCCCCAGCGCGTATCATGGTTTGCAGCCCAACTGCTGCACCGCCTATGGTCCGCCCCTTTTCGGGCACCAGGCCCCCTTTGGAATGACCATGAGCAACCAACCACTGCCAACCTACGCCTCTTACCCACCGCCAGTCAATGGCCTGCAACTGCATGTCGGATTCGAGATCGAGTACGACTGCCCCGCTCCCACGCCGATGATTCTGGCCTTGAGCATTCACCATTCACGCGCGGCCGACCTGTTGCGCCCGGATGTGCTGATGAGCAACCCGGCCTTGCCGGTGCACGCCTATCACGACATGTTTGGTAACTGGTGCAGCCGCATCGTGGCCCCCCAGGGCCGACTGGTGCTGCGCACTGATGCGCTGGTGAACGACAGTGGTCTCGCCGACACCGTGGCCCCGTGGGAGACCCAGACACCGGTGGAGCTGCTACCCGAAGCCACGCTGGTTTATTTGCTCGGCAGCCGCTACTGCGAGACCGATCTGCTCTCGGGCATCGCCTGGCAGCGATTCGGCAATGGCCCGACCGGCTGGGCGCGGGTGCAGGCGATTTGCGATTTTGTCCATCAGCACATCGAATTTGGCTACCCGTACGCCAGACGCACCCGCACCGCCTGGGAGGCCTACCAGGAACGCCGCGGTGTATGCCGCGACTACGCCCACCTGGCCATTGCCCTGTGCCGCTGCATGAACATTCCGGCGCGTTATTGCACAGGTTACCTGGGCGACATCCGCATTCCAGCAGTACCGGCCCCAATGGACTTTGCCGGCTGGTTTGAGGCTTTTCTGGGTGAGCGCTGGTACACCTTTGATGCGCGCAACAACACGCCGCGCATTGGCCGGGTGCTGATGGCGCGAGGGCGCGACGCTTGCGACGTGGCGCTGGCGAGCACCTTCGGGCCCAACACGCTGCAGCGCTTCACGGTATGGGCTGACGAGGTGCCAACTCCCTGAGGAAAAATCCGGCTTTGGTTAAGCGCTGGAACCGCCTCTAAAAGCTATTTTTTATATAGCTACTCCCGCTTATAAAATAAGGGCTGGAGGCCTAAAACACTGTTAACTTCAAGACGACTGCTTGAACGCCATGACGGCCTGGTTGCGCAAGGTGCGCAGGAGCGAAAGCTCTCTCTCACCCACGACCAGGCCACTCTTGTCCGCCTTGTCGGCGTAGATCAGACCAAACGGTTTGCCTTTGAGCTGCAGCGGCAAGATCAAAAAAGTTGGCGCATGGTAGGTCTGGCGATACCAGGCTGGCAAACGCTCGGCAATACGGGGGTCGCTGGCGTCGCTGATCAGCGTGTCCGCACCCTTGCTGCATATGGTGGCAAACAAGTCGGGCACTTTGCTAGGCCCCAAATACACGCTGAAAGTCTTGACCACGCCCTCGACCCCGGCACCCAGGCCAAAGCGGCCGGTGAGCGTATCAATATTGGGGTCGCGCAGGCAAAACACCACGCGTTGAAAATCCAGCGCGCGAAACATCGCCTCCAGGATCATGCGCAAGATGTCGCTGAGCTTGAAGTCCTCGACCATCGCGTTGGTAATGTCCTGAATACCCGCAGTCAGGGTTTGCGCCACCTGATCCGACGCAGCGACCGTCTTTACAGGGCCATCCAGCGGCTCCACCGGGGCAGCAGCGGCCGATTCAGCCGGTTCAGTGGCGCGCAATTCGTTCGCGCGTAGCGTCTCACCATAGGCCGAGGGCTGCGCGTCGGGCTCCGGCGCCGGGTAACTGGTGGGTGAGAGCAAATTCGCCGCCAGTGAATCGGGCTGCACGGTGATCTCCATGGCCTGCGCGAGTTCAGTCAATTTTTCACGTGCAGCCACCGTCGCATGCTGCATCTGGTCAACCGACAACCCCAGCGATCTGGCGTAGCGCCTGCCCACCTGAGCCAACCGGACGTCGACCACCGCCGCATCGGCGTGCAGCATGGCGTCGGCCATTTCATTGGCGGCGCGAACGCCCCAACGCAAGTTACTGTGCGGATCCTTGGCGGGGTGCATGGGTGGCTCGCCAGCAGGCTTGACAATGCAGCGCTGAATGCTCTCAGGCAAACCCCAGGCCTTGGACACGCCCAAACCCAGTGCCTCAAAACTCAGCCCCAGCACACGCTTGGAGGCCACCTCTTCGCTAACCGGGTCATGCGTGGCGTTGACCAGGCCACGGATGCTGGCCGCTTCTTCCGGAAAATAAAATTGCGCCAGCATGCGCCCCAGATTCTGAAACAACGCACCGATGAAGGCCGCTTCGCCCTCGGCCTGTGTTGCACCCAGTTCCGAGGCGATCGACCCCGCCATCAGCGCACGCAAAAATTCTTCCCGGAGCAAATGTGCGTTGGCCTTGTCCTGCATGTGGTCCAACAGCACCAGACTCAGGGCCATGTTGCGGATGCCGTTGAACCCCACCAGGCTGACCGCACGTGAGACGGTGCCGACGCTGCTGCCGCGCGCGTAATTGGCACTGTTGACCAGACGTAATAGCTTGTTGGTGAGCGCAACGTCCTTGAGAATTTCGTTGGTCACACTGCCAACGCTCTCGCGCTCGGAGGTGGCCATGCTCTGGATGCGGCAGACTGACTCCGACAGCGCCGGAAAGTCGCTCTTGCCGCGCATGCGCTGCAACAAGGCGTCGAGCAACTCGTCTTGCGCTGCGTCGGGCGAGGCTATTTGTTCGTCAGGCGTCTGCCCGCTGGCATTGCTCATTTGAGCCGGACTGAACCAGAAGCCGAAACTTGCACTGTGGTCAAACCCGCTTCGGCTGGCACCGGGGCGGAATCGGCCATGGCGCGCACCGCCATCATTTCTGGTCGGGGTTGGATGAACACATCGTCGTAGCGCAGTTGGACGTCGTCCAGGCTATAGCCCGGTGCATCAAACGCCTTGGCAATGTCACCAGCCCGCTGGCGAAACGAGGCGATCGCCTGCGCCTGCGCTAGCGCTTGCGCCCGCTCGCGTTGCTGTGGTGACAGGCCAAAGCCAACGCGTGCCACTGTCAAGGTCTGCACCTTGCCTGCTGCTGCGGTGATTCTCAAGAAGTCTGCGCCTTCCAGTACGATCTCGGCGCTCCCGTGCCAACCGCTGATCTTGCCGTCGCGACCATAGCGTGGCGACAAGCCAAAACGCCCGGTGCGCACGTCCATCTGCCCGGGTAAAGCGTCTTTTTTGACCTCAGCCAACGCGGCCTCAAGCGCGCCTTTCAATTGACTCTGCACGATTTGCGCCTCAATTCCTTCACGCGTCGTGCTCAGCGACACGGTCATCAGGTCTTGCGTCACCTGCACCTGAGCTTGCGCCGATAGCGTCACCCGGCGGGCCGGGGCGTCTACTGCTGCTGTTTGACCAAAAACACCGGTAGCGCAGGCGAGCAAAGCGCTGGCCACTATCAAAACTCTAGTCATAGAAACTTGTCTCCGGAGTTGTTGGGTTTTCGTCGTGAAGCAATTATGCCGCCCAAAAAATTGTAACAAGCTGTCAATTCCACCGAAAAAAACCTCCAGAGGGCGGACCAACACAAGCAAAATCGCATCTGTTACAAATTTGATCGGAGCAACCCATGGCAACCCAGGCACAACACACGGACAAGGTTTTGGTCGTCGACGATGACAGCCGCATCCGCGACCTGCTGCGTCGCTACCTGACGCAAGAAGGCTTTGAGGTGTTACTCGCCGAAGACGGCAAGGCGCTGACCCGGGTGTTGTTGCGTGAGCCGGTCGATTTGATCGTGCTGGACTTGATGATGCCCGGCGAAGACGGTCTGTCGGTCTGCCGCCGCCTGCGCGGTGCCAACACCACCACGCCCATCATCATGCTCACCGCCAAGGGCGAAGACGTCGACCGCATCGTCGGTCTGGAGGTTGGTGCTGACGACTATTTGGCCAAGCCCTTCAATCCGCGCGAGCTGCTGGCGCGCATCAACGCCGTATTGCGCCGACGCCCACCGGTGGAGGCCCCGGGCTCACCGGCAAGCGATAAAGCGGTTGCCAAATTTGGCGAGTTCACCTTTGACATGGGTGCGCGCACGCTGCACAAGGGCAATGAAGAACTGACGCTGACCACAGGCGAATTCTCCATGCTCAAGGCGCTGGTGCGCCACCCGCGGCAGCCGTTGTCCCGCGAAAAGTTGGCGCAGCTCGCACGTGGGCGCGACTTTGAGCCTTTTGACCGCAGCCTGGACGTCCAGGTGTCACGTCTGCGCAAGCTGCTCGAGGTGGACCCTGCGGTACCCCGTTACATCCAGACAGTGTGGGGCGTGGGCTACGTTTTTGTGCCTGATGAAAACGAGTAAGTTGCACCGCTCCGAGTTGGCATGGTTCGATCAGGATGTTTTCCCGTCCTACAAGTCCGGCCTGAGCCTGTTCTGGCGCACCTTTTTTCTGCTGGCCTTGCTGCTGGTGGGCAGTGTGATCGCCTGGACGCAAACCCTGCGCGAACTGGAGTTTGAACCGCGTGCAATCCAGACCGCCAACCAAATAGCGTCAGTGGTGAACCTGAGCCGTGCCGCGGTGATGCACTCGGACGCGATTGCGCGGGTGTCGCTGTTCAAGACCATGAAAGACCAGGAACACGTCACGATCCGTCCGCGTGAACCCAAGGACGTGTTTGCACCCTTTGACGACGATTACCTGAGCCAGCACATCGAAGCGCAAATCATGACCCGACTGGGGTCAGGGACGGTGGTGGCCAGCAAGGTCAATGACGTGGAAGGGCTATGGGTTGGCTTCTCCATTGAAAAAGACCGCTACTGGTTGCAAACCGATCGCAACCGGTTTGACGAACCCGCAGGGCGCACCTGGCTCATCTGGCTGCTGACGGCGGCAGCCCTGTCGCTCACGGGCGCAGCGGGGATCGCCCGTTTGATTAACCGGCCGCTGAAAGACCTGTCGTTTGCCGCAGGCCGGGTTCGTGAAGGCGACTTTGAGGCCAGCACACTTGACGAATCGGTCAACACCCGCGAGATCCGAGCCGTCAACGTCGGGTTTAACCGCATGACGAAGAAGCTGGCCAAGATTGAGCAAGACCGCGCCGTCATGCTGGCCGGAATTTCGCATGACTTGCGCACGCCGCTGGCGCGTCTGCGGCTGGAAACCGAACTCAGCGTTGCCGACCCGCAAGCGCGCGAAGACATGGTGAGTGACATCGCCCAGCTTGACGCCATCGTTGGCAAGTTTCTGGACTACGCACGCCCGGGCAACATCGGTCTGACGGCGGTGTCGCTCAACGACTCGGTTGAATCCTGCCTGGCGCCGCTGCACAAACGCGCTGACATGCAATTCAAAGTCGCAATGCAGGAACACTTGATCGTGCTGGCTGACCCGGTTGAGCTGCAGCGCGTGCTGGGCAACTTGCTGGAAAACGCCGCACGCTATGGCAAGTCGGTCGACAAAGGCATTGCCGAAGTCGACATTTCGGCCCGTTACCGCGACGACAAGGTGGTGCTGCGCGTGCGCGACCACGGCACGGGGGTGCCACCGGACCAACTCAAACAACTCACCACGCCGTTCTTCCGCGGCGAGGCGGCGCGCACCGAGGCCAACAGCACCGGCCTGGGACTGGCCATCGTCGAACAAACCGTCTCGCGCATGGGCGGCAGTTTTGAGCTGACCAACGCGCAGAGCGGCGGCCTGTGCGCCAACATCCTGCTGCGCCGCGCCGCAAAGCAGATTGACACCTGACTGCGGGCGAGTTCAGCGCGCCTGGCGTGGCGGCAAGCCGGTGTGCTGCGTCAGGATGCGCCCCTTGACCGGCGTCGAATTTTTCTTGCGCGCGCTTTGATAACCGCTCTCGGCGAGCGGCTGCCAGGTCGGCACCAGGTGTTGCTTGCCGTTGCCAATCAGATCGGCGCGGCCCATGGTTTTGAGCGCTTCGCGCAGCAGCGGCCAGTTATTGGCGTCGTGGTAGCGCAAAAAAGCTTTGTGTAAACGTCGGCGTTTTTCACCGCGCACCACGTCCACCCGTTCGGCGCGCTCGTCGCGGTGAATGCCCTTGAGCGGGTTCAGGTTGGTGTGGTACATCGCCGTGGCGGTGGCCATGGGGCTGGGGTAGAAGGTTTGCACCTGGTCGGCGCGGAAACCATTTTTCTTCAGCCAAATGGCCAAGTTCATCATGTCTTCGTCGCTGGTGCCAGGGTGGGCGGCAATGAAGTAGGGAATCAGAAACTGTTTTTTACCGGCCTCTGCGCTGAACTTGTCAAACAGTGTCTTGAATTTGTCATAGGTGCCGATGCCGGGCTTCATCATCTTGGACAGCGGACCAGCTTCAGTATGTTCCGGCGCGATCTTGAGGTAACCGCCCACGTGGTGCTGCACCAATTCTTTCACGTACTCGGGGCTTTGTACCGCCAGGTCGTAGCGCACGCCGGAGCCAATCAAAATCTTCTTGATGCCCTTCAAGGCACGGCCACGGCGGTAAATCTGAACCAAGGGGTGGTGGTCGGTGCCCAGGTTTTGGCAAATACCGGGGTAAACACAGCTGGGTTTACGGCACGCGGCTTCAATCTCGGGGCTTTTGCAACCCAGCCGGTACATGTTGGCGGTGGGCCCACCCAGGTCTGAAATGGTGCCGGTGAAGCCTTTGACCTTGTCGCGGATGTCTTCGATCTCTTTGATGATCGAGTCTTCAGAGCGGCTCTGGATGATGCGCCCCTCATGCTCGGTGATGCTGCAAAACGTACACCCGCCAAAGCAGCCGCGCATGATGTTGATGGAAAAGCGGATCATCTCCCACGCCGGAATTTTGGTGGCGTGGTCATGGCTGCCGTTTTCGTCGGCGTACATTGGGTGTGGACTGCGCGCGTAGGGCAGGTCAAACACATGGTCCATCTCGGCGGTGGTCAGCGGTATGGGCGGCGGGTTCAGCCACACATCGCGAGCCGTTGCGCCCTCCCCGTGCGCCTGCACCAACGCGCGGGCGTTGCCGGGGTTGGTCTCCAGATGCAGCACGCGGTTGGCATGGGCATAGAGCACCGCATCAGACTTGACCGCTTCATAACTGGGCAGGCGGATCACCGTGCGCTCACGCGGTGGCAGCAGCTGTTTGCCAACCCGTGTGGGCAAGGCGGGGTTGCGCACAAAGCTGATCGGCGCAACATCAGCAGCCCGCACTTTTTTAAGGTCATTTTGCCCTGCAGCCCTTGTAATACATGCGCTAGCAGCTTGTTTTTCAGTAGCAATCTGCGCCGTGGCAACGTCTTGTTTGGCGCAGCTGCTGCCCTGCTCAGCGGCCTGCTCGCTGGTGGTTTGATAGGGGTTGAGGTGGGGCTCTACGCTGCCGGGCGCGTCTACCTCGGTGGAATCCAGCTCAAACCAGCCTAGCCGCGTGGCGTCGTCGGTGCGGCGCACAAAAGCCGTACCACGCACATCAGTGATCTGCTCAATCGGCTCGCGGCGGCTCAGGCGGTGGGCAATTTCCACAATGGCGCGCTCGGCGTTGCCATACAGCAGCAAGTCACATTTGGCATCTACCACGATGCTGCGTCTGACCTTGTCGCTCCAATAATCGTAGTGCGCAATGCGCCGCAGACTGCCCTCGATGCCACCCAACACCACGGGAACATCTTTGAACGCCTCACGGCAGCGCTGGCTGTACACAATGGCTGCGCGGTCTGGGCGCTTGCCGCCCACGTCACCCGGGGTGTAGGCGTCATCGGTGCGGATTTTGCGGTCTGCGGTGTAGCGGTTGATCATGCTGTCCATGTTGCCCGCGGTCACGCCCCAAAACAGGTTGGGTTTGCCCAGCGCCTTGAACGCCTCGGCGCTGGTCCAGTCGGGCTGCGCGATGATGCCAACGCGAAAGCCCTGGTTTTCCAACATGCGGCCGATCACCGCCATGCCAAAACTGGGGTGGTCCACATACGCATCGCCGGTGACGATGATGATGTCACAGCTGTCCCAGCCAAGTTGTTCCATCTCGGCGCGGCTCATCGGCAAAAACGGTGCCGTGCCAAAACGCACCGCCCAGAACTTGCGGTAACTGGTCAGCGGTTTGGCCGCGCGCGGGAAAAAAGACACGTCAACAAGGGCGTTCATGCAACAAAACTCACGGGGTGATTAGCGCGCGAGTGTAAGGTTTTACCCTTGTCAGGACACCTGACGTGGTTATGCCGGTGCAGATACCAAAGCCACGCTGCAACCGTCTTTGGCACTGTACGCGCCCAGTTCAAGCACCCGCATCACGGCACGCACCTGGGCTGGCGGTACCAGCAGATCTGCTTGCCCGCGCAGATGGTCGCGCACATTGGCGTAGTAGGCGAGGTAATTGCCAGCGGCATGCGGCGCGTGCTGACGAACCGCCACCGGCGCGGCCACACCCGCCAGGCTGGCCATGTGCACTATCTCGCCCGGCTGCGCATCGTCGCCCCAAGCTTTCAAATCATCCAGATGCGGACGGCCACCGGCTTTCAGGGCATCTTCCTGCCCGTCCAATCCATACTTGGTAAAGCTGCCGCGCGTGCCGTGCACCGCCCAACGCGGGCCCAACGCAGCCACCAGCGTGCTGGCGTGCAGAATCACCCGCATGCCCGAGTGTGCCTTGTCATAGCGCAACACCGCATGAAACCAGTCGTTCACCTGCGCCCCATCGCGCACACACGCCAGGTCCAATTGAATCGCCTGCGGCAGGCCCCACAACGCCAGCGCCTGGTCTACCAGATGTGGGCCCAAATCCATCCACAAGCCCGAGCCGGGCTGATCTTGCTCGCGCCAGCGGCTGGGCACCTGCGGCCTATAGCGGTCAAAGTGCGATTCCACCTGCACCACGCGGCCCAGTTGACCACTGGCCAACACCTGCTGCAGTGCCAAAAAGTCGCTGTCAAAGCGGCGGTTCTGAAACACGGTGAACACTTTGCCCAAGCGGCGCGCCAAGGTCAGCAGGGTGTCGGTCTCGGCCAGCGTCACGGTAGAAGGTTTGTCCACCAGCACATGTTTGCCAGCGTTCAAGGCGGCATGCGCCAGCTCAAAATGGCTGTCATTGGGGGTGGCAATCACCACCAGGTCAATGGCTGGGTCTGTCCACACTTCGGTCACATGCGCTGTGCAGCGCACGCCGGGCCAGTCTTGCGCCACTGCCTGCGTTTGACGGGTCACGATGCATTGAAGTTGCAAACCTGGCACGCCTGTAATCAAGGGTGCGTGAAAAATACGGCCAGCGCCGCCATAGCCAATCAGCGCCACCTGAAGCGCTGGGAGGTGGGGTAAGTCAGTGGTGTTCATGGCGTCATCTTCCCCGAAAAGACGCGCTATCGTGTAGCATTTAAGAACATTTTTTGACGCATAGAACACCATGACCATCCTCGTTCGCTTGATTTACGCCAGCAAAGTCGCCCCCAACTTCGGCCCCATGGACATGCGGGATATTTTGCAAAAATCACGCCATAACAACATTGAGGGCGGCATCACCGGCTTGTTGGTGATGGCAGACGGCCATTTTTTTCAGGCGCTGGAAGGTGATCGCATGGCGGTACACACCACCTACGCCAAAATTTTGCGTGACCCACGGCATACGAATTCGGTTGTTCTGAGTGCCACAGAAATTGAAAAGCGCCATTTCACCGACTGGTCGATGGGTTATGTGCTCAGCACCGAGAAAAATCGACCGTTGTTCATGTCGTATTCGGCTGACAAATACTTTGATCCCTTGTCCATGCGGGCGCAGGCAGCAGAGTCTTTGTTGATTGAAATTGGGCAACATGCCCGGCAAATTGGCGGCAGCGAAAGCCTGACCTAGTGCAGTGTTGCACGCTATCCGGCACTTAAAACCATGTCTTTTTGCCCCAGGCGTTGTTGCAATTCCGCGCGACACCTACGGGTATCGCTGTGGTTTGCGCCTAGCCAGAGGCAAAAATCCAGCGGTTTTAAATGTGCCGTCAAGCATGCAACATTGCACTAGGGCTTGACTGACGCCATTCACCTGCGCCCAAAAAACCGTGCTTTCTACCCTTTCCCCTTTTTTGAAAGGCTTGCTGGCCAGCACTTTGATGCTGCTCAACATCCTATTTTGGGTGCCAATTTTGCTGGTGGTATCGGTCATCAAATTACTGCTGCCGTTCAAGCGGGTGCGTTTGTGGATTGACCCGCTGCTGCTGCGCGTTGCCGAGGCCTGGATTGCCGGCAACAGCGGCTGGATGCGGCTGACGCAAAAGCTTGACTGGGACGTCACCGGCGTTGGTGAGGTGAGCCCGCGCCAGTGGTACCTGGTGGTGTGCAACCATCAGAGCTGGGTCGATATTCTGGTGCTGCAGCACGTGTTCAACCGGCGCATTCCGCTCTTGAAGTTTTTTCTCAAGAAGGAACTGATCTGGGTACCCATCATGGGCCTGGCCTGGTGGGCGCTGGAGTTCCCCTTTATGCGCCGACGCAGCGAGGCCTACCTGCAACAGCACCCTGAAGAACGCGGCAAAGACGCCGCTACCACCCGCGCCGCCTGCGAGAAATATGCGCTGGTGCCCACCAGCGTGATGAATTTTCTGGAAGGCACGCGCTTTACCCCGGCCAAGCAGCAACGCCAGCAGTCGTCCTACCGCCACTTGCTCAAACCCAAGGCCGGCGGCGTGACGCTGGCGCTGGATGCCATGGGCGAGAAGTTTGGCGCGGTACTCGATGTCACCATCATCTACCCCGAGGGCACGCCCACCTTCATGCACTTTTTACAAGGCAAGGTGAACCGCGTCGTGGTGCGCGTACGCACCCTGCCCGTGCCGCAGGCCAGCGCGCAGCCCAGTCAGGCGCCCGAGCAGGCCTTGCGCGAAGTCTGCCAACATTGGGTCAACCAGCTCTGGGCTGAAAAAGATGCCTTCATCGACACTGTCACCAAGGTGACTTGATGCACTTTTTGTCACAAGTAATGTGACCCCTGATTCAGGGTAAACCCTTTCCTTCGCTCCTGTTCGGACTGCCATAATTTCTGAAGCAGCTATGCGGCCATCGCGACCGTGAGCCACGCTAACCAGTGATCCCACTCAGACCAATCATAAGGAGACTTTTCAATGACCCTGCAACAAACCACTGTCGGTCAAACCACCGCACCAGAAGCTCAACCGGCGCGTCGCCGTTTCCTGAGCAAAGCTGCTGCCGGTGTGGCCGGTGCCGCAGCCCTGTCGGCACCGATGATCTCGGTTGCGCAATCGCCCATCGTCCTGAAAATGCAAGGCGCCTGGGGCGCCAAAGACATCTTCAACGAAATGGCTGAGGAATACGTCAAGCGCGTCAACGAAATGGCCGGTGGCCGCCTGCGCATTGACTACCTCACCGCAGGCGCTGTAGTCAAGCCGTTTGAAGTGATGGACGCGGTGAGCAAGGGCGTGCTCGACGGTGGTCACCAGGTTGCGGTGTACTGGTACGGCAAGTCAAAAGTAGCTTCCTTGTTTGGCTCAGGCCCGGTAACCGGTGCCAATGCCGAACAAACGTTGGGCTGGATGCACCGTGGTGGTGGCTACGCTTTCTACGAAGAACTGCTGAAAAAACTCAACCTCAACATCAAGGGCTTCTTTGCCTTCCCCATGCCTACGCAACCGCTGGGCTGGTTCAAAAAGGCGCCGCCCAAGACCGAAGCGGAGCTCAAAGGCTTCAAGTACCGTACCGTGGGCTTGGCGGCCGACCTGATGCAGGAACTGGGCATGAAGGTGACCCAGTTGCCTGGCGGCGAAATCGTGCCTGCCATGGAGCGTGGCGTGATCGACGCGTTCGAGTTCAACAACCCCACCTCTGACAGCCGCTTTGGCGCACAAGACGTTGCCAAGTACTACGCCATGGGTTCGTACCACCAGGCGATGGAATTCTTTGAAATCATTTTTAACAAGACCAAGTACGACGCGCTGCCGCCTGACCTGAAAGCCATCTTGCAGTACGCCTCTGAAGCCGTGTCGTCGTCCAACACCTGGACCGCCCAGGACAACTACTCGCGTGACCTGCAAAAGCTCATCACCAAAGACGGTGTCAAGGTGTCACGCACATCCAAAGCCATTTTTGCCGCGCAGATCAAAGCGTGGGATACGGTGGTTGCCAAGCTCGAAGCCGAAGACCCGTTCTTCAAGAAGGTCTACGCATCGCAAAAGGACTGGGCACGCCGCGTGGCCTATTACAGCTTCTTCAACGACGCCGACTACAAGACCGCTTACGAACACGTCTTCAAGACCAAGCTGCCAGGCTAATCCCGTCAGAGCCTTTTTTCAAACCACGGTCGCTGCCTCTGTGCAGCGACTTTTTTTGGAATGTCATGGAAAAATTCATAAAAAACATCGACAACTTTTCCAAGGCCGTTGGACATTGCTTCGGCTGGACGGTATTGGTGCTCACTGCCGGCACCTGCTACGAGGTGTTCCGCCGATACGTGCTCAATGACCCCACCGATTGGGCGTTTGACATGAGTTACATCCTCTATGGCAGCTTGTTTTTGATGTCGGGTGCCTACACTTTGTCGACCAACAGCCATGTGCGCGGCGATTTCCTCTACCGCAAGTGGTCTGTCACCACACAGGCCAAGATTGATCTGACCTTGTATTTTTTGTTTTTCTTTCCTGGCGTGCTGGCGCTGGTGTTTTCAGGGTTGGCTTACGGTTTCAATGCGGCCAGTATCCGCGAAGTCAGCGTCAACAGCCCGGTGGGCGTGCCGGTATGGCCACTCAAATTGATCATCCCGGCTGCGGGCATCACCTTGGTGCTGCAGGGCATGGCCGAAGTCTGCCGCTGCATCCTGGCCATCCGCACCGGTGAATGGCCCAGCCGTGGTGAAGACGTGGTGGAACTCGAAGTGGCGCTGCAACAGCAGTTTGGCCACAAGGAAGGCGGTGCCGCATGAGCGATCCCGCCATCGCCTTGTTTATGCTGGGCTTGTTCATCGTCTTTATTTTCCTGGGCTTTCCAATCGCCTTCACGCTGATGGCAATGGGCATCCTGTTTGGTACCTACGCCTACTATGACCCAACCCAGAGCATCCTGAGCAACAAGATTTTTTACCTGTTCACGCAAAACACCTTCAGCGTGATGAACAACGACGTGCTGATCTCGATCCCGCTGTTTTTGTTCATGGGCTACATCATTGAGCGCGCCAATATTCTCGACAAGCTGTTCCTGAGCTTGCAGGTATCGCTCAAGCATGTGCCGGGTTCGATGGCCGTCGCGGCCCTGATCACCTGTGCGCTGTTTGCCACAGCTACCGGTATTGTCGGCGCAGTGGTCACGCTGATGGGCTTGCTGGCGCTGCCGTCGATGCTCAAGGCCGGTTATGACGAGAAGCTGGCCACCGGCGTCATTGCCGCTGGCGGCACGCTGGGCATCTTGATTCCGCCGTCGATCATGCTGATCGTCTACGCCGCCACCGCAGGTATATCGGTCGTCAAGCTCTACGCCGCGGCGATGATCCCGGGCTTGTTGCTGGCCGGTTTGTATCTGGTGTACGTCATCTTGCGCTGCGTCATCAATCCGTCTTTGGCACCCAAGGCCAAAGACGCTGAAAGCTACAGCTTTGCACAATCAGCCTACCTGTTGGTGACTGCCTTCCTGCCCTTGGCCTTGCTGATTCTGACGGTGTTGGGCTCTATTTTGTTTGGTCTGGCCACGCCCAGCGAGGCTGCGGCCATGGGCGCTTTGGGTGGCATCATTTTGGCCATCGTCTACCGGGCGTTTACCTGGCAGCGTTTGCGTGAAGCGGTCTTTTTGACTGCCAAAACCTCCGCCATGGTGTGCTATTTGTTTGTCGGCTCATGGACATTTTCCAGCGTGTTCTCTTACCTGGGCGGCGAGAGTGTCATCAAGGAATTTGTGCTCTCGATGGACCTGAACACCTGGCAGTTTCTGATCATGGCGCAGGTGATCATCTTCATCCTGGGCTGGCCGCTGGAGTGGAGCGAGATCATCATCATTTTTGTACCGATCTTCCTGCCCATGCTCGAACACTTCAACGTCGACCCGATGCTGTTTGGTATCTTGATCGCTGTGAACCTGCAGACCTCGTTCCTGACACCACCGATGGCCATGTCGGCCTACTACCTCAAAGGGGTGGCGCCGCCGCAGGTGGCGTTGTGGACCATCTTCAAGGGTTGCTTTCCGTTCCTGGGCATGGTGTTTTTGACGCTGGGGCTGCTCTACGCGCAACCCAGGTTGATCAACTGGTTGCCCGACCTGATGTACAACAGCGCCAGCGCCGAGCCGCAGGAAGCGATTGCTACCGATGGCAGCGAAATGGACCCGGCATTTTTGCTCGGCGGCGCTGACAAGCCCACCGAGAGCAACAGCGCCGAACCACCAACCGACAAGCCGACGGATGAGCCAGCCAAAGAAGGCACAGGCTTTGATCCGGCGTTTCTGGGCGGGGGTGCCAAACAATGACCCACAGCCGACACGTCCACGAACTGACCGCCACCGAGCTCACTGCTGCCATGCAGCAAGGCCAACTGGCGCTGTCGGACTATCTAAACGCGATGCACACCTTTACCCAGGCGGTCGACCCGCAGGTGCTGGCGTTTGCGCACTACAACCAGGACATCGTCAAACTGCAGGCTGAGCCACTGGACGCTTTGCGCGCCAGCGGTATGGACCTGCCGCCCTTGTACGGTGTGCCAATTGCCGTCAAGGACGTCATCGACACCGAGGTCTACCCGACCGAATACGGTTTTGCCGCCACCCTTGGCCGCACCCCAAGCCAGGATGCCTACCTGGTGCACCGGCTGCGCGCTGCGGGCGCCATCATCTGGGCCAAGGCACACACCACCGAACTGGCTTATCTGCACCCCAGTGTCACGCGCAACCCGCGTGTACCCGGGCACACGCCAGGGGGGTCGTCCAGTGGTTCAGCGGCAGCGGTGGCGGCCGGTCTGGTCCCGGCGGCCATTGGCACCCAGGCCAACGCGTCGGTCATCCGGCCGGCGTCGTTTTGCGGCGTCTATGGCTACAAGCCAACGCGGGAACTGATCTGCACCACCGGTGTGTTGCGCTGCACGCAGTCGCTTGACCAGATCGGCGTTTTCGCCCGCAGCTGCGAGGACCTGGCGCTGGTGGCGCAGACCATGATTGGCGCGTACCCGACGGCGCAGGGACGTACCGTGTTTCCCATGAATCTGCTTGGACTGTGCAAGCAAGAGCCGCCGCTGCAGCCCAAGCTGATGTTTGCCCGCACGCCGTTCTGGGACCAGATGGCCCCGCTAGCGCAAGAAGCATTCCTGGAACTCAAGGACGAGTTGTCCGACTGCCTGACCGAGCTTGAGCTGCACGCCTCGGTGGCCAACTCGGTCGGTTGGCTCAAAACCGTGATGGAAGCCGAAATGAGCGTCAACGTCGAGCCGCTGGTGGGCGCTGCTGCGGGTCAGCTCAGCCCTGAAATTGTCGGCCTGATGGAGCGCGGCCAGAAGATTTCGGCGTCTGATTACTTGCACGCGCTCGCGCGCATGCACGCTGCAGCAGACGCTTTTGACGAGTATTTTGAACATTTTGACGCCATCCTCACACCCGCTGCACTGGGGCCAGCGCCCGTCGGCCTGGACAGCACGGGCAGTCCGGTCATGTCGACCATCTGGAACTTTGCCGGCCTGCCTTGTGTGTCGTTGCCGCTGCTGCAAACCGAGGACGGCCAACCGATCGGCGTGCAACTGGTGGGCAAACGCAATGACGACGGCAGGTTGCTGCGCACCGCCCGCTGGCTGGTGCAGCGTCTGGGACAGTAAGGCGCTTGGCGCACGTTTTTACAGGAAATCCAATGAACACAAAAATCTTCAACCTGATTGCCTTGGTGCTGCTGGCGTTGTTTTTTCTGCCCTACGTGCTCAAGCTCCAACAGCTCGATCTGACGCTTCTGTTGCTCGGTGGCATCGCCATGCCGCTGTACGACCTGCTGAGCAACCAAAAAGACGCCAAGTAACTGTCCACTACCGCAAATGCTTGGTCATCTTGGCGGCAAACATCTCGGGAATCCCCAGTCGGCGCGGTCCCGGGATCAGCTCAAACGACTCACCCGCCTGCAAACTTCCTGGTTCGTCCACTGCCAGATAGAAGCCGCAGCAACCGTTTTGCGCCATCCGCTTGCCCGCCATGTTGAAGCCCATGGCCGCGTTGAATTTGTAGCAGGGTTCGCGCGGTTGCGTCACACGCAGGGCGCAGTGGGAAAAGCGCAGCACATCGCCCACCCAAACGTCGCGCTCCAGCACGCCTGAAAGCGTCAGGTTTTCACCCAAACTACCCCAGGCCAGCGCGTCGTCTATGCCACACAGGCCCGCTGCGGCGCGTTGGTCTTGCCAAAACGGGTAGTGCGCGCTCGGGTAGGCGTAGACCGCTTTGTCCAGCCCGCCGTGCACTGACAAATCAGCCTGTTCATCGCCCACCAGCCCCAGGCGCTGCACGGTCACCAGGCCCGTGACGTGCTGTTTGTGAATGGCCGTCAACACGGCGCGGCCGTGAATATTGACGCGCCGCGCATGGGCTGTCTGGATGCCGAGCAATTGGCGCATGGGAGACTCCTTGGAAAGCGGGTTGAACGACAATGGCGCGCCAGAATAACCCATTTCCAACCCGCCATGCTTGCCCGACTGTTACGCGCCATCTACCTGTTTCAACTGATCTGCGGTGCGCTGCTGGGCAGCACTCTGGCGGTGCGTCTGACCGAAAACGGCGCGGGCAGCGCTGCTTTGCTTTTAGTGCCCTTGTGCTCATTGGGTCTGCCTGTGCTGCTACAGTTTTTGACAATCGTGACGCTGATGCTGCGCTCGCGCAGCGGCAACGCCGGGGCGCTGTGGTGGCGCGCATTGTGGGGCGAATTCAAGGCCGCGCTGCTGATCTTCATGCTGCGCCAGCCCTGGCCACACAGGCAAAGAGGCGTCCAGCTGCCGTCGGCTCCATCGCAAAGGCAGCTGGGTCAAAACGCTTTGCCGGTGCTGCTGGTACACGGCTATATTTGCAATCACCGGGTATGGGATGACATGGCGCTGGCGCTGCGTCACGCCGGCCACCCGGTGTTGCGGGTTGATCTGGAGCCGCTGTTTACCTCGATTGACAATTACGCTGCCACGCTGGAGCGCAGCGTCACCACCTTGCTCGACCAAACCAAATCAAGGCAGGTGGTGCTGGTCGGCCACAGCATGGGCGGGTTGGCCATACGCGCCTGGCTGCGCGCGCACGGGCCAGCCCGGGTGGCACGCATCCTCACACTGGGCACGCCGCACCAGGGCACGCGCATTGCGAAGGCTTCTATGACACCCAACGGCGCACAAATGGTCTGGCAAAGCAACTGGCTGCAAGCGCTGGCTGACAGTGAGGACCCGGCCAAGCGCGCGCTGATGCACATCGCCATCACGGCGCAAGACAACGTGGTGTATCCACAGGCCGAGCAGGTGTTGCCCGGTGCGCAGGTAAAGCATTTTCAGGGTATTGGCCACCTGCAAATGTGCCTGGACCGCGCCGTGATCGACTGGGTTTGCCAGCAGGCGGCCACATTGAACACGCCGTCATGAACGGCCCCGAAGTCTCCTTACCGCCGCATCCGCATCCGCAATCGCTGCGCGAGCTGTTCTGGGCCTTCACCTGGCTGGCACTGCAGGGCTTTGGCGGCGTGCTGGCGGTGGTACAGCGCGAGCTGGTCGACAAGAAGCAGTGGCTCACACGCGCGCAGTTCATCGAAGACTGGGCCGTGGCGCAAGTGCTGCCCGGCCCGAACGTGGTGAACCTGTGCCTGATGATTGGCGACCGCTACTTTGGCGTGCGCGGCGGCCTGACTGCGCTGGCGGGCATGCTGACGTTTCCGCTGCTGCTTGTGCTGGTGCTGTCGTGGCTGACCCTGGGTGCAGCCGATTCGGTGCAGCTGCAAGGCGCGTTGCGTGGCATGGGTGCGGTGGCTGCCGGCATGATTGCTGCCACCGGCTTCAAGCTGTTTCCGGCCTTAAAGCAAAATGTGCTTGGAGCCCTTTTATGCTCTATGCTGGTAGCTATAACTTTTGCATTGATTGCACTGCTGCGCGTGCCGCTGATCTGGGTTTTACTGGCGCTGGGCAGCCTCACCAGCGTGTGGGCCAATCGGCTGCTGGCAGCCGCGCAAGGGCAACGCGCGCCATGAGCATCACGCTGACCACAGCCGACTGGCTGACGCTGCTCACCCATTTTTTAACGCTGTCGCTGTTGGCCATTGGCGGTGCCATTACCACCGTGCCCGACATGCACCGCGTGCTGGTGGACGACCACCACTGGCTGCTCGACAACCAGTTCAATGCGTCTATTGCACTGGCGCAGGCCGCGCCCGGCCCCAACGTGCTGTTTGTGGCGCTGCTGGGCTGGAACGTGGGGCTGAACGCCGCAGGCGGTGCCGAGGCTGGCGTCATGGCCTGGGCCAGCGCCACCTTTGGCATGCTGCTGACCATGGTGGGCATTTTGTTGCCCAGCACCACGCTGACGTTTGTGGCCTCGCGCTGGGGCCATCAGAACCGAGAGTTGCGCGCCGTACGAGCGTTCAAGCAGGGCATGGCCCCGATCGTGGTCGGGTTGCTATTGGCCACCGGCTGGGTATTGACCACCAATCTGGGCACGAGCCTGCAGCATTGGCCGCTGTGGCTCATTGCTGCGTTCAGCGCGCTGGTAGTCTGGCGCACCCGGCTGCACCTGCTATGGTTGTTGGGTGCGGGCGGTTTGCTGGGCTGGTTTGGCGTGGTTTAGTGTGGCGTTGCACGCGGGCCTGATGCCCAGCCCGATCAGTGCGGGTTCTCGAAAAAGATGTAGTTCGAGGCGTAGTCGCTGATCTCGAAATAGACTTTTTTCTCGTTCGGGTCGATCACGAAATTGAGGTTTTCATCCAGCACACCGTAGCCGTAGCGGTACGGGCGCGGCTGGTTGTCTTGCGTACCCATGGCGGTGGACAGTTTGTCGATCTTCATGAAGCGGCGCACAACCTTGTCACCCGCATAAAACTCCAGCACGCCGTTGGTGCCGGTCCAATTCTGGATGTCGCGGCTGATTTTGTTCTGTTGCTCCTGCGTGCAACCCTGCAAGAAAAATAGGGCTGTAGCCCCCGTCAATAAAGCGCAAGCAGCTCTTAATTTCATTGCATTCATGGCAACTCCCAAGTCAAAAAAACAGTTCAAATAGCCATTCGCTGGCGCAGCGCCTCAAACAGACACACGCCGCTGGCAACCGACACGTTCAGGCTTTCCACCGCGCCGCGCATGGGGATGCTGACCAGCGCATCACAGGTTTTGGCAGTCAACGCACGCATGCCATCGCCCTCGGCCCCCAGCACCAAGGCCACCGGGCCTTTCAAGTCGGCCTGGTACAGCGTCTTGTCAGCTTGATCGCTGGTACCGATGATCCAGATGTTGCGCTCTTTGAGTTCGTTCAAAGTGCGCGCCAGGTTGGTCACCATGAAATACGGTACTGTTTCTGCCGCACCGCTGGCCACCTTGGCGACCGTGGCGTTGATACCCGCAGCGTGGTCTTTGGGTGCAATGACCGCGTGCACGCCCGCGCCATCAGCCACGCGCAGACAAGCGCCCAGGTTATGCGGGTCTGTGACGCCGTCGAGCACCAAGATCAGCGGCTGATCACGCTGCGCCACCGGTTTGTCGGCGTTGGCCGCTTCGAGTTGCTCCAGCAATTCGTCAAGTGACTTCACCTGCGCCAGTTCATGCACGCGCGCCGCAACCCCCTGGTGGCCGTGGCTGCCGCACAACTTGGCCAGACGCATGCTGTCGGCTTCGATCAGGCGCACACCAGCCTCGGTGACTTTCTCGATGAACTGGCGCATGCGCGCGTCGCGTCGGGTTGGGTCAGCGTAAATTTCGACGATGGATTTGGGCGCGGTTTTCAGGCGCACGCCCACGGCGTGAAAGCCGAACAGAACTTTGGGGGTAGACATGTATTGAATTATCGCTGGCGCTCACAACGCGATGCCAAAAGCAAGTCGAAGCGCACGCGCTGCATCCAGATGCGCTTGGCGCGCCTGCGGCAGCACGCGGCCCATCTTGATGAACTCGTGGGTGACACCGCGGTACAGCTCCAGGTCCACTGCCACACCGGCAGCGCGCAGGCGGTCGGCGTACAGCAGTCCTTCGTCGACCAGCGGGTCGCATTCGGCCAGACAAAACCAGGCCGGGGCGACACCATCGACATCAGGCGCGTTTAGCGGTGCAAAACGCCAGTCCTCGCGGTCAGCGTGGTTGGGAATGTAGAGGTCAAAAAAGTACGCAACGTGCTCGGCCTCCAGCACAAAACCCTTGCCAAAGGTGCGATGCGACAGCGTGTCGGCGTGCGCGCAGGTGCCTGGGTAAAACAGCAGTTGCAGCGCCAGCTTCAGGCCGGCATCGCGCGCTTGCAGCGCACACGCGGCGGCCAGCGTGCCGCCAGCGCTGTCACCGCCCACTGCGATGCGGGCAGGATCCAGCCCCAGTTCAAGCCCATGCTGGTGCACCCACTGCACGGCATCCCAGGCATCTTCAAACGCCACCGGAAAGCGGTACTCGGGGGCCAGGCGGTAACCCACTGAGATCACCGCGCAATGCGCCAGATGGCTCAGGCTGCGGCACAAAATGTCGTGCGTGGCGATGCTGCCAATGGTGAAGCCACCCCCATGCAAATACACCAGCACAGGCAGGGGCGGCTGCATTGAGGCCAGGCCTGGCGCGTACAAGCGCACCGGCAAGTCAAAGCCATCGCGCGCGGGCACGGTGAAGCTCTCCACCCGCGGTAACTTTGTTGGTGGCAGGTCCAGCACATCGGCGCCGAGCTCGTAGGCGGCACGCGCCTGTTGCGGGGTCAGCGCGTGCAGTGGCACGTGCGCCGCACGCGCCATGCGCTCGATCACGCCACGCATGGCGGGGGTCAACAGGGCGCGGGGATTTTGGTGGTGGGTCATGGGCTGCGTGGTTGGTGATAAAGTAGTCACGTTTTTGTATATATTTTAGGAGGCCGCTCATGCAAGTTGAAGCCAAACTCTTCAAATCGGGCAACAGTCAGGCAGTCCGCCTGCCCAAAGCGTTTCGGATGCCCGGCGATACCGTCTGGATTGACCGCGATGCGGCCACTGGCAACGTCATTTTGAGAGCCAAAGACGATGACAAGCGCAAACGCAACTTGGAAGAATTGTTCAGACTGATTCGCGAGCAGCCTTTCACTGAAGACTTCATTCCCCCGCGTGATGATGCATGTCGTCCCAGCCCATTTGAAGACTGGGAAGCCCGTGATCTGGCTGAACCCACCCAACTTGAAAAAGTGACGAAGGTTGCGAAGCGTACGCGCAAGACAACAGTCTGATGCGTTACCTGCTCGACACCAACATCGTCAGTTACTTTGTAAAAGGTGTCAGCGCCAGTTTGGTGCAACGTATGCAAGCCGGGGTGGACGCACAAGACATTGCCATATCCGCCGTTACCCGTGCCGAATTGCGCTACAGCGTTGAATTGATGGACAAATTCGACAAACGCCGCCGCCGCATTGATCTGGTACTGAAGGAATTGCCCACACTACCTTGGAGCACTGAGGCCGCCGATGAATTCGGTCGAATCAGAGCCTATTTAAAGCGCAACGGCTGCCCTGTGGGAGAGTTTGACACTCAAATCGCCGCCCACGCCTTGACTGAAAAGCTGATTCTGGTCACCCACAACACGCGCCATTTTGAAAACGTGCCGCATCTGAAACTTGAAGACTGGATGGCTTGAACATGGCCACAAGCCCACCGGCGCTGCGCGCGCAACTGCAAACCGCCCCGCACGACCTATCCACCAACAACCTCGCTGATAGCGCCACCCAACTGCTCGCCACCCTGGGCTAGGCCAGTCCAAAAACCTCACCCTACCCCATGATCCAACAGCCTTTGCCAAAGAAATTGAACACCTGACCGGTGGTGCAAAGCAGCTCAACCCAGAGCACGCCAGCCTGACCGACTGGCCGCCGAAATCGCAAAAACCACTTTTGGGGTCACCCCCAGTGAGCACAGCCAGGTCAAAAGTCTTGATCAGGTAAAAACCGGCAACAACCTGCGCGACCACATGACCGATCTGGAGCTGATTTTTACCATGCTGGGTGAAGCCAGCACCACTGAAATTGCTCGTAAAGCCGATGCCCAAGGCTTTATTGAAAACCGCACATCGGCAAGACAGGGTGGCCATTCAACCTAAGCGCGCAAGCTCTGGCATTAACATTGCTAGATCACACATTAGGATCAGCCTGATTTTTAACTTTTTGAGACACCCTTTACATGTCCATCCACGCCGCCATCAACCACGTTACCCACTACAGCTACGACCGCTTGGTTGCGTTGGGGCCGCAGGTGATACGTTTGCGCCCTGCCCCGCACTGCCGCAGCAAGATCATTTCCTATTCGCTCAAGATCGAGCCCGAGGGCCATTTCATCAACTGGCAGCAAGACCCGTTTGCCAATTACCAGGCGCGCATTGTCTTCCCGGAAAAGACCAGGGAGTTCAAGGTCACCGTCGACGTGGTGCTGGACATGGCGGTCTACAACCCGTTTGACTTTTTTCTGGAGCCCGCCGCCGAAGAGTTCCCGTTCAGCTACGAAGACGACCTGAAGCAAGAGCTGGCCCCCTACCTCACACCCGACCCCGTTACCCCGCTGCTGCAAGCGTATCTCGACAAGGTTGACCGCACCAAGCGCCGCAGCGTGCTGTTTTTGGTCGACCTGAACACGTCGGTCCACCACGCCATCAACTACACCATTCGCATGGAGCCGGGTGTGCAAACACCTGAAGAAACGCTGAAGCTGGCTTCGGGCTCGTGCCGCGACTCGGCCTGGCTGATGGTCCAACTGCTACGCAATTGCGGGCTGGCGGCGCGCTTTGTGTCGGGCTACCTGATCCAGCTCAAACCCGACGTGAAGGCGCTGGATGGCCCCAGCGGCACCGAAGTCGACTTTACCGACCTGCACGCCTGGTGCGAGGTCTATCTGCCCGGCGCTGGCTGGGTGGGGCTGGATGCCACCTCGGGCCTGCTCGCTGGTGAAGGACACATCCCGCTGGCTTGCACACCGCAGCCCTCGGGTGCGGCACCCATTGAGGGCCGCAGCGACAAATGCGAAGTGGAATTTGCCCACCACATGGCCGTGACCCGCGTGTACGAGTCGCCGCGCGTGACCAAGCCCTACACCGAAGAGCAGTGGGCCGCCATCATGGCGCTAGGCGATGCGGTTGACGCCGATCTGAGCACCAACGACGTGCGCCTGACCATGGGCGGCGAGCCCACTTTTGTGGCCGTGAGCGACCGCGACGCACCAGAATGGAACACCGATGCCCTCGGCCCGACCAAACGCGGTTATGCCACCGAATTGGTGCACAAACTGCGCAAGGAATATGGCGAGGGCGGCTTTTTGCACTTTGGCCAAGGCAAGTGGTACCCCGGCGAACAGCTGCCGCGCTGGGCGCTCAACATTTACTGGCGCGCCGACGGCCAGCCGGTCTGGGCCAATCCGGCTCTGTTTGCCGACGAACGCATACCCATGCACTACACGCACGCTGACGCGCAGCGCTTTTCAACCACGCTGGCCGCCAAGCTCGGCGTCACGGCCAAATTCATCCAGACCGCTTATGAAGACACCTGGTATTACCTCTGGCGCGAACGCCGCCTGCCGGTCAATGTCGATCCGTTCAACTCAAAACTGGACGACGAGATGGAGCGCGCCCGCCTGCGCCGTGTCTTTGAGCAAAAACTCGACACCCCCGTTGGTTATGTGTTGTCAATCAAAGTGACGGGTTACGACGACACCTATGGCGCCGCCTGGACCACCGGCCCCTGGTTTTTGCGCGACGAACGCATGTACCTGATGCCCGGCGACTCGCCCATGGGCTTGCGCCTGCCGTTGGACTCGCTGCCGTGGGTTAGTCAAGCCGACTTCCCCTACATGATCGAGCAAGACCCCAGCACCCTGCGCGGTGACTTGCCAGCCTACGCTGCAGTCGCTGCGCGTTACGCACCCAGCCACGCGCCCGGCAAAGCGGGGCTGGCGCTCGGTGCGGCGCGTCGCGCAGCCGCCGCTGCTGCGGGCAGCGTCAACGCCACAGCGGCCATGCCGTTTGTCGCTGGCGCCCTGCCACCCTCTGAGGCCACCCGGGTGATGCAAAACCCGACCGCTTTTGCCGACAGCACCAGCACGTCCAGCCACGCTCAAAGCGCCCAGCAAACCGAGCCCGCCGACTTTGCCCGTTTACCCGGCCCGCACGAGTCTGCCCACTGGATCACCCGCACCGCGCTGTGCGTGGAGGTGCGCGACCCGCGCCGCGCCAATGGCCCGGCGGCCGAAGCTGTGGGTGAGTCATCCGGCGTGATCTACATCTTTATGCCGCCGCTGGAGCGGCTGGAGTATTACCTGGACCTGCTGGCCGCCGTGGAAGCGACAGCGCAAGAGCTGGGCGTGCGGATCGTCATTGAAGGCTACCCGCCCCCGCGTGACCCGCGCCTGAAGCTTCTCAGCGTCACACCCGACCCCGGCGTGATCGAGGTCAACATCCACCCGGTGACCCACTGGAGGGACCTGGTGCGCAACACCGAGTTCTTGTACAACGCCGCCTTTGAGTCGCGTCTGTCTGCAGAAAAATTCATGACCGACGGCCACCACACCGGCACCGGTGGCGGCAACCACTTTGTCATGGGTGGGGCCACGCCGTCTGACAGCCCGTTTTTGCGCAAGCCAGAGCTGCTGGCCAGCCTGCTGCTGTACTGGCACAACCACCCGTCCTTGAGCTATTTGTTCAGCGGCATGTTTGTCGGCCCCACCAGCCAGGCCCCGCGTGTGGACGAAGCCCGCAACGACCAGCTCTACGAGCTTGAAATCGCGCTGGAACAAATCTACAAAAACCGTGAGATTTATGGTCGATTTCCCGCCGGGCCGCCCCAAGGGAAATCAGCCCCCACGGGGGGCAGCGAATCCAACGAAGTGGCTGAGCGTGGGGGCCATCCCATGCCACCGTGGCTGGTCGACCGCACCCTGCGCAACATCCTGATCGATGCCACCGGCAACACGCACCGCAGCGAAATCAGCATTGACAAGATGTACTCGCCCGACTCCGCTACCGGTCGCCTGGGGCTACTGGAGCTGCGCGCCTTTGAGATGCCGCCACACCCGCACATGAGCAGCGTGCAGCAGTTGCTGCTGCGTGCGCTGATTGCCCGCTTCTGGAGAGCACCGTACCGGGCCCCCGCCACGCGCTGGGGCACCGAGCTGCACGACCGCTTCATGCTGCCGAAATTCATTGAGATGGATTTCCACGACGTGATGGCCGAAATGCGCGCGAGCGGCTTCGCCTTTGACGACAGCTGGTTTGCGCCGCACGTGGAGTTCCGCTTTCCGCTGATTGGATCGGTCAGCTCGGCAGGCATCGAGCTGACATTGCGCAACGCGCTGGAACCCTGGCATGTAATGGGCGAGGAAGGCGCGCCGGGCGGCACCGCACGCTATGTGGACTCGTCGCTGGAGCGCATCGAGGTGCGCGTCACCGGCCTGAACGAGAGCCGCTACGTGGTCACCTGCAACGGCCGCGCCATGAGCTTGCAGCCCACCGGCGTGCAAGGTGAATATGTGGGCGGCGTGCGCTACAAGGCGTGGAACCCGCCGAGCAGCCTGCACCCCAGCATTGGCGTGCATGCGCCGCTGACGTTTGACATTGTGGACACCTGGATGAAACGCAGCTTGGGCGGCTGCCAGTACCATGTGGCGCACCCCGGTGGTCTGAGCTACCAGAGCCTGCCGGTCAACGCCAATGAGGCCGAGAGCCGCCGCTTGTCGCGCTTTACCGCCATGGGCCATACGCCGGGAGTCATGCAGGTGCCGCCAGCCACCATCAACGTGCCCGGCAGTCGCGAGTTTCCGTTCACGCTGGACTTGCGTCGGGGCTAACCGGCATGAAGCCAGAGCGTCACACCAAATAACGAAAGCGTCCCGACATCGCGAACGGCGTGACGGCGGTCTTTCACGTTGAAGACGTACCACCTGACGTTGCGCTACTGCAGGAGAAAACAAGCCGCAACCCTTGTGATATAAATTCAAGAAGCTATTTTTTATAGCATATTTTCAAGTGCAACAGCCAGCACTGGTGTTGCCACTGGTTTCACAAAGGCACCCAACACCGTCACCTCACTGGCCTGTGCAATGTCTTTGGCCAGCGACAGCATTTGCATGTCCACGCCGCTGAGCAACACCAGACCGCCAGGGTAGCGTTGTGCGGCCAAAGCGTTGATCAGTTCAATGCCGTCCATGTCGGGCATGAAGACATCGCAAATGATGGCGTGCGGTGGCTGGGGCTGTTTGGCCAGCAGCGCCAAGGCGCTGTGGCCGTTGTTGGCGCATTGCACCCGGGTGATGCCCAGGCTGCCCAGCATTTCGGTCAGGAGGTCTTGGGTAAAGACGTCGTCGTCCACCACCAAAATAGAGAGGTCAGAAAGCTTCATAGATCAGTGCCCTGGTCAAGGTGGGTGCTGGGATGGCGATCGGTACTGTGGCTGGCAAGTATCCGCTGTCAAACCGCTGGTGTCTATGCCCCATTTGGGGAATTCGGTGCACCAAGCGGCTGTGGCAGTGCGTTCGCTATAGCCGATTTGGCGGCGTCAAAGGTGCTGGGTAGCTCAGCCATCAGCGCGGTGCACGTGGCCAGATCGCCCGCCCGGCCTGCGTTTTCTAGCTGCTGGCACAGTTCGCCCAGCGCCAACGCGCCCACCGAGCGGGCGGCAGATTTCAGGGTGTGGGCTATGCCGCCCAGTGGCGCCGCGTCCGCTGCGTGCAAGGCCTGCACCATGGCGCTCACCTGGGTCTGTGCGTTGGTCAAAAACTTGGTCAACAAGCGCTGGTGCATGGCGGGGTTGTTGCCCACCAGGTCGGTCAGGGTGCCTGAATTCCATACGTAAAATCGGCCTGTAGCTCTTGTATATATTGCGCGGACAGCTATTTTTTTGGTAGCTATTTCGTTCAAAGCAGGCTCATTTGCCGCAGCCGTATCCACTGCAGGGGTGTCAGGCCCAGCGTCACGCTGGGGCATCCATTTGGCCAGCATCGGGCCGAGCTCACTCAGACGCAGCGGTTTACTTAAAAAGTCGTCCATGCCTTGGGCTTTGCAGCGCTCGGCCTCGCCACTCATGGCATTGGCGGTGATGGCGATGATGGGCAGGTGGGTGCCGCTGGGCTCTTCGGCGCGGATGGCGCGGGTCAGGCCAAAGCCGTCCAGGTTGGGCATGTGGCAGTCGGTCAGCAGCAAGGCGTAGCGGCTTTGGCGGTGCGCGCGCCACAGCGCCAGCGCCATGGCACCGTCTGGCGCAGCTTCGCAGGCATAGCCCAGCAGGCGCAGCTGCTCGCGCAGCACATCGCGGTTGGTTTCGTTGTCTTCGGCCAGCAAAATCAGCAAGCCCTGGGCTGCGGCCTGCGCCAGGTTGGGCGCTGGTTTGCGTTCCTGTAATCGCCGCTCGGGCTGAGCTTGGGGAATCAATTCGGCGGGCGCGGGCATCAGCGGCAACGTCAGGGTGAAGGCTGAGCCCCTGCCCGGTTGGCTTTGCACCGAAATGTGACCACCCATCAGCTGTGCCAACCGCTGGCTGATGGACAGCCCCAGGCCGGTGCCACCAAACTCGCGCGAGGTGCTGGCATCGGCCTGGGTGAAGGCGCAAAACAGTGTGTTCAGCACCTCAGCACGCATGCCAATGCCGTTGTCAGACACCGTGACCTGCAAGCCCAGTTGGCCGTCGTCCTGGGTAACCGCACTGGCGCTCAGGCTCACCCGGCCAGGCTGCTCTGGGCGGCTGTGGGTGAACTTGAGCGCATTGCCCAGCAGGTTGAGCAAGACCTGGCGCAAACGGGTGGGGTCAGCCATGACCCACTGGGGCAATTGGGGGTCAAGCGCGACCGACAACACGATCGACTTACCCAACGCGGCCGGGTTCATCAACTGCACCACCTCTTGGGTGAGTTGGTGCATATCGGTGGGCAGCGACTCCACAGCCAGTTTGCCCGCCTCCATCTTGGAGTAGTCCAAGATGTCATTCAAAATGGCCAGCAGGCTCATGGCCGATTGCGCCATCGTGCGCACCATGCGCTGCTGCTCGGGCGACAAGGGGGTTTGCTGCAACACGTCCACCATGCCCACCACGCCGTTCATCGGGGTGCGGATTTCATGGCTCATGTTGGCCAAAAATTCAGACTTGGCTTGGTTGGCCGCGTTGGCGGCTTGCTCGGCCTGGCGCAGTTCTGCGGTGCGTTCCTGCACCAGGTCTTCCAGGTGGTCGCGGTACTGCGTCAGCTCCTGAGTCAGCTGGTTGGCACGGTCCAACGCCGTGCGCGCAGCAAATTCGCTCTCTCGCAAACCCACTTCCAGCTCTTTGCGCTCGGTGATGTCCTGAATGGTGCCGCGCATCGCCAAGGGCTTGCCATCGGCATCAAAGCTGACTTTACCCAACCCCTGCACCCAGCGTGTTTGACAGTCAGAAGGCCGCACAATGGGGTAGTCGCGGTTAAAAAAGCCGTCGCCCTGAAGCACTTTGGCAAAGTAATCCAGCATGGTTTGCCGCTGCTCGGGTGCCACCAACGCGTCCCAGCCTTGCACCGTTCTTTCGTAACTGGCATCAATGCCAAAAATGCCATCCAACACTGGCGAGCTTTGCCACTGACCGGTTTGAATGTTCAGGGTG
>Ga0210058_1000206_pt1 | contig 58245 bp, 42 predicted proteins | sample CryGeymeta201511_FD_183979 | JGI IMG/M metagenome (GOLD analysis project Ga0210058, IMG submission 183979) | Groundwater microbial communities from Crystal Geyser aquifers in Utah, USA - Crystal Geyser metaG 2015-11 (SPAdes) (version 2) | ecosystem: Environmental > Aquatic > Deep subsurface >...
ACCCATCTTGCTGCTGCTATTTTATAGAAATGTTGATAAATATTATTAAAATAACAGCGTAGAATGGTCTTAGAATCGTACTTTTAAATTCTTATTTTTAGCTTCTAAATCTCCATGATGTATTTAATTTTTGACACAGAAACCACTGGTTTACCAAAACGTTGGAATGCCCCAATATCCGATACCAACAACTGGCCACGCTGTGTTCAACTCGCTTGGCAAGTGCACGACGCTATGGGCATTTGCCTTTCACATCAAGATTATTTAATAAAACCCGAAGGTTTTAACATTCCCTACGACGCCGAAAAAATTCACGGAATTTCTACTGAACTCGCCGAAAAACAAGGACTTCCTTTGCGCGAAGTTTTAACAATTTTTAATAAAGATTTAGAAAATACAACATTTATTGTCGGTCAAAATTTGAGTTTCGACATCAATATTATGGCTTGCGAATTTATTAGAGCAGGCCTAGAAACTCCCCTCAATAAACGGCCTGTTTTAGATACTTGCACCGAAGATACTGCCAAACTATGCCAGTTGCCAGGCGGACGTGGCGGCAAACTCAAATTGCCAACCCTAACCGAATTACACCAATATTTATTTGGTGAACCTTTTGCCGAAGCACATAATGCAACCGCCGATGTTGAAGCTACCGCACGTTGCTTTTTTGAATTGCTGAGAACAGGCAATTATTCGGCATCGCAATTGCAAACCACCCCCGATTATTTTGAGCAATTTAAGCAAGCTAATCCTGGGTTTATAAAAGCGTCTCACTTAAAACACATCAATTTAAAGGAAGCCAGCAAAGCCTTAGAAATGACTTTTGCTGCCGAAAACCTAGAGGTAACCATTGTTGATACGGCTACCGAAAATTTAGACAATTATCCCTTTTCGCATTTACATAATTATTCGCAGTTTTCTATTTTACAATCAACTACAGGCATTTCTGAATTAATAAAAGCCGCCCTAATCAACAAAATGCCTGCCGTTGCCTTAACGGATATCGGTAATATGATGGGCGTTTTTAATTTTGTAACCGAAATTGACAAACACAACCAATCGGTCATTAAAGCAAATGCCCTTTTAACCAAAAATGAAAAACCACAGCCCACTTTAAAACCGATTGTGGGATGCGTTTTTAATGTTTGTGAAAACCATTTAGACCGCACGCACAAAGATAATGGCTACCAATTGGTGTTGCTGGCAAAAAATAAACAAGGCTATCACCATCTGGCAAAAATGGCATCAATTGCCAGCACCATAGGTTTTTATTATGTGCCGAGAGTTGATAAAGAAGTTATTAAACTTTACAGAGATGATTTAATCGCTTTAAGCGGAGATACCTACGGTGAAGTTGCCGGTAAAATACTAAACCTTGGCGCGCAACAAGCCGAAGAGGCTTTGTTGTATTGGAAAGACCAATTTAAAGAAGATTTCTACTTAGAATTAATCCGCCACGGACTCGAAAACGAGGATTTGGTGAATCGCACATTACTTGAGCTCTCTAAAAAGCACCATGTAAAAGTGGTGGCAACCAACACCACTTTTTATATAGATAAAGCTGATGCCGAGGCACAAGATATTTTGCTTTGCGTAAAGGATAACGAAAAGAAAAGTACACCCGTAGGCAGAGGAAGAGGGTCGCGTTACGGATTGCCAAACGCTGAATTTTACTTCAAAACTCAGGATGAAATGAAGTCTTTATTTAGCGATGTGCCCGAAGCCATTATCAACATCCAAGAAATTGTAGAAAAAATTGAGCCGTTTATCCTGGCACGTAAAGTTTTGTTGCCTAAATTCGACATCCCTAAAGAATTTCAAGCTGCCGAAGATGAAGTTGATGGTGGCAATCGCGGTGAAAATAACTATCTAAAACACCTAGCTTATATCGGCGCAAAAATGCGTTTTACCCATTTGGATGAGGCTTTAATAGAGCGTATTGAATTCGAATTAGAAATCATCAAAAAAACAGGCTATCCGGGTTACTTTTTAATTGTTCACGATTTTATCATTGAGGCTCGAAAAATGGGGGTTACGGTTGGTCCCGGTCGTGGCTCGGCTGCCGGTTCGGTGGTAGCTTATTGCTTGACAATAACCAATATAAATCCGTTAAAATACGATTTACTTTTTGAGCGATTTTTAAATCCCGACCGAATTTCTTTGCCAGATATTGATATTGATTTTGATGACGAAGGTCGGCAAAAGGTAATTGATTACGTCATCAAAAAATACGGCGCAAATCAGGTGGCACAAATTATTACTTATGGCACAATGGCGGCAAAATCGGCTGTGCGCGACACGGCACGCGCCTTAGATTTACCACTTCAAGAAGCCGACAGAATGGCTAAATTGATTCCGCTTATTTCACTCAAAAATATTTTTGGTACCGATGATGAAAGTAAGGCAATTCGCAGCAGTCTTAATGCCGACGACCAAGAAAAAATAAAAACTCTCATTGAAATTGAAAAAGGATCTAGCTTAGATGCCATTACCTTAAAACAGGCAAAAGCCATTGAAGGAACCGTAAGAAATACGGGCATTCACGCTTGTGGTGTCATTATTTCACCCGAAAATATTTCTAATTTAGTGCCTGTAGCTAAGGCTAAAGATTCCGAAATGTATGTCACCCAATTCGACAACCACGTGGTAGAAAATGCGGGCTTACTTAAAATGGACTTTTTAGGATTAAAAACCCTGACCTTAATAAAAGATGCCGTAAAAATTATCAAAGCTATTCACGGCAAAACGCTAGTTCCCGATGATTTTCCACTCGATGACCCTAAAACTTTTGAGCTTTTTCAAAATGCCGATACCGTGGGCGTTTTTCAATATGAATCGGCTGGAATGCAAAAAAACTTACGCGCCTTAAAACCTACTGAGTTTGCCGATTTAATAGCCATGAATGCCTTATATCGCCCAGGTCCAATGGAGTATATTCCGTTATTTATTCAGCGAAAGCACGGCGAAGAAGCCATTGTTTATGACCTTCCTGAAATGGAAGACCAGCTAAAAGAAACTTATGGCGTAACGGTTTATCAAGAGCAAGTGATGCTGCTCTCACAGCGCATTGCAAATTTTACCAAGGGTGAAGCCGATAAGTTGCGCAAAGGGATGGGAAAAAAAGACCTCTCAATTTTGGTTGTTCTAAAGCCTAAATTTATTGAAAATGGCATAGCCAATGGTCATCCCGAAACGGTACTCGAAAAAATTTGGAAGGATTGGGAAAAATTTGCCGCTTATGCCTTTAATAAATCACATTCGGTTTGCTATGCCTTTATTGGTTACCAAACCGCCTATTTAAAAGCGCATTATCCGGCCGAATTTATGGCGGCTTGTATGTCGAATAATATGAGCGATATCAAGCAAATTAGCTTTTTTATGGAGGCGTGCAAACGCTCCGGACTTGAGGTTTTGGGACCCGATATCAACGAAAGTTTTTTAAAGTTTTCGGTAAATAAATCGGGAGCCATTCGCTTTGGAATGGGCGCAATTAAAGGCGTTGGCGCAAATGCTGTTAACGCCATAGTTTTAGAACGCAAAGAACACGGCAATTACACCTCCATTTTTGATATCGCCAAACGCATTGATTCACGTGCGGCAAATAAAAAGGTGTTCGACGGTCTTATTTTATCGGGGGCTTTAGATTCTTTAGCAGAGGTATATCGTTCACAATACTTTGCTTTAGACGATAAAAATCAGACGTTTATAGAAAAAGCATTGCGCTTTGGAAGTAAATATCAAGAGCATAAAAACGCCTCACAAGTATCCCTTTTTGGCGAAACATCTGAAGTGCAATTTGACGAACCTAAATTTCCCGATTGCGAACCTTGGGGTGTCATGGAAAAATTGGCAAAAGAAAAAGAAGTAGTAGGCATCTACATTTCGGGACATCCGCTTGACGACTATAAAACAGAAATACAAAATTTTTGCAATGCGCAGGTAGGTTTACTCAACAATAAAGAGTCATTGATAGGCAAAGAACTTTCGGTTGGAGGCATTGTTACCGATGTGCAACACCGCGTTTCTAAAAATGGCAAAGCTTGGGGACTGTTTGTTTTAGAAGATTTTACCGATTCGTATGAGTTTAGAATATTTAGTGAAGAGTATTTAAAATTCAAGCATTTATTAATACTCAATTCGTTCTTGCACTGCAAGCTAAAAGTAGAAAAGGCTTGGCAAGAAGGGCAGATCAATATCAAATTTATAGACATCAAATTGCTGCAAGAAGTACTTGAAAACTTGACTAAAAAAATCACCTTAACGCTAGAGCTAGACAGTCTTAACGAAGATTTTGTCAACGAATTAAAGAACTTATTAAAAACACATCACGGCGATAAGCAACTGTGCGTTAAGGTAACTGATTCAAAAGAAAAAATTCAAGTGAATATGTATAGTCAAACTGTTAAGATAAAGCTCACAAAGCATCTGCTAAAAGTACTTGAAAGTCATAATATACCGTTTAAATTGAATTAAAAGAATAGCTAGGTTTAACAACTTTTAATATTTGACAACTTTTTAAAAGTTGTCAAATCTGCTAAATGATTTTGTATTTTTACAGCTAATTTTTACAAATGAACATTCATTTTATAGCCATTGGCGGAAGCGCCATGCACAACTTAGCCATTGCACTAAAGCAAAAAGGCCATAATGTAACCGGAAGTGATGATGTGATTCACGAACCTTCAAAATCGCGATTGGCGGCAAAAGGCTTGTTGCCAAATGCTTGGGGCTGGTTTCCAGAAAATATCAACGCACAAATTGATGCCATTATTTTGGGTATGCATGCCAAACCCGATAACTTAGAATTGGTAAAAGCGCAAGAATTAGGCTTAAAAATCTATTCCTATCCCGAATTTTTATACGAGCAATCAAAAGATAAAATACGCGTAGTTATTGGTGGCAGCCATGGTAAAACCACCATTACCGCAATGATTTTGCACGTCATGCGCGTTCATCATTTAGAAGTTGATTATATGGTTGGCGCACAGTTAAAGGGTTTTGACACCATGGTGCATTTAACCCATGAAAACAAGTTTATGGTGCTAGAAGGGGATGAATATTTATCTTCACCCATTGACAGACGACCAAAATTCCATTTATACCAACCCAATATTGCCCTTTTAAGTGGCATTGCTTGGGATCACATCAATGTATTTCCAACCTTTGAAAATTACGTCGAGCAATTTCGGATTTTTGTTGAGGCGATTAGACCTGATGGAATAATTGTTTATAATAATGAAGATGAGGTTGTTAAACAGGTTGTTGAACAATCGTCAAAGGCGCTAAAGCGAGATCCTTATAAAACGCCAAACTACACAATTAAAAATGGTAAAACATTTATTGAAACGGAGGAAGGTTTTATGCCATTAGAAATTTTTGGAAAACACAATCTTCAAAACCTCGCCGGCGCAAAGCAGATTTGCCAGCACATGGGTGTTAATGAAACCGATTTTTATAAAGCAATGGCCAGTTTTATGGGCGCTGATAAGCGTTTAGAAAAAATAGGCGTCTCAAAAAATACCGTTATTTTTAAGGATTTTGCACATTCACCAAGCAAGGTAAAAGCCACTACAAATGCGGTTAAAGCACAATATTCAAACAAAAGGGTTATTGCGTGTTTAGAATTGCATACTTATAGCAGTTTAAATGCCAACTTTTTAAGCCAGTACCAACATGCCCTCGATGCTGCCGATGTGGCGGTGGTGTTTTACGCGCCCGATGCGGTTGCTATTAAACAATTAGAAAGCATTAGTGCACAACAAATTAAAGAAGCCTTTAACAGAAAAGATTTGCATGTTTTTACAAATCCCAAAATATTTAGCGACTATTTATTTTCTCAAAATTTAGAGCAAACGGCTTTGTTGCTGATGAGTTCTGGCAATTATGGGGGATTGGATTTTGATAGACTTTGTAAGTCAATCTAAAATTCTATTAGCACGCAACTAACACAGATTGCACAGATTTTGCGCCGTTATAATTGGCAGCAATCTTAAAAAATTGGCGTATTCGGCGTTCTATTTAAAACAAACTGGCAAAATTTCACCCGACATCAAACGGTATTGCTCAATAGTTTCCGCGCTGAGGTTTTGACAATAATTAAGTTCTTGAACTTTAAAGCCTACGGCTCTTAATCTGTTAAAATAATCGCGTCCATAAATGCGCACATGGTCATACTGGCCAAAGTGTTTGGTGCGCTCGGTCGGTGAGGTGATGCTAAAATCTTCGTAAGTTTTTTCTTTACTCAAATCTTGTGGAATTTGAAAAATGCCGAAGCCTCCTGGTTTTAAAACCCGATAAAGTTCTTGCATAGCCTTAGTATCATCGGTAATGTGTTCTAAAACGTGATTGCAAAACACCACATCAAAAACCGCATCTGCAAAGGGTAAATTACAGATATCAGCTTTTATATCAACGTGAGGTGCATAGAGGTCGGCAGTGGTATAATCTAAATTTTTAAGGGCCTTGAAGCGTTTTAAAAAACACTGCTCGGGTGCTAAATGCAATACTTTTAAGGGGGCTGTAAAAAAAGAAGTTTCGTTTTGCAAATACAGCCATAACAGGCGGTGACGCTCTAATGATAAAGTTCCCGGCGCTAAAACATTTGGGCGCTGTTGCCCATATCCGTAAGGTAAAAAACGTCTATAATTGTGGCCGTCAATAGGATCGGTATAAGCCTTGCCACGGAACCAAAAAGCCAAAAATGGACGGGCGAGATAACTTAGTTTTATCAGTATGGGTCGCGGAACGGTGTTTAAAATCGTTTTAAAAAGTCCCATAAATTACAATACTAAAGGGATTTGTCTAAAAGGTTTTTCTTCGTCGCTGTCAATGCCAAGCGCTTGATAAATATATTCAAAAGTTGAGAGTAGCTCGGGTTTGCCGTTAACAATGGCAACATCGTGTTCAAAATGAGCTGAAGGTTTGCCATCGGCAGTTAGTATGGTCCACCCATCGCGCAATTGTTTTATGCGGTGGGTTCCCATATTTATCATGGGTTCAATAGCCACAACCATACCTTCTTTAAATTGTTTTCCTTTGCCACGACTGCCATAATTTGGCATTTCAGGATCTTCGTGCATCACGCGTCCTAAACCGTGACCAACCAATTCGCGCACCACACCATAGCCTTCTTTTTCGGTAAACTGCTGAATGGCATAACCCACATCGCCCACGCGATTGCCGGCTCTAAATTCCTTAATGCCCACATAAACGCTTTCTCGGGTAATTCGCAATAGTTTTTTAGTGGCTTCATCTACTTCGCCCACCTCAAACGTGTAGGCGTGATCGCCGTAAAATCCATTTTTTAGCGAGCCACAATCAACTGAAATGATGTCGCCGTCTTTTAAAGGTGTGTTATTTGGAATGCCATGAACAATTTGGGCATTCGGACTCATACAAAGGGTATTGGGAAAATTGTAAAGACCTAAAAATCCGGGTAAAGCTCCGTGGTCGCGAATAAAAGTTTCGGCTAATTTATCTAAATGTAAGGTAGTTATGCCCGGTTTTATTTCGCTTGCCAACATCCCTAAAGTTTTAGAAACAATGAGCGCACTTTCGCGCATCAATTCAATTTCATCTCGGGTTTTTATATGAATCATTGCAATGGTATTAAGAATGCAAAGGTAATTTAAAATTAAGTTTTTTAAAGGATAACTTTTTTGTAAAATAGTTACACTAAAATGATTTTTGACAGTAAATTTTTAAAATAATCAAATTATTTTTGCAGAAAAATGAGAATCTTGTACCACCCCATTACGGCAGCCGAGGCTGTTAAAGTTATAAAATCTGGAGATAGGGTTTATATTCAAGCTGCTGCTGCTGCGCCAAAAACCTTGATTAAAGCGATGACCGAACGTTTTGGCGAATTAAAAAATGTTGAAGTTTGTCATTTGCATACCGAAGGCGAAGCGTTTTATGCCAATCCAATTTATAAAGATAGTTTTTGTGTCAATTCCTTTTTTGTTGGGGGAAATGTTAGGGCAAGCTTAAAAAACGGAAATGGTTCTTATACGCCGGTGTTTTTAAGCGAATTACCCTTGCTTTTTAAACGGAATATCATTCCAATTGACGTGGCACTTATTCAGGTTTCGCCACCCGATAAACACGGCTATTGCTCGCTTGGCGTATCGGTAGAAGCTACTTTGGCGGCTATTTCAAACGCCAAACATGTCATTGCCCAAATAAACAGTTTTATGCCGCGAACCCATGGTGATGGCATTATTCATATTTCAGAATTAGACACTTTTGTTGAAGATAATTTGCCATTAGTAGAATTGCAAATTCCCACACCAAATGCCGATGCTCAAAAAATTGGCAACTATATTGCCGAATTAATTGAAGACCGAAGCACCCTACAATTGGGAATTGGCGTGATTCCCAATGCCGTTTTAGCACGCTTGCACAATCATAAAGATTTAGGTTTACACACCGAGATGCTTTCGGATGGCGTGATTGATTTAATTTTAGAAGATGTGATTAACAGCAATTATAAAAAGGTAAATCCGGGGCGCGCTTTAGCAACTTTTGCCTTAGGAACCAAGCGTTTATACGATTATATTGATGACAATCCGTTTATAGAAATGCGCGCCGCCGACTATGTAAATGATGTAGCAAACATTAAACAAAATCCAAAAATGGTTGCGATAAATTCGGCTATTGAAGTTGATTTAACTGGGCAAGTTTGCGCCGATTCAATCGGAAAAAATATTTATTCGGGCGTTGGTGGACAAATGGATTTTATCAGAGGCGCTTCGTTAAGTGAAGGAGGAAAAGCCATTATTGCCTTGCCGTCAACTACAAATAATGGGGCGAGCCGAATTGTTCCCTTTTTAAAACAAGGTGCGGGCGTGGTAACAACCAGAGCCCATGTTCAGTATATCATCACCGAATTTGGTGTGGCAAATTTATATGGCAAAACCATTCAACAACGGGTTAAAGCTTTAATCAATATTGCGCATCCAAAACATCAAGAAGCGATAGAACGCACTTATTTTGAAAGCTAAGTGTTAAGATTTTTTAAACGACCAAAAACTTCGTTTTTCGAGTGGTTCTCCCAGTGCTTTTCCTTGACTGATAATTTGGTACATTTTGCCCCAATCCATCAAGCCACCAATATTGCGGTCGTCAATAAAGACATCTGCTAAAATTTTGCGACTAATTTTATTGATGTCAAAGGGCTCTTCGTCAAAACTCTTGTTCACAGCATAGAATTCTATGCCGTTTTGTTTGCAAAAAACTACGGCTTCATCTAGTAATCGACCGGTTCTATAAGTCCATAAAATCAAGCGATGACCGTCTTTTTGAAGCGCCTTTAAGGTGTCGAAAGCAAAGATGATGGGTTTGCCTATTTTTGGGTAGGCCGATTCCACAATAGTACCATCAAAATCTACTGCAATGACTAAGGAAGTTTGTGGAATCATCTAATTTTTTTTGCAAATATAAGATTAAATTAACGGATTTTGGGTCATCACTTGAGGTTGCTCAATACCCATTAATTTTAAAATGGTAGGTGCAACATCGGCTAAAACGCCACTCTTTATTTGTTTTAAATCCTTATCAACCAACACAATTGGCACAGGAAAAGTGGTGTGTGAGGTGTTTGGCGTACCATCTTCGTTTATCATTTTTTCACAATTACCGTGGTCGGCAATAATAATGGTTGTATAATTATTTTCAAGCGCCGTAGTTACCACCTCTTTAACGCAAGCATCAACGGCTTCACAGGCTTTTATGGCGGCTTCCATAACGCCAGTATGTCCAACCATATCGCCATTGGCAAAGTTTAGACATACAAAATCGACTGCTTGTTTTTTGAGTTCGGGCACTATGGCATTGCGGATATCATAAGCGCTCATTTCGGGTTTTAAATCATAAGTAGCCACTTTTGGTGAGGGACATAAAATTCGGCTTTCGCCTTCGAATGCTTTTTCGCGACCGCCCGAAAAGAAAAAGGTGACGTGGGGGTATTTTTCGGTTTCGGCAATGCGGATTTGTTTTTTGTGATGTTTTTCTAAAACTTCACCGAGTGTATTTGATAAGTCATCTTTTTGATAAACAATGTGCAGTCCTTTAAAGGTATCGTTATAATTGGTAAGGGTAACAAAATAAAGCGGCACTATTGACATGTCAAATTCAGGATAACTTTTTTGGGTTAAAACCTCGGTTAATTCCCGTCCACGGTCGGTTCTAAAGTTAAAATAAATGACCACATCGCCTTCTTTCACAGTTCCGATTGGTTCATTATTAGCATCTACTTTAATAATGGGTTTTATAAATTCATCGGTAACATCCATATCATAACTTGCGATCATGCTTTCAATCAAGTTGGATGATTTTTCACCTTCGCCATTCACCAAAGCTTTATAAGCAATAGCAACGCGATCCCAGCGTTTATCGCGATCCATAGCGAAATAGCGACCAGAAATAGTGGCAATTTTTCCCGTTGTTTTTTGCAGATGCTGTTCTAATGCTGATATAAAAGTAATCCCTGATTTTGGGTCGCAATCGCGACCGTCGGTAAAGGCATGAACAAACACATTTGAAACCTTATGATTGGCGGCAGCTTGAGTTAAAGCCTTTAAATGATTGATGTGACTGTGAATGCCCCCATCGGAAACCAAGCCTAAGAAGTGTAGATTTTTATGATTTTTTTTGGCATAATCAAAAGCGGCGATAATTTCTTTTTCATTGGCTAAAGAGCCATCGGCGGCGGCCAAATTAATTTTTACGAGATTTTGATAAACAATGCGACCAGCCCCCAAATTCATGTGTCCGACTTCCGAATTACCCATTTGTCCTTCGGGCAAACCCACATTTAAACCATCGGTACGCAAGCTGGCATGGGGATAATTTTTATAAAGGGAATCTAAAAAGGGCGTGTTGGCATGGTCAATTGCCGAAACGTCTGGGTTTTGTGCAATGCCCCATCCGTCTAAAATCATCAAAATAACTTTTTTGTTCATCAAAATTTAATTTTTTAAAAACAAAGATACAAAGTTAAGGTTCAAGAACTGAAGCATTGTGATAATTTTAACGAAATGGTTTTCGGTTAAAAATCAAAGTACCAATTAAATAAATCGGTTCTAAAACCCAAATTAAACCAGGTGGTCGTATCGGCTTTAAAATTAGCTGAACTTATTGTCGGTGTGAATTTGCGATAGGTAATATTCGCAAAAATTTTGAGGTTTGTTGCCGGATTTATCAAATATCCCGCTTGTAAATCGCCTATAAAAATGGCCGTTTTGTTGCCTTGTGCTAAAGTTTGATTTATATCACTGCCGCGTTTGTTATAATCAATATACAAATTGCCTCCAAAACTAATGGGGTTGCCCGCTATATCGAATCCTTTTTTGCCCACTACTAATTTTAAATTTCCAAATAAGCGGTCTTTTTTGTAGTGCGCTATGGCGATAAATTCATAAAAATTTGCGCCCCAAGGATGTGCTAAGGGTTGGTTGAAATGGGCGTAGTTTAAAAGCGGGTTGGCATGCGAATAAGTAAACGGGCGGACAATATTTAATTCGGCCTGAAGGTGTAGGTTTTCTATTTTAAAGGCATTAAAATATTTCGCACCTAGTTGAAATCCAAATTTATTTGTCCAAGAGCCACCACCTGAGGCGAGGTTTTTTAGGTTTAACTCATCAACTAAAAATTGGTTATAGACCACAAAATTATCGCTAAACTTATATTTAGAACCTATGCCAAGCAGCGCATTTCCAGCACTTTCTCCTCTAGAAAATTCAATGGGTCGGAAAAAAATAATGGGGTTTATATAATTGACATTTAATCCGTCGTGATTGGCGTTATCCGAAATTACCGATTCAAATAAATTGATGTTTAAGCGGCTATTGATGTTGTAACTTAAATGGTGCATCACCACAAATTTACGGGCGTTTGCACCGTTAACTTGAGCTTCGGGGCGTACATCATCTAAAAAAAGCCAAAGATTGGTATATTGAATTTTCCAAAAGGTAGTTGTAATTTTAAAATAGGGTGAGGGTGAAGCCACATCCGATAAGAATAAAGAGCGATAGCCGTCGCCAATAAAATTTTTACCCTGTCCAAACTGAAAATTAAAAAAATGATTGGGGGTATAAGAAAGGTAACCTTCGGCAAGGGGATAATCAAAACCGTTGGTATTGAATTCTTTTGAGCGTCCTCTTCCGGGGACAAGTCCGTTTGAGTTAACGGGTTTATTGTCAATGATAAACTGATTGATATAATTGGCAAAACGCCCCTGACTTTCGTAAATGGTTGACGAAAAATTGAACTGCGAACCTAAGCCACCTTGCAATTGAACGGCACGGGTGTTATTGTAAGTATATTTTAAATCGGAATTGTCTTTTCCCAATTGCAAATCGGCAATCGGATTTAGGGTAATCCAAAAATCAGAATCTTGAACGATGAGCATGTGCTCATTAAAAAACTTTCGCCCAAACCAGTCGTCTTTTGGTTTTAAAAGGGTATTTTTTTGAGCATCTAAATCGACATATTTTGTAGCAACGTCATAAATATAAGGCTTAAAACCAGAATGTGCTTGTGCATTTTTGTTATAAAAATAATCGAGATAAGCATAGTCGGTTTGCGAAAAAGGAATGTTTAAAGCGCTTTGATGCTCGGGATAAAAGCCTTTTTGGGTAACTGCTTTTTTAACAATTTGCGGTTTTATTTGACGGATGGGTTTATCGGCTTTGATGTTTCTAACAAACCTATTTTGAGTTTTTTGTGCACTAATTATCGCTGTTTGTGGCTCACTGCCAAGCGGAATGGTAAGCGGAAATACAAATTGCATTTCGATAGGGCGTTCGCCCGACATGGCAGGCTTTGCTTTAGGGAGGTCTTTAAAAATTTGCGTGATATTTTTTATTAAATCTTCATATTTGGTATCGATATAAATCACTTTAAATGTGCCATCACTAGCCACTAAAAAAATAATATTGATAGTGCCTTTAAAATTAGCTTTTACTAAAGTTTCGGGAAGTTCAATTTTGTTCAAAACGGCTTTCTTTACGGAGCTTAAAAAGCATTCCTGTAAAGCAATTTCGTCGGTTTGTGTACAATTGTTATAAATGGGGTATTTTGCTTCTTGAGCAAAGAGAAACTGTGAATAAGCGCAAAAGACCAATAAAAAAAGGAGGGCTTTTTTTAACATTATTTAAGTTTGGTTACGAAATTGTTTTTAAGCTGATAAGTATCTTTAGTTTCGGGACAGGTGGCAAAACCTTTGGTATCAAAATTTAACCGATGTCCGTATTCGCTAACCCAACCAATTTGTTTAGCTGGATTGCCAACAACTAAAGCAAAGGGCAAAACTTCTTTAGTGATAACACTTCCCGCGCCTATTAATGCGTATTCGCCAATGTTGTTGCCACAAATAATGGTAGCGTTTGCGCCGATACTTGCGCCCTTTTTAACGATGGTTTGTCGGTATTGATCACGGCGTAAAACGGCACTTCGCGGATTAATGACATTGGTGAAAACCATTGATGGCCCTAAAAAAACATCATCTTCACAAATAACACCCGTGTAAATGGATACATTGTTTTGAACTTTTACATTACGACCTAAAATAACTTGTGGCGAAACCACAACATTTTGCCCAATATTACATTGTTCACCAATAGTGCAATTGTTCATTAGATGACTAAAATGCCATATTTTTGAACCTTTACCAATTTGGCAATCGGGGTCTATAATGGCGGTTTGGTGTGCAAAATAATCGGGCATAGCTAATAAATTTAACAGCTACGAAAGTACTAATTTTATTGCAAAAAAAATCCCATTTCGGTTTTGAAATGGGATTTATAAAGTAGCCGTAGCTTAAATTTTATTATTCTTGAACATTAAACACAATTGGTAAACTATATTTTACGCCAACGGCGCGACCTCTTTGTTTACCGGGAGTCATTTTTGGTATTAAACCAACCACACGAATGGCTTCTTTTTCAAGACGTGGGTGTGGTGCTCTTGCTTGAATATCAACAACTTCACCATTTTTGTCGATTTTAAAAATCACAGAGATTCTTTTTTTACCGGGTGTTAAACCTAAATCGGCTGCTAAGTCAACATTAAATTTTTTGTTAACTAAGGCCGTAATGTTATCGGATAGACATTTTTTTTGTTCAGATTTTGGTTTATTTTCACAACCGGGAAATACAGGTGCATTTTCAATAATGGCAAAGGGCACATCTTCGGCAACATCTTCATCTTCATTAACCGTTACAATATCCTTAACCTCAATTTTTTCAGTTTCATTGGTTTCGGTTGATTGTAAAACCGTTTCTTTAATATCTTCTTTGTCTTTTACAACTTGAATAATTTCTGGCGCAGGCGGTGGTGGTGGTGGTGGTTTTATAGGTTCAATACGCTCGGTAATAGGAACATCTTCTTCAAGATCGTCATTGATTGTTAAATTGCCTAAGGATGATAAAGATCGGTCGTAGGTTTTATACTCAATAGAGAGCAAGGATACTAACAATGCCAATACCAATCCTAACTGCATAAAAAACGTACTGTAGTTTTCTAAGTTCGCTTTTGGATTCTTTTTTAAGTTCATGCCTAAAATGTTTTTATAAGTTTGCTAATTTAATAAAATAAATAAAACATTTGCAACTTAATTAATTATTTTGAAAAAATCAGTTTAAAGAGCTTTTCAAAACTAAAAAGTGCAATAAAAATTCCGATTGTATTTGCAACTACATCGTATAAACTACCAGTTCTATAAGTAGTTAGGGTCGATTGTAACACTTCAATAATGATGCCGAAAAAAAATAGGTTTAGGGCTAAAAAAAATTTAACTTTTAAGTTTTTTATCGGTTTAAAGTAAAAGAGCCAGCTTAAACTAAGCAATGTATAGGAAAAAGTGTGTAGAATTTTGTCAGAATTATTAACGGTTCCCAACAAGTTGCTCTGCACAGGAATCAAGCTAAAAATTAAAATCAAAAAACTACAAGCCAGCGCAAGGTAAATTGCGTTATCCGTTAATAAGTGCTTTATAAGCTTGTGCATCTAAAAGATTATCTAATTGGCTGAGGTCGCTTAATTTAAGTTTTATCATCCAACCTTTGCCATAAGGATCTGAATTAACTAATTCAGGTTGGGTATCTAAGGCGGCGTTAAATTCGGTGATTTCACCGGTTGCCGGTAAAAACAAGTCGGAAACTGTTTTTACAGCTTCAACGGTTCCAAAAACGGTTTCAATTTCTAAGGTTTCGCCAACGGTATCGATATCAACATAAACAATATCGCCTAATTCGCTTTGAGCAAAATCGGTAATGCCAACGGTTGCGTTGTTTCCTTGAACTAAAATCCATTCGTGATCTTTGGTGTACTTTAAATTTTCAGGTATTGTCATTTTATATTTAGTTATTTAATTTCCAAGTGTGTATCTAATACTTAAACCGGTACTAATAGACTTTCTTGGAAAGGTTGTTGAGATTGCAAATCTAGAGGTATTTTGGTCATAAAAAAAGGATGCCATTAAATTTTTTGACAAATTATAGTCGGCTAAAAATTTAAATGCTACCAATTTTTGACCTCCGGTAATTTGATTATTTTCTTTGTCAATGGCGCGGATAACGGTGAGGTTGTCTCTGATAGAAAAATCAGCTTTTAAATTTAAATCGCCTTTATAAATGGTGTTGCTGCTGCCATTTTTAATGCGGAGTTGTAAGTCTTTAAATCGGTAACCCACACCAATAACATATTCTTTGCCTCTTATTTCGGTAAGGGAATTGTTGTTAAAATTGAGATTTAATGATTTATCCCGATTAATTTCGGCTTTAAAAGACAAGGAGTTTATCAATTTTAAATCCACTTGAATGAGTGGTGAAAAGTCTTCTATTAAATTTACACCATTAATTAACAGCTCACTATTAAAATCATTGGCTTTATTTTTATTGGAATTGCCATAAGGATTACTTGCATCGTATTGCAAGTTGTTGTTAAAACCTAAAATTCCATACGAAGCACGGTAAGCATTCGACAAGGTAAAGCTGCTAAAATTATCTTTAAACCATTTGAGATTCATCAAACCGCGATAACTTATTTTCCAATTAGGAATGGGCGTGCTTCTAAAGGTGTTTAGCGAAATTTTTGAGGCATCTTTTCCGGAATAAGCGGCTAAAAATGCCGGTAATAACACTTGCTGACTCGTTTCGCCAAAGCCATCGGTTGAATTTAATCCGGCTTTTTGTGCCAATCGGTTAGCGATGATGGTTCTATTTGATTTAAAAGTGCTAAAGGTGTCATCGCCATTTCCGTCGAAGGCTTTTTTAATCATGATATTGCTGATGCTGAAATTTCCCATGGTATTAATTGGCTCATCCGAAAAGGCATTGTCAATAACATCTAATTGTTGGCTGTTGCTATTTGTAAAAATACGGTTGGCAATTAAGTCAATTTGAAGGTCTTTAACAGGATTAATATCCGCACCTAAATCTAATTTATCGTAATGGGTGGTGGTGTAGGTTTTGCTGTAAATGGGATCGGTTGCATTTCTAGAAATCAGCCAACCTCTAGTCAATGCGAGGTCTCTGATGTCATTTTGACTGCCAAATACAAATCCAAAAGTAGGGGCGAGACCGCCCGAAAAATTATTGCGACCTAAAAAGCCAATTTCGGGAATGTATCCGGGCAAAAATGTCCCGTTATTGCTGGTATAGCCGATGTTTATTTTTTTAATTGAGGTCAAAATATCTAAACCAATATTGCGCGCTTTTTGAGCAAAATTAGCGCTTCCTTCAACTTTTACAGCTTCTTTTTTTAAGGGATCTTCCGAAGGTTTTGAGTCACTTGTTCTCAGCTTTTCAATGCCTACGGTTTTATAGAATTTAGTTAAATTTAATGTTGTAGATAGGTTATTGGTATTGGCATTGCTGATGCTGTTTCCCACAAATTGCACAACAGCATTTGAGGAGGCTTGCCAATCAAAATCGGCTGTATAAGTATAGGTAGTGGTGATAAAATCGAGGTAAGGCAATTGGTCAATGGGCACATTATAAGTGGCGTTTAAAGATTGGTGGTAGTTTTGCGGACGGCCAATTTTAAAGAAGTTGTCAAATACTTTTACATCATCATTTAAAAAGTCATCATAAACATAATTATTAGCCGCTCTAAAATTAAAATCGAGTGATTTGGTTAAGTTATAGGCAACATTATAATCCCAATCAAACAAAAAATAGCGTTGTTTTAGCGTAGGCAAATCGGGTAAACCGCTCACTAAAGTCCGCGATAATTGTTCGTTATAGGTGCGACGGATATTTGAATTAACGGCTAAAGAGGTTGGTATTAAATTGATATTTAATTCCTTTATAAATTTTAGATAATTTTTTTTGTCAAAGAATTTTGTGTTCTTAAAAGGTTCTAAAACATAGGGTTTAAAGGTATAATTATAAGTAGCCGAAGCGCGCACATTTTGGTCTTTCAAGAGTTTGGTATTGTAATCGCGATGGTAATTTTGGTTGTAAGCGTAACTCAACGATAAATTTTCAATATCGTAAGGTTTTTTCTTAACATCAGGATCGGTGCTGGTGCGCTCTTTTTTAACATTCATAAAATTGATGCTGGTGCGCTGGGTATAATCTCTTGACTCATCGCTCACCGTATTTTTGGCATCTTGAAATTTAACATCTTGTAATTGCGGGTCGTATTTTGGGTCTCTAAACGATTCAGAAGTGCTAAAATTCATCGGTAAATTGATGCCCCATTTTTTGGGTAAGAGTTTGCCTAAACTGATATTGGTAACAATGTTATATTGTTTAATGTCTTCTTGACTGCGTTCGTTTACGCGTTGGTCAATTGAGCCAAAGCCAATAGAGCTGGCACTTCCTGCAAAAGACACATCGGCAAAATCGGCAAAATTAGCATCGGCATTAACATTAGTTGCCCAGCCACCTTTATTGTCGAATTGTGCAACGCGCAGCTCATTAAACCAAACTTCAGTACTTTTTGGGGTGGCGCTCGTATTTTTTATACCGAGCATAACGGCTTTTATATTCGCAAGGTTTGGATTTCCAAATACGCGGACTTCAATAGCACCCAAATCATCGAATATCGGTGCGCTTCCAGGGTTCGGAAAAAAGGTGTTTGGCAAAATGCCGGCTTCCTCACGCAAGATTTTAAGTTTGCCAAGCTTTTCTAAAGCTAGGTCTAAAGCATTTGCTTGTGGCCAAATTTCTTCTGCCGATAAGGCATTAAAAGCAGTAATATTTAAGGGTAATTCTATTTGGTAATAATTTTCTTCGGTATCACTTCCCAATCTGATTAACGCTTTTAAATCGCCGTCTTGAACACTTGCTTCTCCTTCTATACCTTCGGCATGGATAAAGATTTTCAATTTTTTGAACATCCTTAAATCCATACTGATATTTTTAAAAATGGCACGGGTTTCTTGCGAATTTAAATCTTTGATTTTTACGGATAAACTTTGTTCGTTTTGACGCTGAATGGAAGTGCTACCTTGTAAACGCTCTCTAATAATACCGGGAGGCAACACGTAATTAATGGGCCTACGACCTTCATTTTCTTCAATATTAACAACCCCTACCACAAAATTTTGCAGTTGAGTGCCATCTAAATTTACGGGTAAACTTGGCGGATTGGGTAAGGTTTTTGTATAACGCCTCCAATCACCGCGAACCAATTCTAATTCGCCAAACCGCAATACCACAGGGATTTTAAATTTAGTTAAAAACAAGCGCATAAAGCGAATGGAATTAAAGTTTGAAATGCCATTGATGACTTCGTCGGGTGATTTAACGGGAATTCTAAATTGATACCAAGTGGCGGTTTCGCTAGTGCCATCGGCTAAGGTTACCGAAATTTGGCGTCGGTCAACAATGTTATTTTTGCCAACCGCTAAATCGTTTTGATTTAAGGATACTTTGTATTGATAATAACTCTCAACCGTATTCATTGTTTGGTCTCTGTCAATATCTTCAATATCGGGAAAAGAGGTTGCTGAGGTTGGATAAGATTCGGTTGATAAATTTGCTGTAGGCGAATTGCCTTGTGTATTAGTGAAGTTTTTATAGCGGTTAATAATGGATGCATTTTCACTATCAAAGTTTGTACCTCTAAAATAATGATAATTATCGGAGGCAGGATCGCCTTGAATTTGTGTTTTTACGGCGGGTGGAAGCTGGTTTAAAAAGTCGCTAAAACGCGTTTGTTCTTCGGAATCATTTAAGCCATCTAAGCCGAGATCTTGATTGGTACGCGCTTGGTCTTTTTCATCAAAAGCATAAAGTAATGATTGGGTTACCGGAATATCGGACCATAAGGTTTCATTGACCGTAGCAGGCGATTTAACACCATCTTGAGGTAAACCATTTTCAAACATTTTGCGACCGTCTTTTAAGATGTCTTCCGAAATGTTGCCTAAATTAAAATATAATTCACCTGTAAAATCGGCATTAGAAATCACGTGATTTGCAGGTAAACCCTCATCGGTTTTAATAGAATAATGTTCATAAGGGTCAAGCAACCAAAATTGGATGTATTCAACATTGGCTTGTTCAAAATCGGTGGTGGTAAGTGCGCGCATAATTCCCGCCCAGCGATTTTCGGGTTGGGTCAATAAACCCGCACCGTCAATATTGACGGTGTCAAAGTTATAACTACCTCTATTTTGTGGAAAAAAAGCCAAGTCAAAGGTTCTTACCACCGTGCTTTGGGTCAAATCAACATCCTGTTGGGGGAATAATTCTTTTAAATCGACACGGCGTACTTCGGCACGCGACAATTCTAAATCGTTTATACTGCTCGGTTTTAAAGATGAACCGCCATAAAATAGGCGGTCTATATTATACCACGATAATTGTGAACGGTTTTTTCCGTAGTCAAAATCTTGTGAATCGCCACCTAAATTTTTTAAACTTGTGTCGGTTTGATTTTGTGGTGTACTCGCCAAAAACCACTGGCTAGGCGCATTTAAACTAAGAGGAATTTGAGAACCTTCAAAATCATCTAGGTAAGAAGTGGCTTCATTTTGTTGACCGATTTGTTTGGGACTACCCGGAATTAAATAGGCAAACTCACCTCTTACCGAAGCTTTTGATGGGATATTGGTATTGATATTCGGCAATTTATTGACCAATTTTGTAAAAAGCGGAACGGGTGTGCTATATCCAAAATTAAGTCCGAAAAGGGTATTATTTACAGGCTCACTGCCAAATTGAACCTTTTGTGTGATGGGTTTTTCATTTAAATTTAAAATGGTAGCGCCTGCAACAAGTTTATCCGAAAATTTGTGTTCAACGTCAATGCCAAAAAAGCTGCGTTGTTGTTGCAAAAAACCATTGTTATTTTCAACCGAAACTTGGATGGGCGCTTTAGAATCTAATAAAGCCGGATTGATAACTTGCACGTTTCCAATTTGATAATCAACCACATAATCAACGCCTTCAACTAATTGTCGTCCGCCCGAAGTTACCACAACCGAGCCGGGTTGTGCATTAAAAACACCGAGCGGAATGCCTTGCGCACCTGCCGATTTATAGTAACCTTTTAACAGATACTTATCCTTTTGCTGAAAATTGTTTTTTGCTTCCGACTGTGTGAGCCTATACAATTCATTAAACACAAATTTATCATCGTTTGGATTAGTCAATAGGGCATCTAAATCTTTTCCAAAAGGCTCTATCTCTGGAAAAATAATGGTTGCTTTTTCAGAATTAATGGTAATGCCTTCGATATAATCAAAAAAACCATCTCCATTTGGTTTAATATTATTTGTTTGGTCTAATCGGTCAATATTTAGAAGATTTAGCAGGGTTTTGTTTTGAACGGCTAGGGTTTGTGCGCCTTGTAAAATATTAATAGGAACGCCCGTATTATCATCTTGATATAAAACTTCTAACCTAAATTCATCTCTTTGCATTTGAAAGGCATTGAGTGAATACACATTTTTCATCATCAAATTCCACAAAGGGATGTTGGTGTTAATCACTTCGCTACGCAAGAGTTTTACAACAATATTGTTGGGAGCCGTAATGCCATCATCCGAAAATTCACCCACTTTATAAACTTTACCGTTTTCGGTATATTCAAAACTTACCGCCAACACATCACTTTGTGACAACCGACTATTTAAGGTGAGATAACCCAACTGCGGATTAAAGGTAAAATCATTGCCGAGTTGTAACTTTTTGGCATTTTCTAAAACAGAATAATCATTGCCTTGTGCCATAGCAAACGGTGCTAAAGCATTGTTAACGGTAGAGATGCTTCTAATTAAACCGTTTTGCGCCAATAAACCATTCAAATTATTGGCGTCGTTTGTGGCATCTTGTGTGCCATTAGGAATGACATTTGGGTTGCCAATGTTTACAATTTGTCGTTCGCCAATATCGGCTAAAGCCACAATATTCCGCACATTTTGAGTAGCGCTATTTCGGTTAGAAATCCATACTTCAATACGCGAAATGTTGATACCGCTATTTATTAATGGCAAATTGGCTAAGGCAGCATTATAATTGTCTCTAAATTTTTGAGCTAAAAAGAAATGTCGGTTTTCGTCGTAATCGCTAATTTGTAAACTAAATTCGTTAATGCTCGCGCCACCTTGTGCCGCAACTGTTCGGGTTTCCGATTTTTGTTGTGATAAAACGGCCGTAACGGTAGTTTTGCCAAATTGCAATTCCGTTTTTACGCCCATTAAATTTTGTGCGCCTTTTAACAAAGAATTCTTTATAGGCATACTGATGTTGCCGACTTCTATTTTTCGAATGATATCATCTTCGGTGGGCGTATATTCAAGCTTTACCTGATTTTGAAAATCGAAGGTTGATTGGGTATCGAAGCTGGCACTCACTTTTAAGCGCTTGCCAATTTGAGCCGATAAACTGGCACTGATTTCTTGTTGAAAATCGAAGGTCGTGCTTTTTCGATTGTTTTCGGAGAGTTGCGGATTGTCAACTTTTTGATATAATACGCCCAGTTTTAACAATACCGTTCCTTGTGGGTTTACCACCACGCTATTGCCACCAAAAATACTCTCAAAGAATTTTGAATTGACATAATAAGTGGGCAACTCATTTTTTTTGGCATCGAGATTATCTTTATTCAATCGGCTGTTGGCGCTGATTTTTTGTTTAAAATAATCAATCATATCGCGCTGTAAGCGATAAGCTGCATATTCGTCTTTCGACATAAAATAGGGTGCTTTTACATAATAATCGCCAATTTTTTCTAAAAACAAATAGTTGCCTTGAGCAGGGTCGTAAATTACGGTTGTTTGGCTGGGATTTTTTAAATAAAGTCTGCCATTTTGATGGCTTCTAAAAAAATATTTTAAAGGCAAAAGGGTGTCTTTTACAATGGAATCTTTTGCAATGAAGGGCTTTAAAACGCTGTCATTTACTATCGGAATAGGTGGTGGAAGTAAAGGGATTTGAGCAGTGGCGAGTTGCCACATCAAAACAAAACCCCCTAAACTTAAAACTAATTTTATGTTTATATTTATTAATCTCAACCTTTTTATAGATTTTTTAGCGCTAATTTAATAATGTCCTCTAAAGAACCATCAGCGTGTTCTAAAATAAGTTTTTGTACTGTTTTTTCCGATTGCCTTCTGTTGTACCCCAAAACTTCTAATGCACTTAACGCTTCATCTTTAATTGTATTGTTTTGAATGAACAAATCTTTAGGCATTTCGAATGTTTTTAAGATTTTATCTTTTAAATCTAAAATCAAACGCTGCGCAGTTTTAGCGCCAAGTCCTTTAACCGATTGAATGGTGGCTACATTTCCCGCAACAATGGCTTCTTGAATTTGGGTGGGTGTCATTGATGATAACATAATTCGGGCGATACTTGGACCCACGCCCGAAACCGAAATGAGGAGTTTAAAAATTTCGCGTTCGGTTTTGTCAAAAAATCCGTAAAGGGTTTGCGAATCTTCTTTAACAAGTAGTAAAGTTTCGAGTTTTATCAATTCGCTATCGGCAATTTGTGAATAAGTGTGCAATGAAATGTGGGCTTTATAGCCCACACCATTACATTCAATAATAACGTAGGTAGGCGTTTTTTCAACAAGCTTACCTTTTAAGTGACATATCATAAAATCAATTTAATCTAAAACCAAAGGTATTAAATTATTTATTGATTTGCTTTTTCTTGTGCATCAACAACAGCAATACTTGTCATGTTTACAATTTCATCAATATCGCAGCCATATTGGATAATATGTACGGCTTTGTTAAAGCCCATTACTATAGGGCCAACCGACTCAATATTATTTAAACTCTTCAAAATTTTATAGCTGATATTGGCAGAATCTAAATTTGGAAAAATAAGTCCGTTTACCGGATTGTTGTTTAACTTGCTAAATGGAAATTTGTCGTTTAACATCGTGTTTGTTAAAGCAAAGTCGGCCTGAATTTCGCCATCAACGTTAAGTTCGGGATAAAATTCGTGTAAATAAGCCACCGCATCGGTAACTTTTTTAGCTTCGGGCAAGTCGGAATTTCCAAAATTAGAATAAGATAACATGGCGAGATTTGGTTTGATACCAAAAATACTCATTAAATGTGCGGTCATATTGGCGATATTGGCCAGTTCTTTTGAACTCGGATTAATATTAACGGCGGTATCTGAAAAGAAAATAGGACCTCTTTTGGTTAACATAATATTAGCTGCTGCAATCCTATTGACACCTTGTGTTTTGTCAACAAGCTCAATCATGGGTTTTAAAGCCGAAGGATAACTTCTGGTAAAACCGGTAATTAAGGCATCGGCTTGACCTTCATTAACCATCATAGCAGCAAAATAGTTGCGTTCGCGCATCAATTTTTGCGCACTGATAAAGCTCACGCCTTTGCGGTTTCTTTTTTCCCAATATTTTTGAGCAAATTCGTCGCGACGAACTTTTTCGGAGTCTGATTTTGGGTCGATTATAGGCAAATCTACTTCAAAGTGAATTTGCTTCATCAATTTGTGAATTTCGGCTTTATCACCCAATAAAATTGGTTTAGCGGTACCCTCGTCATAGCAAATTTGAGCGGCCTTTATCACGTTATAATTATCGGCTTCAGCAAAAACAACGCGTTTTGGATCAGTTTTGGCGCGATTGGTAATCATGCGCATTAATTTGTTTCCAGTTCCCAAACGAGCAGCTAAAGATTCTTTGTAAGCATCCCAATCTTTAATAGGTTTTTTTGCCACACCCGATTCCATGGCGGCTTTGGCAACAGCGGGTGGAATGGTGCTAATTAAACGGTTGTCAAAAGGTTTTGGAATGATATAATCTTTGCCAAATTCAAGGCTTTTTAAGTTATAAGTTTTAATAACTTGTTCAGGAACGGTTTCTTTTGTGAGATTAGCCAGTGCTTTTACGGCAGCTAATTTCATTTCTTCATTAATCGCGGTGGCACGAACATCGAGGGCTCCTCTAAAAATATAGGGAAAACCTAAAATATTATTGACTTGATTTGGATAATCAGAACGGCCTGTGCCCATAATGATATCGCTGCGAGACGCCATAGCGGTGGGATATTCGATTTCTGGGTCGGGATTCGCTAAGGCAAATACAACGGGATTTTTTGCCATAGATTGCAACATTTTAGTAGAAACTAAGCCGCCTTTAGATAGGCCTAAAAACACATCGGCATTAACCATAGCTTCTTCTAAAGTGTGCAAATTGCGGGAAGTTGCAAATTCTTCTTTTTGGGAGGTGAGATTGTGGGCATCTTTTCTAATAACGCCGTGGCTATCGCACATCACTAAATTTTCGGCTTTAATGCCTAATTTTTTATAAAGTTTACTGCAAGAAATGGCGGCAGCACCTGCACCACTAACTACTACACGTGCATTTTCAATTTTTTTACCGGCAATTTCAAGGGCATTTAACAAGGCTGCAGCCGAAATAATGGCGGTACCGTGTTGGTCATCGTGCATGACCGGAATATCTAATTCTTCTTTTAATCGACGTTCTATTTCAAAAGCTTCGGGGGCTTTGATATCTTCTAAGTTAATACCGCCAAAAGTGGGTGAAATGGCTTTTACGGTTTCTATAAATTTATCGACATCGTGGGTATCAACTTCAATGTCGAACACATCAATATCTGCAAAAATTTTAAACAACAAGCCCTTGCCTTCCATAACGGGTTTTCCGGCTAAAGCGCCGATATCGCCTAAGCCTAACACCGCCGTTCCATTTGAAATTACGGCTACTAAATTGCCTTTTGCCGTATAGCGATAAGCATCATCAGGATTTTTCTCTATTTCTAAACAAGGTTCGGCAACACCTGGTGAGTAAGCTAATGACAAATCGCGTTGGGTTGCATATTTTTTGGTTGGAATCACTTCAATTTTTCCTGGAGTTGGGAATTCATGGTAAAGTAATGCTTCACTTTTTTTTCTGTTGGAATTCATTTTTATCTAAAATTTATAAATGAGGCACAAAGTTAAGGTATTTAAAACAGCCCAAAACTAATATTTGTCATAGTTTTAAAAAATCGACACTTCTTTTTAAACCTAAAAACCCAGCTCTTTTTAAAGCCGACTTCTTAAAAACGGTTTGAAATACCTCTTGCGTAAGGTCTTCCCAGTTTGATTTAGTGTAATTTAATAAGTCATCTTGCGGTTGAAATAAGGCTTCTTGATGTGGTTTTGAAAACCGATTCCACGGACACACATCTTGACAAATGTCGCAACCAAAAAGCCAATCGTTAAACTTTCCTTTTTCAGATTTAGGGAGGGCCTCTTTTAATTCGATTGTATAATAAGAAATGCATTTGCTGCCATCAACGGTGTTATTTGGCAAGATTGCTTGGGTAGGGCAAGCGTCTATGCAATTGGTGCAATTGCCACAATGATCTGTTTTAAAAGGTGTGTCATAAGCTAAAGGCAAATCGATGATAAGTTGTGCTAAAAAGAAAAACGAGCCTTTTTGTTTGGTAATCAATAAGCTGTTTTTGCCCGTCCAGCCCAAGCCGGCTTTTTTAGCCCATGCACGTTCTAATATGGGTGCAGAGTCAACAAAGGCGCGTCCGTTAACTGTGCCAATTTTTTTTTGAATGCGTTGAAGGAGCGTTTTAAGCTTTGTTTTTATCACAAAATGATAATCTTCGCCATAAGCATATTTGGCAATTTTATAGGTATTTTGTCTCTGAGTTTTTGCGGGAAAATAATTATAGCTTAATGAAATGACCGATTGCGCATCGGCAACCAATAAACGTGGGTCTAAGCGCATATCAAAATGATTTTGCATATACTGCATTTGCCCGTGGTACTGGTTTTTTAACCAGTTTTCTAATCTTGGTGCTTCGACAGATAAAAAATCCGCTTTAGCAATACCGCACTGGTCAAAGCCTAAATTTAAAGCTTCCTTTTTAATGAAGTCTGATTGTGCCTGAGCCGTTTTCACCTTTAACAAAATTGTTTAAAACAATTCGTCTTGTTTGCCAATTCGTTTCCTGCCAAGGTGCTTATAAGCCAAGTCGGTTACTTCGCGTCCTCGAGGTGTGCGCATAATAAAACCTTGCTGAATTAAAAAGGGCTCGTAAACTTCTTCAATGGTTTCCACATTTTCGGATACCGAAGTAGCCAGCGTGCTTATTCCCACTGGTCCGCCCTTAAATTTATCGATAATGGTTAACAATATTTTGTTGTCCATTTCGTCAAGACCATAGGTGTCAACATTCAGGGCTTTTAAGGCAAATTTGGCAATTTTTATATCGATAGATCCTGTGCCCTTTATTTGGGCAAAATCGCGGACGCGTCTCAACAAAGCGTTTGCAATGCGCGGAGTGCCACGACTTCGGCCGGCAATTTCGATGGCGGCTTCCATATTGATAGGAACTTTTAAAATTACGGCACTGCGTTGCACAATGGTGGTTAGCAATTCGGTATTGTAATATTCTAAACGGCTGGTAATGCCAAATCGGGCACGCATAGGCGCAGTTAAAAGTCCCGAGCGTGTAGTTGCGCCAACAAGGGTAAAAGGTTCTAAATTTAATTGAACGGTTCGGGCATTAGGACCCGATTCAATCATAATGTCGATTTTAAAATCCTCCATTGCGGTGTAAAGATATTCTTCAACAACGGGACCATTGCGGTGTAAAGATATTCTTCAACAACGGGACTTAATCGGTGGATTTCATCAATAAACAACACGTCGCGCGCTTCTAAATTGGTTAGTAATCCCGCTAAATCGCCAGGTTTATCTAACACAGGACCGGAAGTAACCTTAATGCCCGTTTTTAACTCGTTTGCTAAAATATAGGCCAAGGTAGTTTTTCCAAGACCGGGAGGTCCGTGAAATAAGGTGTGATCTAGGGCTTCATTTCTTAAATTTGCAGCCTGTACAAAGATTTTGAGGTTTGATTTAATTTGGTCTTGCCCCGAAAAATCCTCAAAAGTAAGGGGTCTTAATTTTTTTTCTATATCTAAATCTTCGTGAGAAAGGTTCTCTAATGAAGGGTCTAAGTCTGAATTCATAGAACAAATATAGGGCTATTTATCTGATAAAAATCTCTAAAGATGCTATTCAAATGAATAAGGCGTTAAAACAACGATGGCACTTTGAAAAGTCTGTTTAATGGGTAATAGCACGCGGTCGGCATCAATATGCGTTCTAAATTTGCCAATCATTACTTTCCAATCGGGAGAGTTAAAACTAATATCAGCCGTTTGTTCAGGAAAAGCCATTTCAAAATCGGCTTTAAATTTATAAGCTAAATCCTCACTTCCATAATAGATTTGCACGCTGAAACCCATACTGGGGTGTGTGGCATTGTAAGCTATTTTTTTAATCAAAATGGAATCAATTGCAGCATCTTTTTTTATATTGAGATTATCCGACTTTTGACCGTAGCTAGAAAGTCCGATAAATAAAAAGATAATTATATAAAAAGGAGCTATTTTAAATGGCATTGGTACAGAAGATTTTAATTTATCTCGCAAAAGTAAACATCTTTTTACAACATTTTTTAAAAATGGTTTTGAAAGTTGTTTTTAAATGATATTTTTGTCGCTATTAATTACATAACAAAAATATGTATTTTTGCCCATTAAACTAGCGAATATTGTACCGAATAAAATAACATAATTATTTATATTTTTATGAAAAGTGTGATAAAACACAGTCTCTTTAACAAGCTAACAACATTAAGTTTCGCGCTGATTTTCCTTATAAACATTGGTGTTTCTGCTCAAAATGGCGATCCTGTTAAAGGAAAAGAATTGTTTAATGCCAATTGTGCGGCTTGTCATAAATTAGACGCAAAACTCATTGGTCCCGCCTTGGCAAATGTTGCCGATAGGCGTTCAAACAAATGGCTAAAAGCTTGGATAAAAGACAATAATGCGCTTAGAGCAACGGGTGATGCCGATGCAAAAGCCATTTTTGAGGAATTTAATGGCATGCCAATGATGACGTTTCCTCAATTATCTGAAAAAGATATAGATGATTTAATTGCTTATACTTCAGTGAAGCCACAAGAAGCTGTGGCTAGCACAACGGCAGCTGCGGTTGACCCACGTGTTGCCGAAGGGAAACAATTATTTCAAGCGAATTGTGCCGCCTGCCATAAATTGGAGGCAAAACTTATTGGGCCGGCCTTAGCGCATGTTGCCGATAGACGGTCTAAAGAATGGCTGCACGCTTGGATAAAAGACAACAATGCACTTAGAGCAACCGGTGATGCCGATGCAAAAGCTATTTTTGAGCAATTTAATGGCATGCCTATGATGGCATTTCCTCAATTATCTACCGATGATATTGATAAAATTATAGCCTATACCTCTTATGATGAGCCAAAAGCAGTTGTTGCGCCATTAAATGCCGAAGCATCAAACATTGCTAAACCAAAAACCTCAACTACTTGGATGAGTGTGATTATTGGCCTGGTTTTGCTTAGCTTTATCGTGTGGATTTACTTAAAAAGCAATAACGGTTTCTTGAAAATTGTGGCGACCATCTTTTTATTATTTGGCGTGGCTTATGCCGGATTTGCAGCCTTATTTGAAGTGGGTATTGATACCGATTACCAGCCCATACAGCCCATTCAGTTTTCACATAAAATTCACGCCGGCGATAATAAAATTGATTGTCAATATTGCCATTCCTCTGCCAAGCACAGTAAAACCTCAGGCATTCCTAGTTTAAATGTTTGTATGAATTGCCATAAAAGTATTGCAGAATATAACGGCCCTGTTACCTCAGATAAAGACAAGGCCTTTTACGACGGTGAAATTCAAAAAATATACGATGCCATTGGCTGGGATAAAGCAAATTTGGTTTATAAAGCAAACTATGAACAAGTTCCGGTAAAATGGGTCTTGGTTCACAATTTAGCCGATTTTGCTTATTTTAACCATTCGCAACACGTTACGGTTGCTGGCATAACTTGTCAAACTTGCCACGGCCCTGTGCAAGAAATGGAAGAGGTAAAACAATTTACAAAATTGACCATGGGTTGGTGTATAACTTGTCATAAAACTACCGAAGTTAAGATGGAAGGCAACGGCTATTACAACGCCATTCATGACCAATTATCAAAAAAATATGGCATTCAAAAAGTTACCGAAGCTCAAATGGGCGGACTAGAATGTGGAAAATGTCACTATTAATATCATTAAAGAAAACAAGAATCTAAACAATGGCATCAAATAAAAAATACTGGAGAAGTGTTGAAGAACTCAAATCAGACAATTCACTTGTTGAGCATTTAGGTCAGAAAGAATTCTTAGAAGAAATTCCAACAGAAACTTTTTTAGGAGCTAAAGAAAATTTATCAAACTCATCAACTTCGCGACGTGATTTTCTTAAATATGTTGGATTTACAACGGTTGCCGCTTCATTAGCAGCCTGTGAAGGACCGGTGCTAAAAACCATTCCTTATGTTGTAAAACCTGAAAATATTATTCCAGGTGTGGCAAATTTTTACGCCTCATCTATGTCGGATGGTGATGGATTTGCCAACATTTTAGTGAAAGTCCGCGAAGGAAGGCCAATTAAAATTGAGCCTAATAAAATGGCTGGCAATTGGGGCGCAAGCTCAGCAAGAGTACAAGCTTCTGTTTTATCATTATACGACAATAACCGTTTGCGAGGACCTTTAGCCGATGGTAAAGAAACCGATTGGTCTAGTCTTGATAAAAAGGCAATCGACACGTTAAATACATTAAAAGCTAACAACGAAAAAATTGTTGTCTTAAGCGGCTCAACGGCAAGTCCGACTTCTAAAAAAGTAATTGCAGAATTTGCCCAATCTTTTGGAAATGTTCAACACGTGGTTTACGATGCCTTATCAGAGAGCCCAGCGCTAGACGCTTTTGAAACCATGTATGGCCAAAGGGCATTGCCAAATTATAAATTTGAAAATGCCAAACTGATAGTTTCTATTGGAGCCGACTTTTTAGGAGATTGGCAAGGTGGCCAATACAGTGCGGCTTATGCTAAAGGGCGCATTCCTGTAAAAGGGAACATGTCTAAACACCTACAAATTGAATCAAACTTATCGCTATCGGGCGCTAATGCCGATTTGCGCATTCCCGTTAAACCATCCGAACAAATTTTTGCTTTAATCAATTTATACAATGCTGTTACCGGCAGCAATTTTGCTTCTAAGCCAACACCTGCCGATGCTGCCATAAAAAAGATTGCCATTCAGCTTAAAAAAGCGGGAAGCCAAGCGGTAGTGATAACCGGCATCCAAAATAAAGAAGCACAAATTTTGGCAAATGCCCTTAACGAAGCTTTGCAATCGGAAGTATATGACCTTACAGCTCCACGCCTTATAAAGGCTGGTAATGATGTGGCTGTTAAAAATCTTGTCGATGAAATGGCCGCAGGCAAAATTGGCGCTTTGCTAATTTATAATGCCAACCCATCTTATAGTTTACCAAACGCTTCTGTTTTTAATGAAGCTTTAAAAAAGGTAAAATTTTTGGTTTGTTTCAGTATGTCTGATGATGAAACCGCACAAAAATCTCAATTTGTTGCGGCAACGCCACATTATTTAGAATCTTGGGGCGACACCCAATTTCAAGCCGCAAAATTCGGTTTAATGCAACCAACAATAAATCCGCTGTTTAACACCCGTCAGTTTGAAGAAAGTCTTTTAACTTGGATGGGTCAAAATAAAACCTATTATCAAGCTCTACGCGATTATTGGACGACCTCAATTTTAAATGGCAGTTCTTGGAATCAAGCATTACACGATGGTGTTTTTAATGGAAATAATGAACTTAAATTAACAAAAAACAGCATCGATGTTGCCACCTCGGCAGCTGCCTTATTAAGTCAAACAAAATCGGGTGATTTTGAATTGAATTTATATGCTAAAATTAGCATGGGCGATGGCAAACAAGCTAACAATCCTTGGTTACAAGAATTGCCCGATCCTATAACAAGAACCTCTTGGGATAACTATATAACCATTTCGGCCGCCGATGCTAAAAAGCTAGGATTAGAGAATTTTAATGTGAGCAATGGGGCGCTTAACGGAAGCAAAGTCAACTTAAAAGTTAAGGAAGTTGTTTTAAATGAAGTACCTGTTTATATTCAGCCGGGTCAAGCGAACGGAAGTATTGGTTTAGCCCTTGGTTATGGACGCTCGGCAGGAATGCAAACCGAAATGATGACAGGACTTAATGCCTTTGCATTGCTACAAGATTTTAATCCGTTTCAAACGGTAAGCGTTGAAAAAGTGGCAGGCATTCACGAATTTGCCTGTGTGCAATTGCAACACACCATAATGGGTCGTGATGAAATTATCAAAGAAACAACTTTAGATGATTTTATCAATAAGCCCAAAAATGAGTGGAATAAAACGCCAGAATTTTCATTAAATCACGAGGAAGTTTCAGCAGAGCGTGTTGATTTGTGGGAAAAATTTGATGATACCGTTGGACCTCATTTTAATTTGTCGATAGATTTAGCAACTTGCACCGGTTGTGCTGCTTGCATCGTTGCCTGCCATGCCGAAAATAATGTACCAGTAGTTGGCAAACGCGAAATACGCGTGAGTCGCGATATGCACTGGTTGCGTATTGACCGCTATTACACCTCTGATATGACCAATGAAAAGGCTAAAGAAGAAGGTATTTTTGGAACCGGTGAAATGTTTAACACCATGACCATTCCATCCGAAAATCCACAAGTGGCTTTTCAACCTGTGATGTGTCAGCATTGTAATCATGCGCCTTGCGAAACCGTTTGTCCGGTTGCCGCAACCTCTCATAGCCGCCAAGGTCAAAACCACATGGCTTATAACCGTTGCATTGGAACCCGTTATTGCGCCAATAACTGTCCTTATAAAGTACGCCGTTTTAACTGGTTTAAATACGCCAATAATAATGAGTTTGATTTCAACATGAATAACGACCTCGGCAAAATGGTGCTGAATCCAGATGTTGTAGTACGTTCAAGAGGGGTTATGGAAAAATGCACCATGTGTTTACAAAAAACACAATTGAGCATTTTAACCGCCAAAAAAGAAGGACGTCCCGTTAAAGATGAGGAATTCCAAACCGCCTGTTCAAGCGCATGTCCAACAGGCGCTATGGTTTTTGGCGATGTAAATGACAAACAAAGTGAAGTAGCGCTAATAACAGAAGATGAAAGAGCCTTCCATTTATTAGCCGAAGTAGGTACAAAACCAAATGTTTTTTACCATCTTAAAGTAAGAAACACAGAAGCATCATAAATAAAATAACGATTTATATTAAATTATGTCTCATTACGAAGCACCTATAAGAGAACCATTAATATTTGGAGATAAAAGTTATCACGATATTAGTGTTGACGTAGCCGCCCCAGTTGAGGGTAAAGCCAATAAATTATGGTGGATAGCCTTTAGCATCGCCTTAACCGCCTTTTTATTAGGATTGGGCGCTATTAGCTACACCATTGGCGTCGGAATTGGCGTTTGGGGATTAAATAACCGAATTAACTGGGCTTGGGATATCACCAACTTTGTTTGGTGGGTAGGTATTGGGCACGCCGGTACTTTAATCTCTGCCGTTTTATTGTTATTCCGTCAAAAATGGAGAATGGGTATCAACCGTTCGGCCGAAGCGATGACTATTTTCGCCGTTTTTCAAGCGGGTTTATTTCCAATTATCCACATGGGTCGTGTTTGGAATGCCTTTTATGTGTTGCCTTTGCCCAATGCTTTAGGCTCTCTATGGGTGAATTTTAACTCACCATTATTATGGGATGTGTTCGCCATTTCAACCTATCTTTCGGTATCGCTCGTATTTTGGTATACGGGTTTATTGCCCGATTTTGCCATGCTTAGAGACCGCGCTGTAAAACCCTTTCAAAAACAGATATACGGTTTGTTGAGCTTTGGCTGGTCTGGTCGCTTAAAAGATTGGCAACGTTTTGAGGAAGTTTCGTTGGTGTTGGCAGGTTTGGCTACACCATTGGTTTTATCGGTTCACACCATTGTATCAATGGACTTTGCAACATCTATTATTCCAGGTTGGCACAGTACCATTTTTCCGCCTTATTTTGTTGCCGGCGCTATTTTTTCAGGTTTTGCAATGGTGCAAACCTTGTTGCTAATTATGCGTAAAGTTTCGCATCTTGAAGCTTATATTACCAAAATTCACATTGAAAACATGAATAAGGTAATTATTGTAACCGGCGGAATTGTTTCGGTGGCTTATATGACCGAATTTTTTGTTGGATGGTATTCAGGTAGCAGTTACGAAGATTATACCTATCTTTCGGTAGGCGCGGCTACAGGCCCTTATTGGTGGGCCTTTTGGTCATTGATAACTTGTAACTTTATATTTCCGTTGACGCTATGGTTTAAAAAAGCGCGCACCAATTTAATTTGGTCATTTATCTTGTCAATCATCATCAATATTGGAATGTGGTTTGAGCGTTTTGACATCATTGTAATTGATTTAAGTCGGGGGCATTTGCCATCATCGTGGACGATGTTTTCACCAACATTTGTAGATGTGTCTATCTTTATAGGAACCATTGGCTTTTTCTTTGTATTATTTTTATTGTATGCACGTACTTTCCCAGTAATCGCGCAAGCAGAATTAAAGAGTATATTGAAATCATCAGGAGAAAATTATAAAAATTTAAGAAAAGAAAATCATGAGTAGTACAACCATACAAGCTATTTTTGACGATGATGATGTGCTTTTAAGAGCTGTAAAAAATCTCAAAGACGCCCATTATCACATTGAAGAAGTGTTTACACCCTTTCCGGTTCACGGTCTCGAAAAAGCCGTTGGCCTGCCCAACACACGCATTGCCATAACCTCATTTATTTACGGATTAATAGGTTTGTCATTTGCCATTTGGCTTATGGATTATACCATGATTACCGATTGGCCTCAAAATATTGGTGGAAAACCTAGCTTTAGCTTTGCCGAAAACATGCCCGCTTTTGTGCCAATTATGTTTGAATTAACGGTGTTTTTTGCCGCGCATTTAATGGTGATTACCTTTTATATGCGCAGTAAATTGTGGCCATATAAAAAAGCCGAGAATCCAGACCCGCGAACAACCGATGACCATTTTATGATTGAAGTATCTACCGCTAACGATGTTAAATCGCTTGAAGATTTATTGAAAAAATCGGGCGCTAAAGAAATTAAAACAAAAGCATAACAAACTCATGAAGCATCTATTTAACTTCGCAATTTTAGCTTTATTAGCCTTGAGCTTAAGTTTTTGCAGCCGCGACAACCGCACACGAAACGTGCGCTATATGGCTGCAACTGATATGTATAATCCTGTGGGATATGAAACTTATACGCCAAACCCTTTTTTTAAAAATGGTTTAGAAGCACAACTGCCAGTAACCGGAACTATTTTTAGAGGTGAAGTGCCCTATGAAATTCCCAATACCGAAGAAGGCTATCAATTGGCGCTTAAAACCCTGAAATCACCTTTAGAAATAAGTGAGGTAAATCTTGCAAAAGGGAAAGCCATGTACACCATAAATTGCATTTCGTGCCACGGTGAAAAGGGCGACGGACAAGGTGTTTTAATGCAACGCGGAAAATTTTTAGGCGTGCCAAATTATAAAGACCGTCCAATTACCGAAGGTAGTATTTACCATGTTATTATGTTTGGCCGAAACCTAATGGGTTCGCACGCCTCACAATTAACAAATACCGAACGTTGGCAAGTTGTGCAATATGTGCAACAGTTAAGAGAAGGTTTGATTAAAATAGATACCATAAAATAAAGACTGAATTTAGAATTATGTATAGTTTTTCAAAAAGATTAAAATTAAGCGCCCTTGTTTTAATGCTCTTGGGAGCTTTAGGTATTGCTTATGGTTTTTTAAACACACCACATACCACAGCCCAAGTTAAAGAATTGATGCAGCAACATACCGCTGAAAATCATGAAGCAACAAGCACCCAAGCAACACCTAATGAAGCTGAAGCCACTGCTGTTAGTGAAGAATCAGAATTAAATCACGCCTTGCACGGTTTGCAAAACCGACCTTATACCGCGGTTTATATCGCCATGTTTTTCTTTTTTATGATAGCCTTAGGAACCTTGGCCTTTTATGCCATTCAATATGCCGCTCAAGCGGGATGGTCTATTGTTTTGTTTAGAGTGATGGAGGGAATTACCGCCTATTTGTTGCCAGGTTCTTTATTCATTTTAGGATTTTTAATCCTGATGGCTATCAATGGTCTGCACTATTTTGTTTGGATGAACCCTGAATTATACAATCCGCAAAGCGAACATTACGACGAAATATTAATGGCTAAAAGTTGGTGGTTAAACGTCCCTTTTTGGATGATTAGAACCTTTATCTTTTTGTTAGGGTGGAATTTTTATCGCTATTTTTCTCGTAAAAACTCATTGGCTCAAGATCAAGCGACTGATTTAGTTCATTATAAAAAGAATTTTAAAGCATCCATTATTTTTTTAGTATTCTTTATCATCACTGAATCTATCATGTCTTGGGATTGGATTATGTCATTAACGCCTCATTGGCAAAGTACTTTGTTTGGATGGTATGTTTTTGCGAGCTTATTTGTTTCAGCAATAACCGTCATTGCGTTGGTAACCATTTACCTACGTGCTAAGGGCTTTTTGCCTCAGGTAAACGACAGCCATTTGCATGATTTGGCAAAATTTATGTTTGGCTTTAGCATTTTTTGGACATACCTTTGGTTTTCACAATTTATGCTCATTTGGTATGCCAATATGCCCGAAGAAACCGCTTATTTTACACCACGACTTTTAGGACCGTTTCAAATATTATTTATGGGAATGTTGGCTTCAAATTTTGTATTTCCAATTTTGGTTTTGATGAATAGCGATTATAAACGCATTCCTTGGTTTATCATTTTAACGGGAATCGTAATTTTGTTAGGACATTATGTTGATATATTTGTGATGATTACACCACCTACCGTTGGCAACCATTGGCAAATTGGCATTCCAGAAATTGGTGCGGTTTGTTTCTTTTTGGGATTGTTTATTTATGTGGTATTTAACGCCCTAACCAAAGCGCCTCTACAAGCACAAGGCAATCCATTTATGAAAGAAAGTGAACATTATCACTATTAAAATACTACTAAGAATATAAAACTAAAAAATCAAGAACCAAATACGTATGAAAGCACTTTTCTTTATTTTAATCTTCATCGCCTTAATTGTTGCCTGTTGGCAATTTGTTAAGCTTTTAGGATTGACAAAAGTTCAAAATTCGACGGCAACCGAAAAGGAAAATAATATCAACGGCTGGCTTTTGCTGGGATTGATGGTATTTATTTACGGATTGATGCTCACCTCAATGTTTCGCGGTCGTTCTGTTTTATTGCCGAGATTATCAGCCTCTTTAGAAGGTTATCACATCGATAATTTATTTATCATCACCATGTGTTTAATCTTTACCGTGCAATTTATCACGCAGTTTCTCATTTTTTATTATTCGTTTAAATACAGAGGAATTAATGATAGAAAAGCAATCTTTTTTGCCGATAGCTCAAAACTCGAAGCCATTTGGACCATTATTCCGGCCATAGTGCTAACCTTGTTAATAGGTTATGGCTTGTGGACTTGGAATGAAGTAATGGATTCATCTAATGCAAAAGACCCCTTAGTTGTTGAGGTTTATGCCAAACAATATAAATGGGAAGCGCGCTATGCCGGAGCAGATAAAACCCTCGGTCAAGGCAATGTAAATTATATTAAAGACCTCAACACGATGGGCGTAAATATGGAAGACGCCTATGCCAAAGATGACGTTCCAACAACCGTTTTATATCTGCCAAAAGGACGCAAAGTAGTTTTTAATTTCAGGTCACAAGATGTGATTCACTCTGCTTATATGCCTCATTTTAGAGCGCAAATGAACTGTGTTCCGGGGATGATTACCCATTTTGCTTTTACCCCTACCGTTACTACCGAAGAGATGCGTAAAAATGACGATATTATTACTAAAGTAAACAACATTAATATTTTGAGAAAAGAAAAAGGAGCCGAACCTTATGAATTTGATTACCTGCTTTTATGTAATAAAATATGTGGCTCGTCGCATTATAATATGCAAATGAAAGTTGTGGTTGTTGAAGAAGCCGCGTTTAACACATGGCTAGCTTCACAAAAAACAATGGCACAATTATTAAACTAAACTTAAACCAAAAAAAATCAACTTATGTCAGAACATCATCATAAAGAGACTTTTGTGACGAAATTCATATTTAGTCAGGATCATAAAATGATTTCTAAACAATTCCTAATAACAGGGATGATTATGGGAACAATCGCCTTATTTATGTCGATGTTATTCCGTTTGCAACTGTCATTTCCCGACACTTCTTTTAGCATTATAGAAGCCTTTTTAGGCAAAGGACAAGACGGGGGCATTATGACACCCGATACCTATATGTCATTAGTTACCATTCACGGAACCATAATGGTGTTTTTTGTGCTCACCGCCGGACTGAGCGGTACCTTTAGCAACTTGCTCATTCCGTTTCAAATCGGTGCGCGTGATATGGCATCCGGATTTATGAATATGATTTCCTATTGGCTATTCTTTATTTCGAGCGTTATTATGGTAATTTCATTGTTTATTCAAACGGGACCTGCTTCGGGTGGTTGGACAATTTATCCGCCACTGAGCGCCTTGCCACAAGCCATGTCGGGTTCAGGATTGGGCATGACACTTTGGTTGGTTTCTATGGCATTATTTATAGCCTCGTCGCTTATTGGCGCGTTGAATTATATTGTTACAGTGTTGAATTTGAGAACACTCGGAATGAAAATGATTCGACTTCCCCTAACCATTTGGGCATTTTTTGTAACCGCTATTATTGGCGTTGTTTCTTTTCCTGTATTGTTATCTGCTGCCTTGCTATTAATTTTTGACCGTAGTTTTGGCACGTCTTTTTATTTATCAGATATCTTTATTCAAGGAGAAGTGCTTCATTATCAAGGAGGTTCTCCCATTTTATTTGAACATTTATTTTGGTTTTTGGGACATCCCGAAGTTTACATTGTTATTTTGCCCGCTATGGGAATTGTCTCTGAAGTTATGGCAACCAATGCGCGCAAACCTATCTTTGGTTACCGCGCCATGATTGGCTCTATTATCGCCATCGCCTTTTTATCAACCGTAGTTTGGGGTCATCATATGTTTGTAACGGGTATGAATCCATTTTTAGGTTCTGTATTTACCTTCACAACCCTGCTAATTGCAATTCCATCGGCAGTAAAAGCCTTTAACTGGATTACCACCTTGTGGAAAGGAAATTTACAGTTAAACACCGCTATGTTGTTTTCTATCGGATTTGTTTCAACCTTTATTACCGGCGGTTTAACCGGAATTGTTTTAGGCGATAGCGCTCTAGATATCAATGTTCACGACACTTATTTTGTAGTGGCCCACTTCCATTTAGTGATGGGGGTTTCGGCCATTTTTGGCATGTTTGCAGGTATTTACCATTGGTTTCCAAAAATGTATGGACGCATGATGAATAAAGACTTAGGTTATCTGCACTTTTGGCTGACATGTATTTCGGCTTATGGCGTGTTTTTCCCGATGCATTTTATCGGTCTTGCCGGATTGCCACGTCGTTATTATACCAATACCGCATTTCCAATTTTTGACGATTTATTGCACATCAACCACGTGATGACCATTTTTGCCTTGATAGGCGGATTAGCGCAAATTCTTTTCTTTGCAAACTTTTTCTTCAGTATGAAAAAAGGACCAAAAGCACCACAAAACCCTTGGCATTCAAATTCATTAGAATGGACAACGCCCATTGAACACATTCACGGAAATTGGCCCGGTGAATTGCCGACTGTGCACCGTTGGGCTTATGATTACAGCAAAACCGATGAAAATGGTGAGCTTTATAACGGACAAGATTTTACTCCACAAATTGTTCCGCCGCGCGCCGGTGAAGAAATGCTTTAAAAGCACTTACTAAAAATTATTAATAAGCCCCAAAAAACAAGTTTTGGGGCTTATTTGTTTTAAAGCAGTCATCGCAGGTTTTATTAAATTGACTTAAATATTAATGAAATTCAATATATTTTTTAAATTTATAAAAGGAATTAACATAAGCTGTTAAACAGCATTGAAAATTTTAAAGCCACCGGCAAAAAAAAACAAGTGAAACAGCGCACAGCCATAACAACAACCAACTATGCCGGCAATTAGGTGTATGAAAATGACGCCCTGCAATTTTTTAACCAGCCGGAAGGCTATGTAGAACCTGATGGCGGCGCTTACAATTATGTCTATCAATACAAAGACCATTTAGGAAATATTAAGCTTTCTTATAAAAACATTAGTTTAACAAGCACGCCAAGCCTGCAAATAGTGGAAGAAAACAACTACTATCCCTTTGGACTTGAACACAAGGGGTACAATAATGTTATAAACGGTACGGAAAATAAGTACAAGACGTATCAGGGAAAAGAAACAGAAGAAGAGCTTGGTAAAAATACATTAGCTTTTGGATGGAGAGATTATGACCCAGCAATTGCAAGGTTTAATAAGATAGATAGGTTTGCTGAAAAATATCAATCTATGTCACCTTATCATTTTTCAGGAAATAATCCAATATTTTTTAGAGAAATAAAAGGAGATAGTATACATCCAGCTAGTCAAGCAAAAGTAGATGCTTTAAAGACGAATATCAATACACAGGTAACATCTTTAACAACACAAAGAGATGCTGTTACAACTGCTGCAACGAATAAAAAAGGGAAAGTAAAATATTCAGAAGCACAGAAAGCACAAGTTAATGAACTTAATTACAGGATAGGTAATTTAAATACATCTCTTACAAATATTGCCTCTTTAGAGAGTTCAACTAAATTCACATTTAAATTGAATGCAGTAAGTGGTAATATTGCAAATTTAACACCAAGTGTAGCGGATGTTAATAGTAATACTTTTACTCTAAATTATATAAGTGGTGATGTCGGAAATCAAATACACGAGGTTGCAACACACGGTTCCCAAATTGTTAATGGCGACCTTACATATTCTGTAAATGCAGCAGGATCAGGAGTAAACGCAGCAGTTAGAGCAGGTGGCACTTCTTATGGTTTAGAAGTTTCTGCATATCAATCACAATATTCTTATACAGGAGCTTTATCAGGTTATCGCACGCCAACTGCTGGTTCAACACAAGCAACAATGAATACTTTGGGAGGATTTACTGGTACGACTAATCAGATTAATAGCCCATTTAATGTAAACAATCATACGCAAATCAATGTTCCTTTAATAAGGTCGATGACAGAAGGAAGTATTGGGCATACAACAATATATTAAATATGAGAAACTTAATTATAATGGTTTTAGTTGTTCTGTTAAACTCGTGTTCTTCTTCTTTTGTGGGTAAGAGGTTTACAATGGTAAGTACAGATAAAGAATGGGAACTCGAACTTGTTTTGAAACAAGATTCTACTTTTACACTTAAAGATGAATATGGTTGTAATAAGATGGCTCAAAAAGGAAATTGGAGAATGATAGAAAATACAGATGACGTATCTATTAAAACAGTTTTACTTACAGATAACCTTGAAGTTCAGAATAATATAAATCAATTTGGACATAGAACTATATCTTACCAAAGCGATTTAGATGGATTACGTTATGAAAATAAAGAAGAGAATCAGTTTCCCTTAATAATGAGTGATACAATACGCTTAGTTACAAAAGATAAAGCACTTTATAAAACCTTTACTTTTGATGTTTATGACGGAGATTTGCAGCAGAAAAGATTAATGTTACTCGAAAATATATATATCGATAAGTTTGGAAAGGATAATTATATTAAAACTTTAGGAGAAGGCAAAGGAATAAAAAAAGCAAGAGAAAATTTATTAAAATGTCAAAACGCTTTTTAACCCAACTGCTCGGATATGTAACACGAATTGATAGCTCGGAAAAGTTTTCCGTGCGCGTTACTTACACGAAATTGTAAACAATTTTCATCCAATATCTTGAAGTTCCAATCTGGAATATCAAATTAAAAAACTATTTTTACAATAGAAAATTATAAAATAGATGAGTGCAGAAATTACTATTCCAGACGAAATAATTACCAATAAAATCTATTTAATTAGAGAACAAAAAGTAATGTTAGATAATGATTTAGCAGAACTTTATGGAGTAGAAACAAAATATCTAAAACAAGCAGTAAAACGTAATATCGATATTTTTCCGGTTCATTTTATGTTTGAATTATCAAAAGAAGAAAACGAATCTTTGAGGTCACAATTTGTGACCTCAAAAAAAGGAAGAGGCGGAACACGATATATGCCAATGGTATTTACAGAACACGGAATTTTACAATTATCACACGTTCTTAGAAGTAAAAGAGCAAGATTAATGAGTATACGCATTACAGAAGTTTTTATAAAAATGCGTAAAATACTGACAGATAATTTAAACGTAAAGTTAGAAATAGAGGAAATTAAAAAGATACTATCTAATCACGGAAAGAATATAGAATTGGTTTTTAACTATTTGGATGAATTGATTGATAAAAAAGAGAACGAGAAACCAAGAACTCAAATAGGTTACAAAAAAGATAAAGAATAGAAATCCCCACAAAACAAAATCCAGTTTTTTGCAAAAGTCAAAAACCCCCTGTCTTTTGTTTTTTTCCGCTCGCTACCGTTAAATAAGCTTTTTGTCTGTCACTGCGCTCACACAGCACATTGCTTTTATCCGACTGCTCGGATAGGTAACACGAATTGATAGCGCAGAACTGTTTAGCGTGCCCGTAACGAGTAAGCATCTTGCTAACCAATGCTAATAAAGCAATTACAACCATTACCTACAACCATTTAAATTTACCCACCTAGTTGTGCGGCGTGTACCTTAAAAAAGAACATTCTTAAAACCAGCGAATTGTTGTGTGAAGTCTCCCGATTTCGCAGCCACAAACATGCGTATGCAGAACAAAGTCTAGACAGCAAAAAACCTCGTAAGATTTGTTTGGTTTTGTTATCTAACAGGATATTTACTAGGGTCTTGTGAAGTACTAAAAATGGCGTTTAAGAAAACAGTTTTACTGGGTTCTTCAACAATAAAAAAGGCAATGAAGGGAAATTTATCAAAAGGTAAAAATTGATAATTGTTATCGTGAAACTGATAAAAAGGGTTTATTTGTAAAGCTTTATAAGCTTTTTTATAATCTTTTAAAAAATCTAAAGCTACTTTCTTACTGGCTTTGTAAATATAGTATTCAAGCGCGTCTTCAATGTTTTTCGAAGCAATAGGTGAAACAATGATCTTATAATTCATACTTCTTTTTAAAGTCAGTATAAAGTTTTTCGGCATCGGTATAAGTAGCTTTATCGGAGTTGATTTGGCTGTCTAAAATTTGTTGTTGCTCTTTAGATAAGCCGTATGGTTTATTATTTGTTGCCGATTCTATAAGTGCATCAACATAACCAATGACACGTTCTAAAACACTTTGAGGAGCGTTTTTAAGTTTTCTTGTTAGTAAATCAATAGATTTAGTTTCCATTTTTCAATATTTTTTATAGTGCTAGTTGTTGAATTTACTTTTTGGTAATAAAGGCATCAATCAAAGTTATAATTAAAGATTTATTAGTTTCTTGCATTTTTTAGATGGCTTTAAATTAGTTGAGTAGTTCTTTGTCGGTTAGTTTACTATTGGCTAAATTGTCTGAGCTTACACTCATTAAAAAATCAGAAGGCAAGCAAAGAGCATTAGAAACCTTTGTCATTAAATCAGCAAAAGGGGTCGCTTCTTTTTCTTCATACCGGCTTATTTGCAAATAATGAACGCCAATAAACCTTGCTAAATCACCTTTAAATGGTTCTTTTTCGGCACTTAATCGCTTTAATCTTTGATTAAAATCCATTTGCGCATATTATTTATTAACACTTCAAATATACTAATTACGCACCAAATTAAGTGATTTTACTTACTATTGTTAATAAATAGAATTATTAACGCTTGTTTTTATTTTCGTAATTGCTTCATTTAGAGCGATATTACCGCTCCTGAACGAATCCTTTTACCCGATGCCAACAAAAGCAATTACAACCATTACCTACAACCATTTAAATTTACCCACCTAGTTGTGCGGCGTGTACCTTAAAAAATAACATTCTTAAAACTAGTGAGGCTTATTTGTTTTAAAAATAGAGGCTAAAGTTTATAAAATGCGCAATCAACTATTCTATTTATTTGTTTTTAAACTTTTACAAACCTTATTTTATGTTATCAAACCCTTTTTATCAACTTAATCTGTTATATTTGAATCATCAAGTTAAAGCGAGTCGCACATGAAAAAATTTCTAAGACTATTTCTAATAATAATCCTTATTTTGGTGTTGGGATTATGGTATTTTACCAACAGTTTAAAACCGCAATACAAGGGTAATTTAAAATTAAAAGGCTTATCCGATAAGGTTGAAGTCTTTTATGACCATTTTGGCATTCCGCATATTTATGCGCAAAACCAATCCGATGCTTATATTGCTTTAGGCTATGTTCATGCACAAGATCGGCTTTGGCAAATGGAGGTGATGCGCCGCATTGCCCCCGGTAAATTGGCCGAATTGTTTGGCGAAGATTTGTTGGTTACCGATATGTTTTTTAAATCTTTAGGCATTGAAGAAGCTTCGACAAAAGCCATTGCAGACCTCGATATAAACTCCGAAAAATATAAATTAACCGAAGCTTATTTAAACGGTATCAATCAATTTGTTGATCAAGGTTCAACGCCGCTAGAATATTATATTACCGGCGCCAAAAAGAGCCATTTTAGCATTAATGATGTGTATAGCGTATTTGGTTATATGTCATTTAGTTTTGCCATGGCGCAAAAAGCCGACCCATTCTTTACGGATTTAAAATCAAAATTAGCGCCCGAATACCTTGACGAACTTGGCTTTAACAGCGACCCAAACACCACTTTAATTCACAATAACTATCAAGATGTGTCGAGTAATTTATCGGCCGCAGCCCAAGTGTTATTCAAAAAATTACCACTCACACCCTTTATTGGAAGCAATAGTTGGGTAGTGAGTCCGAGCAAAACAAAAACAGGAAAAGTATTGTTTGCCAACGACCCTCACATGCAATTTGCACAACCGGGCGTTTGGTATGAAGCGCATATTAAAACCCCCGATTATGAAATCTATGGCTATCATATTGCTGGAATTCCCTTTCCATTACTTGGCCACAATCGTGCAATTGCCTATGGTTTAACGATGTTCGAAAATGATGACATCGATTTTTATAAAGAAACCGTCAATCCCAAAAATCCAAACCAATATCAAACCGTTACCGGCTGGAAAAATTTTGAAGAAAAAACTAAAATCATCAAAATTAAAAATAGCGCCGATTTAGAACTTAAAGTCCGCTATTCTCAACACGGCCCTATAATGAACGACGTGGTGAGCGTTATTAAAGACCAAGCGCCCGTTGCCATGAGCTGGATTTATACTAAATTTCCCTCAAAATCTTTAGACGCCATGTTTAGCATGTCGCACGCCACCAATATTACTGAATTTCAAAAAGGGGTTGCCCTAATTCACGCGCCGGGTTTAAATGTAATGTATGGCGATTCGGCTAACAATGTGGCTTGGTGGGCAGCCGGCAAATTATATACATTTAAAAATAAAGTCAATACCAAGCTGGTTTTAAACGGCGCTAATGCGGAGGATGAACCGAACCGGTATTTAGACTTTTCTAAAAATCCACAAGCCATAAATCCGCCTTGGGGCTATGTTTATTCGGCTAACAACCAGCCTGATAGCATTGAAGGTGCTTTATATCCAGGCTATTATTTACCCGAAGATCGCGCAAAACGCATCGTTGGCTTGCTTTCCGCTAAAAATGATTGGGATAAAGAATCTTTTAAAACCATGATTACCGACGTAACCTCTAAGGTATTACCCATTAAAGTGGCCGTTTTAATAAAGGAATGCGCAAACCAAAAATTTGAAGATGAAAATTGTAACAAAGCTTTACAAATTCTTAAAAATTGGGACGGCTCACAAAATTTAAACAGCCTAGCCCCAAGCATTTACTACAAATGGGAATACAAAGTGATGTACAAAACCTTTGCGGATGAGCTAGGCGAAAAAGGCTTTGAACAATTTATGCAAACCGATGTTGCCAAACGTCAAGATACCAAACAAATTCAAACCGAAAAATCAGTTTGGTGGGATAATGTTTTAACAAAAGATAAGGTAGAAACCCGTCAGGATATTTTGAAGGAAGCGTTTATAGAAACCATTGCCGACCTAGAAAAACAATTGGGATTGGACCTCAATAAATGGACTTGGCAGCGCGTTCACACCCTAGAACATGTACATGCCATTACCGTTAAAGCGCCTTTTTTGAGACGTTATTTGAATGTGGGTCCTTTTGCTACTCCCGGCGGACGTGAAGTAATCAATAATTTAATGTTCGATTTGAATGATAAAGGCACTTATACTGTCGATGCCGGACCTTCAACCAGGCGTGTTATCGATTTCTCGGATGTTGAAAGCAGTGTGAGTATTTTACCAACCGGACAATCGGGAAATGTATTTAGCAAACATTATCAAGACCAAGCACAAATGTACGTCAATGGCCAATTTAGACCGATGCTCATAAATCAAAAAGTCATTCAAGAATCAAAAGATAAGTTGGTTTTAGAACCTAATTAAAAGTGTATAGTCAGGGTTTCAATAAAATGAAACCCTGATTTTTTTAGCTACCATTTTTTATAGACTTCGTCAAAGGGAATTCTAAAGCGTTCGCCATAAACCCCTTCGGGTTTGCGAATGCCACAGCCAATAACCATATTTATTTCAGCACCATAAGGAAGCTTTAAAAGTCTTTTAATCCGCAGGGTATCACTACCTTCCATCGGGCATGTATCATAACCATAAGCGGCCATACCCAACATAAAAGTTTGCGCCGCTAATCCGGCACTTTTATGAGCCACCACACGCATATCTTTGTGGCGTACCTCGCGATAAACTGGTCTAAACAAACCAATTATAAAAAACAAAAGGTATTTTATCCAGCCAAAGATGCCTAAAAAATCGAAGTAGGTAAACGGCATCAATTTAGAATAATAGGCTTTAGCAAATTTTTCGCGACCACTTTGTTCAGATAGGGGCTTATCGCCATAAACTTTTTTTAAATAGTTTAAATTCGATTGAATACGCTTGCGCCAAAGGTCTTTCCTAACCACCACCACCACCATTTCATTGGCTGTTTTGGCAGCACTTTGGTCAAAACAATAGGAAACTATTTTAGCTTTTACCTCCTGATTAACAATGTGATAAAACGCCCATAATTGCATATTGCTACTGCTCGGCGCAAGCGTGGCTTGTTCAATACAAGTCCTAACAATAGTGGTATCAATTGGTTTGCAAGGGTCGAAAGTTCTAACGGCGCGACGGTATTGAATGGCATCACTTACGGTTTTTTGTGTCATAAAAATGATTTATTGAAGTGTTAATTTTGGCGTAATCACGCTAAAGTTGTTTGAAATTGCCTTAAACGCTTATTCATATAACTAAACCACAAGGGTGGAATTAATGCGAGGAGCATCATTCCGGGATAACCCGTTGGCATTTGTGGACTTTGAGGCAGGGATTCTAAAATTTGATATTTTTTGCTGCCTTTAAAATGATGGTCTGAATGGCGCGATAGGTTAAACAAAAATAATTTGCTCAAAACACTGTCCGAATTCCAAGAATGTTGGTGTTTTACACGCTCGTATTTTCCATTTTTATCTTGAAGCCTCAACAAACCGTAATGCTCAATATAATTGACGGTTTCAAGTAATAAAATCCCGATTATGGCAGCTAATATAAAGGCGGTCAATGCAAAAAAACCTAAATAAAAATAAATTCCAAATAGCAGTAGCCCGTTTGCCATACTGTAAAGAATCATTTTGTTGTGAAAGGAAAACTTTGAAATTTTCTTTTTAAGCAGGCGATTCGATTCTATTTGCCAAGCTTCGGCATAACTTCCAAAATGAGATCTTATCCAAAATAAAAAGATCCATTCATTTTTTTTAGCCGTAGCCGAATCGTTTGGTGTGGCTACATTTCGGTGATGTCCTTCGTTGTGATAGGGCAAAAAATGAGTGTTTAACGAGGTGAGTAAGAGCAGTTCGCCAATAAATTGTTCTAGGCGATTTGACCGGTGGCCGAGTTCATGCCCAACATTAATACCCATTACGCCACACATCAATCCCATACTAAAAATCCGGCCGGCAAAAGTGAGATTTGATAAACCGGGCTCTTGAATAACTTTAAAAAAGAAAAACAAAAAAATAATTTGAACGGGTAATGTAAAATATAAAATAAGGCTATAAAACCGATTAGCTTTTTCTGCGTTTGCTTTTTTAGTGGTAAAATTAGACCGGTCAGGAGCGATGAAAAGCTCTAAAATAGGCACAAAACCAAAAAATAAAAATAGCGGTATAAAAGTTAAAATACCGTTCGAAGTAAACGAAAAATAGACACTCGCCGGCAACAAATAAACCAATAAATATTTAAGTCGTATCATAAGTTTTATAATTTTAAGCGTTTAGACTTCAAAATTAGGCGTTTTATGCTTACCTTTTGTTTAGAATTATCAAAATTAGATTTTTTAAAAAATTCATTAATTTAAAGTAATTTTGAACAGCTTTTTTAAGGCTCAACCTATTGAATGAACATGATTGAAAATCCGTTTTTAACTAAAAATATTCCCGAAGAATTTATCCTAAAAGCACCGGTTTTATGCCACACAACCTTAATAGATGGCGAACTTAAAACCTGGAATGGCGCCATGCAAAAAGTGCTTTCTCCAATTTTTATGGAAGATAAACAGGGCGTTTTTAACACAACGGTTTTAGGAGAAATTCCCGATGTTGATACGGCACTTGCCCTTGAAGCCCTTAACGCTGCCGAAAATGCTTATAACAAAGGCAAAGGATTTTGGCCTAATTTAAGCATTGATGAGCGGATGCGCTGTGTCGAAAAATTTATGGTCGAATTTAAAAGTCTAAAATCAGAAATTGTCAATTTACTCATGTGGGAAATTGGCAAACCTTTGATTGAGGCGCAAGATGAGTTTGAACGCACCATCGCTTATCTAAATAACACGCTTAACCATATTAAAACAGACTTAAATAATGCGGCAAAATTTCAATCTCACGAAGGCGTATCTGCAAAAATTAGTCAAGCACCTCTGGGGGTTGTATTTTGTTTAGGGCCTTATAATTACCCGCTTAACGAGGCTTTTTGTTTGTTAATTCCTGCTTTGTTAATGGGCAATACCACCATTTATAAACCCGCAAACCAGGGTGTTTTATCCATCGCCGTTTTGTTAGAGGCTTTTAAAAAGGCCTTCCCAAAAGGAGTGGTAAATATTATTTTTGGACGCGGCCACACCATTGCAGCACCCATAATGAAAACAGGTAAAATTGACGTTTTAGCGCTTATTGGTAACAGCAAAGCGGCTCATGCATTGTTGGGTTTGCATCCTAAACCAAACCGATTAAAATTGGTTTTAGGTCTTGAGGCTAAAAACGCGGCGGTTATTTTTGCTGATGCAGCTATAGATATGGCTGTAAATGAATGTGTTTTAGGAAGCGTCGCTTTTAACGGACAGCGTTGCACGGCTTTAAAAATAGTATATGTGCATCAGACTATTAGAGCGGAATTTAATGAAAAATTTTGCGCCAAAATAGAAGCGCTAAAATTTGGACAACCCTGGGATTTCGGCGTGCGATTAACGGCTTTGCCCGAACCCGAAAAACCTAACTATATTAAGGCGCTTATAACAGATGCCTTGAGCAAAGGCGCAAAAATTTTGAATGAAAAAGGAGGCTTGCAAATCAATAATTTTATTTTTCCCGCCGTACTCTTTCCAGTCGATAAAACGATGTCCATTTTTAGTGAAGAGCAATTTGGACCCCTTGTTCCCATTGTTGAATTTGATGATATTGACCAGGTAATGACATACATAGAAACTTCAAACTATGGACAGCAGGTGAGTTTGTTTAGCAAAAACGCGGAGCAACTTTTGCCTTTGATTAAAATTTTAGGCAATCAGGTAAGTAGGGTTAATGTTAATAGCAAATGCCAGCGTGGACCAGATATTTACCCGTTTGTAGGTCGTAAAGATTCGGCTGTTAGCACCTTAGGTGTTAGCGATGCCTTAGCAACTTTTTCTATAAAAACAATGGTAGCTTGTAAAGACAGCAATAATAAACCCGATTTTATTGCTACAATTTTTAAATAGAAAAAGGCAATCTTTTAAAAAAAGATTGCCTTTTAACTAACCAAAATAACTCAAACTAACTTATTTAAATTCTTTTAAAGAACTTTAAAATTTCATTCTTTCTAGCTGATACGCTAGCTTTTTATTTTAAAAATTAACACTTGATTTTAAAAAAGTATCCAAATTCATCAAATGGTGAATGTCGTCGTCATTAACTTCTTTGCGATGATCGGCAAATTTTAAAAATTCGGGATATAAAATATCCAATTCCATTTTTGTCAAATCATAACCCACATTTTTAGCACGATAAGCCAATGCGGCTCTTCCACTTCGGGCGGTTAAAACAATTGAAGATTCGGTTACACCAACTTCTTCAGGATCAATAATTTCATAAGTTCCCCTGTTTTTTATAACCCCATCTTGATGAATGCCCGAGCTGTGAGCAAAAGCGTTATCGCCAACAATGGCTTTATTGGGCTGAACGTACATGCCCATATGATTTTGAACTAATTTGCTTGTGCTATAAATTAACCGCGTGTTAATCGAAGTGTCTAAATTTAGATAGGGATGTTGTTTTAAAATCATCACAACTTCTTCTAAAGCAGTATTTCCGGCACGTTCGCCAATGCCGTTTATGGTACATTCTATTTGGCGCGCACCGTTTTGTATTCCAGCAATGGCATTGGCGGTAGCCAAACCTAAATCATTGTGACAATGACAAGAAATAATAACCTTGTCAATGCCCTTAACATGCGTTTTTAAAAATTTGATTTTAGCACCGTATTCATCTGGCAAACAATAACCGGTGGTATCGGGAATATTGAGCACCGTTGCACCGGCTTTAATAACGGCTTCACACATTTTTGCCAAAAAAACATTTTCGGTTCTCCCGGCATCTTCGGCATAAAACTCTACATCTTCTACAAAAGTTTTGGCATAGGCCACTGCTTCTATGGCACGTTCAATAACTTTGTCTGGAGTGGAATTAAATTTGTGGATAATATGAGAATTAGAAGTGCCAATTCCGGTGTGAATTCTTGGATATTTGGCGTATTTTAAAGCTTGAGCGGCAATTTCTATATCTTTTTTATTGGCACGCGTTAAGGCACAAACACGCGCATTTTTCACTATTTTTGAAACTTCAAAAACCGAGTTAAAATCACCCGGACTTGACATAGGAAAACCCGCTTCAATAACATCAACACCTAAAATATCAAGCTGTTTAGCAATGATTATTTTTTGTTCGGTATTTAATTTGCATCCAGGAACCTGTTCGCCATCTCTTAAGGTTGTATCAAAAATTTGGACTTTATTATTATTCATTATTGGGTTTTTTTTATCACATTTGATGTCAAAAATAAAATTTAAAGTATGGCACAATTTATATAAAACCTGAGTTTTACTACATTCAATTGGTTTATATAAATTTTAAATAACTAAAAAACAATAAGTTAAAATTAAAATAGATACAATGGCTATTGAGCAAAAAGACCCACTTTTCACCTTGGTTAAGTCCCTTTCTAAGTCTGAAAAGCGTCAATTTAAGTTATATGTTGGCAGATTAGGAGGCAATGCCGATGCCAATTTTATTTCATTATTCAACTTATTAGATAAAGTTAATGATTTTAATGATGATTTGATTTTGAGTAAAACCAATATCAAAAAACAACAAATATCAAATACGAAAGCTCATTTATACAAGCAAATATTGGTGAGTTTGCGCTTTAATCCGGTTCATCAAAATGCACGGGCACTCATTAGAGAACAATTTGATTTTGCTGCCATTTTATACAGTAAAGGTTTGTATAAACAGAGTTTAAAAATGTTGGAGAAAGCCAAGGAATTTGCATTGTTAAATGGCGAAAATAATTTGGCTTACGAAATTGTGGAGTTTGAAAAAGTTATCGAATCGCAATTTATTACGCGCAGCATGAGCAACCGTGCCGATGAGCTTACTAAACAAGCCAAAAAACTCAGTTTAAAAAATGTGCGTATTAGCAAATTATCAAATTTATCTCTGCAATTATACAGTTTGCTATTAAAGGAAGGTTATGTAAAAGGTGATGCTGACTCAAAGGCTTTAACACTATATTTTGAAAAAAAATTGCCCAAATACGAATTTTCGGAATTGGGTTTTCGGGAAAAGCTTTTTTTGTATAAAGCCTATTTGTGGTACAGCCTTATTTTGCAGGACTTTGTTTCGAGCTATAAATATTCGCAAAAATGGGTTGATTTATTTGATGAAAACCCCGAAATGAAAATCCAAAATCCGGTTTTTTACCTTAAAGGAATTGACTATTTATTGGAGTCGCTTTATTTTAGCAAGCACAAAACAAAATTTAATAAGGTTTTAAAAAAATTAAAATATGATGTTGATTATCATAATATTACTATTAACGAAAATACCAAAACCCTTGCTTTTTTAAGTTACAACCAAAACAAATTAAACGGCTATTTTCTTGATGGAAAGTTTACTGAGGGCTTGAGTTATGTTTCGCAATTAGTAAAAGAATTAAAGAAATATGAATTCAAAATTGACGCCCATCACACGATGGTTTTTTACTATAAAATTGCCTGCATGTATTTTGGAGCCAATAGAAATGAAGACTGTATTTTTTACGTCGAAAAAATCATCAATAATAAAGACCTTAAAATGCGCGAAGATTTGTTGTGTTTTTCGCGTATTCTAAACTTAATTGCGCATTATGAAGCTGGTATTGATGCCGATATTGAAAAACTAATTGTTTCAACCTATAAGTTTTTATTTAAGATGAACGATTTACACCAGGTGCAGCGAAAAATGATTTTGTTCCTTAAAAACCTCAGCAACATCTATCCTCAAGATCTTAAAAAGGCCTTTATAAAATTGCACGCCGAACTCAAAATCTATGAAAACCATCCTTTTGAAAGACGCGCCTTTCTTTATTTAGATATTTTATCTTGGCTTGAGAGCAAAATCGAAAACAAATCGGTTGAATTGATCATTCAACAAAAGGCAAAGCTGCTTGTTAAATAAAAATCACCTTTTAAGTTACCGTTATAGGGGCTTTTTCACCTCCTTGTCATTGTAAAAAAAATGTATTAAATAACAATCTATCAGTTAGATACATCATATATAATAAAATTGGCTATTGTAAAATCTGCTATCTAAGGTCTTGCCAAAGCACCGCTAAGTTTAAATTTGCGCGTTAATAATAAACAGAATCTAATTATTAAAAAAATACTAAATGCAACTCAATAAATACAGCAAACGCGTTACGCAAGATCAAAATCAGCCAGCAGCTCAAGCCATGCTTTATGGCGTAGGTTTAACCGAAGCAGATTTAAAAAAACCTCAAATTGGCATTGCAAGCACAGGCTATGATGGAAATACTTGCAATATGCACCTCAATAATTTAGCAGCCAAAATAAAATTCCATATCAATCAAAAGGAATTGGTGGGCTTGATGTTTCATACCATTGGCGTTAGCGACGGCATCTCAATGGGAACGAGTGGCATGAATTACTCTTTACCTTCACGGGATGTCATTGCCGATTCTATTGAAATTGTGATGAATGCCCAAAGTTATGATGGTTTGGTTACGGTTGTGGGTTGCGATAAAAATATGCCGGGCGCTTTAATGGCGATGCTTCGATTAAACCGACCTTCGATTTTAGTTTATGGCGGAACCATAGCATCGGGTGATTACAAAGGCAAAAAGCTCGATATTGTCTCGGCTTTTGAAGCTTTAGGCGAAAAAAATGCCGGCACTTTAAGTGATGAAGAATTTAAGGAAATTATTAAAAAAGCCTGTCCGGGTGCGGGTGCTTGTGGCGGCATGTACACCGCAAACACCATGTCTTCTTCAATTGAAGCATTGGGTTTTTCGTTGCCCTTTAACGCTTCGTTACCAGCCGAACATCCCGATAAAAATAAAGAAACACTTCTAGTTGCCAACGCCATTGACAATCTGATAAAATTAGATTTAAAACCGCTTGATATCATCACTAAAAAATCGCTCGAAAATGCCATAACTGTTGTGATTGCCCTTGGCGGCTCAACAAATGCAGTTCTACATTATTTAGCCATTGCAAAAGCAGCAAAAATTGAATTTAAGTTAGAAGATTTTCAACGCATTAGCGATAAAACACCTGTTTTAGCCGACCTAAAACCAAGTGGAAAATACCTGATGGAAGATGTACACAGCATTGGCGGAACGCCAGCCGTGATGAAATATTTGCTCAATAAAGGCTTTTTACACGGCGACTGTTTAACCGTTACCGGAAAAACCATTGCCGAAAATTTAGAAGCTATCAACCCGATGGATTTTGAACAACAGGTTATTCACAATTTAGAGGTAGCCATAAAAAAAACCGGCCATCTTCAAATTTTAAGAGGCAACATTGCTCCTGATGGCTCAGTCGCAAAAATTTCTGGAAAAGAAGGAATTATGTTTAAAGGTAAAGCCATTGTTTTTGATAGCGAACAGGCTGCGAACGACGGAATTGCTAGTGGTTTGGTGCAAAAAGGCGCAGTTATTGTCATTCGTTACGTCGGTCCGCGAGGTGGTCCCGGCATGCCCGAAATGCTAAAACCAACATCGATGATTATGGGTGCCGGTTTAGGAAAATCGGTGGCATTGATTACCGATGGTCGTTTTTCGGGAGGCACACACGGTTTTGTGGTTGGACACATTACGCCCGAAGCACAAGATGGTGGCCCAATTGCCTTGATAAAAAATGGCGATGAAATTACCATTGACGTGGCAAATCATAAAATTGATTTAAATATCTCCGAAGCCGAATTTACCGCACGCAAAAATGCTTGGATTCAACCCGAACTCAAAGCTAAAAACGGTATTCTGTATAAATATGCCAAAACCGTTTCTACCGCATCTTTGGGTTGCGTAACTGATGAATTTTAAAATTTATGGAAACATTAAACAAAGTAATCATTAATCAAATTTCCACAAAGGTCGAAAAAATTTCGGGCGCTGAAGCCGTAATAAAATGCTTGTTAGCCGAGGGTGTAAACTTAGCTTATGGTTATCCCGGTGGTGCTATTATGCCTATTTACGACGCCCTTTATAACTATCAAAATCAATTACATCACGTTTTAACACGCCATGAACAAGGGGCTATTCACGCCGCACAAGGTTTTGCGCGCGTAACCGGTAAAGTTGGAATGGTATTCGCTACTTCTGGCCCTGGTGCTACAAATTTAGTAACGGGCATTGCCGATGCACAAATTGATTCTACGCCCTTGGTTTGTATAACCGGTCAGGTTTCGTCACATCTTTTAGGCTCCGATGCCTTTCAAGAAACCGATATTATTGGCATTTCTACACCAGTAACCAAATGGAATTATCAAATAACAAGAGCCGAAGAAATTCCCGAAATCATCGCTAAGGCTTTTTATATTGCCAAATCGGGCCGTCCAGGTCCTGTTTTAGTCGATATTACCAAAGATGCCCAATTTGGAGAACTAGAATTTGAATATAAAAAATGCGAAAAAATTAGAAGCTATCGCGCCGTTCCAAAACTTGAAATTGAAAAAGTTAAGGCTGCGGCCGAGATGATTAATAGCGCTAAAAAACCTTTTATCGTTTGGGGACAAGGTATTATTATCGGTCAAGCCGAAGCCGAATTTAAATCCTTTATCGAAAAAACAGACATCCCTGCGGCTTCAACGGTTTTAGGATTATCGGCTTTAGAAACCTCGCATCCTTTGCATGTTGGCATGGTGGGTATGCACGGAAATTATGCCCCTAATGTGCTTACCAACCAATGTGATGTACTCATCGCCATTGGCATGCGCTTTGACGACCGCGTTACCGGAAATTTGCAAACTTATGCCAAACAAGCTAAAATTATTCACTTTGAAATAGACCCATCCGAAGTTGATAAAAACGTTAAAACGGATATCGCTGTTTTAGGAAACGTAAAAGAAACGCTTGCCGAAATCATGCCTTTTATAAACAGAGGTTCGCATAAGAATTGGTTAAATGAATTCCATAAATTACTTCAAATAGAAAAAGATGAGGTTATAAATAATCAGTTAAATCCCACAAAACCAGGATTGACTATGGGCGAAGTTTTAAACCTTATCAACAATGAAACAAAAGGCAATGCGGTTATTGTTTCGGATGTTGGTCAACACCAAATGTTTGCGTGCCGTTATGCCAATTTTATAAAAACACGCAGCAGCGTTACTTCTGGTGGTTTAGGCACAATGGGATTTGCCTTGCCGGCTGCTATTGGTGCAAAAATGGGCGTGCCTAATCGCGAAGTCATCGCGATTATTGGCGATGGTGGTTTTCAAATGACCATTCAAGAACTGGGAACCATTCTTCAAACCGAAGTGGCTGTTAAAATTGTAGTTTTAAACAATAGCTTTTTAGGAATGGTTCGCCAATGGCAAGAGCTGTTTTTTGACAAAAGATATGCTTCTACGGTGATGAAAAACCCTAATTTTGTTAAGATTGCCGAGGGTTATGGCATCGAAGCGCAAAGCGTTTCTCAACGTGCCGATTTAACTACTGCTATCAAAACGATGCTTGCCTCTAAAAAGGCCTATTTTTTAGAAGTTATGATTGCGCAAGAAGATAATGTGTTTCCAATGATACCAACAGGGGCGAGCGTTTCGGATATTAGATTAAGTTAGTTATGGAAGAAAAACAAAAATTTACCGTATCGGTTTATACCGAAAATAATGTGGGCTTACTCAATCGGTTATCAGCGATTTTTTTAAAACGGCACATCAACATTGAAAGTATGACCGTGAGCCCTTCTGAAATTGATCACGTACATCGTTTTACCTTTGTAGTAATTGTTTCTGAAACACTTATACGAAAAGTAGTTGGTCAACTAGACAAACAAATTGAAGTTGTAAAAGCCTATTACCACAAAGAAGATGAAATTATTTATCAAGAAACGGCCATGTTTAAGCTCTCAACCGAATTTTTATATGACGAAAAAATTCAAAATAAGTTAAAATTGCGACGTGCCCACATGGTAGCCATCACAAAAAGTTTTTTTGTGATTGAAATGACGGGGTTAAAAGAGGATGTCGACCGCCTTTACGATCGCTTAAAGCCTTACGGATTAATGCAGTTTGTAAGGTCAGGTCGCATTGCAATTACCCGAACGCCTATGGCAATATCCGAACTATTAAAAACATCCTAAATCTAAAAGTGAGGATTTTAAAGTTAAAAATTTAGAACAAAACAGATAAAACATGAAAAATTATTTCAACACCCTTCCGCTAAGGTTAAAATTAGCACAATTAGGAACTTGCGAATTTATGGAAGCTTCGGAATTTGACGCAGGCGTAAAAAAATTAAAAGGTAAAAAAATTGTCATCATAGGCTGTGGCGCTCAAGGTTTAAACCAGGGTTTAAATATGCGCGACTCGGGTTTAGATGTGGCTTATACTTTGCGCGATGAGGCTATAGCCGATAAAAGAGCGTCTTTTAAAAACGCTTCCGAAAACGGATTTAAAGTCGGAAATTACCAACAAATGATTCCAACTGCCGACTTAGTTATAAATCTTACGCCCGATAAACAACACACGCCCGTAATTTCGGCGGTGATGCCTTTGATGAAAAAAGGAGCAATTCTCTCTTATTCACACGGGTTTAATATGGTTGAAGAAGGGATGCAAATACGCAAGGACATAACCGTAATTATGGTCGCCCCAAAATCACCCGGAACCGAAGTTCGTGAAGAATATAAACGCGGTTTTGGTGTGCCGACTTTAATTGCCGTTCATCCTGAAAATGACCCAAATGGCGATGGATTTGAAATTGCCAAAGCCTATGCAGCCGCTACAGGCGCTCACAAAGCAGGGGTTTTACATTCGTCTTTTGTTGCCGAAGTAAAATCAGATTTAATGGGTGAACAAACCATTTTATGTGGTGTTTTGCAAACAGCATCTATTTTATCGTTTAACAAAATGATAGAAAAAGGTATTGAAGCAGGCTATGCTTCAAAGCTCATTCAGCACGGATGGGAAGTGATTACCGAAGCCTTAAAACAAGGTGGCTTAACTAATATGTTAGACCGTTTGTCGAATCCCGCAAAAATTAGAGCCTATCAATTATCGGAAGAACTAAAACAAATTATGCGTCCGCTTTACCAAAAACACATGGACGATATAATGAGTGGTGCTTTTTCGAAAACTATGATGGAAGATTGGGCTAATAATGATAAAAATCTCTTAAAATGGCGCGCCGAAACTGGCGAAACGGCCTTTGAAAAAACACCTGCCGGAGCTGTGAAAATTGCCGAGCAAGAATATTTTGACAACGCCGTATTGATGATTGCTTTTGTAAAAGCCGGTGTTGAACTGGCTTTTGAAACGATGACCGAGGCAGGAATTAAGGAAGAATCGGCTTATTATGAGTCACTTCACGAAGTGCCCTTAATAGCCAATACCATTGCACGCAAAAAATTGTATGAGATGAACCGAATTATTTCTGATACAGCCGAATATGGTTGCTATCTTTTTGATCACGCCTGCAAACCCTTACTAGCCGATTTTATGAAAAAAATTGACGTCGATGTTATTGGTAAAAAATTTGGTGATGGT
>Ga0210058_1000213_pt1 | contig 57355 bp, 51 predicted proteins | sample CryGeymeta201511_FD_183979 | JGI IMG/M metagenome (GOLD analysis project Ga0210058, IMG submission 183979) | Groundwater microbial communities from Crystal Geyser aquifers in Utah, USA - Crystal Geyser metaG 2015-11 (SPAdes) (version 2) | ecosystem: Environmental > Aquatic > Deep subsurface >...
GGCCTTCAAAGGCCTCTATCATGGCCAGGTATCTGGCTGCATTTTCACCAAAAGAGTCGGCCTGTCTGGAGTATCTTTCGGATAGTTTCTCAAGGGCATTGACCCTGGCCCTCAAGGAAGCAACCTCCGTCACAAGCTGGGCGTGCGTCTTTTCATGCTCCATAACACTCATCTCCCTCTTGGATGGGGCGAAAGACCTTTGTGCCTATGATGATTGGTCAGTCGCCCTACGAAAAATTAGTGTAGCATAAAGGCGAAGAAGGTTTAATGAGGAAATGAGCAGAGAGATGACTCTCTGAATCAGCGAGCAACCCCTTTCTTTCAGGAAACGCCAAAGAACTGTGTGTATGCATGTTTTGCTACCCACTGTAGGCAACGCAGCCACGACTGTGAATAATGACTCACCTGATAGTTACAGGTAGAAAGGCAGGTGCGGCTGCATTGCTCTTTAATCCGGGCCAACCGCTCAGAATCAAATCTGCTGCCTCGACGTATATCTCCCCAGTCCTCCTCGGAGCTATAAAGCTCAAAACATGGTGAAAAGCTGCCGTTGAGTCTGATGACCATGGACATCTGCCCCGCCTTACATTGCCAAGCGGGAGGCTTATTGCGAATGAAGCTCTTCATCGCTTTCAGATGATCAACGGAATTGACCATATTGTAGCCCTCCTGCTCTTTCTCTACGAGCCAGTCGATAAGCTCGTTCACCTCCCGGATTTCGTTATCGGTAATCCATGCCCCGTCCTTTTCATGGCCGAATTCTTCGTAGCGGATGGGGGGAGGCTCGTTGATATGATAATCCGTCGCAATCCCGTAATGATGTGCTATTTCGGTCAATTGCTTCACATCCATGACGTTCCGGCTCGTGATGTTGATATTCAAAAAGGTGATGTAACCGTACTTCTTCTCCTGCTGGACCAGGTATTCAAATTGCCTTTTAATCCTCCCAAAATACTTAGGAATCCCTTCATATCCATCCACAGCGTCCACGGCCAGATTCACGGCGGCAATCCCCGCTTCGCCGATCGCATCGATAAAGGCCTCCTCAAGGAGGATTCCGTTTGTGGGCAAATACACAAAAAAACCTCGGTTTGCGGCGTACCTGGTTAGCTCCACAATAAAGTCCTTTCGCATAAGTGGCTCGCCACCCATGTAGGCCAGAACCCGGCAACCGACAGAACCCAGCCAATCAACTGCCGCCCGCGCAGTCTCCATGGTCATTCCGGGTATCCTCTTTCCACGGCTGTAACAATAATGGCAGTCAAGATTGCAGCTAAGATCGGTATAGAGAAACGACAACACCGGTCTGAACTCCTTGGAAAGGAGTCGAGACTTTATGTAAGGCAGCAGCCAACTCCGATAAGCTTTACTGAAGTTATGAAGATGATAGGAAGGGCTATGGTATGGCACTTTTCCGAATGGGAGCCCTCCTGTTGGAAGTTGGTCCGATTTCGCAAATTGTTGATTGGCCACACAGAACACCTCCTTTCGACGATGCTGTTCTCAGCTTTTGAAAAATCTCAATTAAGGCGAAAGCCACCATCAAAACGATTCCATCTGAGGGCTTTTTCGACAGCCCTCTTCAACTCCCTTAGCCCAAAGGGCTTGAGCAAAAGCGCTTGAAACTCCTCACTATGTTTTTTTAGCCAGGACGCCAAACTCATCATCTCCGCTTGCAAGGATGCAAGGGATATCCGGCCGGATCTTGCGTAACTCCTCCAGAACTCCCCACCTTAGCCACCGGCTTTTCGTTTTGTGTCTGGAGTATATTGTCCCCGAATAGAGGTAGAAAGACCTGAAGTGTAGTGCCTTGGCCGGGTTTGCTTTCAACCCTGACAGCCCCATCGTGGGCCTTCACCAACCCGAGGGCAACAGGAAGGCCAAGTCCTCTTCCGGTAAATTTCGTGGAGAAAAACGGATCAAAGACCTTCTCCATGGTCTCCATATCCATGCCGCAACCCGTATCGGTAACTGAAACACACGCATAGACATATTCTTTCGGCTCCCAGTCGGCCGGATAAACCTGAGATTTGGGGATATCGCTTGTGGTCATCCGACTGATGGCGACGGTGATATTCCCTATCCCTTCTCCTATTGCCTCACCTGCGTTCACCAATATGTTTGTTATAGACCGGCCGATTTGCGCCGCATCACCCAGCACCGCGGGACCCTTCTCCGGTAAATCGGTCGTAAGCCCCACTTTAGGCGGTAGTGAATCGCCTAGGTGGCTCAACACATCACGGCATATCTCGGAGAGGTCAATGGGCTCCCTTTTTCCAATACTCTGGCCCAGATAGGAGAGCAGGAGCTGGCTTATTTCTGCTACCCTTCGTGAAGCGTTCATTGCGCTGGCAATATAACTCCTATGCACGGAATTAAACGGGATTTCATCGAGTGCAAGCTCCAGATTTCCGATTATGACACTCATAAGGTTGTTGCAATGGTGGGCGACGGCCCCGGCCATCCGGCCCATGCTCTCGGCTTTCTGCAATTTCTTGATTTGACGTTCAAGTTCAATGCGTTTGTCCTCTTCTCGCCTGCGTTCAGTGATATCGCGGACAACGCCCAGAATCTCAACCGGACTGCACTGCTCATCAACTATCAATATTGCGTGAACCTCCACCGGCAGGATGTTCCCATCCCTGTGGAGAGCCTCCAGTTGAAGAATTTCCGGTTCTTTCCTCCCGTTTTTAACGGCCGCAAGCATGGTATTGATTTGCTTTGCATAGGAGTCTGGCGTAAGGACATCCTCTGCTTTCAAAGAAAGGCAATCTTCTGGAGAATATCCAAGGATTCTTTCTGCAGAAGGGCTTACATATGTAAAACGATTCTCCTTTATGTTCAATCTGTAGATAATGTCTGCGGAGTGTTCCGCAAGAAATCTGTATTTTTCTTCGCTTTCCCTCAACTTCCTTTCCATCTTTGCCTTGTAAAGGCCCATCTCCAGTGTGATCTTCAGATCTTCTATTCTCAGGGGTTTTTTGAGATATCCGAAGGGTTCGCACGCCTTTGCGCGATCCAGGGTTTCCTCTCCAGAGTAAGCGGTAACAAAAACAATAGGGATATTAAGATGCTCTTTGATCCTTCTTGCCGCCTCGACACCGTCCGTCTCCCCCTTGAGTTTGATATCCATCAGGATCAGATCAGGCTTGTTCTTTTCCGCCTCCTCCAGCACTTCTTCTCCATAACGGACAATAGGGCACGCGTCGTATCCGAGCTTAGTCAACTTGTCTCTGATATCTGCGCTCACCACGACCTCGTCTTCAACAATCATTATCCTGTCTTTCGGCATCTGTATCCCTCCCATCACCGGGAAACCGGCCACCGGATTATCCATTTGGTACCCCCATCCCTCTGAACTCGCCAGGTCCCTTCAAGCTGCTCTTCCGCCAACTCGGTAACGAGCCGCAGACCCAGGGTATGGGCATTGGCCGGATCGAAATCCGACCCCAGTCCTATCCCGTTGTCGCTCACCGATGCCACAATTTCCGTGCTTCCCTCCTTTCTTACCTCAATTCTTATCTCTCCCCCGGCGCCCGAAGGAAAAGCGTATTTCAGTGAATTGGAGATCAATTCATTGATGATCAGGCCGAACGGCATCGCCTGATCTATTCCAAGATAGACCGTCTCTGCATGGATGCTTATTGCCACTCCTCTCCCAGGGGTTTCAAAGGAGCGGGAAAGATACCCTGCCAATTTGTTAAGGTATGACTGCAACTCAATCTCTCTAAGGGTGTCGGACTGGTAAAGGATTTCATGCACAAAGGACATGGCCTGAACGCGGTTTTGGGCCTCCTGAAAGGCATCTATGATCTCCCGACTCTCGGTCTTTGAGGATTGAAGGCTTAGAAGGCTTGATATCACCTGCATGTTGTTTTTGACCCGATGGTGTATCTCCTTTAGAAGAATTTCTTTCTCCTTGAGGGCATCCTGCGCAATCTTTTCCGAACGTTTGATGTCGGTGATATCAACACGAAAACCTACGGTGCTTCCGTCGGGGGTCTTTCGCTCTGAGATCTTTACCCACCGCCCATCGCTCAGCTCCTGTTCGATGCTGCTGCCGGCCAGGCGGTGCAAAGCCATTCGTTCGGAAACCCACTCTTCTTCCTTTCCCGCTGCAGATGCGTATTGTCCCCTCATGGCCCCTTCGCGAAGAGCGGCTTCGTATTTTGCTCCAGGGACAATGAATTCGCTTGAGTCCTTGTATATCTCCAAATACTTTGGATTGCACAGAACCAGACGGTCTTCTTCGTCATAGACGGCGAATCCCTCGTCAATGGCGTCAATGGCGGCCAGGAGTCTTTCCTCGATTCTCTTTCTTGCGGCTTGAGCCTCCAGCCGCTCGGTGATGTCCCTGGCGATCCCAAAAATAGCTTCCTTATTATTCCACGAACCCAGAGAAACCTTTGTTTCAACGGGTATTATCCGACCGTCTGCGGTCATTAGAGGAATGGGACAGAACATGGTCTTCCCTTCCAACATGTCCTTTACTATTTTTGCTGCTTCGTCCCTTCGATCCGGGGGATGAAGGTCAAAGACATTCATTGTAAGGAGCTTCTGCGATGAATAGCCCAGACGCTTTTCAACAACGGGATTGAAGCCCACAATCCGTCCTGCACCATCCAGGACGAAGAGGAAGTCTTCCAAGGTTTCAAACAGCGCCTTAAGATTCCGCTCACTGCGTTTTAACGCCTGGTCCGCTTCGATCCTCGCCAAGGCTCCCGCTGTCTGAGAAGCAATAGTTTCAAGGGCGTATCGGGAGAATTGTGAAATAGACTCCCTGCTCCTGGATGCCGCATTTAAGACTGCGATCACCCTTTCTTCATGTTTGACCGGTATCACGCCGATGGAACGGATGCCGCTTTTCCTTTTGATGTCTAATTCCTTCGCTTCATAAACCAAAATAGAGAGCAATTCCTCATAGGGCAAAAAGACCGGTTCCACGCTTTCAATCAAACGTGCCTGCGCTGAGTTGCTCTCATAATATGAGCTTATTGTCACGAACTCGGGCGAAAGATTCTTATGAACCTTAAGGCTGAGGCTCCCGTCTTCAGGATTGACAAGGTAGATTCCTCCGCAGTCTATACCATCAACCTTCAATGTTGCATCCAAACAAACCGTCAGCGCCTCTTCAAGGCCCGCTATGGACCCCAAGGCAGTGCCCAGGTCTCTTTGGATTCTTAAGGTTGCCTCAGATCTAACGAGTTCTTCGGTCCTAGCGGCCACTTGTCTTCTTAGTTGCAGGTTCCAAAACCATATCAATGCAATCAAAACAAGGAACGCTGCCGCGAGACCCATAATGTGAAAACTGTAAGTTTCCAGAAATGACTTCCCGGTAGTGAGTTGAACACCCAGCCACTTGCGTTCAATGCTATCCAGAGCGCCGTTTTTGCGGGCAAGCGCTACTCCCTTATTTAAGATGGACTGAAGGACAAGGCTTCCCTCTTTGACGGCCATGCAGTTGTACCCTATGTAAAGCGGCTGGCCCACCTTCTTGATGCGATCCGTCAAATGATTTGAATAGACATGATATAAGACGATCTGCTCATCGCCTATGACGGCATCCGCCTGGCCGGCAATCACCCGGTCCGTGGCCTCGGCAAAGTTAACGGTATCCAACACAGAAAATGAGATTCCTTTGGCTCTCAAGAACTCCAGGGCGTAATCCCCCTTCTGCATGGCAATGATTTTACCGTTCAGGTCCGCCATCTCCTTAATATCCGGTCTGTCTGCTGCTACGAAGATGGATGCAGGCACCTCAAACATGGTAGAGGTGAAGTCAAAATGCTTGTCACGGTTTTCGCTATAAAAAAGACTTGTGAGGATATCGGCTTTTCCAGAGAGAACCGCTTGCTGTGCCTCTTTAAATGACTTGTCTGTAAATATGGCCTTGAAACCGAACTCAGTCGCCATCCAGCGAGCCAACTCTATACACATCCCGGTGTGGTCTCCCTGTTTGTCTACAAACTCGAATGGGGGATAGACCGTCTGACTTACAAAGGTGATTTCTCCCTTGTCCTTGAGATATGCTTTTTCTTCTTGGGTGAGCTGTTCACTGGACCATGCATGCGAAGTGAACATAACTAATATCAGGAAGGAGGCCACGATCCTTGTGAGGTGAAGCATTACTGTTTTCATGCGAAACCTCTTCAAAAAACCAGAAAGGATTACTAAGCCGTTCGGATATGTCTCGGGAATCGCCTATCTCAGGCGGTGAAGAATCTCATTAAGCAGCCCATGAGGCGATCAACCACTGATGCATAATAGCACGCTTGGACGGTCGCTTCAAGTTTGAAGTCTCACGGGTCTCTCTCAGGCTGCCTGCCGCCAAGGCAGCGATAAGACATCAAAGCGCTTATCGGTGTGGCTTCTCGCAGTCTCTTTGCCGCGGCACAGGCCACTGGTCAGGCCTAGGGCGCCATTGATTAAGCGGAGGATTTGCGGCAATAGTTTGAATTAGCGCGGTGTGTGTCCGCAGGGCAGGGATGCTTCCGCATCGTCTTTGGCTCTGAAACTATCCCCCCGGCGTGCATTAGAAAAGCCGAGCAGTTAAGGTTGACTTAAGTCAATGACAACACCCTGCGTTGATTGTAATAATGAAACAGTTAGTGACGCACGGGCAACCTTCCCGTATGAAATGTGACGACAAGATGGAACCGATCAATCTAAAAGACAAGGAAGCATTCAAGAAGGAGTGGCGGGGGATGGACAACCTGGTAGATAATAAACCTTACTTGCTGATCAACACGGCTTCCGTGGAACCGGGGAACAGCGTCACAGAGCATCAGGTCGGTTCCACCGTAACCCCTGAGGTGGTTTTCGGGGAGAATATCTTCGGCGTCGGCTGTGGGGAGGTGATCAGTATGGGATCTAAGAATGTGCTGCGAGTTTCGGCGGATCTACTGCATTACCGGCCGCGTCAAATCGCTCAGAGGCCAGTATCATCCGGGTTGGAACTTCCGGACCGTCAGGACGAGAGACAAACTGAGCCTGGGGACAAAGGAGTTGATTTTAGTCGAGTGGACCATGCTCCACTGGTCGGAAAAGGTGTTCTGCTACCCCACCGGAGACGACATACTCTTCAGCAACGAAGACTCCGTTCGGGATTGTCCCTCGAAGTATCCCTTCAACGACCTATGCGACCAGACGGAACTGGTGGCCGAGTACCTCTTGTACCGCGCGTACATTCTTGCCCCTTTCACGAAAGCTACCCAATAGCCTTCGTGATCGCTCGTTGAGGCATCTGGATGAGACAGTCAACTACCCCGTCCTGAAGGGCGGAGCTTGGGGAAACCTGAGCCAGGTTGACCAGGGGGAGCGGGGAATCCGCTACGTTGGCAACAGGTCGTTAAGACCCACTCCGGGATGCTTCCTCAGTCCCGGACACTGGAAGGCTCGGATCATGCTGGCGAAAGGTAAAGCGCCGAAGGTTCAAGTCGCCGCGAAAGCGGGAGCCGGTTGCCGACATCCCCGAGGGGAGCGAAGCCGGAAGGCTTCCGTTACAAGGCCCCTAAGGGCAGAAGTTGGGAGAAAACAATGGCTGTTTTTGTATTGGACAGAAGGAAAAGACCGTTGATGCCGTGCTCTGAGAAGCGGGCAAGATTGCTGCTTGCACGGGGACGGGCAAGGATCCATCGGTTGACGCCGTTCACCATTCGATTGGTCAACCGCACGGTTGAGCAATCCGTGTTGCAGCCTGTACGCATCAAGTTGGACCCTGGAAGCAGGACAACCGGAATTGCGCTGGTAAGAGACGGTGAAACGGGTAGGACAGCGCATGTGCTGTTTCTCGCCGAACTGCACCATCGTGGGCAGGTGATCAGGGATGCGCTCACACAGCGCAGGGCTTTCAGACGCAGGCGACGCACGGCAAACCTGCGGTATCGAGCAAAGCGATTTTATAACCGCACGAGACCTGAAGGCTGGATTGCGCCATCTTTGCGGCATCGTATCGAGACGACTGTTTCTTGGGTGAACCGGCTGCGGCGCTGGACACCGGTTGCAGCGATCAGCCAGGAGCTGGTTCGCTTCGATACCCAAAAGCTTCAGAACCCGGAAATCTCCGGAGTTGAATACCAGAAGGGGACGCTTTTCGGCCTCGAGGTGCGCGAATACCTGTTGGAGAAGTGGAACCGAGCCTGCGCGTATTGTGGTGCTCGGAATGTTCCTCTGGAAATAGAGCATATCCAGCCCAGGAGCCGAGGCGGGTCGGATCGGGTATCGAACCTAACGCTTGCCTGTGACAGGTGCAACAAGCGGAAAGGGAATAAATCCATCGAGGAGTTCCTGGCCCACGATCCGAAGCGCCTGGCTCAGGTCAAGGCGCAGGCCAAATCACCACTCAAGGACGCAGCGGCGGTCAACAGCACACGGTGGACCTTGTGGCGACAGCTTCGGGATATGGACCTGGAAATAGAGGTCGGCACAGGCGGTCGGACGAAGTGGAACCGGACCCGTTTGGGGCTACCTAAAACCCATGCCCTTGATGCGGTTTGTGTGGGGGATGTGAAAGCGGTGCAAGGATGGGCCGTGCCGGTGTTACAAGTTAAAGCTGCTGGCCATGGGAGCTATCAGCGCACACGTCTTGACCGTTTTGGTTTTCCAAGAGGCTGCCTGATACGTCAAAAACGTGTTCAGGGGTTTCAGATCGGAGACCTGGTCAAGGCTGCGATATCAAAGGGTATAAAGGCAGGAATTTATGTTGGCCGTGTTGCTGTGCGGGCTTCGGGAAGTTTCAACGTGCAAACGGCACACGGCGTTGTTGAGGGGATTTCATACCGCTATTGCCGATTGCTCCAACGCGCAGACGGCTATGGCTACTTTGTGCAACTTTGTGGAATAGCCCTTGGAAAGGAAGAATTGCGAGAGGCCGCCTGACGGCGGTGCGCTATCCCTCTCCGACCTAAAGGACGGGGTCTCTCGCGCAAAAATTGATGAAATTTTTGTCCATTAATCGTCGGATCTGGGCGCTGCTCGCGGTCATCATACCGCTGGCTTTGTTGTTAATTTATGTGGCGTTGCGAGCTGGACCACTGGCGCCTGTTCCAGTAACCGTTACCACGGTTGAAAGCCGTTCTATCATACCGGCTCTGTTCGGTACAGGAAGGGTGGAGGTCCGCTATACTTACCTGATCGGCCCCACCGTTGCCGGGCGGGTCAAACGGGTAGAGGTGCAGGTGGGTGACAAGGTTCATGCGGGACAGTTACTCGGTGAAATGGACCCTGTGGACTTCAATGATCGCGTAGCCGCGCAAGAGGCTGCCTTCAAGCGTGCGGAAGCCGTTGTTATTGTTGCTGAAGCCCAGTTGAGTGAAGCGTCGGCGCGTAAGACCTATGCGGAAAACCTTGCCGACCGTTATAAACAACTGCTGCAAGATCACGCCGTAAGCGCTGAGGCTGTTGAAGACAAGCGCCTGGAGCGTCTGGTGACCGAGGCAGGGTTCACCGCCGCGAGGGCCAATTTGGATGCGGCGCGGCAAGACTTGGAGCGCATTCGCTCCGATCGCGAGGCCCTGATTCAACAGCGCGCCAATCTGCGCTTGATCGCGCCTGTAAGTGGGCTGGTGGCTATACGAAACGCCGACCCCGGCACCACTGTGGTCCCAGGGCAGTCGGTGGTGGAGGTGATAGACCCGGCGAGTCTGTGGATCAATGTGCGCTTTGATCAATTGAGCGTGGCAGGTCTGTCCGCGGGACTGCCGGTTAGTATCGTGCTACGGTCGCTAAACGGGCTTACCTTTGAAGGGAGCGTGGCGCGGTTGGAGCCTTTGGCCGATGCCGTGACCGAGGAGACCTTGGCCAAGGTGACGTTCGATAACTTGCCGAAGAGATTGCCTCCCGTTGGCGAATTGGCCGAGGTCACTGTTGCGATGCCCGCGTTGCCGGCTGCACCGGTTGTGCCGAATGCGAGTGTGCACCGTCTAGACGGCCGTCTTGGCGTATGGCTGATCCAGCGCGATGAACTGCATTTCGTACCCATCAAGGTAGGCGCAACCGATCTCGACGGGTGGGTGCAAATTCTTGAAGGGCTCAAGGTGGGTGAGCGCGTGGTCGTTTACAGCCAGCGCGCACTTTCTTCTCGCAGCCGCGTCAAGGTTGTTGAGTGGCTGGAAGGGGTTTCGCCATGATCAGTCTCGCCGGACGCGACATTATGCACTCCTGGGGAAAATTTGTCTTTACCGGCATAGGGCTGGGACTGTTGATCGGAGTTACGCTTACGATGGCCGGTGTTTATCGCGGCATGGTGGACGACGCCAAAGTGCTGCTCGATAACAGCGGCGCCGATCTGTGGGTGGTTCAGAAGGACACCCTCGGCCCGTATGCCGAGCCGTCCAGTCTGTATGACGACGTTTATCGCACAATTCGCGGAATGCCCGGCGTGGAACGGGCGGCCAACGTCACGTATCTGACCATGCAGGTGCGTCAGGGCGAGCGTGATGTGCGCGCCATGGTAGTCGGTGTCGTGCCTGGAGGCCCCGGCGAACCAGGGCAGCCAGGCTATCTTATCGCAGGTCGGCAAATTATACGCAGCCACTATGAAGCAGTGGCCGATATCGCCACTGGGTTCAAACTCGGCGAGCGTATCCAGATCCGCCGCAACCATTACGTGGTGGTAGGACTGAGCCGGCGCATGGTCTCCTCAGGCGGCGACCCGATGGTGTTCATCCCGCTCAAGGACGCGCAGGAGGCGCAGTTCCTCAAAGACAACGATGCCATTGTGCAGCAGCGCCGCCGAACCGCCGCGAACCCGGCCTTCAATCGTCCGGGAATACCAGGCCTGCTCGATGCGGTGCTTGCCTCACAAAGCGTCAATCCTTACATCAATGCGGTGCTGGTGCAGGCCAAGCCCGGCTTCATCCCGGAGGAAGTGGCCGAACCGATTCGGCGCTGGAAGCGATTACAGGTTTATACTCGCGTGCAGATGGAAGAGATCCTGATCGGCAAGCTGATTGCCACCGCGGCCAAACAGATCGGCATGTTCCTGGTGATTCTCGCCATCGTCAGCGCCGCCATCGTCGCTTTCATAATCTATACCCTGACCCTAGGCAAAATCCGCGAGATCGCGGTGCTCAAACTGATCGGCACCAGGAACCGCACCATCGCTGGAATGATCCTGCAGCAGGCGCTGGGGCTTGGTTTGATCGGCTTCGTTGTCGGCAAGATCGCGGCTACCTTCTGGGCACCGATATTTCCCAAGTATGTCCTGCTTGAACCTGGCGATGCACTCCTCAGCTTTGCCGGAGTTTTGATGATCTGTGCCCTGGCGAGCGTCCTGGCCATTCGCGCTGCGCTCAAGGTGGACCCTGCGGAGGCGATCGGTGGCTGACATGCTTGGAAAAGGTATCCGCATTGAAGGATTGCGTAAACGCTACGGGAAGGGCAACACGGCCCTCGACGCGCTCAAGGGGGTGGATATGCTGGTCGCCCCCGGCGAGACTGTCGGGCTGATCGGTCCTTCGGGCTCCGGTAAGAGCACCTTGCTCAAATGCCTTGGTGCTGTGATCGAACCCACCGCCGGGCGTATGACGCTTGGGGGAGAGGTAATTTACGACGACGGATGGAAGATCCCCGATCTGCGTGCCCTGCGCCGCGACAAAATCGGTTTCGTGTTCCAGGCACCTTACCTGATTCCGTTTCTCGATGTCACCGACAACGTCGCGTTGCTGCCCATGCTGGCCGGCCACCATAATACGGAGTCCCGGAAGCGCGCATTGGCACTGCTTGGAGCACTGGACGTAGCGCATCGCTCCAAGGCCATGCCGTCGCAACTTTCCGGCGGCGAACAGCAGCGTGTCTCCATCGCGCGGGCGCTGGTCAACCGGCCGCCGGTGATCCTTGCCGATGAGCCGACGGCACCGCTGGACAGCAAGCGGGCATTGGCCGTGATTCGCATCCTCAATCAAATGGCCCGCCAATACGAAACGGCGATTATTGTAGTTACACACGACGAAAAGATCATCCCGACCTTCAAGCGCATCTACCACATCAGGGACGGGAAAACCCAGGAGGAAGCCGGAGAAGGGCGGACTTTCCAATGAAAACCAGGCATTCTTACCTGGAACCGATCAAGGTCAACGGAGCGAAATTAATGAGGACCGATCGTACAGTGAACTGGATGGCCATCGCCGCAATCATCTTCGGCGCCGTGAGGGTCTTGTCCGGCGGTCGCGCTTTGTTGGGCAGTTTGGAGACGCGCGCCGCGCTTGGCAACGTAGTCCCCTTTGTGCTCTGGTTCAATTTTCTGATTGGCTTTGTGTATATTCTCGGCGGGGCGGGTCTGCTGCGGTGCAGGCGTTGGGCCGTCTATGTTTCTCTGTTCGTTACAATTTCCACGATTCTCCTTTTTGCGGCATTTGGCCTTCACGTGATCGACGGCGGCGCATTCGAGACGCGGACCATCGGCGCGCTGACCCTCAGAGCGGTATTCTGGATTGCCGTGACTATCGTCTCCTTGCATGCCATGAAAAGGGCCCCTAACTGGAGGTTGTAGACTTGATGAGCGTCATCGTAGGAATCGCCTCAGTCAATCATTTACCATGCATAAGCGGATAGGATTTGAATTCCTTACAAGCTACCCGCCGCTATTCTTCCCAGTGGATGCATTCTGCCGGGCAGGTCCCGATCGCTTCATCAATGCATTCCTCGGATCCTCCCTCCGGCATTTTAACGAAAGCCTTTTCGGTTTCCTCATCAAATGCGAACACATCAGGGCAAAGTCCAACGCAGCTTTGGCAACCTATACATTCTTCCGTCTCAATGAAAACTTTCTTGCTCATGCTCTACCTCATTTCTAATCGTTCAGCAGAATTCAAAGAGCAGAGAATATGACGCTGATGAACTCTGATTTGTCCTGATAGGGACAGTATACTTAGGAGTTGAAGGATCCCCCACAATTCTATGCTATGCCCCTCAGGGTCAAAAAGATAAAATACTTTGGCGTCCCACGGATGTTTTGTGATCGCCGTCGATTTCAACCCGATCGCCTCCATGTGTCTTCTGATCGCGTCAATGTTCCCGACTTTGATCGCCAGAGTGACTCCACCGCCCCCGGATGGAGCCCCTTTGCACAACACGGCAGACTATCTGCGATGATCTTGCTGCCGGAATCCCTTTCCAAGCAGGAAGTTAAAATGCTGAACGCGATAGCCTAAGTGCCTACACTCAAAGAAAATCAAACTTTCTTTCTAACTCCTTGAACAAGAGAGAAAACAATCAAAATAAAGATGAAAACAACTGTTATTGTTAAAATAATTGGGAAACGTTCTTCCATGGTGGGCATCTTATAACCGAATAACGTATAGATTATCGTGGCGGGAAGCATACCAACCGCCGTGCCAAAAATAAATGCCCATGGGCGGATACCGCTCAACCCTGCCATGTAGCTTATAAGATCAAAGGAAATAAACGGCAGAAGCCTGGAGAGAAGAATCAAGTAAAATCCATTCTTTTCCCCGGCGCGCCTTATAAAATCAACAACTTTTTGATTCCGGATAATTTTTTCTGCGGCAACGTTTCCAAAGAGACGGGCAATATAGAAGGACGTCAAAGCTCCCATAAGGGCGCCAATCCAGGATAGTATCGCCCCCCAGATATTCCCGAAAATCATTCCGTTCGCTGCGGTCACCAGAAATGCCGGTAGTGGTGCTACAATCGCCTGAAGAATCATTAGAATCAAGCTCATTAGAGGCGCGGCAAATCCCCAGGAACGAATTAGAGTTACTATTTGATTCAGATTTCCGGCAAATAGAATGACGCACGTCTTTTCAAAATGGTGATGAATGGAAAAGAAAATCGCCAAAAATAACAGCAAAGTTATCGCAAAGAAGACATGATGTGAAATCCGCTTGTTATCAGTTTTTGCATAGATTAGCCCAATAACAAGAATCCCGATAAACAAGAGAACTAATCCATAGATACCCATAAACAGAATCCTTACTCAAATTGCGTTGGGTTTTTTCGGCTGCCTTCTGGTAAATTTCTCCAACAGAGCGTAGCTTTTAAATTAATGATGAAAATAGTAATAGTAAGATAAATCACGTTTACTAAAATCCCAAGCATCTTTCTTGAAGAAAATGAAAGGATTCCTTCAACCATAAAGCCCCAGGATTTTATAGTGATTCTCATGGGCTTGGGCGGCAAAATTTACGTGTCATGAAGTTTGAAATGGGTTATCATTGCCATAGACAATTGCGGAGGAGCCACATGTGGGATAACTTATCAATGATCTGAAGTGTTATCCGAGGAGGGCGGAAGATGAAAGTCCTGATAGTTGATGACAATGAGGAGAGCCGGTATATGCTGGAGAGCCTGCTTACAGGATGCGGGCATGCGGTGCAATCAGCGGAAAACGGCAAGAAGGCGATTGAAATACTCAAATCAGGCGGCTTCAATCTGATCATCAGCGATATCCTCATGCCCGTGATGGACGGCTTTCAGTTGTGTCGAACAGTCAAGACAGACGAAGATCTGCGGACCATTCCCTTTATATTTTACACCGCCACATATACGGGTCCCCAGGACGAGTCCTTCGCTCTGAAGATAGGAGCGAACCGTTTCATAATAAAACCTTGTGATCCGGATGTGTTCTTAAAGGCTGTGGATGAGGTGATGGAGGAGGCTGAAGATCGAAAAGGAGGCCTGATACCGGAGCCTGTAGAGGAAAAGGAAGTACTCAAGCTCTATAATGAGCGAATTGTAAGAAAGCTTGAGAAAAAGATGCTGGAGGCCGAACGCGAAATCCTAGCGCGCCGATCCGCTGAAAAGGAACTCCTGAAAAGCCGGGAAAGGCTGATTGAGGCCCAGCGGATTGCAAAAATGGGGGATTTCAAGTGGGACATTGAAACAGGAGAAGTCACCTTGTCGGATGGATTGTTTGATCTTCTCGGATATGAGATATCCGAGCATATTGACTACGCAAGAGTTAATGCGGAAATACATCATCCTGATGATTTGGCGTTTATTACGCAATGGCATAAGGAGAGCATGTCATCGGGGAGGATAAATCATGGACCCAGGGAATACAGGCTTATAAAAAAGGATGGAGAAACTATATATGGTCAGGTCTTTATCTCCATCAGATACGAAAATTCAAGACCTGTGGAAATGCTCGGCACCGTACAAGACATAACTGAGCGAAGGCTGGCAGAGGATGCGCTTAAAAAAAGCGAAGAAAGATATAGGGTGCTCGTTGAAAATGCGGGCGAAGTCATCATGGTTGCGCAGGATGGGATAACCAGATTTGTCAATCACACGGTTTTCAGTCGTCTGGGCTACAGGCCCGAAGAAATGGTTGGCCGGCCATTTGCGGATTACATCAATCCTGAGGATAGAGATGCAGTAGCCGAAAGGCATGCTAAGAGATCGAAGGGAGATGATGTCCCGAGCGTTTATCCTTTCAGGGTAGTCAATAAGGCGGGGCAAACCAGGTGGGTTGAGATCAATTCGGTCTTGACCGAGTGGGAAGGAAGTCCTGCAACTCTCAACTTCCTTGAGGACATCACCGAGAGCAAGGACGCCCGGGAAGAGCAGGAAAGGCTGCAAGCCCAGTTATATCAGGCACAGAAATTGGAGTCCATCGGCAGATTGGCCGGTGGGGTGGCGCACGATTTCAACAACATGCTGAGCGTAATCCTTGGCTTCGGGGATATCGTCCTTAGCAAACTTGATCCACTGGATCCCTTGAGTGAAGATGTTAAAGAGATTGTCAATGCGGGAAAGCGCTCGGCTGCTCTCACAAGGCAGTTGCTTGCCTTCAGCCGGAAACAGACTCTCCAGCCTGAGATCGTCAACATAAACGCCGTTCTTAAGAGCATGGAGAAGATGGTTCGGCGGATTATAGGAGAAGATATCTTGCTGGAACTTTCCCTTTTTGAGAATCTGTGTCAGGCGATGGTTGATCCGGGGCAGATCGAGCAGGTCGTAATGAACCTGGCTGTCAATGCAAGGGATGCTATGCCGCATGGGGGAAGTCTCATCATTGAGACGGCAAATGTGGAGATTGATGAGGCCTATGCCGAGACTCACAAAGGCGCAGAGCCGGGAAAGTATGTAATGCTTGCCGTTACTGACAACGGGTGTGGTATGGACGAGCAGACCTTATCGCAGATCTTCGAGCCGTTTTTCACTACAAAGGAGAAGGGGAAAGGAACCGGGCTGGGGCTATCCACGGTTTACGGCATTGTAAAACAGTCAGGTGGTGATGTGAGGGTTTATTCCGAGCCCGGAAAGGGCACCACATTCAAGATCTATTTCCCGCAGACCTCAGTCAAAAAAGAGCAGGACAAGCCCCAGGCCGATAGGATAAAGAGCGGAGGGTGCGGCGAACACATTTTGGTGGTGGAGGATGAGGATGGCCTGAGAAGGCTTATTAATACACTCCTTTCAGGGATGGGTTATAAAGTGACGGTTGCCGCAAACGGCGTGGAGGCCCTCTTACTGATAGATGAGAAAAAACTCAGGCCCGACCTTGTAATTACCGATGTGGTTATGCCGGGACTTAGCGGTGCGATGCTTGTCGAGCGCCTCCGGATGCGCCTTCCCGGTCTCAAGGTGCTCTATATGTCAGGGTACGCCGATGACACTATCGCCCATCACGGTATTTTGTTCCCTGGCGCGCCTTTTATGAAAAAACCTTTTACAGGCATGGAGCTATCAGAAAAAGTGAGGTCGGTATTAGGAGTACCTGCAAGGAATCAATAACGGTCCCCGTTGCCGTCATCTGAAGGTTCAATGCTTAAGCCATTCTACTCTGATATGACTTCTTGCTCTGAGATCCATAATCATATAAATTTTGCGATCTCACCCAGAAAACTTTCAGGATTGATGGGCTTTTCGATATATCCGTTGCAGCCTGCCTCAAACGCCTTCTCCCTGTCCCCGGTCATTGCAAAGGAGGTTACTGCGACTATGTTGATGCTGCTCCGGGCTTCAGAAGCCCGGATTCTTCGGGTGACCTCCAGGCCGTCCATGTCCGGGAGCTGAATGTCCATCAATATGAGATCCGGTTTTTCTCGCACAGCCATTATAAAGGCCTGAGCCCCGGTTTTCGCCATGACTATGTTGTAGCCGCCTTGCTCCAGCATGTACTGCATGAGATAGCGGTTCTGCTCGTTATCCTCGACTATCAATATCTTTTTCATGACTTTCCCCCCGGATATACCAAAGGCAGAGAGAGGGTGAATTTGCTTCCTTTGCCTGGCTCGCTCTTAGCCGTAATCTCTCCGCCCAGAAGGGCAGCTATCCGACGCGACAGATATAGCCCGAGTCCCGTACCCTCTACCATCGGCCTGCTTTGGATATGGATGCGGCTGAACGCCTCGAAGAGTCGTTCCATGTCCTTCTCCGTCATGCCCACTCCGGTGTCGCTGACACTAATCTCAACCCTTCTTTCGCTCTTAGTGACGAATACCGCAACTGAACCCGCTTCTGTAAACTTGACCGCGTTTCCGACAAGGTTGACCAGTATCTGATTCACCCGCCTCCGGTCGCTCGTTACATGTAATTCTTCATCCGCTTGAAATTTCAGGCTCAAGCCTTTTGATGAAAGAGCGACGGCAAAGGATTCCTTAACCTCCAGGATCAGGGGACGAAGATCGAATACCTCTATGCCAAGGTCTGCCTTTCCCGCCTCGATCTTGCTTACGTCAATAACGTCATTGATCAAGGCCAGTAGGTGGTTGGCGCTGTTTTTTACCATGCCGAGCTGTTTACGCTGCACATCGGAGATCGGCCCCGACATCCCCATCAGGATTATGCCTGTGAAACCTATGATCGAGTTGAGGGGGGTCCTGAGTTCGTGGCTCATTGAGGCGATAAACATGGATTTGAGTCGGTCCAATTCCTGAAGGCGGAGGTTGGCCTGTTCCAGCTCTTTTGTTCTTTCGCGCACAAGGTCTTCAAGGTGATCACGGTATTTTCCGAGTTCCTCTTCCGTCCTCTTTCGTTGGGTGATATCCGCCACAATGACCTGGACGGCAGGCTTACCCTGATAAATCAAAGGGGTTGCCATTACTTCAACATTGATAGGTGATCCATCCAACCTCAGGTAAACGTCTTCGGACGGGTAAAGACCCTTCTCCCCCGCGAGCATGCGCAGGATTCTATCCTGGGCCTGCTTGATTCCATCAGGATGAATGATCTGCTGAATCGGTTTTCCTGCAATCTGTTCCTTGGAGGTCGCCCCCAAGAGATGCGCACCAAAAGGATTGGCGAAGACAATCTTACCCTCGGCATGCACGGCGATGCCTACGGGGGCGGTCTCCAGTAACGCTCGATAACGCGCCTCGCTTTCCTGCAGAGCATTGCGCGTACGTCGGCGATCGCTCACGTCTATTCCGACACCAATCAGGCAAGGCCTTCCGTCTATCTTTATCGTCAATCCGGTGAAGTAGAAGGGCGTCCGCGTGCCGTCTTTGGCCACGAATTCGGCTTCCACTTCCGATACACCCTTTATAAAGACCTCACTGATCCTTGCTTCAAGGATATTCCTCTCCTCCCCCACAAAGAAATCAAGCGGACTCATAACTGCTATCTCAGCGCCGGTATAGCCGGAAACCTGTTCAAAGTTTTTATTCCATCGCAGAAATCTCCTGTTCTCGTCGTACATATAAAAAATTCCCGGGAGACTATCAATGACCATGGATGAAAAATCTCGTTCTTTTCGAACAGTTGCTTCCGCCTGCTTTCTCTCCGTAAGATCAATGAAGGTCCCAAAGAAATCTTCGCCCAGGATGATGCCCGAGATTTCAACTGTGCGTTGCTCCCCGCTCTTGCAAGTGACCATATATTCATGCGGCTCAATATCTTTGCCTTCTTCTGCCGCCCGCCTAAGAGCATCATTCCATGTTTCCTTTACCCACCGGCGATAATCAGGGTCCGGGTAGGCGCAGGACCACCACTCAGTAAGCGTTGGAACATCATCATGCGTATATCCGAACACCCTGATAAACCGTTCGTTTCTGAAGATGATGCTTCCATCTTTGTCCACATGAAATATGGGCAGCGGCGCCATTTCAAGAAACCTCCGGAGCCTGTTTTCAATCTCAGCCCTTGCCTCCTCCTGCCTCCTTCGTTCGGTCATATCCCTGATTATCATGCTTGTTTTAAGGTTTCCGTCAGCGTCCTTGAAGACGGAGGAGGAAATCTCTCCAGGAAAGGAGGCGCCGTCTTTGCGCAGAAAGTTCAGCTCACCCCTGAAACGACCGGTCCGAGCGCGTTCCTCCAAAGCAGGCATCAGACGGGGGTCTGTCAAGTCCACCACCCCGTCCCTGCCTAGTTGTCTGAGTTCCTCCATGGTGTAACCAAATACCCTGCACGCTTCGGGATTGGCCTCAAGTATTCCGCCGTCCGGCGCTGTCAGGAAAACGGCGTCAATGCTTTGCTCAAAAAAGGAGCGGTAGCGCTCTTCGCTTTCCCGTAGATAGTTCTCGAATCGCTTCTGCTTGTCAGCCGAATCGTAGAGGAGCCTTCTTACAAGTGATATTTCGTTAATATTAGAGAAGCGCGCTCCCGGTTCCGGAGTCTTAGCCAGAGACGCTACGGCCCTTCCCAGACGGCGGCCGGTCAGCATGCCTCCCAGGAGACTTATCAGAGTGACGCCTAGAATGGCTATAGCTAGAGCTGCCGCCGCGTCAATCAGCGGCTTGCGATAGATGACCCTTGGAATCTCAAGAACCACTGACCATGGAGATATTGCCGACCTTAAGAGAAAGCGGCCGGAGCTATCCGCGTCAGTCTCAGGGTTATAGTCAGGCGGGTCATGCCTTGCGATTGCTTCTTTCTTTCCGTCCAGGAGGGCGAGCGACCAGCCTGGAGGCAATGCTATATTGTCAAGGCGATCCTGGAACCGGCGGGTCTCAAAGATGGTGAGAAAAAGAAAGGCCGTCTTTCCTGCACGCTTGACCGGCACAGCGATAGCGACCAGCGGCTCTTTTGCTATCGGCCCGAAGAAGACATCGCCGACTGCAGGTTTCCCAGTTTCCAAAACAGTTGTCACTGCGGCATGGCCCTTTGGGCGAGGCAGCATGGGCAGTTTGTCTCCGAAGGGCACACGTGTGTTAAACAACATGCGCATCTCAGTGTCAGCCAGAATCACGTGGCTTCCGAAACCCTGGTGAAAGCCCTGCGCTTCTTTATAGAGATCGTTCCAGCGCAAAGGATCGTCCAGCATAGGCGAAGCGGCCAGCATTTGCAGGGCGCTGATACGCGAGTCTAAGTGCTGGTCAACTAAAGCGGCGAAACTTTTCAGAAGGTTGGCGGCTTCGATGTCTCTTTCGGCCTGCTTATCAGCAACACTTTTGACAGATAAAAAGATAGCCAGCAGAACCAGTGGCCCTACACATAGCAAAATCAACCTTGCCAGCAAGCTTCTTAGTGACATACGCCCCTCTCCGCTAACGCCATTTTGGTCCGGTGGCTTACAAGAGATGCGAATATGTGGTTATGTTGCATAATGGGGAAACCCTGCTGGATTCCCGTTTCCGGATCGAGGGCAGGGACAGCCTTCGCGGGAATGACAAAATATGCCAAATACCAGTCATTACGGCGTATCCCGGATCGGAGTCCGGGACAGGCGCCGGAATTTAGAAACATCCTGTGAAAAGCAGTCTCCCCAATTATTGAGAAGATACTATCAAATTTACTGAAAAGCGTCAAACGAACTACCGGCCACTATGTGTTTTTTGCGTCCGGTACAGAACGGAAATAGTGAGGTGAATCTTGGATGCAGAATGCTCCGCCAGGAAAGATTGACGTTTTTAAGACACCGACAACACGCCTGTATTTCTAATACCTTAGAGGTCATTGCAAGATTGGGTGGTTGATGTTTTTATTGACTATCAGGCAGCCATTGACCGCCATGTGGTTGTGGTGCTAACACTCATTATAAAATCGCTGGCTCCAAAAAAGAAAAATCAGGTTTAGAGATTAAAGCAATTTTAGGGCGGCGCTTAGTATTGAGGATAAGGGAGAAAGGTTGTGAGCGAAGATAAGGTTTCCTATGAAGAACTGAGGGATCGCCTGGCTAGGGCTGAGGCTGCTCTGGATTTCCTGCACCCGGGGGAGGGTGATGGGCTGATAGGAGGGGCTGGAGACATGCCATTGCGCTTGAAATCTCTGATCGAGGAGAAGGAGCGGCTTTCAAGGGAGTGGCAACAGACCTTCGACAACGTGAAAGACGCTGTATGGATACTGGACGCTGAACAGCGCATCGTGCGCGCCAATCGAACCGCCGAAGAAATTTTTAACTGCCCGGCGGATGAAATGACCGGCAAACTCTGCTGCGAGGTAGTGCATGGCACCCATGAGCCAATCTTAGGATGCCCAATGCGGAGGATGGGAAAGAGCCTGCGGCGCGAACGCATGGAACTCCACTACAAAGAACGATGGTTTGAAGTGACAGTGGACCCCATTAAGGATGGCGAACATAACTTAGTCGGCGCGGTCCACATTGTGTCGGATATCACCGAGCGTAAACAAATGCAGGATGTGCTCCTGGAGAGTGAAACGCGAAACCGCCTCATCGCTAATCTGATCTCCGACTATGCCTATATCTTCCGCGTCAATGAACAGGGCCTACTCACGGGCGAGTGGATTACGGAATCCTTTACCAAGGTCTTCGGCCTGACCTTAGAGGAGATTGACGCACGAGGGGGATGGGTTAGTATGGTCTATCTGGAGGACTTGCCTCCGGCCCTTGCCCATGCCCGGAAGGTCGCCGGAGGACGGGCAGACATATGCGAGATGCGATGGCTCACCGCCGGCGGTGAGGTACGTTGGATTCGGGATTACGCCCAACCCGTCTTCGATGAATCGGGGAAAAGAGTCGTTCGCATTTACGGGGCCTCCCAGGACATAACCGATCGCAAGAGGGCCGAGGCTGAGCGCGACCGGTTGATCGAGGCAATCGAGCAGGCCGGCGAGATCATCATCATGACCGACCCCCAGGGGACCATCAAGTATGTCAATCCGGCCTTCGAGACTGTAACCGGCTACACGCGGAAGGAAGCCCTGGGACAGAACCCGCGCATGCTCAAAAGCGGTAAACAGGAACGGGCTTTTTACCGGGATATGTGGGAAACCATCACCAAAGGCCTGATCTGGCAGGGCCGCATGGTCAACAGGCGCAAGGACGGGAGTATTTACACAGAGGAATCAACCATTTCTCCTGTCAAGGACGCTTCCGGGAGAATCCTACATTACGTGGCTGTCAAGCGGGACATCACAGAACGTCTATTGGATTCCGAAGAAAAGGCCAAACTGCAGGAGCAATTGCAGCAAGCCCAGAAACTGGAATCCATAGGCCGGCTTGCTGGTGGCGTTGCCCACGACTTTAACAATATGCTGAGCATAATCCTGGGCTATGGGGATATACTTCTCAATAAACTCCATCCTCAGGATCCAATGAGAGATGCGGTATTTGAAATAGTGGAAGCAGGGAAGCGCTCGGCCGCCCTTACAAGGCAGTTGCTTGCCTTCAGCCGAAAGCAGACCTTGAGCCCTGAGGTGCTGAGTCTCAATAAGGTAATAAAGAATCTCGAGAAGATGCTGAGGCGCCTGATCGGTGAAGACATCCGGATGGAATTGAGGCTTTCGAATGATCTTTCAATGACCCTGGCCGACCCCGGGCAGATAGAGCAGGTGATAATGAATCTTTCGGTTAATGCCAGGGACGCCATGCCTGGAGGCGGGAGGCTTGTTATTGAGACCGGCGACGCGGATCTTGATGAGGCCTACGTGAAGGAACACCCTGACTCTCAGGCGGGAAGGCAGGTTATGCTTTCGATAAGCGATACCGGATGCGGCATGAGTGACGAAGTCCTTTCAAAGATATTCGAGCCCTTCTTTACGACAAAGGAGCAGGGAAAGGGAACAGGCCTGGGTCTTGCGACCGTTTACGGGATAGTGAGGCAATCAGGCGGTCACATCAGCGTCCAGTCTGAGCCCGGAAAGGGATCGGTATTCAGGATATATCTTCCGCCTACGACTGCCGTGATGGAGGCCAAGGGGCCGGAAACGGCCGCTGAAGAGGTCAAGGGAGAAGGTCAGCAGATACTGCTCGTTGAGGATGAGCCGTCTCTCAGAAAACTTTGCCAGGCCGTTCTTTCGAAAAAAGGCTATAAGGTCGTCTCAGCCGCAAACGGAGGCGAAGCCTTGATGCTTATTGAGGAAAAGGGTCTGCGACCCGATCTGCTTGTGACCGATGTGATCCTCCCCGGGTTCAGCGGAATGGTTTTGGCGGAGCGGCTGTTGAAGAGTCGGCCGGAACTCAAGGTGCTCTTTATGTCGGGTTATACGGATGAAACCGTGGCGCGTCACGGCGTGCTCAAGCCGGGGACGCCTTTTATTAATAAGCCTTTCGACATAAGAAACTTCACCGAAAAGGTGAGGCAGGTATTGAGCGGAAGGTGATTGTCAATCTGATCTTTCTTTCAGTTCATACCGGCTGCCGGCCCAAGGCATGTCACGATCGGGGGCATGTTTCTTGAACCCTCTCTTTTGAGCAACCCTTATTTTGTCCCCTGCCGGGAAATGCCGGCCAGCACATGGGCGGCCAACCAAGAGCTGAATCCCAGAAGGACTGTCTTCTTCATCTTGAGATGGAGTTTCACTCTTGCATGTATCACTCTTCTATGCCAATAAATGGCTCGTGAAAGGGAGGAAAAGATGACTGAATGCGGCTGTGAAATGGATGAAGTCGCCCGGTTGGAGAGGCGAACTCTGTGGGCGCTTCTTGCGATAAATGGTTTCATGTTCTTTGGAGAGGGGATGGTCGGCTGGTTGGCTGAGTCGGCCGGTCTTCTGGCAGATAGCCTCGATATGCTTGCCGACGCCTCGGTTTATGCAATTGCCTTGTATGCGGTCGGACGACATAGGCTCTTTCAGGCAAGTGGGGCCGGGGTGAGCGGTGTGCTGCAGATCGGGCTCGGCCTGGGTGTGATGTTTGAGGTTATGAGGCGATGGGTTTACGGAAGCGAGCCTGTAAGTGAGCTGATGATGATAGTCGGGTGTATTGCCCTTGCTGCCAACGTGTCTTGTCTTGTTCTTATCGCAAAACATAGAAGGGGTGGAGTTCACATGAGGGCATCCTGGATATTTTCTGCAAACGACGTCATTGCCAATATAGGCGTAATAATCTCAGGAGGTCTTGTTATGTATCTCGGGAGCCGCCTGCCGGATCTTATAGTCGGAGCCATTGTTTCCATCATAGTGCTGCGGGGTGGATTTCAGATAATGCATGAGGCAAAGGAAGCCAGATCGGCTTATTGCAAATAATCATTTTCGAATTTCCAGGACAAACACCGAATATTCAACTACGGCGCTGCCTGCTACAGCTTTATATGAAAATACATAGCCATAGCGGCGCAGGCCGGTGATTTATACCTGGATTCCGGATCAAGTCCGGAATGACATACGGCATTTTCGTGTTTCGTTGTGTCCCGACAGGGCATGAGCGTTTATATGAAAAAGCCCCTTCCCTTTACTGTCGAAACGTCGGGATGGGGCGGCATTATTCCCTCCCCCTGGACGGGGGAGGGAGGGGTGGGGGTGATTTTCATCTTTCGTTGTGCCCCATCTGGGCATGGCCGTTAGACGGAATATTCTGGAAAATTTAAGGTCAGGTAAAGACCTATATGCACAACTAGCAGTAACGGCTATAAAAAGCGGGCGGTTACAAGGCTTCAAACCGGCGGTTGCAGAAAACGCGGTCAAAAGAAATGTAGTTTCGGAGGGGCTATATGGAAAAAGGGCAAGAAAAAAAGCATGCAGGTGGTTGTGGTACTATCTCGGCGCCCACTGGCAAGGGGATATCCCTGGATGCTGTTTCTATACGGACTATATTCAGGGCATCACCCATCGGCGTATTTATTGTCCAGGGCGGGAGGTTTCAATTTGCAAACGAGGAATTCCAGCGTACAACCGGCCATACGGAGGATGAACTAATTGGAAGGGACGCTTCTGCGCTGGTTCACCCCGAGGACTGGGAAAAAGTGAGAAAAAACGCGATAAAAATGCTTAAAGGTGAGCGCAATTCTCCCTATCAATACCGGGTGATTGACAAGGCCGGAGAGATAAAGTGGATTGTCGAATCGGTCAGTTCGATTTCTTATCAAAATGGGCCGGCGACCCTTGGCTATTTCATGGATATCACCGAACGTGAGCATGCAAATGCGGCCCTTGCCCTGTCTGAGGAAAAATTCCGCAAGGCCTTTCGATCAAGCCCCGACTGGATAGTCATTACTACACTTGAGGACGGATATTATGTTGATGTGAATGAGGCGTTCAATGATACAACCGGATACCGGCGTAACGAGGTCATCGGCCGAACGTCGGTGGAACTAGGCATCTGGGTTGACCCCGGGCAGAGAAAGGAAATGGTAGAGATTCTCCGCGAACAGGGAAGGATCAGAAATCTGGAGGCCAAATTTCGAATGAAATCAGGAGAGATAAGGCATGTCCTTTGGTCGGCTGAAGCAATAGAATATGGAGAGGAAAAGTGCCTTATAGCGGTAACACGAGACATAACCGAGAGAAAGATCGCTGAAGAGGAGCGGTTGGAGAAGGAAAAACTTCGCGGGATTCTTGAAATTGCCTGTACAACCTCCCATGAGTTGAACCAGCCGCTTCAATATATCTACTATCTGCTGGAGGAAATCCTGGAAAAACTCCCTGGAGAAAAGGCCGTCGAGAAGCTGAAACAGCAATGCGACCGTATGAGAAGGGTAATGTCAAAGCTGGAAAATATCACTACTTATAGCTTGACAGATTATGTAAATGGGGAAAAAATGATAAATATCGGTGTGTCCGGCAGCCCTGAAAGGTAGAGCCCAAACTCCCTGATCTCGCATGATTGAAACAGCCCAAGTGATTTGCCGTCAACGTTCCTAACCGCTTTCCGGCCCAAGATCTTCTGTGGATTCTTGGAGGTTCATATGAAGAATGGCAAAACGATACTCATCATAGATGATGATGAGGACTTTGCTTCCGCCCTCAGGAAGATACTCGCGACAGCGGGATATCACATATTAACCGCAGGTGACGCGAAGGAGGGTATGAATGTTCTCGAGACCACCCACCCGGATCTAATTTTACTTGATGTCATGATGGAGCAATATGACGATGGATTCACCATGTGTTCAGCTATCAAGCATGATGACCGTCTCAAGGATATCCCGGTCATTATCGTGACGGCGGTAACCGAGGTGACCGGCTTGAAGTTTGATCCGGCTACCGATGGGGAATACCTGGAGGCCGAGGCCCTGCTTCGGAAGCCTATCAAACCCGATGAATTGTTGGGCAAGATAGCTGAATTGATCTGAATTGGAGCCGGTGACACCCTAGGGGTTTGGGGGGAGATTGGGAATGAACGACAGGTTGAAGGATGCGGCAGGCAAGAGGGAGAAATTCCCTTTTCTTGAAGGCAGCCGGGTTCTCGTGGTTGACGATGACGATATGATAAGGGATGCGTGCTCGCTGTCACTCAGTAAAGAAGGCTGCGTCGTCGAGACCGCTGAGGACGGCGAAACCGGATTGGCAATGCTTGAGGCGTTTAATCCTGATCTCGTATTGGTGGACCTGAAGATGCCCGGCATGAGCGGGCTGGAAGTACTCGAAGAGATACAGAAAAGGGCTCCTGATGTGGTCAGTATCGTCCTGACGGGCTTTGCTACTATTGCCATTGCCGTGGATGCCATGAAGAAGGGGGCCTATGATTTTGTTACAAAACCATCCACCCCTGACGAAATCCGCATTATAGTGGCCCGCGGGCTTGAAAAGAGGCGCCTTATTATGGAAAGCAAGGCGCTTAAGATCGCCCAGGAGAAAATCAGGCGGAACATGATATCGCTGGTCTCCCATGAGCTGAGGGCGCCCCTTGCAGCTACCGTCCAGTTTCTGGAGATAATCATAGGGGGCATGGCGGGCAAGGTCTCTGAAGAGGCTATGGAGATGATAGGCCGATCCAGCCAGCGTCTGAGGGAAATGCTGGACCTGGTCGGAAGGTGGCTCAACCTTGCCACATTTGATCCTCTAAGGATTGCGGATTATTTTAAGCCTGTTGACCTATCAGATATCGTGGGAGAATGCGTGAAGGCCATGGGCCATGTTGCCGGAGAAAAGGGCATAGAGATCATTCTTGAAAGGCCTGAGAACTTGCATACTATGGAAGGGAGCAGGGAAGCGCTTCAGGAGGTATTTAACAATCTGATAGGCAATGCCATAAAGTATAACCGGGAGGGCGGCTGGGTTAAGGTGCGGGTTTTCGAGGACGGGGACGATATATGTGCCGAGGTGCGTGATAACGGTAAAGGGATCGCGGAAGAACATATTTCGAGGATCTTCGATGAATTCTATCGGGTTGACGGCCGGCGCAATGCCCCCATAAAAGGCTCCGGGCTCGGACTGTCCATTGTGCAGACGCTTGTAAAGGCCCATTGGGGAACGGTTGCCGTAGAAAGTGAGCTGGGTAAGGGCAGCTCTTTTACAGTCAGATTTCCCAGAGAGGGCAAGGTACCTCGTGCTTCTAAGTCTGCGAGAAGGAGTCTTCTAACATAGTAGTACCGGTTTTGGCCGGCTGAAGGGGAGGCATTTGGAGGTGGGAGCGGAAAATCTAAAGGCGGCACCTGTTGATTTGATGTTCCAGCCGCATCCGGCAAGGATAGTGAGGGTCCTTCCCCAAATGGAAGGGCACAGGCTTTTCCAACTCCGTTTTGTGGATGATGATGCGATGCTGCTGTTTTCGCATGGCCCGGGGCAGTTTGTCGAGGTCGGTATTCCGGGAGTGGGAGAAGCCCCCATATCCTTATCATCCCCACCCACGCGCCAGGGCATTGTTGAGATATGTGTCAGGGAAGCGGGCCTGGTCACAAGCGCCCTGTTTCGGATGAACAAAGGGGACCAGGTAGCGTTGCGTGGTCCTTTTGGAAGAGGTTTCTCAACTGACCTCTTTAAGGGACATGACTTGCTCCTGGTGGCCGGGGGGCTCGGTCTGGCGCCGCTGCGCTCGCTTCTGTGGACAATACTGGATAACCGTTCTGAGTACGGGAAGCTGGTTTTGATGTATGGCTCAAGAAGCCCGGATGATGTGCTGTTCAAATATGAACTCCTGAGCTTGATGAATAGAGCCGATATGCAGTATCTATTGAGCGTTGATAAAGATGATGAGGGTATCTGGCGGCAGTATGTGGGGGTGGTGACGGGTCTGTTTGAAAAGGTGGAGCTTGACCCTGGTAACACATATTGCGCCCTCTGCGGACCTCCGATCATGTATCGCTTCGTCATCCGGGAGATACTAAAAAAGAAGATTTCCCCAAAACGTATCTTTGTCTCGCTGGAACGGATGATGAAGTGCGGAGTAGGCAAATGCGGGCACTGTGCCATCGGGCAATATTACTGCTGCACCGATGGCCCGGTCTTCAATTATGATGAGATAAGGGATGTAAAGGAGGCGCTATGATCCCCGGCGCACTTGTTGTCTGCCCCTTTTGCGGATGCGGATGCGTCTTCCATCTGGCAGTGAGAGACGGAAGGGCGGTGGGGATAACGCCGATCAATAGCCACCCGGTAAGTAGAGGATCCCTGTGCATCAAAGGTTGGAAGGCACACGAATTTATTAATCACCCGGCACGGCTGAGGTCCCCGCTCATCAGGGAACACGGCATTGTTCGGGAAGCATCGTGGGATGAGGCCCTCGACCTTGTGGCCAAGAGGCTCTGCGAAATCAAGGAGAAGCACGGGGGCAATGCGCTGGGATTTTTTTCTTCAGCTAAGGTGACCAATGAAGAGAATTATTTGTTCATGAAGATGGCGCGGGCGGCATTTGGGAGCAATAACATTGACCATTGCGCCCGTCTCTGACACTCCTCAACGGTGGCCGGTCTGGCCGCCTCTTTCGGCAGCGGGGCAATGACCAACTCGATTCCTGAAATGGATGATGCTGATGCCTTCTTTGTGATTGGTTCCAATACCACGGAGCAACATCCTCTAGTCGCTGCCAGAATCATTGAGGCAATGCGCCTGAAAAACGCGAAGCTAGTCGTTGCCGATCCGAGGAGGATCGGCCTTGCCAAGCTTGCCGATATCCACTTGATGCATCGTGTGGGCACGGATGTGGCCCTTCTGAACGGGATGATGCATGTCATCCTTGAAAAGGGATGGGAAAACAAGGCATTCATAGCGGAGAGGACGGAAAACTTCGATTCTTTGAGGGAAGTTGTAAAACGCTACCCGCCTGAAAAGACGGCCGCGATTACCGGCGTTGATCCTGGAACCCTTTCAGAAGCAGCGGAATTGTATGCGAAATCGGCAAAGACCATGCTTTTTTATGCGATGGGAATCACTCAGCACACCACGGGAACAGACAACGTCAAGACCTTGGCCAATCTTGCCATGCTCACGGGGCATATAGGGTTTCCTTCAACCGGGGTAAATCCTCTCAGAGGGCAGAACAATGTCCAGGGAGCCTGTGATATGGGTGCACTTCCGGATGTATTCTCGGGCTATCAGCGCGTAAGCGATGATGATGTTATACGGAAGTTTGAGAGGGCCTGGGGGGTTGGGGGACTTTCCAGGGAACCCGGGCTCACGGTCACGGAGATCCTGCATGAGGCCGGAACAGGCGGCATAAAGGGTCTCTACATCATGGGTGAGAATCCCGCCGTCAGTGATCCTGAGGCGAGGGCGGTGGAAAGGTGTTTGAGAAAAGTAGAATTCTTGGTGGTTCAGGACATCTTTATGACTGAAACGGCAAAATTTGCTCATGTTATTCTGCCGGCTGTGAGCTTTGCGGAAAAGACGGGAACATTTACAAATACAGAAAGGAGAGTGCAGCTCTCAAGACAGGCCATGAAACCGCTTAAAGGCTGCCTGGATGAATGGAAGATCATCTGCGGGGTGGCGACCAGGGCTGGATACAGGATGGGATATGATAGCCCCGAGGAGATTCTGAGGGAGATTAACGAGGTTACGCCGTCGTACCGGGGTATCACCTGGAAGAGGCTCGAGACTGTCTGGGGCATTGCATGGCCCTGTCCAAATGAAGATCATCCAGGGACGCCGTTTCTTCACAAAGAGCGATTTGTCAGAGGTTTGGGGCACTTTGATCCCAGGGAATATATGGCGGCCTTTGAGGTCCCTGACGAACAATACCCTTTTCTCCTGACTACGGGAAGGGTGGGGGCCCAATATCACACAGGAACGATGACAAGGAAGATTCCTTTGTTGGAAAGGGAAGCCCCGGGCGCGGTTCTCGAAATAAGCCCTGAAGATGCTGTCGCTTTAAGGGTGCGGGAAGGGAGCATGGTGGGTTTGGAGTCAAGGAGAGGAGAACTCCGTCTGCCGGTCCATCTGAATCCAGATATACCTAAAGGCACCGTGTTCGGAACCTTCCACTTCAGCGAAAAAAACATGAATGCGCTGACAATCTGTGCCCTTGATCCCGTTGCAAAGATTCCCGAGTACAAAAGCTGTGCAGTCAGTGTAAGGAGGCTCTGATGAAGACACTGGCGAAAGAGATGCTAGAGGGTCTTCTCAGGGATATAAGCAGGAAGGCACTTGTCTATTGCCCCCAGCGAAACGAAAGGGGGGACCTTCTTCTTCTGCCCCTGGGCGAGGGGACAACCGATGGATGCATCGGCAAGACTCCTATTTCCGCTAAGATATGCCTGTTTCCCCAGATAGAGGATGTGGTCATGTTTGCCGGAGATGGAATTTCAAAGGTAACGGATGGGAGAGAAACGGTTGTATTCGGAGTAAGACCCTGCGACATGAGGGGGATTGTTTTTATGGACAGGTTTATGTCGAGAGACAACCTGGTTGATCCCCACTACTTCGCAAGGAGGGAGGCGATGACATGCATGGTGGTCGCCTGCAATGAACCACCGAGCGAGACATGTTTCTGCACGGCAACGGGCAAGAGGCCTTTCCTTACGGCGACCCACTATGATGTCCAGTTTTTCGATGCGGGAGATTATTTTATCGCCCTGGCAGGCAGTAAGAAAGGAAACCGCATTCTTGAGGATCGCCATTTCAAGGCGGCTGCCGAAAAGGACATTGAGAAGGTTAAACGGATAAAGGAGAATTCATCGGCCGCAGGGATGGCTGCGGGAGAACTGGAAGATGCCATTAAAAAACTGGCCGAGGACAGGGTTGATGGCCTTTTCTGGGAGAAATTGGCGCTCCGGTGCATTAAGTGCGGAGGATGTGCCTATGTATGCCCTACCTGCACCTGCTATAATGTGCAGGATTATCCCTTTGAGTTTGGGTACAGGCGATGCAGAAGCTGGGATTCATGCCTGTTTTCCGGATTTACCAGAGAGACAAGCGGGCATAATCCAAGGGCGACACAGGGCGCCAGGCTGGCTCGAAGATACGAGCACAAGCTCAAGTATGACTTGATGAAATACCATGAGATAGGATGCGTAGGGTGCGGGCGGTGTTCGGATGTGTGCCCCGTCGGGCTGGGTGCGATTGAGATTGTTCGTGAAATAGCCCTCATGCCCTGAAATGGGCACAACGAAAGATGAAAATCACCCCCACCCCTCGTCGAGGGGGAGGGATAAAGGGAAGGGGCATTTTCATATAACAGGCACTGTCGTAAGGAATTGACCGGCTGGTGGAGATGAGTTGTGTCCGTCTTAGCAATGCCGGAGAGTGAAAGGAGGGAGGACAATGGGAGAAAAGGGCAGGAAGATTCTTGTCATTGACGATGATCCTGATTTCGTGAAATCCACAGGGATGGTACTTAGATCCGGCGGCTATGAGGTGGTGGAGGCGTTCAGCGGAAAAGAAGGATTGGAAAAATCCAGAGCTGAGAAGCCGGATCTATATATCATAGACCTCATGATGGAGACTTACAGTGAAGGGTCTAACGTGGTAAAGGCCCTGATCGAAGATGAAGAGACAAAGACAAAGCCTAGGATCATGATAACTTCGGTGGACCTGCAAGGCCCATGGGACAGTTATCCTGAGGATGACTGGATGCCGTGTGATTTTGTCCTCCAAAAACCTGTTTTGCCCAATGAGCTGTTAGGATATGTCAAAGACGCACTAAGCAAAAAATAACAAGGTGTTCGGTGCTGTCCAGGCCCGTGCAGTTGCTGATTACCCGCAATTATGCCTTGAGGTATCATTTCAATAAATCGGGGGGATGGCTTTTCGCAGATGACAGGGCAAGCAGACCGGAAATCAGCTCCTGTAGGTGCGCCTTCAGGTGCAGGGTACGTGTGCTGCTGAAGCCGGAGCTGCTTCTGCACACCGGGATCCGGGTTGCGGGCATAGCCCGCCTTAGATTATGGACTCCCGTAGCCTCTTATTTACTGCCGTGGCAGCACATTCGCCGTAACTTCCGCTATGGTCTGAACTGCATTAAGGAGCCGAGTGCTTGCCATTGCGGTTCCCATCGTAAACGCCATGACCTCCAGGGAATCCATATCTTCCTGTGAGGGCCTCCAGGTCTCGCCGTGGTACAGGCGCAAGACGCCCAGAACGTCTCCTGCAAATATGATTGGCACGGATACTATTGAGACTATTCCCTCTTCCCTGGCCTTTTCGGGGTACTGAACGGATTTTTCCTTGCTAACATCTTCACAGAAAAAGGGCTTCCCTTTGAGATTATCTGCGAAGCTCTTGTCCGCGGAAAGAGTTCCTTTGGTAAGATAGGAAGGACTCAGGCCGAAGGTTGCAAGCATCTCCAGCTCTTTAAAGTCTGGATTAAGGAAGAATATCGCACACCCCTTTACGGCCAGATCGGCAACCAGAAGCTGAACAATACCATTTGCCATGTCGTCGAGGCTTTCTGATTCGGAAGCCACCCTGATGGCCTTCTTCATCGTCTCCATATCTATCTTATTCGGCACGCTCATTGAATACCTCCATCCGAAACAATCCGGGTTTCACCTAGGTGGGAATGCAAACCGTAACGTCTTTGACCGTGGAGAGTATCTTGTCATGGACGCTCTTGGCGAAAAGCCTGCTTACCTTACCGGGGGTAGGTGTAAGTACTACGATGTTGTATCGCCCCTTGATGACGGCATCTATTATTTCCTCTGCTATGGTTTTTTCCCTTTTCTTAAAGACGATATCAATCTGGTCAGCGGAAAAGCCCCTGGTTGTAAGATATTGCTTTGCTATCTCAAGGCCTTCCCTCTTTCTCTTAAGTTCTTCGGACAAAAGCAGAAGGCCTCCTTTCATCTTGGATAGTTCCGGATTAGATGTAAGATCAATCAAAGGGGCAGGAGGATAGGCATTAAAGATGCTAACGGCCGCATCCCGCCTTCCCGCGAGCATGTTGACGATAAAGTCAAACGCCTTAAAGTCATGCACCGAAAAGTTGTAAGGAACCAAGACCTTAACCGTCGCCATATCTTCCTCCTTTCATTACTGGTTGATAAGAGCTACAAAAGCACAACCCTTTGAGGACAAAAAGCCATGGTTAAGAAAGGCTCCCTCTGCACAGAGCGCCGTTCAATCAGGCGCTAAATGAACCCTGAGGGAACTCATTTTATATTATATTAAAGCTATAGGAAAAATATAACGCCTGTCAACTGTAAACATTTTCCCGGCCGCAGGCCTTGAGAACCTGTCTCATGAAAACCTCGTTTCAAGCTGATGGAACTCCTTGGAACTGATGAGCTTCTATCTCGCAGCAAAGGGTTTGAGTTTGTAAACCAACCGATGAGTGCTTAAGATGAAACGTCAGGCTTTATTGGGGGTTTATGTGAAAATGCCCCTTCCCCTTTGCCCCTCCCCCTCGACGGGGGAGGGAGGGGTGGGGGTGATTTTCATCCTTTGTTGTGCCCCTTTCAGGGCATGACCATTAGTGAGGGGGAGATTATTAATGGTTAGAGAACAGGGGACGGTAGAGGAGATAAAGGGCGATAACGCCTTTATCAGGATAGAACGTACATCTGCATGTGCCGCGTGCGAGTCAAAGGCATCGTGCCATATAGAAGCCGGAAAGCCTATTCTTGTAGAGGCGGGAAACGATATCAATGCGGGTGAAGGGGACAGGGTGGAGGTCAGCATGCCTACGGCGTCTGTAATGAAGATATCCGCCTTTGTTTATATTGTTCCGGTAGCGGGACTTATCTTGGGCGCTTTCCTCGGGGGAGGGCTCACATACCTTATCCCAATGGGGGATAACGCATCCCGCGTAATCGGCGGGGTCCTGGGCCTGGGGCTCAGCCTTGCAGTCGTGATTTACTTTGACCGCTTGGTTCGCTCCAGGCCCGAATATCATCCGAAGATGACAAGGATCATCAGGAAGGCTGCCGAGACCCCTCCATCCGGCGATAACAGATAAGCCCGCATTTAAGACATCTTGAGGCCTCTGCCTTTGCCTGCTCCTCCGTGAGACCAAGTTCTATCTCGGCATTCGGATTTTCACGCCGCTCCGCGTCTTTCAATTCCGGCATCTTTGCGCGGGGTATATTTTCAAGAGGCTGCAGTTCCCGGACATTCAAGATGTCCATGCCTTTTCTTACCATATTGATGGGCGGCTCAATGTCTCTTCCTGTAAGAAAACGATTTACCGATACTGCGGCCCTTCTTCCCGCGCCTATGGCCTCCACAACTGCCTTATAATCTCCCACCGCCTCACCGGGCCTGAATATTCCTATATCCTGACTTGCAAACGGGCTCGCGTAAGGTGGAAGGCTCTGCCAGTTCACGGTGTCCTTTGTCTGGTCATCACCTTCAGTTTCCCTTGGGACATAGATAAGTTCAGGAAAGCGACCCGCCCCCACGAGCAGGAGATCAACCGCCAGAAGATCCCCCAGTTTATCTGCGGTTCCTTCACTTGAAATACGTGCTATCTCAACGTGGGTAAGGCTGTCTTCCTGCCCCATAATACGCGTTACCGCCCTGTTGAAATGCAATTTGATTCCGGCCGCCTCAGCCGCCTCAATCCGTTCCCTTGGCGCGGAAGATTCCGGGCCGGAACCCCGGAAAACCATGTGAACGCTTGAAGCGCCATTCTCCTTGGAGGCAAGGGCCGCATTGAAAGAGGCCGCGCCGCCACCAAGGATCATGACGTTCTTGCCGGCAGCCGTACCGGCCTGCCCCTTCATAATAAAATCAAGTAGCAGGCGGACTCCGGGCATCACCTTGTCTCTATCTGCGGCGGACATCTGAGTGTCCCAGCCTCCGACGGCCACGAGAACTGTTCTGAATCCATTACGCAGGAGGGAGGCTATGGTAAAGTCCCGTCCAAGCCTCTGACCCATCTTTGCCTCAACCCCGGCCTCAAGAATCCCGTCAATTTCGTAGTCGAGCACCTTCTGGGGGAGCCTGTTTTCCGCAATACCTGTCCGGAGAAGGCCGCCCAGCCGCAAAGAGCCTTCAAACAAGGTGACGTCATGTCCCATGCGGTTTAAAAAATAAGACGCGGTCAGGCCCTCGGCTCCGCCTCCAACAACTGCTACCTTCTTACCGGAGGGAGGGGCAAGAGGAATCTGGACACGGCTCCCGCTCTGCATCTCATAGTCTGCTGCGAAACGCTTCAGGTAATTGATCGCAACAGGTTCATCAACCATATTCCTCCTGCATTCATCTTCGCAGGGATGGACGCATATCCTTCCACACACTAGCGGAAGCGGATTGGTCTGCTTTAAGCCCCTGAGCGCCCCGGTAAAGTCTCCCTCCTTGATCTTACTGATATATATGGGTATCTCGATACCTGCGGGGCACGCCCTCTGACACGGGGCAGTGCATTCATCCGTCTTGTACTCCCTCTCGATCTTTCTCGTGCCTGAGGTAAGGGTGATGATGTGTTTGGGGCAAACCCTCTCGCAGGTTCCGCACCCGGTGCACTTATCCGTGTTTACTACAGGAAGATTGTCGGGCCCCATTGAAAGGGCACCGAAAGGGCATGCCCTTGCGCATGTCCCGAGCCCCAGGCATCCGATAGGGCATACCTTGGAGCCCCCGTGCAGGAGAGCGGCTGCCCTGCAATCCATAATGCCTTCGTAGATGAATTTCCTGTCCGCATCCTGGTACCCGTAAGTGCAGCCGGGCCTGGCGAAATCCGGCTCTTTGGCCTCCAGCGAAACGCCGAGGATTCTAGCAATATCGGCTGCTACATCCGGGCCTCCTGCCACGCATGAACTTGCGGTTGATTTGCCGGCGACTATGGCCTCCGCGTTTGCCCCGCATCCTGCAAATCCGCATCCGCCGCAGTTGGCGCCTGGAAGCGCGGCCGACACCGCCTCTATCTTAGGATCCACGTACACATAGAATATCTTCGAAGCCAATGCGAGACCCAGACCGCATACGGCGCCCAGCCCGCCCATAATCAAAATCCCCGTTAACATGAAGTTCCTCCTGATTCAACAACTACCTTCCCTCCCCCGTCGAGGGGTAGGAGCAAAGGGAAGGGGCATTTTCATATAAAAACGTTAATGCCATTTATAAACCGGTCGCTGCTTATGCCATTCCCTTGAAGGCGAAGAACGCCAGCGACATCATACCCGCGGTTACAAGGCCGATGGAGGTGTCCTGAAGGGGCTTGGGCACCCTGGCAAGCAGTATCCTCTCCCTGACTCCGGCAAACAGGATCAGGGCGAGCCCGAATCCGGCCGCGTAGCTGAACGATGAAACAAGACACTCTATGAAGCTATATTCTTCCTTGATGTTTATCAGGCAGACACCCATGACTGCGCAGTTTGTGGTAATAAGCGGAAGAAAGATTCCCAGCCCGGCATAGAGCGCAGGGATGCTCTTCTTGAGAAACAATTCAACAAACTGCACGAGGGCCGCTATGACAAGTATGAATGACATGGTCCTCAAGAACTCGTATCCGAATGGTTTCAATACAAAATACTCAGTTACCCAGGTTATAGCCCCTGCCATAACAAGAACGAATATAACAGCCATTCCCATTCCTACGGCAGTTTCCATTCTCTTGGAAGTTCCCAGAAAGGGGCAATTGCCAAGATACTGCATCAGAAGGATGTTGTTTACGAATATGCAGCTTATAAAAAGCAGTATGTAGTCTCCCATTATGTAGTCCCCCTACTTCTTCCCGATTACATTCATAACACAGAGCATAAGGCCTAGGCACATGAAAGCCCCGGGGGCCTCCACCATGAATCGGAACGGCTCGAAACCAGGTCCGAAGACTGCCATCTTGTAAAACGTTCCATTACCCAGGATCTCTCTTATTGCCGATAGGGCGCTCAGGGCAAGTGTGTATCCGATTCCCATCCCCAATCCGTCAGCCAGGGAGGCTATCACGCCGTTTTTGGCCGCAAATGCCTCGGCCCGGCCCAGCAGGATGCAGTTGACGACTATCAGGGGAATGAAGATGCCCAGTTGCAGAAAGAGCGGATAGACAAACGCCTGCATGGAAAGCTCCACCACGGTCACGAATGTTGCAATGATAACGATGTAGCAGGCAATTCTGACTTCCTTGGGTATAAGATTTTTAAGGAGTGATATCAAAACGTTAGAGCAGACAAGCACGAAGGTTACCGCTATTCCCATGCCTAATCCGTTATCCACGCTCTTTGTTATGGCCAGTGTGGGACAGAGTCCCAGCACCAGCCGGAACGGAGGGACCTCTGCCCATAATCCCTTTGAGAATTCCTGAAACACGCTTTTCTTTGCCATGTCTTGCCTCTCCTAAGCCTGGAATCAGGCCTTTTCCTTCAGTTTTTGGATGATAGCGGGTTTGAGGCGCTGGTAGGCCTCTGAAACACTCAGGATTGCCCCGCACACCCCCCTTGAAGTAACTGTGGCTCCGCTCAGGGCATCAACTGCCCCGCCGTCTGCCTTGACCTTGAAAGGGTCGTTTATTGTCTTGCCTTTGAACTGCGCGGTGAAAGCAGGGTCTTGCTTTGCTCTGGCTCCCAACCCCGGCGTCTCGCTGTGTGTAGTGACACCGATTCCCATGATCTGGTCATTTTCGATATTGATGGCGACGAGCACCCCGATATCACCCCCGAACCCTTTTCCGAATCCCTCGAGGGCCACGGTATTCTTCTTTCCGTCGAAAACCCCTACAAAGCAATTTACTTCATTCTTTCCCTCCGCGATCTTAAAGCGGTCAGTGAGGGGATCGTTTGCGGCGCCCTTAAAAATATCCTTGAGCACGGGTCCCTTGACGAACTTTAACTGCTGGTACTCGATTCTCTCCTGGGTTCCGTTCTTTACGGCTGCCAGCAGTCCGCCCGATATAAGACTTATGATGGTAACTGCGGCAAAAAGCTTGAACATCTTACCCATGTCTTTAAGCCCTCCTTCCCAGTGCTCTCGGCCTGATCTTGTCAACCAGCGGATTGATCACATTCATTAACAGAATGGCAAAGACCACTCCCTCCGGAAAGGCCCCTATGTTTCGTATCAAGACAGTCATGGCCCCGCCTCCTAGTCCGTAAAGGATCATCGGTATGAAGTTCACCGGCGATGAAGAATTCTCGGTTGCAAAGAAAAATGCCCCTATCAGGCTGAATCCGGTTACAAGATGGAACACGGGGCTAGCGTACTTTTCCGGCCCTGCAAGGTTGAAAATAAGAGCCGTTAAAAAAATACCTGCCAGAAAAGACAAGGATATCTCCCATCTTATGAATCCCCTCACGATAAGGTAACAGCCTCCTATAACCAATCCCAGCCCGAAGACCGCCCCTATGCCTCCCAACTGGTTGCCCATGAGTAGTCCCCAGATGTCGTATTTGCCGACGACTGCGGGCCCGAAGTGTTTCAGCGCCACAAGGGGATAAAGCGGCGTAAAGGCGACCTCGTAGCTTACAAGTGCTGCGTCGTAATCAAGCATGACCTTCCAGGAGAGCGTAAGGATGGCAAAGGCAACGAGGACCGGATTCAAAGGGTTGCATCCCAATCCCCCGTAGATCATCTTCCCCACCACAATGGCTACAAAGGTTCCGGCAATGACCGCATACCACGGCATTGTAGCGGGAAGGAGCATTCCGAGGAGAAGTCCGATAAGGGCGGCATCCCCGTCAGCGATGGTGGGGGGTTTTTTCATGAGCCGGTTTATCAGGAGTTCCCAGACCATCGCGCTCGATACGGCGAGGGCCAGTACCCTCAGGGCCGGGATTCCAAAAAACAGGATACCTGCGATGGCGGCAGGAAGGGCTGCAATGATTATGTTGTAGTTCCTTGCCGTGATCCTATCTCCATTGTGCCAGAATGGGGCGTGAGCCCCAGCAAGAAGCTGTTCGTTAAGCATTTTGCACCTCCAGAGACCTTGCCCGTTCATACTCGAATTTCCCGAGCATCACGTAATGAAAGATGGGTATGGCTGCAGGGCAGACATAGCCGCACAGGCCGCACTCTATGCAGGATAGCATATCAAATGAACGCGCGGCTTCATCATAGAGCTTGTTTTCAAGAAGGCGGATAAGCATGTTTACCGGGACATGGGCGGGGCAGACCCTGACGCATTCCCCGCAGTTCACGCAGTGCGCCGCTGATATGGGGGGCGCTGCCGCTGCGTCCTGTATCATAAGGGCGTCTGTGTCGCCGCAAACAGGTGCATCAACGGAAGAAAGCGTTATGCCGGCCAGTGGCCCTCCGGAAATGAGCCTGTCTCCCTTTGCGATCTTAATCCCAAGCACATCCATAATGTGTCTTGCGGGTGTACCCAGCCTGACCCTGGCGAAGGCTGTCGATCCGTCCTTCTTTATTACCGTAATGACCTTGTCGAGAGGTATTGACCCGCTTGAAAAGGCCTTTCCTAGATTGCTTACGGCCTCAGCGGACAGAAATCCAGCCCCCATCTCATCGCATCTGATTCCCGTGGGGACCTCTATCGCAAGGATTTTTTTCATCACGATTTTCGGAAAAAACTGAGGATAGACCGCGGGCATTTGCTTAATCTCCACTCCCTCAATCTCCCCTTCAGGTCTTACTCCCTCTGGGAGAAGGTATATGATACGTTTTTTTTCAAATATTTTCCTGACAATTGCCATGCCTTTCTTCAGTTCTGCAAACTCTGTCTTTGCTATCAGGGAGTTTGTTGATACCAGAAGATCCTTGTCCATCCCTGAAACAAATACCGTCTTTAGATTGTCCCTGATGCCTGTCAGGAAACTGAAGTCCGGCTGGCCGGGTAAATAACCCAGGAAACGGGTGACCCTTTCAAGCTCAGATGAGCTTTCAGAGTTTCTGAATTCCTCATCAGGCCTGTCCTTACCATCCACCTTAAAGGAGACGGCCGTAAGGTTCTTCCCCATATATCCAACAGTAGCGGATATCGCCGCCACTGTTCCGGTTACAGGCGAAATGAAATAATTGTCTTCCCGGTCCCCGCATCTCTGACCGGTCTTGACCATGTCCCCTACCCCTATGCCCAACGGTCCGTTCAATGGGTGATCCAGAATCAACTGGGCCCTTTCAGGTAGCGGGATATCCACCGGTTTGGTGGAAGGGGTTGTCAGGATCGGATAGGTCAGTTTGGGGGCGGCCAAGCTGAAAAACGATCTCTTGATCATCTATACCTCCTGCGCCTGGGAGGCCTGTCTTGCCTCCACAGTTAAGTTCGATTTTATCTGACGTGGCACTGGGAGCAATCCACGGGCCCCGAGCCGGAATCCTTGTGGCATTCAATACACTGTTTATGCAATGCATCGGATCTCTTGGGAGCGTCACCGGGTTCATTCAAATGACACTCGCTGCAGGCCGAAGGCCGCTCATCATCCTTGTCAATGTCGTGGTGGCAATCCTTACATCCGTATCCATAACCGTCGGATGAGAAATGCTGCTTGTGATCGAAAAGGACCTTGCCGCCGATATTCTGGAACAATATCCTTACAGGTTGCTCCGGTGCCCGCTGTGGAAAAGCTACGTAAGCCCCTATGCCCACAACCAGCAGCACCACGAGTATCGTGTAAGCCAGTTTTAGTTCGCCTTTCTTCTCCATCTTACAATCTCCGTTATGAAATAGCGTCGGCCGGGCAGTTTGTTATACAGGTCATACACTTGATACACTTGTCCTTGAGTATCAAAGCCGGCTCCTTTTTCTTCCATTCGATGGCCTTTGCCGGGCATCCCTTGAAGCAGATGCCGCACTTTATGCATTTTTCCGGATCAACCTCAAACTTGAGCAGCTTCACGCAGCGTTTTGCCGGGCATCTCTTCTCGTAGATGTGCGCCTCATATTCGTGTCGGAAATATCTTAAGGTCGAAAGTACCGGATTGGGGCCGGTCTGCCCGAGGCCGCAGAGGGCTGAGTTCTTTATCATGTGACTCAGCTCCTCTAAAAGATCAAGATCTGCCGGCTCGCCCAGGCCTTGAGTTATCTTTTCAAGGATCTGGAGCATGCGCCTCGTGCCCTCGCGGCACGGGGTGCATTTGCCGCAGGATTCATCCTGGATAAAGTCCATGAAAAAACGCGCCATATCCACCATGCAGGTCTGGTCGTTCATCACGATCATACCTCCGGATCCCATTATGGCGCCGACCTTCATGATGGATTCGTAATCAACCGGCGTGTCAAGGTACTGCTCCGGCACGCATCCTCCGGAAGGCCCCCCGAGCTGAACCGCCTTGAATTTTCTCTTCTTGGGAATACCTCCCCCGATATCGAAGATTATCTCCCTGAGGCTTATACCCATCGGGACCTCAACAAGGCCGATGTTGCTGACTGCCCCTGTCAGGGCGAAGACCTTGGTTCCCTTGCTGGTCTCGGTTCCTATGGAGGCGTACCAGGCCCCTCCGTTTTGAATGATCTGAGCGATGTTCGCATAGGTCTCCACGTTGTTGAGAACTGTGGGCTTCTTCCACAGGCCCTGCTGGGCCGGGAAAGGAGGCCTTGATCTCGGCATGCCTCTCCTTCCCTCCAGGGACTGCATAAGGGCCGTTTCTTCCCCGCAGACAAACGCCCCCGCCCCCTTATAGACCTCTATGTCAAAGTCATGGCCGCTTCCCAGGATATCCTTTCCGAGCAGGCCGTAGTTCCTTGCCTGTCTGATGGCTATACCCAGCCTCTTTATGGCAAGAGGGTATTCGGCCCTGCAGTAGATGTATCCCTGATGCGCGCCTATGGCCTTGCCTGCGATAATCATGCCTTCCAGCACGGCATGAGGATCGGCTTCAAGAACGCTCCTGTCCATGAAGGCCCCCGGATCTCCTTCATCCGCGTTACAGAGGGCGTACTTGACGTCTCCCTTTGATCTGCTCGCAAATTCCCACTTGAGACCGGTAGGGAATCCTGCTCCCCCGCGGCCTCTGAGACCTGATGTCTTCACCTCCGCTATAATCTGCTCAGGGGTCATCTCAAGGAGCGCCTTTCCTAATCCGATATAGCCGTCCCTGGCGATATACTCATCAATATTTTCGGGGTCAACCGCCCCTCTGTTCCTGAGGACGATGAGCTTCTGCTTGGAATAAAACGGGATGTCGTCCATGCTGGGGATGGTTGCGGCAGAGGCGGGTTCTTTGTAAAAGAGCTTTTTGACGGGTCTGCCCTTGAGGAAATGCTCCTCAACGAGGTTTGGAATATCCTCAACCTTCAGCTTCTGGTAAAAAATATTGTCCGGCTGAACGATCATTATGGGGCCCTGGGCACAAAAACCGTTGCACCCCGTTTCTATGATCCTGATCTCTGTATCAAGCTTTTGGCGGGCAAGTTCCCGCATCAGGGCTTCCTTGATCTGGATGCTGCCCGATGCGCGACAGCCGGTGCCTCCGCAGAGAAGCAGATCGGTTCTGAATGTGGTCATGTGTAAGCCTCCTGTAAAAATCCTGTCTTTCCGCAGCCGATCTTACGGCAACCAATAATGAGTTGTCGCGGCATCAGATGCCTGAGAAACCGTGCTGTAGATTAAACTACTTAACTCTTGCGAGGGCAAAGTCGGTCTGCACTTCTCCGAGAAGGACGTGGCGCTTAAAGACCTGCCTCATCCTGTTTCTGTCCATGTGCTGGTAGATTACCGGTTCATTCCCGCTTATCTCCACGGTGACATTGGGCTCGCTGCTGCACATACCCATGCACCCGGAGGTGATCACCCTGATATCGGAGCGCTTGGCCTCGGTGACCTCCTGCAGAAGAGCGTCCATAACCTCTCTGGCGCCTGCCGCTATTCCGCATGTGCCCATGTGAACCGTTACTTTCACGCTGGTTTCCCCTTCACGCAGGGCGGTTGACTTCTTGGCGCTGTCTCTGAGCTTTTTCAAATCTTCGATAGTTAGTTTTGCCATATCATTCCTCTTTTATTGCTGTCTTTATCTCGGCAAGGCCTTCCGACATAAATTGCCTTAAAAAACCAATTACTTCCGGATGGGTGATGTCGCCTCCATCCAGTTGCTTTTTGACCTCTCTGGTGTCCAGCCTGAACCGTTTTCCATCCCTATCATGATCATAGATAAAATCAACGCCCGGGTTGCCCATTATGAGACTTATCATTGAACCGGTCATGTCTCCCAGGGGGGCAAGGTCAATATGATCTCTCCTGAAAATTATCTTTACCTCAGTCCCGCACCCCTCCTTCGATTCCAGCTGAAAATCGCCGTCGCACCTCTTTGCGGCCTCCTTCATGAGGGACAGGCCCAGTCCGACTCTCCTGGTCGTCCTGGTGGTGTAAAAAGGATCAAGCACTTTCTGAATCATCTCTTTCGGGATACCCCTCCCGTTGTCTCTTACGCTTATCCTCAACAGGTTGTCTCTAAAGGATTCTTCCACCAGTATCTCTAGAAGGTCGGCTCCGGCGTTTATACCGTTTTCTGCAATATCAAGTATGTGTAATGCAAGCTCCCTCACTTTCCCTCAACCCACATCCCTTCAACCCTCATTATCCCTCCAAGGCAGTTTGCGAAACCCTTCTTCCTTCCCTGCCTCCCAGCGCGAGCCTGAGTTCCTCCACGGCAGGCGCCTCCATAAAAAAGGTGGTGTGCGCAGATCCTATATCCTCGGGAAAATGGGCATCTGAAAAGGACACAATCGTGAATTTCTCGATGCCTGGTATCTCGGCTAAGGCCTTCCGGACCGAGGTGTGTCGCGAGATCTCGACTGCATCCAGATGGACTTCTTCAGGGAAAAATCCAAGCTGACTCATTATGCTGTAACTCGGACGATCCACATGGGATGCTATGCTGATTCCCCCAAGGCTGTGGACAGCCTCCACTATTTCATCCAGACCGAGCTGCACGGCTCCGATAAGAAGTCTGTCGTTAAATCCCTCCACCTCATCAAACTCGTTGGCAACCACCTGGTCGCCGAAAACCTCAGGCCTGTTGGTGCCGTTCATGTGAGCGTAGATGATATCCTGCAAACGAAGGATCTGCTCCTCGGTATCAAAGAAAGCCAGGCTGTGGACCTCTTCTCTTGATGAGATCTCCATGCCCGCAAGTACCGCAAGCCCTTTCTGCCTGCCGGCCCGCATCACCGCTCCGACATTTTCAGCGCTGTTATGGTCACACACCGAGATAAGGTCAAGCCCTTTTTCGAGCCCCTTTTCCACAATCGCCCTGGGGCTCATATCCAGTTCCCCGCAGGGAGAAAGGCATGAGTGAATGTGAAGATCAGCCTTGAAGGCCCTCAATTTCCTTCACCACCCACCCCCAGGCCATGGAGGATACCGGCGACCTCATAAGCCGATCTGGCCGAAACCAATAAGGGTATACCCTCCGCTTCGGCCTTCTTGATTGTTTCCTCCTCCGGAATGCGCCCGTTTACAAGGATTATTGCCGCCAGGTCCTTCAAGACGGCAACCGCCACTATGTTCTGGTGCGACTGCACGGTAAGCCAGAGATAACCTTTTCGGGCATTGGCCATGACATCACTCAACAGATCTCCGCAGTATCCTCCGAGGACCTCGCGATCCATTCCCATCGGCGATGGTTCAATTTTAAGATCAAGGTGATGAACTATTTCTGACAGCTTCAAATCTGCCTCCTAAACCACTATCTTATTCTCATTCTGATACACTCTTCAAGCATGGCTCTCCCGTCGGCAACATCTTCCGCAAAACTCCTGCAGCCGGGGGAACCGCAGAATCCGCACTCCTTACCGGGAAGGCCCTCCATGATCTTTGCTATCTTTTCCTGCCGTTCGATTTCGTGGATGATGCCGGATCTCTTACCTGCCTCCTCCGGCTGTTGGGGTCTCTTTTCGCTGAAAAACCATCCCTTCCTGTATGCCCTTTCCGCCTGGGCGTATCTGATCCTCTTATCGTGGCTGAACATCCTGGAGATATTCATGACGGTACGCTTTGCCTCATATCTGTCCGCCACCGTAAGCGGCCCTCCGATACAGCCCTCAAGGCATGCCCTGAACTCAAAATATTCAATATCTCTAAAAAGCCCCATCTCGATTTTTTCAAGATATCTGATGGTCTCAGGAAGGCCTGATACGGCCATATAGTTACCCTCCCCCATCGCGGCTATCTCTCCGCCGGAGATTCCCCACCCTATCGCAAGGCTGTTGGAGGGGCTTACCGGAGAAGTCTCATCGGGACCCGGAAGATTTCTCTTTACGGATTCAAAGACATCATTGATACCTATGGCTCCGTCGAGATAGGAGGTCTTGAGAAACATGGGGTTGTTTATGGAGATCATCTTGGCTGAGCATGGAGTTATATGGTAAACGCCGTAATCGGTTTTCTTCAACAGATCATCTTTTTCAATGCGGCGCTTCAGTTCTCTGGCGGCAAGTTCTCTTGGCGTGAGAATGGGGCTCAGATTCTTAAGAAGGGCGGGAAACCTGTAAGCGATAAGCCTGTTGACCACAGGGCAGACCGGGGAGATAAGCGGTCTTGAGGAGTCTTCCTTACCAGATGTCTCCTTGATAAATATTTCAAGGGCCACGTTGTATAGGTCAAGAAAATAGGTCTGGTCAAAGACATACTCAAACGTCTTTTGAAGGGCCGCCTGGATATCCTCGGGCAGTACGTCCTGACCGAACTGAGAGTATAGTACCGGGGACGCGCTTATAACCATATTGGCGGCAGGCGCCTTATAGTCGTCTCTGGTGGTCGTGGCCTTGACCGCTCCGTGCGGGCACACCCTTATGCATTCACCGCAATCCACACAGGTGCCCACTATCTTTGCGACCTTGAGGCCTCTTACCCTTATGGCCTTTGTGGGACATGCCTTCATGCAAAGAACGCAACCCACACAGCGTTTTTCGTCTATATGCACATAGTGAAGAGATGTCTTATCAGTCACTTTGCCACCGATCACGCTACAAAACCTATCCTTACCTCTGTCCCTTTACCCTTTGCGGAAATCACATCCAGGCTGTCACTGTTTTTCTTGATATTAGGGAGCCCCATTCCAGCGCCGAAGCCCATCTGCCTTGCTTCTTCAGAGGCGGTGCTGAATCCCTCCTTCATGGCAAGAGAGACGTCCTCTATGCCGGGGCCGCTATCCTTGATAGTTATATTTACATAATCCTCGCCTATCTCAATGGTCATTACGCCGTCTCCCCCATGCATGACGACGTTCATTTCAGCCTCATAGGCGCAGATGGATACCCTCCTTATTAATTCAGTTGCGAAACCTATCTTCTTCAGGAGCCCGTGGACTCCCATTGAGATCTCTCCCGCCTTCAGGTAGTCCCTGGCTTTGATGGGATAGCTTTTGGTCAAAATGGCCATAAGAGTCCTTGCTCTACTCCGGGCGTTTCTTTTCCACTCCTCTCAAGCCTGCGCTGAAGAGTCTCCCGCATGCTGTAAACATGGTAAAAGGGGTTGTCAGAAGCGGCAACCCGTTTTCCCTGGCCTGGTCCTTCATATCATCGTCGGGGATCTTGTCCCTGACCAGAATAAGCGCTGAAGCTCCCGCGATTACCGCCGTGCGCACCGACTGGATGTTATTGAGCCCGGAGAGGAGAAGCACTCCCTCCTTTGGGCCTCTGAGGATATCGCTCATCAGATCTCCTCCGGCCCCGGCCATGATCTCCATGTCAAGCCTATCCTCTCCAGTGGCTACTTGAGCCTTTAATATCCTTTTTACCTCTGAAAGCCTCATGAAAAATTGCCAGCCTCGTACATAGCGCCAAAAGATTATTTGTAACGGTTCAGGATATCAACGATTCTTTCGGGCGTTACCCCGCCGTGGGTATCTGAGTCCACCATCACTACCGGGGCAAGGCCGCACGCCCCCAGGCACCTCACGGACTCAAGGGAAAAACGTCGGTCAGGCATTGTGTTGCCTATCTCTACGTTGAACTCGGATCTGATCCTGTTTACTATCTCGTTCATGCCCCTTACGTAGCAGGCGGTGCCCATGCATACCCTGACCGTGTGTCTTCCCTTGGGGATCATGGAAAAAAACGAATAGAAGGTCACCACCCCATAGACAGTGCTCGCAGGCATGTTGAGGCCCCTTGCTATATATTCCTGGAGTTCAACTGGTAGATACGCCGTTACTCCCTGGCACTCTTCAAGCACAGGGATAAGACTTCCCGGGGTTCCCCTGTGCCTTGCTATTATCTCGTCCACCCGAGCCATCACTTCCGGGGTTAGGTCCTTGTTTATACTGTATAGATCTTCTGCGAAGGACATCCGTCAAATTCCTCCCTGGATCTTTTCAATTTTAACCGCGCAGACCTTGTACTCAGGTATCTTTGAGACAGGATCAATTGCGGGGTTTGTAAGTGCGTTGGCAGGCCCTCCGGCATAATGGAAAGGGACAAAAACGGTTCCACTCTTTGCCTTGAGAGATATCCTGGTCTTAGCGGTGATAGCGCCTCTTCTGGTTGAGAGCTTTACCGCTTCCCCGTCCTGAAGGCCGAGGCTTGAGGCATCCTCATTGGAAATCTCCACAAAGGACTCCGGCGCGAGCCGATTGAGCCCCTCGCTCTTCATGGTCATGGTGCCTGTGTGGTACTGGTATAAAACACGGCCTGTGGTCAGATAGAGGGGGAACTGCTCATCAGGAACCTCGGCCGGGGGAATCCACTCGATGCCGTGGAATACCCCGAGACCGCAGGTAAAACTATCCATGTGGAGACATGGCGTTCCGGGATGATCCGTCCCGGTGCAGGGCCAGAAAATACCGTCCTGCTCCAGCCTGTTATAATTAATTCCGCAGTAAGATGGGGTGACTCGGGTAATTTCTGCCATAATCTCCTGCGCATCCTTATAATTCATGGGATATCCCATGCGCGTAGAAAGATCGGCTATTATAGCCCAGTCCTCCTTTGCCTCTCCGGGCGGCGTAAGGGCCTTTCTCACCCTCTGGATCTTTCTCTCCGTGTTGGTGAAGGTTCCGTCCTTTTCGGCAAATGAGGCAGAGGGAAGCACTACATCGGCCAACCTTGCGGTTTCCGTGAGAAATATATCCTGCACTACCAGGAAATCCAGATGACCAAGGCCTTCCTTGACGTGTCTCTGATCGGGATCGGAAAGGATGGGATTTTCACCTATGATATAAATCGCCTTAAGGGTTCCCTCGTGGGCTCCATCCATCATCTCCATGACTGTAAGTCCCGTGCTGTCCGGCAGGTTTGAGACTCCCCAAGCCATTGCCATTCTTTTTCTCACCGCCGGATCGGATGTCTTCTGATATCCGGTGTAAACATTCGGGAGCCCGCCCATATCGCAGGCCCCCTGAACATTATTCTGGCCCCTTAAGGGGTTGACTCCTCCGCCTTCGATGCCGACATTTCCGCAGAGCATCGCAAGGTTGGCAAGGCTTTTAACGTTGTCGGTCCCGCAGGTGTGCTGGGTTATTCCCATACAATATATAATGGAGCCCGCCTTGGCGCCGGCATAAAGCCTTGCCGCTGCCTTCAGCTCTTCTGCCGGGATACCCGTAATCTTTTCAACGAATTCGGGGGTGTATTTTTCAACCACCTTCTTGACATCATCAAGGCCCACCGTGCGGGAGTTTACATAGGCCTCATCATAGAGACCCTCTTTGAGGATAACGTTCATCATGCCGTTTATCCACGCGACATCCGTTCCAAGGGTCGGCCTCAGCCACTTGGCCGCAAAATCGGCGAGCTTGATCCTGCGGGGATCAACCAGTATGAGCTTAGCCCCTTTTTGGGTCACGGCCCGTTTTATGTAGGAAGAAAGTACTGGATGATTCTCCGTTGTATTGGAGCCGGTTACCAGTATCACCTGCGCCTTTTCAATGTCGCCAATGGGGTTTGTCATTGCGCCGCTTCCGAATGCTGCAGCCAGACCGGCTACAGTGGAGGAGTGTCAAAGCCTTGCGCAGTGATCCACATTGTTGGTTCCTATGACGGCCCTCGCGAATTTCTGAGCCACGTAATTTTCTTCGTTAGTTATTCTGGCGCTCACAAGGAAGGCTATGGAATCAGGGCCGGTGTCCTTTTTGATCTTGCCTAGTCTGGTCTGGATAAGATTGAGTGCCTCATCCCAGGATGCCTCCCTGAAGGCGCCGTTTTCCTTGATAAGGGGTTTGGTGAGCCGTTCCGGGCTGTTAATGAAGCTGTATCCGAATCTTCCCTTTACACACAGGCTCCCGTAATTGGGGCCTATGCCTTCAACCCCCGTAACCTTTACGATTTTTTCCTTTCTCACGTGCAGATACATCTGGCAACCCACTCCGCAATAAGAGCAGGTGGTCTTGACAAGGCGGGTCTCACCCTTGGACGGGTCATTTTCCAGTATGTCCTGAACAGGAACAAGCGCCCCAACGGGACAGGCCTGGACGCATTCTCCGCAAAAAACGCAGTCCGAATCCTTTAGCGCCCTGTCGCCGCTTGCGACGATCTTGGATCTCGTGCCTCTGTAGCCGTAACTTATCGCGTTATTGACCTGCACTTCATTACAGGCCTGGACGCAGCGGCCGCACAGGATGCAGCGGGTAAGGTCCCTCACTATGAACGGATTGACGTCTTCTATCTTATGCCTGGGTTCGGTTGGCTCAAATCTCACCCCCCTTACCTGGTACTTTATCGCCAGCTCCTGAAGGCGGCAGTCCCCGTAAACAGGGCAAATATCTTTATGCCCGTCGGCCTTTAGGCTTCTGAGTTGAAAATCCGTCCAGGAATCCATATCCAGATCCTGCACCAGACAGTTATGATGACCTGAAGAGAGCAAAAGCTCGAGGTTGAGTCTCCTGGATTTCATCACATCGGGGGTATTGGTTTTGACGACCATCTTGGGCGCCGCAGGTGTTACGCAGGCCGCAAGCAGTGTCCTGGCCCCCCTTACCTCTACCACGCACATGCGGCAGGCCCCGGTGGGAGAGGCATTTTTCATGAAACAGAGAGTGGGGATGTCTATTCCGTTTCTCTGCGCCACATTCAGTACAGTCTCTCCAGCCTGGAATGGATATTCCTTGCCGTCAATGAAAAGAGTCTCTTTTGATTCCATCATCTTTCCTCACTAACCGCCATGCCCGGATAGGGCACAACGAAACTTGAAAATCACCCCTAGCCAACCCTCCCCTGTCTTGCTCATCAGTGCCAGCACCAAGGCCCGTGGCTAAAGGCCTATAACCTAACTAGTGCCCATCCGTAAATGGCTATTTTCACCGATTTCGGCGTTGGGCTCAAATTTTAATCCTCGAAATACGTCAATGTATTCCTGTGGTTAAAATTATTGCCCGCCTTGAACTCGACGAAACTATCTCATTTCCGGATGGACACTAACTACCCGTCTTGCCCTTAAAATATGTAAACCTTGGCCATCATTTTAACGCCTCGTTGCGCCTTCCGGGCGCATTGGCATCAAGCCATCTTTACAGGCTGTCAAAAAGCCCATTCCATTTGTCTTGCTCTTGCCGGGGGCGTATTTGCAGGCACGACCATTCATCCGGCCCCAATCATCACTGCCCCCGGGCATTTCATTCGGGAGCCGCTATCCGGTACTTGTTCATGCCTTTCCCGGAATGGCATACGGCATTACCATGTATAAAGAGTGGCTAAACTTTAGCAAAGGGCCAAAAATTTTCAAGTATTATCAAAGGAGAGTGAAGACTATCCGCGGTGTTGCTATTGCAGAACAAAGAAAGACTCCCCCCGGATAGCCCACCTTCTCTATTTGGGCGATAAACTATCCGGTAGAATCCAAAAAGACAAGAAAGAAATGGTGTCTTAGAACTTGAACACGAAATCCGCCTGAAGCCTGTCTTCATGGCCTCTGGATTTCTCATTGCTCCAGTTAGGGGATTTCGGGTCCCAGTCAGTTACAGGGTCGGTATAGAAGAAGGATGTGGCAAAGGTAAGCCTGTCGAAAGGCAGATAACTTAAAGTGAGTTTATGTCCTTTCCTGTTGGCTCCTTTTCCTGATCAAATACCCTGCCGGGAAAGCGCATGAGCTGCTTGATCCTTGCGCTCCTTATCTTCTGCTCATTGGTGTCTTTTTTTTCGAACGCCTGCCCGAGCTTGGAAAGGAGATCCTCCAGCTTTACCGGCTTTAGCAGGTAATCAAAGGCCCCGAGCTTCATTCCCTCTATGCTCGTTTCTACCGAGGCGTGGCCCGTAAGAAGAAGCACCTCCGCCAGAGGCTGAATCTTCTTGATCTCCCTGAGGGTTTGAATCCCGTCCATACCTCCGGGCATCTTCACATCCAGTATGACCACGTCGAAGATCTGTTTTTTCATCTCTTCAACAGCCGCCTCACCGCTCAAGACCCCTACGGTATCCACGTTTCTCTTGTTGAGACGGTTGACCAGTGTCTCGAGGAAATCCTTCTCATCATCAACGACGAGCACCCTGAAAAGATCCATTATCTTTCCCCCCTTTCTTAAGACAATAAGAGTTATTAAGGTTACTTCGTATCAGCTCAAAAATTCGGGGTAGGTGCGGCTTCAGCCGCACCTACAGAACCTGATTCCTGGCCTGAGGACATCCATCGCCTCCAGTTATTGACATGATAAATTACTTCTTCTTCGGTATAACGGCCGGTACTTTTACCGTGAAAATACACCCCCCACCCCGACCCTCCCCCGCGCGGGGGGAGGGAAATCCTCGACCTCGCAAAGTGTAAAGCCTCAGGAGGATTTTCATTAGCGGGGGCGACAAAATATTGCTATCATGAGCGTTTACCATGAAAGTTGTTCCTTTTCCAACTTCAGACTCAAAGGAGATACTTCCTCAATTAGCTGCGGGATCTTGTGCTTTTAGATAGCGTCCATCCGTAAATGGATGTTTTCACCAATTTCGGCGTTGGACTCAAATTTTAATCCTCGAAATACCTCAATGTATTCCTGTGGTTAAAATTATCTCCTGCCTTGAACTCGACGAAACTATGTCATTTACGGATGGACACTAGGTAGTTCATAATAACCCTCTTTAATTTTTCTATGCTATTTCCTCTCTTTTCCACAAAACCTACAATATTAACGGGATAGGTATATGCATGTTCCTCCGATGCGAAGGAGTGTATCATAACCGGCAGAGGAGGCAGCCGGTCCTCGAGCTTGCGCAGGAGGACCGCGGCCTCTTCATCGGGCAGATCCGGATCCACAATTGCCATATCTATGTTTTCCTGTGCGAAAACGATATCCAGGAGTTCCTTGGCGTTTCTGGCAAGCTTTACTGAATAGCCCTCGGATGTCATTTCACGCCTGAGAAAATCCCTTACGTGCGGGTTTCGGTCGGCGACAACTATGGTAGCTCTTGCTTGCATGGTCTAATGGAACCGGATCTCTGAATTCCTTTCGGAAGACTCTATTTGCCTAATCCCCCTGCCTCCTTGGAAAGTCTGTAGGGGTTTATACTCAGTACAGGAGCGGCGCTGTGCTTGATCACCCTTTCGGCCACGCTTCCAAAAAGTATCCTGTCCAACCCTTTCCTTCCGTGGGTCCCCATTACCACCAGGTCAATCTTCTCGGATTCCACATAGTTCACTATCTCTTCGGCGGCATCTCCCAGAATTACCTTGGTCCTGCAGGAAGGCATATCCTTGAAATTGGTATTGGCGAATTCCTCTATCCTCGCCTCTGAGCCCTTGACGAACTCCGCCATAAAGCTTTCGATTGTGGCCTGTGCCACATAAACCGTTGAAACGTGTTCCATTCTTCTTGCAACGAAGAGAAGATGCAGCTCTGCGCCGAACTTTTCAGCCATCATGCGGACCCATGGAACTATGGCTGGTGAGACCACTGAAAGATCAACCGGAAAAAGTATCTTGCTGAATTGTGCCATTTTCTATTCCTCCTTATTTTAAGTTACCGTTAAAATACAATATGTTGGTCATGTGCTTCTCCGAGCCATCCGCTCCCGGCAAAACCTCCATCATGAGCTGTTGGCTGTTAGCTGATTTCCAGGCTTCAGATCCTTTCTTATCGAAAGGCTGATCCTTGCTCCTCTGGGCCGGGAGGGGTCAATCCATGCCTTTCCTCCATGCCTCTCCGCGATCTCCTTCACAATGGCCATCCCCAAACCGGAGCCAGCGACACCGCGGGCGGAAGGGTCTCTTTGAAAGGGCTCAAATATCTTGTCCGCCATCTCGGGGGCTATGCCTGCTCCGTCGTCTGAAATAGAAAAGATATAAAAGGATTCATCCTCAGCGCATTCGACTGCTATTTCCGTGAGGCCGCTTCCGCCGTACTTGAGCGAGTTGTCAAGGAGGTTCCTTATCACCCGTGTAAAGGAGAGCCTGTCTGCCACGATATCGGGGAAGACATCCGGCAGCCGCCATCTTATGTTGCGTGCAGCCATTTCGGGTTGAAGTTCCGTTTTGATGGATTCAACTATCTCTCGCACATTCAAAGGCTCAGGATTCATAGCGCCTTCTTTTGACGATACATAGCTGTTTAGCCTTGAAACGAGCTGGAGCATGTAATCTGCGGTCTTCAATATGAGTTCACAACATTCGCGGCCCTTTTCATCCAACTGAGATGAATGCTTCTCCCAAAGCCTTTTGATCAAACCGTAGATCCCCGTTACAGGGCTTTTCAGGTCATGGGAGATGGAATAGGCAAAGAACTGAATCATCTCTTTTTTCTCCTTGAGCATGGCCAGCCTCTCCTGTAACTCATTGTAAAGCCTGGCATTATGAAGTGCAACCGCTATCTGATTGCCTATTGTCACCAGAAGATCTATCTTGTCCGGATCCAGGGATACCACGCTTTTAGATGCCAGATTCATGACTCCGTCAACCCTCTCCCAGGTGATAAGAGGTACGCAGATGATCACCTTGAGGCCCATGGCGGCAAGCCTCTCTGCCCTTTGTTTGTCTTCGAGATCCGATACGTACTGGGCGAGAAACGATCTCGTCCTTACCGCCTTCCCCGTAAAGCCCTCATCGAGCGTGACCTTCTCAAGGCCGACAGGCTCCATTCCTCTATGGGAGGCAAGCAGCAGCTCTGTCCCGCTTTCCTCCATGAGGTATATCCTGCCGGCATCATATCCGAATGTGTCAAGTACCCTTGAAAGAGCGCCGTCAAGCAAAAGCTCAAGGTCATTGATACCGGCCAGGTAGTTGCTCATATCGAGGACAATTGAAAGCGCCCTGTTCCTGCTTTCTATTCCAGACCGGGTTACCTCGATGGAGATATGGCGGCGGTCCAAAAGCATCAGTTCACCACCCAGACCGCTGCCCCGGTTGACAGATGCGCTATCCTCCTTGACACCCTTCCGATGGAGAACTCCTTTACCTTTGAAAGTCCTCTTCTCCCAACGATGATTGTTCCATAGTGCCCGGACTTTGCCTCCTTGACGATGGCCTCAGATCTGCTCTCAGCGCCCGTTATAACCCTGGAGGTTATATTTTTAAGTGGAAAGCCTGCGGTCGCAAGCTTTGACACGGCCTTGTCAAAGGCCTTGTTGATGGCTATTTCTGCCTCCGCGACCGCTTCCCTGTCCTTTACCCTGATGACATGGACAAGGCCTATCTCCGCTCCTGAGCCGGCAAGCATGGTGGCAGTGAAATCCACTGCCCTCATGGCACCCTCTGAGGTATCAAGGGCAATAAGCACCCTGCCTGATTTCCTTTCCTTTGAAACCACAATTAGAGGAAGGAAATAGAGCTTTTCCATAAGCTTTTCGGTAACGCTTCCCCACAAGACATTTTTTATAGCCCCTGTTCCCTTTCTTCCTACGAGCACCGCAGTATAGTGCTTCCTGGCTTCCTTTAGGATGTCTCTTGTGATACCTTCCCTTCGTTCCTGGAGCTTTATCTTTATGCTTTTGTCGCGAAATCCCGCCTTCTTGAGCTTTTCGGCCGCCATCTGCAGGTGCTCTCTCATCTCATTCATCTTACCCGCCTGCCATGCCCTTACATTTGCTACGCGAGCAGCCACCTTGGGATTTTCCCTTAGATCCCAATAGGCCTCGGGTATGGCGGTGAAAACGGAAAAAAGAACCACCCCCATATCCTTTTTAGCGGGAAGCCTGCAAAGATACCTCACTGCCTCAAGGGCGTGTTCAGATCCGTCAAGAGCAACAAGAACCTTTTGTTTGGACTCAATCATCACATCTCCTCCTGGTAGATCTCTCTCTTGTTTTCGCGGTGATCAACCATATAGAGAAGGGCTGCCTTTTCCTTAAGCTGCGTCTTAAGCTGTTCAAGCCTGCTCCTGTCAACGCCGTACATCCTTATATAGACCTTTCTGTATCCTTGGGGGACTCTCTCGTAAGTGCTCAGGATACTGACCATACGGCCTCCGAACTTTCTCATAATGTCGGCAATCTCCTTGATAGAGCCCGGTTTGTCTTCCACCTGAAAGGCGAACTGGATGCCCTTCTTACCAACTCCGGTCAAGGAGATCATTGCCCTGAAGAGATCATTTTTGGTTATGGTTCCAACCAGGTCGCCTTTTTCATCTATAACGGGAGCGCCTGAAAATCTGCGGTTAAGAAGAACCTCCGCAGTCTCCTCGATTGTAAAGTTGACCGGGACGGTGACCGGATTGGGAGTCATTATGTCTTTGACTTTTATCTTCGATATGAGAAACAGTAATTCATGAACCTCAAGGGTGGTGGCGTCGGAGGCTGAAGATCTCTTTAAATCTCTATCCGTCACAATCCCTACAAGTTTTCCCTTTTTCAAGACGGGAAGCATGCTGATGTTATTATCCTTCATCAGCTTCATCGCTTCCTGCATCGAATCATTTACGTCGGCAGTTATTACGGCCCTGCTCATCCAATTTCTTACCAGCATCTCAGTTCCTCCATTTTTTCTCTTGCCGGCCGGCGGCAAACCGCGGCACGGCAGATTAATAAGTTTAAAAATTATTAATGAGACCCAATACCTCCTTGGACAAATCTTAACAAAACAGGCGCCTTTAATGCAAACCGATTTGGAGGGCCGATTGCAAGGAGTACTCCGGGTGATTTACCTAGTGTCCAGCCGGAAATGGCTATTTTTACCGATTTAGGCGTTGGGCTCAAATTTTAATCCTCGAAATACGTCAATGTATTCCTGTGGTTAAAATTATCGCCCGCCTTGAACTCGACGAAACTATCTCATTTCCGGATGGACACTACCTATATAACTATAGCAAACTCCTTACCGCACTTATCTCGATGGCCTCAATAATAAAAGCAATTTAATATTAATTAGTTATATTGGCATGGTACTCAGAGCAATCCCGGGAATGAATTCTCTCATGTCATAAATTTTTACAACCTGTAAAGGGGGGCCTATGTTGATGTATTGAGAGTATAGACCACTTGGACTATACTGTTGATATGCCGGCGGGGGCACAAGGAGTCGAAATGTCTGGATGCGGCGGCATTATTCCCTCCCCCTCGACGGGGGAGGGAGGGGTGGGGGTGATTTGCATCCTTTGTTGCGCTCCATCAGGACATGGCCGTTTATATGAAAATGCATCGTCATACCGGCGGAGGCCGGTATCCGAGCTTTTATACCTGGATTCCGGATCAAGTCCGGAATGACATGCGGCATTTTCATCCTTCGTTGTGCCCTGCCCGGGCGTGGCCGTTAGTCTGAAATGAATAGGGGGGTAGTACTATTAAGATGGGTTATGGAAGGCTTATAGAGGATAACTTAAGAAAGGCGTTTGCGGAAAACAGCAATAGAGGGGTTGCGAAAAAGCTCGGCGGGGAAGAGGGCGACTCAGGCGTTGGCTTATGGGCGTTTGGGAAGAGATACCTCATATCTCCCGGTGCCCTGAGTGCCGACGGGACTTCCGCTGATGACCCCGAAGCTGTGGTGGTTTCTCTATATGCGGCGTGCGCTGCCGTTGATCCTCTGATAGAGGAGCCTTTCAAGTCATTCAAGGATCTTCCAAACAGCATGCCTTATCATGGGGCCTTTGCCGCCAATGTTGAAAGGATTCTTGTGCCCTATGTGGAAAGGTTTAAAGGCCGTTCGGAACAGATAGCTTTGAAGTTCAGAGGAAGAGTGGAGGAAAGAGGCGCTTCCGGGGATTTTTCCATTTTGCTTTACCCTCTTCCCAAGGTATGCCTCAGATATGTCTTTTACCTTCCCGATGAGGAGTTTTCCGCCTCGGCTATATGCCTTTTTTCCTGCAATGTCCTCTCCTTCCTGCCTCTGGATGGAGCGGCGGACACGGC